>Ga0209143_1000568_pt1 | contig 17922 bp, 18 predicted proteins | sample FaiFalFF_MnMetaG_3_FD_184739 | JGI IMG/M metagenome (GOLD analysis project Ga0209143, IMG submission 184739) | Freshwater microbial communities from Yellowstone National Park, Wyoming, USA - Fairy Falls B (FF_Mn_B) MetaG (SPAdes) (version 3) | ecosystem: Environmental > Aquatic > Freshwater >...
CTCTACATTCTTTCATCTGGCTAAAGACGGGTATTGGGGACTGGTAGTAGGCGGTCGCCGATATAAACGCCGGAAACCACAATCAATCATAGTAGTGGGGCTTTATGGGCTATCCAGCTTAAACCCCCTACAAAGGAGCGTATTGAGACATGGTTAAGCGGTGTATTTCTGTGATAAGAGCGTCATCAATGAAAAAGCAGGGTGGCCGACGACGGTCACTATATAAACTCCCTTAAAACCGGATAATCCATCTAGATATTTAAGAGTGGTATTACTGGCCGACTTCAGCCGGTAATACTGTATATTGATGGTTACAACCCACCAAGATGATAGCATCGGATAGCCCTTCAAACAAACACACAGACCCAGGACACAGCAAATCCGAATACCACGGCCTCAGGGCGGGCCCTGGTCTTCGCCTAAGAAATACCTGTTATATAACTCCCCTCTAGCCAGCATATACCTTTAGAAAGGCGATCATTGAGTTTGAGCGGGTCTGAACCCCCAACGATCCAGAAATAGCTCTAAACCTTCCATAAAACGGGTTTAGCTAAACCGATTACGCCTCATACGCGGGTAATCCTTTGAAACAAGCCGGTGACATCAATTTACAGCCCTACCACTCGGATATCATATAGAGGGTATTACCTGCTGAAGTCGGCCAATATTACCGCCATCAATAGTTGGATGGACTATTCGGTATATATTAGGGCTTTATATAGTGGCCGACGTCGGCCACCCTAACACAACCCTTACCTTGAGTCGGTAACTATGGTCAGATAATTTAACAGGGCGTTATGCGCGCCAGCCGCAAAAAAGACATACAGCGAGGCAGGGATGTCTGGTTTATGCTATTCACACCATATAGATGTAAACCCGAGGATAGATGTCTTGAAGCCCTTACTGATGGCTAAGGGAGCCTCCGTCAGCGCGTCCCTCTCAGCAAGCGATGGCCTCCGATACAGCTTGAACGGGTACGGCTCTGGGTTTAAGAGAGCTAGCCTAGAGCTTGTCAAACGCATAAACACAGGGACCTCGCCTACCCGCGGGCTTGAGAGGATTACGGTTAAGCAGAGGCTGGCGGAAGTTAAACCAGGTGAAAACATACAGTCAACATGGACTCCCTCAAGAGGGCCTACAGAGCCCATGTTAATTATTCTGCGGCCGTTCCTGTTTCTGAAGTACGTTACCGCCATCCCGCAAGCCCATAGATGCAGCGTCCACAACAACCCACTACTAGGCCCAAGCATAACGCCAAACCCCTTCACAATGGGCGACGGCGGGCCGACAGAATACAAGGTGAGGTTGACCGTTAACGGGAGAAAAGTGGATGAGGCGGAGGTTAGGGACTTCTTTGGTTAGTGAGGTTCTATTGCTAGGACATTGTTATAGTTGTTTTTGTTGCTTGTACGATAGCATAATTGCTTGTATTATCTCGTCTAGGCTATCTTCGTTCTCTAAAGTTACTTTGAAGCATTCTGCACCGTAAAATTTCTTTATGCTTTCACTTAGTGATGCTAATCTACGCCTTTTTTATTATTTGTCTGCCCTGCTCGTAGGGTATCATGAGAATTATATGCATTTTTCGCTTACGGAACTGTATGAAGGCGAAGTTCTTCTCTCCCCGGAGCGAGATGTAGTATTTTTGTGGGTTCACCCTTATCTCAGGCGCTATTCGGGTAATTTCCAGCTTTATACTTTGATAAGCCTTAACGATGTTAGGTGCCACACCTTCTAAGTGGTATTCCTCTGTATACCGGTCCGAAGCTCCTTCTTCATCCTCCGGCGGCCGCTCTAGTCCCTGCTCCTCGAAGTCTGGGTTCACGGATAGAATGATGGAGCCGTCGTTATGGTATCTTTTAACCACCATGACACGTACCATCTTATCCCAAGTATCTGTATAGGTTTCCATGACCTCGTCGAACTCTGGCTTCAAACCATCAATTACTATTAGTATGTTTTGGCTGTTCTCCACTATATCCTTTAGAGACTTGTGGATCTCCTTGCCCCCAACAAGTTGGTTGAACCTAGACCTCATGCTCTGGTCCGAGTTTATGACCGTAAACGTCTTTTCAACAAGCTCCGCCCTCCCCCTCTCATTCTTAAAGAATGCGAAGAACTTAGTTACCTGTGGGAAAATATGTTTGTAGAAGTCGTGCTGTGAAAGCTCGACCTCTACGAGGTAGAACTCAGGGTTCTCGGGGTCACGGAAATCTATGAGAAGGCCGTCAGGAATAGCCGAGCCCAACACACGACCCTCAACCCTGCTCTTAAGATCGATATACAGAGACTTTTCGCCAAACAACGTCCTAGAATTCTCCACCACAAGACGTTCAAACTCATCCTCATTCTGGAAAGGAAGCTCATTAAAACGCTTACCGTTAAAGTATAGGACCGAGGCCGCCACAACCATCATAACCACCTAACCCGAATATAACATTTAAAGCACCCAGAGCGTTCCAAGGAGTTACTGAAGAAGCCAGGACAAGCCTGAGACTTTTCATATCTTCAGTAAGCCAGTCAAGCTAATTCTTTAAATCGGCGGAGACTTCCACTGGGATAACCGCCAGAACCCTGCACCTACCCCTACGCCTCCAAAACTCCCTAACAAACTCCAGAGCAATTCGCGTCTTACCCACACCGGTAGGCGCCTCAACCAAAAGACACCTCCCACCATCAACGAAAACCGCTTAACTAGGCCGTCAAGAATTTCCTTCTGCTCAGGACTCATACAGTTGTCAGCCTTATCCTCAACATCCATTCTCCCTAGCCGGTTACGTTCACGTATAAAAGCGGTTATAACGGGAGCTATACCTGGCCGACGACGGCCACCCTATTAGTTTCCACGGCTTCCTATAAGCTTCTGCAACCACTCTAGAATTATACCCCTTTTGCCCAGTAATCCCGATACGGCCTTTACGGTGAGGAGGAGAGGGAGGTTGAGGCTAGAGGGGTGAACGGCATAGGCAACATAACATTGATGAACGGCGAGGTAAACTCGGAGATAGGTGACAATCTCCCCGAAGAATATCTAGCCAAACACCATGAAAGCATACTGAGGCAGCACTTCATACCGATGAGGAGGGACCTATGTAGCATTGATAGCTTTGAAGAGTTTACGGAGGAGCGGGCAAACCTTATCAAAGACTTCATCAAAAAACAGATACACAGATATATACCGTGAGTAGAAGTCTTAGTTTATGATGAAACATCTCGATCTAGCTTTCGCAGTAGCTGCATTCATTACAGTTATTTTTATCGCCGCGCTTCTCTGGATGACTGGTGCTTTACGAGAGGTTTTATTGGTATCAGTAAGCCCTATCTTGACTACGATAGGTGTCTTCATAGCCCATCGTCTAAATGAAAAAGCAAAGAACCCGAAACTGAGGATAGTAGGGTGGGGCATACATAGACGCGATAAACATTCTGCTAGGCTGTTTGTAGAGGTAGAAAACAAAGCAGGGAGAGAGGTCGCGTAGGTCTAGGCGGCGTAGGCTACGGGTTGGTGCCTTATATTTCCACAGTTGTCTCCGCCACGGTTACCGGTCTTGGGCCGTGATCGTTATTGGCGGAGGCCTAGCTACAATTCTGCCAGGTAGTATTCCAGATAGTAATGCGACGACCACTGAGGCTACTGCCGTGAAACCCTTCTTCTCCAAGCCGCCAAACCAACCGCCAAGACTCCAGGAAAAATACCCACATACCCTAAGCCAAAGTAGGGTATGCCAAATAGAGTTCTTACCAGATCTGCTGCATTAACTAGGATGAGAGGGACAATTGCGGTGAATGTGACGAAATGCTCTACATATATCAACAGCCTCCTCATAGCTGCTTAACAGGTATTGTAGGATGTTTATAGTTTTCAGCCCTGCTAAATCATGGCTGTAATGTGCTACTATTATGGGAAAAAGCCTCTTCAGCCTAATGGCGTGTTTTCAAGGCTTGTAAATAGATGTTAACAAAACTGCGGCAAACAAATAGATAAGGGAGAAAATATTGTACCTGATGTGACTCGCATCGAGATCTATGGGTTGAGGGTGGCTGTGGACATCAACACTCAAACCGATCTCCCAAGGTTGATTGTGGAGGAGGCTGAGAAAAAGGGCTGTGGGATTATGGAGGATGATGTGATAGTGGTTACGTCTAAGGTTGTTTCTAAGGCTGAGGGTAGGGTTCATAGGCTCGGTGATGTAAGGCCTTCCCGTAGAGCCTACCTTCTTTCAAGAATCTATAGAACCCAGCCCGAAGCCATGGAGCTTTATCTAAGGGAGGGTGGGATAATATGGGTGATCCCTGTTGAAAAGCTCACGAGGATGTATGGGCATCTTTACGGGAGATATGCCAGTAGTAAGGAGGGCGCTTGTGAGGTAATCAAAGAGCACCCTTATATTTTTATGATCGATGTTGGTGGGAGGCTTTTGAGCTTGGGAGGTATCGACTTCTCCAACTCCCCACCAGGCTACTGCACATCTATACCGGAGGATCCTGATGAATCGGCTAGGAGGATAAGGGAGGGTGTTAGAAGATTAACGGGTAGGGATGTGGCTGTCGTAATAGCGGATGAGTGGAAGCTGGACAAATTCGGAACAACCGATATAGCGATAGGATGCTCGGGAATACAGCCTATCTCAAGAAATTTCGGCGGTAGGGATCTTTACGGTAAGCCGAAGTTCGGTGGGGTTGACAACCTAGCTGATCTAGCCTCCTAGACATCCATATATTACTCATTGGAGTGCGGTTAACTTTCCGACATTCCTAGTGCTGACCATCGGCTTCATACTACTCATCATAGTGGCCGCATTCGCAGTAAGCGAATACATAAGCTGGAGAGGAAGACGCTAGCCATTTATTACCCTTTAACGAAGCAAACCTTAAATATGTTCAACTTTAAACAATGAATGGAAAATTCATATAGAAACTAAAAGTGTATTAGATTGATGAAAGTTGTGGTGCTTGGTGTAGGAAGTGTAGGGAGAACCATAGTGCGTGACCTGCTTGAGAATTGGAATAATATAGATGAAGTCATTGCTGTTGACTATAATTTTGAAGTCTTAAAAAGTTTTGCGGATACTCTTAAGGATTCAAGAATAACCCCTATAAAGGGAGATGTTAGAAATATTGATTTAACAGCAGACATACTGAAGAAAGGCGACTATTTCATAAATTCGACTTGGTATGAATTTAATCTCCATGTGTTAAAGGCCGCCATACAGGCTAAGAGGGATGGATTAGATCTGGGTGGATTGTACTGGATGACGAAGAAGGAGTTGGAATTAGATGAAGAAGTTAAAAAAGCGGGCTTAACTTTCATTATAGGCGCTGGTGACGATCCAGGCACATCGAACGTGTTGGCGAGATACGGTGCTGATAAACTGGACAGTGTTGAAGAGATACACATCAGGTGGGGTAGTGTAGTATTAAACAAAATTGACGAACCATATTTTGGTTTCTCTGCTGTTAGCGTGATGGATGAAACAACACATAATGCAATATTGTATAAGGATGGGATGTATTGCGAAGTTCCACCCTTAAGCGAAAAAGAATTAACCTACTTTCCTGAACCCATTGGTTTCCAGCATACCTATGCTATTATTCATAGCGAATTAGCCACACTACCACTAACATTAAAAGGAGTTAGAACAGTAACATACAAAGATTCTTGGGATGAGAGTATATTACCAATTACTAACTTTTTGAAATTTAGCGGTCTCGTTAATCGGGAACCTATTGATGTTTTGGGCCAAAAAATATCGCCTCTCCATGTACTCGGAACACTTATAAAACCTAGAGAACCGATGGATTGTTTTGGGGCCCTTAAAGTCTCTGTATCAGGCATTGAGAATGAGAAACAAGTAAGATACACCTTCTATTTAGGACCAGTAGGTTACAAGCATAAGTGGGATGCAGGACCTACATCGTTAACTACTGCCTATGGGGCTACTGCAGCATTAAAGATGCTCTCTGAAGGCTACATATCGAGGAAGGGTGTTGTTCCTCCAGAACTCGTAAATAGACCAGAACTCTGGTTATATGAGCTCAGAAAACGCAACATACAACTTACGGTGGTTAAAGAAGAGACAACCACCCTATAAAAGTGAGCACCTACCTCGTTTGTCTTTAAAAACTTTTTGTAAAGCACCGCTAGATTTTAAAAACAGCTGGTGACAAGCTCGCTGTCTCCGGACAAATGGATGTATAGTTGCTAGTCTCTAAACAAGTAGATCTTATCTTGCTACAGAACTCATCTGAAAACCCTCAGGTATATTATGATGCATGCAAGATGTATGAAGGCTGTGAAGGTTGATGCTAGCCTCCCGATCTTATGGCTAGCCTTCTAAACCCGTTTGTTAACCAAGCGAAGAACCTCTCCATACTACTCTTTATAGAGCCTTAAAGTAGTAATATCTACGACAACCTTATCTAGTCTGAGCTTTCCATTGGAGTATCTCGTGGCTATTAGGGCTTCAAGAATTTTAGACGACACAACCATAACACTCCATCTCCTAAACCTATCCCAGCATGTCTTATATGATCTATCCAGTAACAAGCACATGCAGTATCACGTTTACAACCAGCCTATCATCGACCCTAGGCCTTCCAACACCAGCCCTAGGAGGTAGTAGAGGCCTTATAACCTCCCACCCACCATCACTCAACTCCCTAAATTCCATAACAAAACTAAGCCTTAAATTACCGCCAGTCACAAAGTTAACATATGGCTTTAAGGATAGGGATTGATGTTGGCGGTACGTTTACAGATCTTATTGCATACGATGAATCAACGGGACATATTAATGTTGCAAAGACTCTATCAACTCCCCCTTTCTTCGTTGATGGGTGTATTAAGGCGTTAAGTATTGCAGGAATAGATGTAAGCGAAATATCTCAGTACATAGGGCATGCTTCAACAGTAGCTGATAATGCAATTATTGAAAGGAAACTCCCTTCAATAGCTCTAATAACTACCTCAGGATTTGAGGATGTCATATTTATGGGAAGACTTCATAGAGAGCGGCTTTATGAGCTGCAATGGGATAGGCCCGCTGAATTTAGACCTATAGTTAAACGGAGAGACGTATATGGAGTTGATGAAAGAGTAGGCAGCGATGGAACAATTATTAAACCCTTAAACCGAGATCAGGCAAGTAGGATTGTATTGAAGATTATTAACAAAGCGTATGAAACCGTAGCTATATGTTTCATTAACTCTTATAGAAATCCAACTCATGAAGAGCTGGTGAAGAATCTATTAAATACTGAGGTATCTTTGCGAGGACATAAACTCGAGATATCTATATCCTCGGAAATAATCCGAACGATTAGAGAACTGCCTAGACTAACTACAACAGTTATTGACGCGGCCATAAAACCTATTCTGAAGAACTATCTAGGTCTTCTAAAGAAAAGGCTTGCTGAGCTAGGTTTTAAGGGTGAAATACTGATCATGAAATCAGATGGAGGAGTTGGCACCTATGATCAAATAGCACAAAAACCTGTTTATGCTATTTCGTCTGGTGTGGCCGCGGGTGTTATAGCTACAAAATTCATAGGTGAACTCTATGGGCTTAATAACTTAATATCTTTTGATATGGGAGGAACCACATGTAAAACGAGTGTTATTATAGATGGCCAGTATCAGCACACGACGGAGTTTCAATTCGAATGGGACATTCCTATAGCTCTACCTATGATAGATATGGTAGAAATCGGGGCAGGCGGGGGTAGCGTAGCATGGGTGGATAAAGGGGGTATGCTGAGAGTTGGACCGATAAGTGCCGGTGCATCCCCGGGTCCTGCGTGCTATGGACTTGGTGGGACAGAACCAACCATAACAGATGCCAACCTATTACTTGGCAGATTGGGTCCTGACACAATTTTAGGTGACTCTATCCGTCTGGATGTGGAAAAAGCGAGGGAAAGTGTTTCTTCGAAAATTGGTGAGCCATTAGGGTTAGATGTTAAAAAAGCAGCCCACTCAATATTAAGCATAGCTGAACTCAATATGTCACATGCACTTAAAAAAGCTACAATCTCTAAAGGAATCGACCCAAGTAAATTCACGATAGTCGCCTTTGGAGGCGCTGGACCCATGCACATATGCAATATAACTCAAGAGCTACCAGTGGACAAGATTCTGGTCCCCGTATATCCGGGAGTCTTCAGTGCCTTTGGGATGCTGAGCTCGGATATATATTCAGAGAAGGTTTTTAGCTATATCAAGAATGTAGAAGAACTAGACGTAAATGAATTAAACGAAATTATATCCCAACAGATCAAGCAACTTTACGAAGAGTTGAAGCAAATGGTGTACTATGCAAAGCCCCTTACTCTATTGTTTTTCAAGATGAAGTATGAGGGTGAATCTTTTGGGAAAGAGTTAATAATACAGTATAGTGATACCATTGACATAACTCCACGAGTCTTACGTGAGAAGTTTGAAAATGTGCACATGGCAAGGTATGGTTTTATTGTACCACAGGATCCCGTAACAATAACTGATATAATAGTAAAAGGTGTGATTGTTATAGACAAACCTAAGATAAGAAGATACGAAGTTGATAAAAATGCTCAACCAGATAATGCTTTAAAACAAAAAAGGATGGTATTTTTTGAGAATGAAGAGATATTAACCCCTGTTTACGAAAGAGCCAAGCTAAATGCAGGATGTCAATTATCGGGGCCCGCTATATTAGAGGAATACACAAGTACAATAGTAATTACTCCAGCTTTTAATGTTTATATTGATGAATATAAAAACGTATGGATGAGGAGGACGTAAAATGACGCGTGGGTATGAACTTGAAACAGACCTAATTTATCACAGTTTAACAGCTTACTGTGAACACATGGCTGAAACACTGATAAGCACAGCTTACTCGCCACTACTTTATGATGCTGTAGATTTCTCTGTAGCGCTTTTCAATTCTAGTGGTGAGTTAATAGCACAGAATTTAGGCTGCCCCGTCCATTTAGCAGCTATCGGTGCAACGGTTAGAGCAGCTTTAAATGAATTTAAAGACGATTTTGCTGACGGCGATGTAATTTTAACTAATGACCCATATATTGGGGGAACGCACCTCGGTGACTTCACATTCATATCACCAATCTACTATAATGGGGAACTTATTGGTTTTGCAGCCTCTAGAATACATGTCACGGATTATGGCTCAGCTTATCCCGGTGGTGACCATCCGGCAATTGACATATTTCAAGAGGGGCTTCGTATACCTCCTATAAAGATTTATACTAAAGGTAAGGCCGACGTGAACATTATTAAGTTAATTACAGCAAATTCCAGAACACCTAAATGGCTTGAAGGTGATATAAGAGCTGCGGTTGCGGCAAATAATACAGGTATCAAATCATATTCAGTTATATATGCTAAGTATGGTAAGGAAATCTTTGAAAAGTCGGTGAAAAACATTTTATATTATTCTGAGAGAATGCTTAAACAGGCAATTCACGGTATCCCTAATGGTATCTACTCGGCTGAGGATTATATTGATGACGACATGGTAACTGACTCGCCAGTTACTATAAAGGCATCGATAAAAGTATACGATGATGAACTTTTCATAGACTTTACAGGGACAAGCCCATTAGTTAGGGGTCCTTTAAACCGACCAAGACACGCTGCAATTGGTGACGTTGCTTATGCTGTGAAAACGTTGTTGGAACCCGAAGGTCCTGCTAATGATGGGGTTCTTAGACCATTAAAGGTGCAAATTCCTGAGAACAGCATATTGGATGCTAAATGGCCCTATCCAGTCGGTCAAGGAAACCTAGCAACAACGGCTAGAATAACCGATGTAATATGGCAAGCCTTGGCTCCTGCTGTGCCGGAGAAGGTTACTGGCATGTTATATGGCGGCTGCGACTCCTTTGCAGCTTTCGGGATAAATGTGCCAGCTAAAAAATCTTGGACAATTGTAGACCTCCCTGCAGGTGGTTGGGGTGCAAGGTACAACAAAGATGGAGTAAGCGCACTATGGCACTTATTAGGTAACTGCCAAGATACACAAGTTGAGATAATAGAAGCTTTCTATCCCATTTTAATGCTTCAGAGAGGTTTAAGAACAGACTCCGGCGGTGCAGGCAGGTTTAGAGGAGGCTTAGGCTCTGTTAATGCATACAAGCTCAAAGAGAGAGCCATCCTGAATCTCTGCGTGAACAGAGCCAGAGAAGGCCCACTAGGAATTTTCGGAGGCATGAGGGGTTCGCCAGGATGTATAAAGATCATAAACAATCAAGGTGAGTCTACAGTTATATGCGGTATCGATGAAAAAGGTAACTACAAGGGGTGGGGAAAAGTACTAGAGGTTGAACCCGAATCTGTTGTTATCATAGAGTCAGCGGGTGGGGGTGGTTATGGCGATCCATTGAAGAGAGATCCGCAGCTCGTTTATAAAGATGTGCTAGACAACTATGTGACGTTAGATACAGCAGAAAGGATATATGGTGTAGTCATAAAACAGGATAATGAGGGGCTTATTCTAGATTTGGACGCAACAGAAAGGTTACGCCATAAGTTACTTCTTTCTAAAAGAAATGGTCAGCTAGATAGATAATCTATAACTGTTCCCGCATGTATTTTAGTCGCCGCAATGACGTCATCAGTGTATACGTATTCATTGAAGGTGTGTGCGTCTCTCAAATCGCCTGGACCTATCCAACAAGTTGGAACTCCCCTTAACCTGAAAGGACTTGCATCGCTCGTTGAGGGTTGTATGTATATGAGTGGCTTATGACCGGTCACTTCCATCACATTCGTGGAGATACACTTAACAATAGGATCGTTAGGGTTTGTGTAGGATGGTCCCGCCGCACCGCTTGCTATCTCCTCTATCGCAACATCTTTTAAACCCGCTTGATTTAGACTTCTCTCAACAAGCCTCCTTGTCTTTTCACGTGTCATGCCTATTGGTATGCAGAAAGCAATCTCAATCTCAGCAAAGTCCGCTACTATATTAATCATTGTGCCCCCCCTTACAGTTCCTAAGTTAACGCTTATACTATCTAACAGTCTATATCCAGAGTATACCTTTTGTTGTTTACCCGCAGATGTAAAGATTTCTTTTATTACTTTCCTACTGTTTGGAATCAAGGGTTTTACTGTTCTAGGCTGGGCTATTCTAATTTTCTCTAACTTTAATATTTCTCTAACCGCTTTGAATGCTTTTTCAATTGCATTCTCTCCTAAAGGTGGTGTGCTACCGTGTGCAGGTTCGCCTCTAACTTTAAGTCGAATCCAGTAATCTCCCTTCTCTCCTACGCATATTCTTCTTAAGCTTGTAGGCTCACCCATAATGCATGCGGTACCCCCTAACACACCTTCATCTAATAGCTTGTTTGTTGTACCCCATACGCCGTCGGCAAAAATCCAGTTCTCTTCGTCAGGGCATATAAACAGAGTCATTTTACCTGTAACGTTATCCACAACTTCGGCGCAGGTTACAAAGGCCCATAGGGATGCTGTTAACCCAGCTTTCATGTCACAGGCGCCTCTTCCAACGATCTTGTTGTCGACAATATCCGCGGCATAGGGGTCGCGAGACCATCTGGCTTTTTCACCAGGAGGGACAACATCGCCATGGGCGTACAATATTATAGACCTTTTATCGCCATCACCAAATTTGTACGAAGAAATAAGAGCCATCACACCATTGCCGAAGTCACGTAGGTTCGATTCATGTCCCCTTTCACTAAGAAAATCCCTAATATAGTAACAGAGCTCATTTGTAACGGCAGGTGGGTTAGGGGTCGGAATTCTAATTATATCTCTACATGTTTTGATAACTGCCTCCCTATTATCTTCCAAGATTTTCCATACTTTCTCCTTAATTTTTTTTGATTCGTTCACAAATTATTTTTATTTCTAAGCCACTATAAAAATCTTTAACTTTGAACCGTCTTCAAGCTTTGTATACTAGGACCGCCAGCTTAAGACGCAAATTTATAAGTGAAAAATAGGTTCTCAACATCCCGTTAATATCCTCCTAGCATTGCTTACACACGGACACTTTCTTCAGCAGCTCAGCTAGGGTTATCGGCTAAAACCCATATTTGGAATACAGCTAGGCTGAACGATCCTGTTAGCTAGGTAATACGCCTTATTGTCAAGGGTTTTTGTAGCTTACATTTCCGGGAGAAGGTAGTCTAGAAGAGACGAAGACACTAAAAGTATACAACCATCTCAAAATCTACGGCTTAAATATGAACGGAGTAAGGTATGTGATAATGTCCAAATAAGGCTTTAAATACCCTCTAGTGGGCGTCTATTTTGACCCGCGAGGACTGCTATGGGAAGTCTTCAGTTATAAAAACCCGTTATCTGGACACCAGTGGTTGACTGACTAAAAGCTAAAATAATCACCATCAGTTTAATAGAAACAGATGTCACTCAAGGTTGTTAACTTACGTAAATCGTTTGGAGGTATAACCGCTATTAAGGACGTCACGTTACAGATACCCGTCGGCAACATAGTCGGCTTAATAGGCCCAAACGGAGCGGGAAAGAGTACTTTGATTAATCTAATAACAGGTTTTTTAAAGCCGGAAACGGGAAAGGTCTTACTCGATGGAATAAACATAACTGGTTTGAAACCGTATGAAATAGTAAGACTTGGGATATGTAGGACGTTTCAGATAACACAAGTATTCCCCGAACTCACTGTATATGAGAACCTTCTCATACCTCTGACGTGGATGAAAGCAGATGCTAGGATTAGAGACAAGGCAATCAATCAGCAACTTGATTTTTTCGAATTAGCACACATTAAACATGAGTTGGCCGGAAGGTTATCGGGCGGTCAGAAAAAACTTCTTGAACTGGCGGCCATAACGCTTCTGAATCCGAACATTTATCTACTTGATGAGCCCCTCTACGGGGTCCATCCTTTGTTGAAAAATAAAATCTTAACGAAAATTAAGTCTCTTTGCGACAATGAAAAGAAAACTTTTCTTGTAGTCAGTCATGATATACCGTCTCTCATGAACATTTGTGATTATGTATATGTTATGTCTAATGGTGAGATACTGGCGGCAGGAACTCCTGAGGAAATTCGAAACGATGCGAAGGTTATAGAAGCATATCTAGGTGGGAGCTGATATGTTAGAAGTTATCGATTTATACGTAGCATACTATATGGATGTTTTCATACTGAAAGGTGTATCCCTAAACATAAAAAGTGGCAAAATAACTGCCGTTATAGGACCAAATGGAGCCGGTAAGTCAACACTATTGCGTTCCATAGTAGGTCTGATACCTAAAAAGAGGGGAAGAGTAATTTTCGACGGCTATGACATAACAAACGAAGCCCCACACAGACTATTTCACTTGGGGATGACATATATTCCTCAACACAGGTCCGTATTCCCATGGCTAACTGTGCACGAGAACCTGATAATGGGATCCCAAGGTCTTGCCAAAAACCAGTTGAAAGCTAAACTAAATGAAATTTATGAGCAATATCCTGTATTAAAAAACAAGAAACACGATCTTGCGATGAAATTGAGCGGTGGTCAGCAAAGGATGCTTGAGTTTGCTAGAGCCATGTTACGTGAACCTAAGGTAATGTTGATAGACGAACCAACTACGGCTTTGGATCCGAAATCCACAAAGCTTGTGTACGACGAAATTAGTAAGTTGAAAAATAAAAATATTGCGGTACTACTAGTTGACCAGAATGTAAGGATGGCTGTTGAGATATGCGATTTCTTGGCAGTTATGAGAGACGGGCAGATAATTATCCAACGTGATAAGGAGAACATCAGGGATCAGATAATTGACATAGTTAAGGAGTGGTTAATTTAAATCTTTTAGCTCTCTCTCTTTCTGTCAAGTAGAATTCAAGCTGACCTACAAGGCCTCGGTTGAAAAACCTCAGTATAGCTGGAATTGTAATGCTTATAATTACAACCCTTAATATTGCTAACTCACCTATTAAGTAGGCTCTGAAGTTCTCGGTTATAAATGTCATTAGAAAAGCCCCCGCTAAAGGACCGTAGAAAGTAGACATACCACCTACAATTAACATGAACAGAACATCAATTGACAAGGAAATCGATAACATCTCGTCCGTAAAACCACCGGAGGTTAACGCGAACATCGCTCCTGCTAAGCCAGTGAATAAAGCTGATAATGAAAAAACCAGAAGGCGGATACGATATATATTAACCCCTAATATTGAAGCGAAGTCCTCTGAGTCTCTTAAGGCTCTAAAGAGCAAGCCATATTTACCTCTGACTATTATATAGCTCACAGGTACTGTTACTAGGAAAAGAGTTAACATAATAAGATATTGTGTGTATATCTCCTCTATTCCAACAATCCTAATTTTTGGAATATTTTGAAGTCCAATAGGACCCCCCGTCCATGGAGATAATTGTTCAAGCTGAACTATATGTCTAGTGGCTTCTTGAATTAAGAAGGTAAATATAGCCATGTAAATCCCTTTAAGTTTTAAAGTCAAACGTCCAATTCCAAGTCCTGAAAACATGGCTAGTAAACTCCCTGCCATGAGACATAGTATGGGATTGTAACCCTGCATTGCAACAATACCTGCTACATATCCACCTATACCAAAGAAGAAAAGATTACCAAAACTAAATATCCCAGCATGTCCTAGCAGAATACCCCACTGCAAGGCGACAACAGCCCAGAGTAAAGATCTCGATGCGACATATATAGAGAATCTATCTGATAGGATAAACGGTACTAAATTCACAAATAAAAATATAACTATTGCAAAGATGTTAATTTTTTGCAGAGTGTTCATACACGTCCCTTAAAAATTCCCGTGGGTCTGACGATAAATATTACACAAACTGTGGCCAACATAATTGGCAGCGACCATCCTAGTGAGAGATAAGTTGCCGTAAGGCTTTGAATTAATGCGAGCATAAAGCTACTTATTATTGTCCCTTGTACATTTCCTAGACCTCCTATAGCTATTATAATAAGGGATATTACAAGCGGTAGTTCGCCCATTTTGGGATAAACCAAGAAAATAGATCCTAGCAAAAAACCGCTTATTCCTGCCACACCGGATCCTATAGCTAAAACTAGTGTGTAGACTTTTTTCAGATCAACACCTAAAATCTGCGCGGACTCGGTATCTTGGGACACAGCTCTAATCATAATACCGAATCTCGTCCTAGTTAGAAAAAACCATAAAAGGAGAAGCATCGCAATTGATATAGTTATTATTGCGAGCTTTTGTGCTGAGATAGTTAATGGACCCAGGTTGTAAAATCCAGCCATCAAGGGCGGTATACTCTTTCTTCTAGGACCAAATACTACAAGTGAGAAAACCTCTAAAAGTAAAGCAGCGGTGATGCTTACGAAAATTATATTAATCGATTCGTTAGGCCTCTTCCTAAAGGGTGAAAATAGAATTTTCTCAAGAAATCCTCCTATTGAAAAAGGAAGTAGAAAACCTGCTAACAATGAAAACACTACACTCCCTGTTAATGTGTAAATAAACCAAGCCGCGTATGCTCCAATCATTATAAGGGATCCATGTGCAAAATTTAGAACCCCAGCGGCACCATATACGAGTGCTAGTCCGCTAGCCGCTAATGCGTATATGCCTCCTAATGCTACTCCTGATATTAGTGAGTCTGCCAGTATTTCAAGGCTCATGACCTACGTGGGTAAGGAAATCGTTTGATATAAACTTTCTGATGAATATTAAAGCGCTTAAAAAACCTGTTTTGTTAGTATGATTCATCGATATGGTGGAAAGACTGAGTGGAGGTAATTCTCATTCGAGTTACCCAACCAGTTATAACACATCAAGCAATAGTAGTTTACTTAAACCACCAAGGAAGCTTGAACGCTGCTTTTGCATAAGGTGGTGGACTAATTAACACATCCTGAAGCTCCCTTATCTGGTATATGTGATGTGGTATTCCGAGCGAGGGGTCGTTGACTAAGTCAGGATAGGGTGGAACCCAATGTTCCTCGTTGAAACGGTATGTTCCACAGACTCCTCTATATGCCAGCCTCTCTAACATGTTTGCGACCTTCCTTTTATTGTAAGGATCACCTGCCAGCGACACTGCTGTGGCCCAAAGCCAGAACATATCATAGTTTATGGCGGCCTGGTGTCCCGGTTCTTCACCATATAGCTGCCTGTATCTCCTTTTCCAAGGACCTGAAATAGGGTCATCTTCTGGAAGATAACCAATAAGTGTTGACCACACCATATCGTCAGCTAGGTCACCAGCTAGGTTCCTGAATTCCGGTGTTGATGGTGCCCATTGACCATATAATAGTGAGTTCACCGGTCTTTCGTGGAATTGTTTTACAAAAGCAACTATGTCAGGAGTTGACCAGTTTGTATTGAATATTACGTCTGGTGGGTCTGCTCTGATCTTTGCAAGGAAAGAACCCCACTCAACTGTTCCTAGGGGGGCTTGGTCGTCCATGGTTATCGTCCAGCCCCTCTTCGTTATCTCTTCTCTGAACGTCTCGGCTATTGTCTGTCCATAGCTGTCTTCACTCTTCACTATGGCTACCTTTCTATTTCTTGGTTTCCATACCCCGGTTTTCTCCAAGCTATCTAAGAAAACGGCAAATCCCATTCCATAGAATGTTTCTATTGGGTCTGGCTGAAAACCTAGCCATCCTTTATCGGGGTTATTCCTAACCCATATGGCGAAGTTTCTTACAGTCTCAGTATGTAGGAAGAGTATTCCTGCGTCTGCAAGTTTATCATAGAGTGGTGCTTCAACATATGTGTAACCATAAATCACATAGTCGACACGATGCTTTGATATAAGCGTCTCAGCCGCACTTAAAACCTGTTCAAGCTCGTAATCACGCGTATCGACTTCTATCCACTCAATAGGTCTTCCGAGAACACCCCCAAGCTGATTAATCTCATTGACAGCCATCTCCGATCCTCTATGCATTTCCTTAGCCTGTGCTGCATCCCATCCAGTTAATCCATGCAGGGATCCTACTTTTATCGGCTCACTTTTAGCACCCGCTGTAACAGTTTGTGTGATAACCTGAGTTGCTGTTACTACCCTCTCCGTCGTCGGTCTAAAAGCTAATGAACCTACAGCTGATCCTACAGCAAGTCCACCTATTCCAGCCCCAACCAACTTAAGCAGGTCACGCCTAGTCTGGGAAGTTTCACTGCCCATTTTACTACTACAAGGTAATGGAGTTACTTAAATATTTTATTTATCCTAAAATGATAGTGTCCAAATAATAAGCATTTTCGCTCACCTCCCTGTCCTCGCAGCCTGATAGTATAATGTGAATGTGATTTTAAGCTCCATACAAACTTCTAAGTCAAGGGAAATAACAACAATGCAATCAATATTAAGACTATGGAATTTTGAGACGGGTTCATAGAATAGGGTGATGTCATACCTATGGTTTAGGTACAACCATACCGTTGAGACAATCACATCAACCGGAAAAATAGACCTAGCAGGCAGAAAACATATATCCTCCAGCCAACCATATAAACAAATAGGCAAGAGACATACAACAACACAACATGGATAGAGATACGGGTTGAAACGGGTTCTTAATAAAAGCTACTACGGACTGACGGTAAAGAGTGTAACCATTTAGGGGAGACGCATTAGTCCGGCGCCGGACACTATATAAAGCCCTTAACTAAATGGGGATAACACTAACAAACATGAACCTTCCCCAAAATACAACACAGAGGATAGAAATCAACCTCACTCATTACCAGAGAGTTTCCTGAACTATCGTTCCTTAGACCCCAGTAGCTGGCAGCTGGAAGGCTGGAGTCTGGCAACTGGAAACAATATATACCGTCGCTATCTGACTAGGTTTGGATGCTTACTTCGCTTGAAGCGGTTCAGACGTGTAATGTCTGCGGTGGTGGGAGGGTGGTCTATCACAGGGTTTACTCGGGTGAGAGGCTTTGCCGG
>Ga0209143_1000574_pt1 | contig 17883 bp, 15 predicted proteins | sample FaiFalFF_MnMetaG_3_FD_184739 | JGI IMG/M metagenome (GOLD analysis project Ga0209143, IMG submission 184739) | Freshwater microbial communities from Yellowstone National Park, Wyoming, USA - Fairy Falls B (FF_Mn_B) MetaG (SPAdes) (version 3) | ecosystem: Environmental > Aquatic > Freshwater >...
AAGACCTACCATCCTAAAGACAATCTGTGATGTTTGATAGCTCAGCTCGCCCATGAGAGTCAAAGATGGGGCCGGATTCTTGGCATGGTAGTAGGAGAAGCCTGCCTTCAACATTAGGAAGCCAGGCTCGTAGCAGGTTGGCGCGTCTCCTTTCAGATCATACCCTTGTTTCCTCACAGGGTTTGAGGACGCAAGGTCGATGGTTCTCTATGCTTCAAGCTCTCCTAGCTCTCTAGTGTCAGACCTGGTTTTCCACCACATGGTCCGAGTTACTCTACTTGCTCATTGGTAGGAACTCAGAGCCAGTTACCTGAAGATCCGGTCTATTAACGGCTTCACCATGGGTATATGCTCATTGTAATAACGCTTCACCATGGGTATATGCTCATTGTAATAACTTACCATCCTCTTCGCTGGCGAAGTAGCCATATTCTGCCCCCAAATATCTAACATCCTGCTCGTGTGTGCACTATTTGCTTGAGAGAAGATGAGAGAGGTGTGCTTGTGAGAAGACCCCTCGCACAGATAGCTTTTCCCTTCACCATCGAGTATTGGATAGCCGTCTTTAGTCCGGTTGCAGGGCACCTTCCTTTCTGAAGTATTCATGGGCTTTATTTGTGGGCCAATATGTTGTAGAATGTGACCAGAAAATCTGGCACTTCTATGCCTTTCTCATAAAGACAATCCATCTAGGTTCTTGATTAGTGGAGTTAGCCTGACCCGGTTTACGTTTTTATAGATATTTTTGTTGGTTTGGTCATAGGACCCATTTATCTTTAAAGTACTTTTGAGGGCAATTCCTCTGGCAAGGCGGTTATTATCAACGCTTCGTATGACTGCCCACTGCTGGGTCTGTCAAGGAGAATCGCCTCTCTATGTTTAAGCACCTATTCGCTTAGGCCACGCAGCCACATAAGATGTCCTCGTCTCAACACGATTCCTTTCAAGCCTGTGTACCAAACTCATGTAGGAGGCATTGGTAACCCCGACCCCCTCAACAACTTTTGCTAAGCATACATCTTGTAGTGTATGGAGGAGATAAGATGAGAGCAGTAAAGAAGCTTTAAAAATTTTTTAGCTTTCTATGTCTGTGAGCCACCTAAGAGTATTGTAAGAGGTGAAGAAGGATTGTCTGCAACGATTGCACCGGTTTTGTTGTAGTATGTATCTTTGCCCGCAATTCCTGCAGACGTAGACCTTCAACCTAGAAGTGAAGAGTGGAAGCTTGTTGAAGGCTTCCTCTAAGAAGTCTGTGGTGTTACCTGAATCCAGCTTCATCCTCATATCTAGGGTTACCGTTACACCTCTGTTTACGCCGCTGACTATATTTTTCAGCATCTCCAATGAGTCCGCTCTAGCCATCTCCCTCCTAGTCACATTTATCATAGATAAGTAGTGGTCTTCTGTTTCAAACAGGAGGGTCTCCACCTTCCTTCCATATCTATTGAGGTCTAACTCGTAGAGCCGCTTGGCCTCTCCATCAGCAAGGATCGAGATTCCGGCACCATCTGAGATCTCCTCCTTCGAGACCTTTCCAATGATCTCCACTACTCGCTCGATCTCTTCTCCGATATGCTGGGGCTTCAGCTCACCGGCTCCTCGTAGGAACCTTATGGCTTCCAGCATTCCAACTGTGTTAATGGCTGTAGGGAACTCCCTACTTGTCGATGAGATGGATAGTAGCGGTAGCAGTCCCTTTCCACCTATATCACGTAATCTTTTCTGCCGTAGGGCTGCGGCTTCGACGGCTAATCTAGCCAGCATAGCTAGCTTTGCTCGGAAATATGTTTCATCGCCCTCGGCCTCGAGGGCTAAGCGTGGCAGGTTGATGGACAGTCCATGCAGGAATCCCACTACAGGACCGGATGGCTCCTCGACAATATGCTTGACGCCTATGAGTGAAGTCTTGACTGGGGATCTCGTGAAGGTTATTAGGCCTCCATTCTGGACGATTTCAACCCCACGTCTTATAAGAGGCTCTTTCGGGCCATCAAAGTTGATTACTAAGCCAACCCTCGGTTTCTGGACGGTCGATAGGTAAGCCTCGTAGGCCTCGAGGACCCCCTCTTCCCCGGCCGCCACTTCTATTGAAGCAATTACATCTGAGGGTTGCATTTCTAGTTGGAACTGTATGTCTTTAAGCGCCCGGGCGAGGCCATGCTGTATCTCTGCCCTGCCTGCATCAAATGGCTTAATGCATTCCATAAGATTCGTAACTTGGACTTCAAAGGATGCTTCTCTAGCAGCGTACGCCGTCGTCATGACGAGGTTTCTCCAGACATCGTCTAGAGATGTTGGCCTCTCGAGGAATGAAGCCTTGATCACCCTTTGATCATAGGGAAGGGCGCTGAGGTCTACAAAGAGGGTATCGCTCTTCAGAGCCCAGTGGCCCAGTCTGGCGATACCCAGTTCACCACTCATGTAGGCATCAGCGACAGTTCGGGAGAGTTGGCTATGCAAGAGATAATCACTCATCACCCTCTGTGCAGCCTGGTCCATTAGGTCAGAGACGGTTTTTTCTTGTCGCGCGATGTAGTCGAACAGATTGCTGACGTCAGCAACGGGTAGACCGACTCTGGCAAGTTTATGGCGGTACTCCTCTAGCCCCATCTCCAGCAAGATAGCATTGACCATTTCTCTGATTAGGGGCGCGGTGACATAGGTGGTCTGGGACCTGCTTAGCCGAGATTCCGCCTCTGCAGCGATCTTATAGGCCATGTCTAAGGACATGCCGCCCTCCTTGACTAGGGATTGGACAATTTTGTCCAACTTAAACTCCTCCAACATGTATTTTGAAGTTCGAACGTAGATTCGGCTACCGCCTAGGACCGACTGTTCCTCAATCTGTTTTGCCAACATCAAAACAGTCTTTCCCAAGTTTGTGATGGAGTACTTCTTCTCCGCCCTGTCATGGGAGACGAGTTGATGTTTTACGAGTCTTCGCAGGTGATAGGCGAACTTCCCGGATTCCTTCTTGGCGCGAAATCCGGCGAGGGCCTTTAATTCAGAATATGATAGAGAGCCCTTTGTGTTCAGTCTATGAAGGATTTCGAGCCTGCTGGAACTAGCTATTACAGAGAAAATCGCCTTGACCCTCTTCGCCGCGTGCTCCAAGATGCGCCCCGCCCTAAGGCGTCACTATTAAGACTTTTTGAGATGAGGTCAACTTTTGTTAACCATTTCTAGGGCAGTATTTTTTACATACAGTCCTTCACGAAGCGTTGGCATTTCATCGGTCTAGACTGCTCTTTAGCGTCAGGCGCAGCTGAGGTTCGCGGGTATTCGCTTATCATGAAATGTCAAAGGTATCGCATTCACGGCATACAGTCTGTCCCAGAGGCTCGGACACGTAGGAGTATCACCGATGAGGAGAGCCCGTTCCTATCGTACTCCACGTCGCATTTTATGCGTTTACTCACGGTCTGCACTGTCCGTGCTGGGTGCTTTAGCTCTGAAACAGCAGACAGGGCACTCCCACCAGGTATGTGGATCTGCATAATGCTCTTAAAGGAGATTTGTACCCTATCATCGACTGGTAGCGCCTATGGGATTGTTCTGAGCTCGGCGATCCTTCTTCCTGATTCCATTTTCAGGGTTTCGAAGACGAAGGATACGGTTAAGGTTCTCCTTAACCTGCCTCCTGAAGCGCTTATCCATGCGTCCTTTATCTTGTTCCTCTGTCTTCCCCTTATCTCGTTCAGCTTCTTGATCTTTTTCGACGGTTCTTTACATGCCTCTGCATCTTCTCTCTGTTCCTTGAGAACCTTGAGAAGTCACTCTAGCTCATCTCCTCTTGAAAGATTCAGTACTCACGTTGATATTTGATGAGCTTGTTAAGTAGATCTTTTGCACCCTTCAAGTGGAATGCTTAGCCTTGGCTTGGATCTTTTGCAGCTAGATGTTCTTCAACTTTCCCCTGTCGCCCTTCCCGATATGTTCGTGGGGGGCACTTAGGAGATAGTGTAATCAGCTTAATGAAGTCCTTCTAGTTCCCAAGATATGAGAGCTATGGGAGGGCGTAAGAATTCATGAAGGCCTGATTATACCTTGTTAAAAGTTTAAGCGAGGAGAAGCCCGTCGTCCGTGGGGCCGTCGTCCAGTTTGGTTCAGGATACCAATGGCTAGGCCTGATGCCTGCCTTGGGAGCAGGTGGTCGTGGGAGGCGCCTCCGCGCCCATGAGTTCAAATCCCACCGGCCCCACCTCAATCTTGAAGGCCGCCCCGGTTTGTGATGCCATTTGTAGATGTTATCTATAGGAAGCGTTATCTATAGGAAGCGAGGATCGAGGTGAAGCTTTTAAAGCCGTGGTTGACCCCAAAGGGAAACAGAATTGGCTTGGGATGAAGATGAATTCTTCCGCAAGTGGAGGGAAAGGCGACGCATCTTCTCACCCTTCGAAGCGATGGATAAGTTGATGAGGGAAATGGATCGCTGGTTCGAAGAAGAGATGAAAGAGTTTGAGAAGATATTCCCCTCTAAGTTGTTTCGTGAGAGGAGGGCTCCTGACGGTTCGATTGTCAGAGAGTACGGGCCTCTGATCTTTGGCTACTCGATTACGATTGGCCCTGATGGTAAGCCCATTATCCGTCAGTTTGGCAATGTGAAGCCTAGACCTGGGGAGCTCGGTGTTAAGGAGGTGAGGGAACCACTCGTTGACGTCTTTGAAACTGATAAGGAGGTGAAGGTAATAGCAGAGCTGCCAGGGGCGGAAAAGGAGCACATACATCTCTCAAGTACTAAACGGACACTAACCATTGAAGTAAAGGAGAGGGATGAGGTCAGATACTATAAGGAGGTGGACCTGCCTTGCCAGGTAGACCCCAGGGGAGCAAAATCAACCTACAAAAACGGGATTTTAGAGGTTACACTACCCAAGGCCCTTGACAAGGAGAGGGGTTCTTACACGATTCCCGTTGAATAAGCCTTGGTAGATACTTCTTCTAACTTCTTCTTCTAACTTCTAACATATTTTTATCAAGTGTTGGAACCGTCTACGGTCCAGCCACTCTCACATAAATCCCAAAAATGTACGGGATGTCAGGAAGACATCGGAAGCAAAATCGTGTGCATCGTAGGACTCAGAAGAGTTAGTGAGGGCGAAGATCTGCAGATTGTGCCTCCAAGGTTTGGGACTATGAACATATGGCATTCCTGTAGACCCCTCTAGACACAAGTACATTAATGGTATGGAGAAGACGTATGCCTGATGGTTATTTATTTAGATGCACGCAGGTCTGTGTGTAATGTCGAGGGACCAGCTGGGTCGAGTAGCATATCTGAGATAACCTGTGGAGAAGAATGCGAGGATCAGATTTCATGGCGGGCCCGGTGGGATTTGAACCCACGACCGCCGGCTTTCATCTAGGATGATAGAAGGCCGGCGCGCTATCCATGCTTCGCCCCACCTACCCGGGATGGGTCTGCGCTACGGGCCCAGCCCACTCACTTCTCGCCTGCGTATTTAACCTTCCCATAACTCTAACAACCTTCATGCGGGGGCGTCGGGCTTAAAGAAGGGGGGCTATTTGGAGACTCCGTGAGGGGGAAGAGAAGGCCCTTTAATGAGGAGGCGATCATAGAGTTAATCCAGAAGACTCTGTATGGGAAGGTTCTCCCCCACGACGATCTTGTTCCTTTCTTCCATAATGGGGATTCCTTAGCTTTGAAGAGTGAGATGCTTGTGTATTCCACAGATGTTCCACCTGGCATGAGCCTGCGGCATGTTGGCCGTAAAGCAGTTGCATGCGCAGTGAGCGATTTTGCGGCTAAGGGTGTAAGGCCTCTGGTTGCTTTAATTTCGATCGCAATCCCTAAGAGTTTTACGAGAAAAGATGTAATGTTGCTCGCAGAGGGTTTCAGATGGGCTCAGAAAGAGTTCAACCTTCCAATCCTGGGAGGGGACACCAATGAGGGACAAGAACTGGTTATCGACTGCAATGTGGTCGGTAGAGGAAGAATGATCGGTAGGGGAGGTGCGAGGGACGGTGATATCGTGATGGTCTCCGGCCGATTTGGTTATAGTGCGGCTGGACTGAAGATTCTTCTCCAGCGCCTTAACCTAAAAGGTAAAAGTGTGGAAAGAGCTGTGCGGTCCGTCTTAGTACCCAAGCCTCCCCTCCAGCTCGGCTTAAGCCTTGCTGAACGAAGACTCGTAACAGCATCTATCGATTCCAGCGATGGTCTGGCTTTATCACTTTACCAATTGAGTGAAGCTTCCAACTTAGGGATTAGACTAACCTCTCTACCATATGACAGGGGGGTGGTGCAACTTGCAAAGATCTTACATGAGAAAGTGGAGAACTTGGTGCTATTCGGGGGGGAGGAGTTTCACCTTGTCGTAGGAGTACCCCCAGAGCTAGTGGACGAGGCCCGGAAGATTGCTAGCCGACTGGGTGAAGAGCTTATTCCTGTAGGGAAGTTCGAGAAAGGGATCAAAGGGGTATTGGGTGTAGATGGCCAGCAGGTTGAGAGGAGAGGTTGGATACATCTGGATGATTAATCTATGCATTCCTTCATCACTTGATAGAGCTTTCCCTCCACCTTCTGTCGCAACTCCTGGAGGTCTGGCTCCGTTAAGGCTTCAAACCTTAGTTTAATCTGTGGAAGCGTGTTAGAAGCCCTTACCAGGGCCCAACCCCTCTCGGTGCGTATCTTTACGCCGTCGATGGCTAGCACATCATATCCCTCTCCTTCAAACTCCCTTTTGAGCCGACTAACAACAAGGAACTTCTTATTGTCAGGGCAAGGATAAGTTATCACGGGTGTCGCCGGATAGTGTGGAATTTGCTTCACAAGTGATGACAGTTCTCCCTCTTTAGCGATTAGCTCTGCCATCTTCAGGCCTGCAAATATAGCGTCGTCTAAACCATGAATTTCGGAGAAGTACATATGACCGGAAATCTCGCCGCCAATCAAGCACGATTCCTGTATCATCTTATGAAGCATATATGAATGTCCGACCCGGCTCACTACAAGAGTACCACCCATCTCCGCGACTATCTTCTCAAGTGCCATAGAACAGGCTACATCTATCAAAACCTTCCCCTTGAACTGAGATAGATAGCTTCTGGCGAACACCGCCAGGACTATGTCGCTAGAGAGCGGGTTTCCATTCTCATCTAAGAAGAAAGCCCTGTCGCCATCACCGTCAAAAGCCAGTCCAAAGTCGCAATTTTCGCGTCTAACAAGTTCTGCCAGGGGTTTCACATTCTCCTCAGTAGGCTCTGGAGCCCGGTTAGGGAAAGAGCCGTCGGGCCTGTCGTTTATCGACACTACCTCTATTCCAGCTCTCCTGAAGATGTCTGAGGCGACGCTAGAACATGAACCGTTTCCTGGGTCCAGAGCTACCTTAATTTTATCGTTAATCTTCACCTTTGATAGTATCAATGCCGTGAATTTTTCGGCCAAATCACTCCTGACGACGGTTCTGCCCGGAGACCTCCTCTCGAACTTTTCTTGGAGGGCTAGCCTTTTGATCTCTTCTAACCCCATTCCTTCTGCTATAAGAAGCCCCCTCTCGCGACAGAGTTTGAATCCATTCCAATTGGGAGGGTTATGGCTGGCTGAAACCACTACACCACCCTTCGCATTGTACTCGATTATCCCATAGTAAACAAAAGGTGTTGGCTGTAATCCGACTTTAATCACGTCACAGCCCCCTTCTAAAAGCCCTTCAGTGAAGGCCTGCTCCAGAGATGGGCTGCTCAACCGTACATCTCTACCGACAACTATACTGCTGGAAGGCCCCATGTACTCCGCGAAGGCCCTACCCAAGACTCTGGCTACAGCCTCAGTAATGGTTTCACCATAGACTCCGCGAATATCGTAAGCCCTGAAGATTGTCGGAGTGATGCTCACCGACAACGGCGCCGCAGAACAGAGATAATCCCTTAAAAGTGGTTTGTCCAATATCTCACACTTCAGTCAACCAGCGAGAGTTCATTATTATAGCTCCCGAACTGCCGGCTAAAATTCAAAAAGGGCCTCCCTAACATAGGGTCTTCGCGGGGGTCGCCAATCGATGCCCTGGGCGAAGCCAGGTCAAAATTTGACTAGAGGCGCGGGACTGAGGAGGTTGCTCGGAACTCCCGTCCCTTAGGGGTTCGTGGGTTCAAATCCCACCCCCCGCACCAATACTTCTCACCCACTTCTCCAGATTATTTTGAGCAGGGTTCGGTAGTGTGCCTTAAAATTACCTCTCAGCGGCTCCTCTGGCACACAAAACATTGCTTATGCTGTTAAACTGTGTGGGTCGCAGGTGTAGGCATTATCTTCTAAAAAGGTGAATCGTATAGGTTCTCCTTGTTGTATTCAGGGGCTTCCTAGAAATCTTCTTTTGAAGAGACGTCTCTGAATAAACCAGTTAACCTTTCTTAACGTCGGCTATATTTTCTACAGGCTTCGATAAAATTCTGAGCTAGTTGCGCATCATATCCAAAATGTACGTGCATGTAGGAAGCGAGGATGTTATATTCTATCCAACCATCCTGTCTTCCGTCAATCCCAACTCCTCTCTTCATCACATAGGCAAACTTAGCGTCCACCGGAACATCGACCACTTGTGAGTAGTGAAATTCATGGCCCCTTAATACCCGCCCAAAGTCACATAGAAGGGTGCCACGCACCGTTTCGGCTTCCGTGTAATTCAGAGTCAACCTTCTTGTCATCACAGTCCCGCTTGGAAGAAGTCCGACCATCTTGTAAATTCTTCCGTTGTAGTCTTGGATGTAATCGGTGAGGTACATGAGGCCGCCGCACTCAGCATAGATGGGTAGTCCATCTTCCGCCGCCCTCTTCAAGCTCTTACGCATATACCCATTGGCTTCAAGCTCTCCGGGGAGAACCTCAGGGAAGCCACCTCCAATATAAAGGCCGTCAACCCCTTCTGGTATCCCACGGGCCCGTATCGGGCTAAAGAAGATGAGCCTCGCCCCGTATGCTTCGAGGATGTCGAGGTTATCTTGGTAGTAAAAGTTGAATGCTTCGTCAAACGCAACACCAATCGTCGCTCTGTATGTACTGGCTTTCGCAGGGTATATCGTGCCGTTAGCCCCGGGTAACTCACCGCCTGATTTAGAGATCTCAACAACCTTGTCCAGGTCAACATTGTTCTCAATGAGTGCCGTAATCCGTGATAAGATGGGGTTAAGCTCTTCAGACCGCTCCGTCGTTGGAATCAGGCCAAGGTGCCTCTCAGGTAGTTTGATGCTCTCATCACGAGGCACGGCACCGATTACGGGGATACCAGTGAAAGCCTCTATGGCTTCAGTACACCACTCTGCGTGCTTTCTTCCTGCAATATTATTTAAAATCACGCCTGAGAGTTGAAGATCCACATCGAAACTCTTACAGCCCAGCACCACTGCAGCACACGTCCTAGCCATCTTTTCAGCGTCAACCACAAGAATCACCGGACATCGTAGTATCTTGGCTATCTGGGCTGTGCTCCCTCTTTCATCGGTTCCGGACAAACCGTCGTAAAGGCCCATAACGCCCTCTATGACCGCTATATCCGTATCTCTGCATCCATGTTGAAAGATCTCTAGCAAGCCCTTGGTTGGAATCATCCACCCGTCAAGATTTCTACTAGGCCTCCTTGTCGCCGCCCTATGATAACTCGTGTCAATATAATCTGGTCCAACCTTGAACGGCTGAACCTTAAAGCCCCGTCTCATCAGAGCACTCATTATCCCAATTGAGATGGTTGTCTTTCCCACCCCGCTCTGGAGTCCTCCGATGAGGACGCGGGGAGGATTCATATGTGCCACCTTATTCTGGATGGATAATCCAGCCATAGATTTATAAGTTTGATCAGCCATCTCAGGTCCCATAGTGGAGCCGGAACGGTATCTGGGAGGGGGCGTGATCCTGGCTTACAAGGAGTTGGCAGGAAGGGCTTTTTTAGAGCGCTTGGAAGGAAGGAAGCCTCTCTTCGTCTGTGTAATAGGCACTACAGAAACAGCAAAGATACCCGGGATATCAGCGGCTGGAAAGAACCCTGACTTTACAGACTACACTCCACCAGCGGATGTAGAGCTCTTGCTACTCGGTAGATGTAGGAGCATTTCAGGCCTTCCTGTTACGCCTGAGGGCATACCTACACCAGCCCTTATCACAAGGTCAGCACTAAAGCTGGCAGACATTCCAACGTTCATAGTGAGCGGGGGCTTAATGATAGAGCCACATGTACCCTTCCTTGACCTCGGTGGAAGCCCTGGAGAGGATATCAGAAGGGGAAGGGCTGTTAAAGATGCTGAAAAAGTCTTACAGAGAGCGAGGATTCTGGGAGAGGAGCTGGCGAAGGCAGGAGAATACCTTGTTATAGGTGAAAGTATACCTGGAGGTACCACTACGGCGCTTGGCGTTCTCTTGGCAATGGGTGTCGATGCGAGGGACAAGGTCAGCAGCAGCATGCCGAATAACCCCCATCTGCTTAAGGTGAAGACGGTTGAGGCGGGATTTGAGGCTTCACGCATCGTCCCCGGCTCTTTAGCCCAAGACCCCCTCAGGGCGATCTCTTGTGTAGGAGACCCTGTGATGCCTGCGTTTGCTGGTCTCGTTTTGGGTGCGGCTCAAAGGATTCCAGTGCTGATGGCTGGAGGAACCCAGATGGGGGCTATATTGGCGATCATTAAAGCCCTTAACCCTAGTATTCTAGCAAATGTCGCTATCGGAACCACTCGATGGATAATCTCAGATAAGACTTCAGATCTGAAAGGGATCGTTGCACAAATCGCTGACATCCCTATCTTCGCCGCCGACCTAAACTTTGGGTTCTCCAACTTTCCCGGATTAAGGGCCTATGAGATGGGCTTTGTGAAGGAGGGGGTAGGTGCAGGCGGAGCCGCTATTGCAGCCATGCTGAAATCAAGAGGAACCCTAACTAGTGATCGCTTACTTAAGGAGATTGAGGCGAACTATGAGCTCCTCACCAAGGTATAGCGAGAGAAAGGTGATTAATCTAGCCAAGGAGCATATCAAAAGGCTGGAACCCTGTGTTCACGGCGGAGATGTTTGGGATGCAGCATCAAGATTTGGATTAAGTCAGAAGGATATCTTGGACTTCAGCTCCAACGTCAATCCTCTTGGCCCTTCACCAAAGGCAATCGAGGCCCTGAAGGAAGGTCTATGGAGAATCCCCTTCTACCCAGACCCAAAATATACTTCGCTCAGAAAGGCTTTGGCGGAATACCATGGAGTAGAGACAGAGAACATCATCGTAGGAAATGGTTCGACGGAGCTCATCTACCTCTTCTGTGAAGTCTTTCTTGGTAATAGCGAGGAGGTTTTGATCCCGATACCAACCTTTGGAGAATACGAAGTGGCGACCCAAAGGGCTGGAGGGAAAGCTATATTCCTAAAAATGAGTCCAGACTTCACAGTCAATACCCCCGAGCTTATAGAATCGGTGGGTGCCAAAAGTAAGCTCATCTTCTTATGTAACCCCAACAACCCAACAGGCAACTTGACCTTTAAAGATAAGCTGACCGAGGTTCTAGATTATGCTGCAAGTCGGAACTTACTCGTAGTTGTAGATGAAGATTTCATTGAATTCACATCGCAACCTCGCCGCTATTCCTTGACAGATATTGTTCAACGTTTCCCGAATCTTTTCATCCTTAGATCTCTCACTAAGTTCTTCGGTCTGGCGGGCCTTAGATTGGGCTACGGAGTGGGTGGACGAGGGATCATCAACCTCCTACTCAAGGCCAAGGCGCCTTGGAACGTTAACTGTCTAGCAGAGGTCTCCGCCATAGCTGCACTAAAAGACTTGGATTTTGCGAAGAAAACTCGCCACCTCATCCAGGAGGAGAGGGCCTTTCTGTTTGAGGAACTTAGCCGAATTAAAGGTCTTAGGGTCTTCCGATCCGAGGCCAACTTTATCCTTATAGATATCAGAGGAACAGGTCTAACCGGAGCAGAGCTTAAGGAGAGGCTCCTCCGATTAGGCGTATTGATCAGAGACTGCAGTTCCTTTAGAGGGCTGGATGAGCATTACATAAGGGTCTCGGTTCGAACAAGAGCAGAAAACATGAAATTGCTTGAGGCAATAAAAAAGATCGTGAGTGGTTAAGCATGCATCCGTTGAAAAGCAACCTATTGTATAAGCTCTGCTCGTAATCTCAGGGGTGAATTGGCTTGCTTAATAGCCGTAACCTGTCTGTCAACTAAGGGGATTTGGGAATGCCAAAAGGTCGTCTAAGGAAAAGCACAGTAGTTCGCGCCAACACGCATCGAAGAAGGTGTAAGGCAATAATGATTCAAGGCACATCCTCATATTGCGGCAAGAGTTTGCTTGTCGCCGCGCTTTGCAAAATCTTCGCTGAGTTAGGCTATAGAGTGGCGCCCTTTAAGGCGCAGAACATGTCCCTGAACTCCTTCGCTACAAAGGAAGGGCGGGAGATAGCCCGTGCACAAGCACTACAAGCTTTGGCTGCAGGTATTGAACCTACCTCCGACATGAACCCCATTCTTCTCAAGCCAAAAGGGGATATGATATCTCAGATTGTCCTGCACGGAAGGCCTTACAGAGACGTGAAGGCTTATGACTATTACAAAAAATTCGCCCTAAAAGAAGGGATCAGGAGCGTTAAGAAGGCACTTGGGAGATTAATGTCAAGGTTTGATATCTTAGTTATCGAAGGTGCTGGTAGCCCTGCTGAAATCAACCTTTACGACTATGACATAGCCAATATGAGGGTTGCAGAGCTGGCTGATGCACCAGTTCTTCTCGTTGCGGATATAGATCGAGGGGGTGTATTTGCAAGCATAGTTGGGACGCTAAGGCTGCTAAAGCCAGAACATGAGGCGAGGATTAAAGGTCTGATCATCAACAAGTTTAGAGGTGAGCGAAGTATTCTTGAGCCCGGGCTGAGACAGATAGAAAAGATGACTGGGAAGCCTGTCTTGGGAGTTATACCTTATATTCAAGACCTGCGCTTGCCAAGCGAGGACTCCGTCTCCCTTGAAGAATTTAGGGGGAGCAATGCTCAACCGATAGATATCGCAGTGATCAGATTACCGCGGATCTCCAACTTTACCGACTTCGAGCCCTTTCAATTTATACCTGGGGTAAGGCTTCGCTACGTAGACTCCCCCAGCGAATTGAACACACCTAACGCCGTGATTCTCCCCGGCACAAAGAACACTGTCCAGGACTTGCTATGGCTCCGAAACTCAGGCCTCGCCGATAAGGTGGTGAGCTTAGCGAAACAGGGAATACCAATCATAGGAATCTGTGGAGGTTACCAGATGCTCGGGACGTCCATCATTGATATGAAGGGGATAGAAGGAGGAATAAAAGGAGAATTTGAAGGTTTGGGCTTGCTGAATGTCGTCACATATTTCGACAAATATGAGAAGGTCACTGAGCAGGTTTTAGCAGAAGCCATTGGCGAGGGCCCGATTCTGGCCAAGGTCAGAGGAAGAAGGCTTAAAGGATATGAGATTCATATGGGTTCAACCATCACTAAGGACAGTGTAAAGCCTGCATTCCGAATATTAAAGAGGGGCTATAAGGTTGTGGATGATTTTGAGGGGGCTGTAAGCGCCGATGGTCTAGTCATCGGAACCTGCCTTCATGGCATCTTCGACAACTCAGCGGTCAGAGAAGCGTTACTGGAGTTCTTAATGGGAAGGAAGCGTATGGAACCATACCGCCAAAAGGATTCTATTGAGGTTTGGCAGGAAAGCTTGGAAAAGCTGGCTCAAATCGTCAGGGAGAACTTGGATATGGAAAGAATCTATGGTCTCTTGGGCTTGCCGCCTTCAAGGAGTTAAAAGATGCCTTCCTTTTACGAACCTCTAATCATCTTGGTTTTGGCTATAGGTATAGATTTGTTGCTGGGTGAACCACCCCGACACATTCACCCGACCGTTTGGATGGGTAATGTCACTGCCTTCCTAAAATCCAAGATTCAGATAAGGGGGGCGTTAAGGGAGAAGCTAAAGGGAGTTCTTTTAGTACTTGTAGTTATCGCCCTCTTCTCCCTGCCTACTCGCCTCCTACTTGATGTCTTAAGCTCGGGCATCGGACCCATAATGTATATTATTGCAGGCGCCCTCATATTCAAAACTACATTTGCGATTAAGTCGATGAGGGATCACGTCCTTCCGGTGGTCCAAGCCTTAAAGGAAGGGTCAACCGACCGTGCCAGACAGCTGGTGCAGCGAGTAGTAAGAAGAGATACGAGCACGTTAGGTGAGCGACACCTCGTATCTGCTACCGTCGAGACGATTGCAGAGGGTACGGTTGACGGAATAACCTCACCTCTATTTTACTTCGCCATTCTAGGGGTTCCTGGGGCAGTAGCATACAGAGCAGTGAACACCCTAGACTCCACAGTAGGATACAGGGATAGCGAGTATATGAACATAGGATGGGCTTCAGCCAAGCTAGATACACTGTTAAACTTCCTTCCAGCCCGTATAACAGCTATGCTTATGGTGTTGGCAGCCTACATTCTGGGAGAAGACTGGAGGAACGCCTGGAGGATCCTGAGGAGGGATAGTGGTAAAACCGAGAGTGTTAACGCCGGATGGCCTATGTCGACCATGGCTGGGGCTCTGAATGTCCAGCTGGAGAAGCTTGGACATTATGTCTTGGGGGATGATAACGAACCACTTACCCCGGAGCACATTGTGAAAGCCTTGAAGATAATGCACCTCACCACACTACTGTTCACAGCGATGCTTGTTCTTCCCCTTTGCGTTATCGTTGGTTGGGTGGTTTAATGGAGATAGGCCTACCCATAGAGGGTGCAACGTGCCGGTTAGAGGAAGAAGCGTTGATGGTTCTCTTTAATGAACCAGTGAAGGTCTTAAGCTCCGCTGTCCTAAACGGCGGGCTTCGTAAAACTAAGGCTCTCATCAACATGCGTGTGAGCCGAGATTTCTGTGACCCAGACCCTGAAGGCTTCCTGAAGAAGGCGGTCCACTGTTTAGGACTACCCAAGAACACGGTCGGATTGATGACGGCTGCCGATATTCGTAACTCAGCCATCATAAGTAAAACGGGTGAGAGAGTAAAGGTTTCAGCTCTTATCACCGCGGGGCTATCTTGGCCGATAGCCGCTGGCGACAAGAACGTTTTAATCCCATCCTCACCAAGCACCATTAATATTATCCTCATCGTGGACGGAAATCTGACAGGGGGATGCATGGTCAACTGCCTCTCGACGGCTACGGAGGCGAAGGCCGTGGCGTTGAGGAGGTTAGATATCAGGAGCCGGTTCTCTAATACGGTGGCAACCGGCACAACCACTGACGCACTCGCTCTTGCTACTACTGGTAGAGGGGAAGAGATTCGTTATGCGGGACCAGCGACGGAACTGGGCATGATGATCAGCGAGGTTGTGGTGAGAGCTCTGGAGGATGCGATTAGAAAGGAGGAGAAATTGACGAGCGCGCGTCCACTCCTTAAACGGTTGGAAGAAAGAGGAATTACCCTCGAAACCCTGCTGGAAAACGCGCTCGAACTATTTGCCCAATCATCTAAAATGGGAAGCCACAGAATGGTGGAAGATTTATTAAAGGAAGGTTTGGTTAGAAATCTATCAGAGGTAAATGTAGCTTGCTTTATACTTGCAGCCTTAAGGCTCCAAGAAGATCGGGATCTTGGACTTATTCCAGGGCTAACGGGGAGGGGGGCTCCTGAGGGTCGGGTGTCTCTAATGGCGGGCGAGAGCCTAGGAAAAGTGATCTCGAATTACATAGCAGGCACAGAGGGCGTTCGAAACTTTCTCTACTTTAGGAGAATGAAGCGTGAATTTTTAAAGAAGGTCGGTCCCTTTGTGGATGCGGCCATAGGTGGATTGATTGCAGGAACCGTATACCAAATATGCAGCTCTACAGCTAGATCGGTAAACGAGGCGAGGTAAGGCTTGGGTTTTCTTGGTGGGATTAGGGCTCTAACCTCCTTCTTCACGATAATCCCCACCGGTCGATACTCCTTAACCGAGGCGGCAAACTACATGCCTCTATCTCCTCTGATAGGCATGTTAATCGGGCTTTCAGCGGGGCTAATCTCTTGGCTCCTCATGCAGGTCTTCACTAATCTCATCTCTGGCATGCTAACGTTAGGCTTCCTTCTCTTTCTCACAGGCCTACACCACACAGATGGGTTGTTGGATTTTGGAGACGGATTAATGTGCCAGGGTTCACCTGAGAGAAAGATTGAAGCTATGCGTAATGGGAAAAGAGGGACTGGAGGTTTGACCCTCGGTCTTGTGACCCTTATGACTACAGCTCTTGCTATCTCATACATCGAGGCCCATAGTATCATCCAAAGTTTGATTATAGCGGAAGTTTCAGCCAAGCAGGGAATGGTAGTTCTTGCTTGGACAGGAAAATCAGCCCATCAAGGACTGAATACGTGCTTCATTGACGCCATGCATGGTAAGAATCGCGTATTCCGTCTGACAATATCCTTCACTCTATCCCTAGCGGTAGTCGTACCATTGCTGGGGCTCACAGGAGTTATTGCTTTGCTGATTGGTTCAATAACGGCTCTTGTTATCCTTTGGGTCTCCAATAGACATTTTGGCGGCTTGACAGGAGATGTCTTTGGTGCTACCAACGACCTCGGACGCTTAACATCACTCCTTACACTACTGGCGATGAGACCATGACAGTCGTAGCTTTAGTGATGGCCGGTGGAAAAGGCTCGCGGATGAATCTGGGAGAAGAGAAGCCGCTCATCAGAGTTTTGGGCACATCTATGCTCGAACGCGTTATATGCGCGTTGAAAGGCGCCACTAAAGTCGGACGGATAATCGTTGCAGTCACATACGAGACGCCTAAGACAGCCGTGGAGGCTAGGAGGTTAGGTGTAGAAATCCTCCTAACACCAGGAAGAGGATATATTGAAGACATGAGGTACGCCATCAAGAACCTGGGTCTCGATCGAACCCTAGTTATGGCAGTCGATCTACCCTTCCTTAGAAGTGAAATCATAGATGAATTCATCGCATATTCTGAGCGATGCGGAAAGCCGGCCCTAAGCTTGGTAGCCCCCTTTGAGAAATACACGAAATTGGGATTAAGGCCTGATTACATACTCAACATGAACGGAACTCCCGTGGTACCTGTAGGAGTAAATATTATTGAAGGCACAAAGATAGACGATCCCCAGTTAGATCAGGTGTTCCTCCTTACGGAGGAGGTCGAATCTGTGATCAACATCAATACAGTCCATGATCTGACGGTGGCGGAACGAACATTCTCACAGAATATGAAAGGCCTTCAAACAGTGTGAATCATGTACTAGTTTTTAGCGGGGTCTCGACGAAAGTCAAGATGGGTAAGGAGCGGAGAGACGCAAACGTGCATGAAAGTGCTAAAGGAGCTACAACTAGGGTTTCAAGAGCAGAGAAGCACGCAATACCCAGCTGAGCAATGATTGCACTGAGAGCTTCCAACGTGGATAAGAAGGTAGAAGCAACTCTCAGAGTACTTATAGCACGATTCGCCATATTGATGGGTTAACACATGAATGAAAACGACTTCCTTCATCCTAGGCTTGTGTTTATTAAATGGGAGAGGCTAAAGGAGCATGAAGGAACCGAGCCCATCCGTCTAAACCGCTTATTGAAGAAGATAATGGCAGATGGGTTCTTAAGGAAGCCGATAGCGGTCGATCTAAACACCTTCATAATCTTAGACGGTCACCATAGATTCCACTGCCTAAAGCAGCTGGGCTGCGAAATAATCCCTACTTATCTCTTTGACTACCGAAGGGCCGAGATCGTTGTCTTCGGGTACAGGAAGGGGGAGAAAATCACTAAGGAAGATGTCATAAGAGCAGGCTTAGGCGGGAACAAGCTTCCACCTAGATCGTCAAAGCATATGATAAGGCTGGGATACAACAATCTCGTTCACATTTC
>Ga0209143_1000597_pt1 | contig 17559 bp, 19 predicted proteins | sample FaiFalFF_MnMetaG_3_FD_184739 | JGI IMG/M metagenome (GOLD analysis project Ga0209143, IMG submission 184739) | Freshwater microbial communities from Yellowstone National Park, Wyoming, USA - Fairy Falls B (FF_Mn_B) MetaG (SPAdes) (version 3) | ecosystem: Environmental > Aquatic > Freshwater >...
CAGGGCGAAGCCGTGGCTGCCGGCCGTGAAGGGGCTTCGCATCAGCAGCAGGCGGTGGACCCAGATGTGCGCCTGATACAGGGCCATCGCCCCCAGGGCCCACCTCGAAGCCCGGCGCCCCCGGCGCCACCAGAGAACGGCCAGCCCCCCGAAGATCACGGCCCACAACCCGGCCGCCCCCGCCAGATAGCCCCACGGGCCGTGGATCCCTTCCTCGGCCCACGCCCGCGGGACCGCCAGCCCGTAATACAGGGCCCGCAGGGCGTTGAGCAGGGCGAAGTAGGCCAACCACAGCGCCCCCAGGGCGCGCCGCCGCGGGCTCACCGCCCCTCATCCATCCGGAAGACGATCTTGCCGAAGACCGCCCCGCTCTCCAGCAGGCGATGCCCTTCCCGCACCCCCTCCTCCGTGAAGGGCAACACCCGGTCGATCACCGGCCGCAACCGGCCGGCGAAGACCAGCCCCATCACGGTCCGGAAATCATCCCGGGTCCCCATGGTGGACCCCAGGATGCTGATCTGCCGGGAGAACACATACCGGATGTCGAAATCCTCCGGGTTCGGGCCGGAGGTGGCCCCCACCACCAGCAGGCGCCCGCCCGGCCGCAGACAGCGAATGCTCTTCATCCACGTGGCCTGCCCCACGTTGTCCACCACCACATCCACCCCCCGCCTCCCCGTCCACTGCCAGACCGCGCGGGACCAGTCCGGCTCCTGGGAGCGATCGATGACGTGATCGGCGCCCAGGGCGCGAACCCGCTCCGCCTTCTCCGGGTTCGAAGCCACCACCACCACGCGGGCGCCCGCCAGCTTCGCGATCTGAAGGGCCGCGGTGTTCACCCCGCCCCCGGCCCCCACGATGAGCACATCCTCCCCGGGCCGTAGCCCGCCCCGGGTGATCAGCATGTGCCAGGCGGTGAGGAACACCAGGGAGGCCGCCGCCGCCTCCTCATAAGGGAAGCCCTCCGGCAGCTTCAAGACGTTGCGGGCCGGCACCACCACGTATTCCGCGTAGCCCCCTCGCACGTGCTCGCCCAGGATGGCCCCCCGGCGGCAGCGGTTGTCCTCCCCTCGCAGGCAGAACTCGCACTCCCCGCAGCTCAGGGTGGCGTTCACCACCACCCGATCCCCCACCTGAACCCCCGAGACCTCCGGGCCCACCTCGGTCACCACCCCCGCCACATCCGAGCCCGGGATGTGGGGCATCTCCAGCCGCAGGGCGGGGATCCCGCGCCGCACCCAGAGATCGAGATGGTTCATCGCGCAGGCGTGGACGCGGACCTGCACCTCCCCCGGCCCCGGATGGGGCGTGGGCAGCTCCGCCGCCTGCAACACCTCCGGACCCCCGTGCTGATAGAAGACGATGGCCTTCATGGGTGGATCTGCCGCTCCCTGGAGGATGTCGCGTTCAGACGCTGCTCTTGAACCCCAGGATCTGACGGGCGATGACCAGGCGCTGGATCTCGCTGGTGCCCTCGTAGATGGTGGTGATGCGGGCGTCGCGGAAGTAGCGCTCCACCGGCATCTCCCGGCTGTAGCCCATGCCGCCGTGGATCTGGATGGCCTCGTAGGTGATCCACTGGGCGGCCTCGCTGGCGAACAGCTTGGCGATGGCCGCCTCCAGCGTGTAGCGCTCGCCGGTGCGCTTGGCCCGCTCCCGCTTCCAGGCCGCCTGGAGAGTGAGCAGCCGGGCTGCCTCCAGCTTCACCCGCATGTCGGCCAGCTTCCACTGGATGGCCTGGAACTCCCCGATCTTGCGGCCGAAGGCCTCCCGCTGCTTCGCCCAGGCCAGGGCCGCCTCATAGGCCGCCTCGGCGATCCCCACCGCCTGGGCCGCGATCCCCACCCGCCCGGCGTCCAGGGTGGTCATGGCGATCCGGAAGCCCTCGCCCTCCTCCCCCAGCCGGTTCTCGACCGGGCACTCGTAGTTGTCGAGGTAGATCTCACAGGTGGCGCTGGCCCGGATGCCCAGCTTCTCCTCCTTCTTGCCGCGGCTGAACCCGGGGCGGTTGGTCTCGATGATGAAGGCGCTGATGCCGTGATGCTTCTTCTCAGGATCGGTCATCGCGAAGAGGACGATGTAATCGGCCACGGGGCCGTTGGTGATCCAGGACTTACGCCCGTTGATGATGTAGACGTCCCCTTTGCGCACCGCCCGCGTGCGCATGCCGGCGGCGTCGGAGCCCGACTGGGGCTCGGTGAGGGCGTAGGCGCCCATGGCCTGGCCGGTGGCCACCGGCGCCACGTATTTGCGCTTCTGCTCCTCGGTCCCGAAGGTGAGGATGGGGAAGCAGAAGAGCGTGTTGTTGACGGACATGATCGCGCTGTGGGCGGCATCGGCTTTGGCGATCTCGATCATCGCCAGGGCGGAGGCGATGGCGTCCAGCCCCTGGCCGCCGTATTCCTCGGGGACCTCCAGGCCCATCAGCCCCATGGCGGCCATCTTGCGCACCGTCTCCCAGGGAAACTCCCCTGTCTCATCGTAGCGGGCGGCCACCGGGGCGATCTCCTTCTGGGCGAACTCCCGCACCACCTGCTGGAACATCCGATGCTCTTCGGAGAGCTCGAAGTTCAACCCCGCCTGCGCCAGGATCTCCACCCCCATCGGAAACCTCCTTAAAGCTCAGGATGGACCCGATGTCCAGATCGAACACCACCGGGTCTGCTCTAACCCGCCTCCCTCACGCCGCGTACGTGTAGAACCCCTTCCCGCTCTTGCGGCCCAGCCAGCCGGCGGCCACCATGCGGCGCAGCAGAGGCGGGGCCGCGTAGCGCGGGTCCTTGAACTCCTCAAACATCGCGTCGGCGATGAAGAGCAACGTGTCCAATCCCACGAAGTCCATCAGGGTGAACGGCCCCATGGGGTGGTTCAGGCCCAGCCGGATCGCCGTGTCGATGTCCTCCATGGTCGCCACCCCCTCCTCGAGGAGCCGGATGGCGTCCAGGAGGTAGGGGATCAGCAGGCGGTTGACGATGAACCCCGGGCGGTCCTTGGAGATCACCACCGTCTTGTTCAGGCGCTCGGCCAGGGCCCGGCCCAGGGCCACCGTCTCCTCCGCCGTCTGCAGCCCGATGACGATCTCCAGAAGCGGCATCACCGGGACCGGGTTGAAGAAATGGAAGCCGATGACTTTCTCCGGTCGCCGGGTGACGCTCCCCAGCTCGGTGATGGAGAGGGAGGAGGTGTTGCTGGCCAGGACGGCGTGAGGCGGGCAGATGCGATCCAGCTCCGCGAAGACCTGCTTCTTGGTCGGCATGTCCTCCACCACCGCTTCGATGACCAGGTCGCAGGCGGCGAAGTCCTCCATCCGCAGGGTGCCCCGGATGCGCCCCCAGGCCGCCTCCATCTCGGCGGCGGCCAGCTTGCCCCGCTCCACCGCCTTCGCCATCGAGGCCCGGATGCGGTCCAGCCCCTTGCGGAGGAGATCCTCGTTCACCTCCCGGACGATGACCTGAAAGCCGGCCCGGGCGCACACCTCGGCGATCCCCGAGCCCATCAGGCCGCAACCCACCACGCCCACCGTTCGAACATCCTGCAGCGTCATGGCGATCCTCCCCATCGTTGGGGTGCGTGATCCGTTTTCCGGTAGGAGGGGCTTTCGCCCCGAACTTCCCATCTTCGATGACGCAAAGGTCGCGGCGGAAGCCGCTCCTACGGCTCGAGCTCCACGGCCATGGCCACGGCCTCCCCTCCGCCCAGGCACAGGGTGGCGATGCCCCGGCGCAGCCCGCGGTCCCGCAGGGCGTAGATCAGGGTGACCAGGATGCGGGCGCCGCTCGCCCCCACCGGGTGCCCGAGGGCGATCGCCCCCCCGTTCACGTTCACCCGGCTCCAGTCCCACCGGTATCCCTGCCGTTCCATGGCCCGGGCGTCGGCCAGGACCTGGGCGGCGAAGGCCTCGTTGATCTCGATGAGATCGACTTCCTCCCAGCGCCAGCCCACCCGCTCCAGGAGGCGAGGGATCGCCTTCGCCGGCGCGTAGAACAACCACTGCGGATCCACCGCCGCCTGGGCGTAGCCCACGATCCGAGCCAGGGGCGGGATCCCCAGGGCCTCCGCCTTCGCTCGGCTCATCACCACCACCGCCGCCGCCCCATCGTTGAGCCCGGGGGAGTTCCCCGCCGTCACCCGCCCGTTGGGCCGGAAGGCCGGCTTGAGGCGGGCCAGGGCCTCCATGGAGGTATCCCGCCTCCATGGAGGTATCCCGCCGGGGGCCTTCATCCGTGTCCACCACCCGGGTGCCTCCCTTGCCGTCAGGGACCTCCACCGGGACGATCTCCGCCCGGAACCGGCCGGCGTCGATGGCGGCCACGGCTTTGCGATGGCTCTCCAGGGCGAAGGCGTCCATCTCCTCGCGGGTCACTTCGAACTGGTCGGCGATGAACTCAGCCAGCTCCCCCATCAGCACCTGGTTGAAGGGGCAGCGCAGGCCATCGGCGATCAGGCTGTCCTCCGCCTGGAGGTGACCGTAACGCATCCCCGCCCGCAATCGGATCAGGTGCGGGGCGTTGCTCATGCTCTCCATCCCCCCGGCCACCACCACGTCTGCATCCCCCGCCTTCACCGCCTGGGCCGCCAGCATCACCGCCTTCAACCCTGAGCCGCAGACCTTGTTGACCGTGACCGCCCCCACCTCGACGGGGATCCCGGCGGCGACCGCGGCCTGCCGGGCTGGGGCCATGCCGCTGCCGGCCTGGACCACCTCCCCCATGATGACCTCGTCGATATGGGCAGGATCGACGCCCGCCCGACGGATGGCCTCGCGGATGGCCACGGCGCCCAGCTGGGGCGCCGGGAGGGGCGAGAGCGCCCCCAGCAGCTTCCCGATGGGCGTGCGCGCCGCCCCCACAATCACCGGATCCCGACCGTCTTTGCGCATGGCGATCCCTCCGTGAACAAGGCCTCTCATCCATCCCGCCCTGCCGGGGATCCCCCTCCCGGGCCAACGAACGATCGTTCCCCTCCGCCGGGATGCGCCTCCGCATCCGCTCCGTTCGGATCAGGGATCCCCGGATGGCCGCTGAAGGGAGGAAGCCAGCTCTTCGAACAGCGGCCGGAGACGGCGATAGGTGTCGTCCAGCCATTCGGGGAGCACGCGGGTGTTGCCGATGACCGGCATGAAATTCGTGTCCCCCGTCCAGCGGGGGACGACGTGGATATGGACGTGATCGGCCACCCCGGCGCCGGCGGGCCGGCCGATGTTGGCCCCGACGTTGAACCCCTCCGGCCGGTAGGCTTGACGAAGGGCCTTCAAGGAAAGGGCGACGAGCTGCATCACCTCCAGCATCGTCGGAGGGTCCAGATCCTCCAGGCTGGGCACGTGGGCGTAGGGGATGACCATCAGGTGGCCGTTGTTGTAGGGGTATCGGTTGAGGGTCACATATGCGGTGCGCCCGCGAAGGAGGATGTGTTCCGCCTCGTCGGAACCGTCGACCTTCCGGCAAAAGATGCAACCCTGAGGCGCCTCGCCCTCCCCTTTCAGGTAAGCCATCCGCCAGGGGGTCCAGAGCCGTTCCATCGTTGCTCCGCCTGAGGGCAGGTTCCCCCCCATTTTATCCGTTTTGTCGGGGATCGACAAAGCGGCCCGGCCGTCCAGGGCCGGGCCTTGTGATGGGTGTGTCCCACAATTGTAGGACAACTGCGAGCAGTTGTCCTACAAAGCAGCCAGGCCCGACAAAATTGGGACACACCCCTTGTGATGAGGATATGCAGCCGGAGAGAGCCTTACCTCTACCTTCCCGGAGAGCCTTTTGGGCCTTGATCTCCCGGCGGAGCGGAATCCTGGCCTCGGGGAGGGCCCGGAGTGTCTTTTTTCTCCTGGCCTGGAGGGGTGCGGACCGGGCGAGGCGTTTCTTTCTTCTCCTGGCCCGGTGGAGTCTTCTCCTGACCCGGTGGGGTGCGCGGCGCAGAAGGCGTCTCCTGTTTCTCCAGGCCCGGCGGGGTGTGGATTCGCTCCCGCAGGATCTCCGCCGTCGGCTCCGGCAGGACCGGCGTCTCCACCGACCGGGTCGGTTCGGGGATCCCCCCTTCGGGCCGGCCGAGGACCGGCGCCAGCCCGGCCCAGCGCTGGCGCGCGCGGGCCAGGGCGGAACGGACGTCCGGCGGGGCGACCGCTGCGGCCTCCTCCAGGAGGACGCCCTGACGCTCGTAGAGGGCGCGCAGCCGCGCCGCGGGCCCTGCGGGGCCTTCCGCCCCCAGACGGGCAGCCTCTTCCAGACGGGCCAAGCTCTCCTCGGCGAGGTCGGGGAGCCAGCGCCCCCGGGCGGCGCTCGCCTCGAACTCCGACCAGCGTCGCTCCGCGAGGTAGAGGGCCCGCTCCTCCGGCGACATCCCCAGGGTGACCAGACCTTCCACGGCCCGTTTGACCGGATACAGGGGCTCGCCGGGCAGGCTGGCCTCCGCCGCTCCCACCGCGCTCAAAAGGACCAGGCTGGCCTCCGCCGCTCCCACCGCGCTCAAAAGGACCAGGATCAAGCCCAGGACGGCCACCAGCGCCCACGCCCAGCGGAAGACCGGCCGGGACGCCCGCGGGGCAGCCGCCCGCCGGGCTGCGCGGAGCTGCCCCTGACGGATCAGCCGTCGGCGCGCTGCGGGAGAGAGAGCCACCTCCTGGCCGCGCCGGAGCCAGAGGGCGGTCTCCAGAAGCGGGCGCAACGGGACCGCCTCGGGGACTTCCCGCAGGAGCGTCTCCAGGTCCGCGCCCTGCTCCAGCCGGCGCAGGCAGCGCTCCAGGATCTCGATCTCAAGCGCGTCTCGCTTCGGATCCATCACCGGATCTTCTCCAGATAACGGGCTAAGGCGCTCAGGGCGCGATGCTGGAGGGCCTTGACAGCGCCCACGGATTTCCCCATCGCCCGAGCCACTTCCTCCAGGCTCATCCCGACCAGGAAGCGCAGGACCACCACTTCCCGCTGCTCCTCGGTGAGCACCCGCAGCGCCCGCTGGATCATCTCCGAGACCGCGATCTCGTCCTCCGGGATGTCCTGGCTGAGCTGCGGCCCCGTCTCCGTGTCCTCCAGCGCCACGAGGGGGCGCCGCCCCTGTCGTCGCCAGTGATCGATCAGACGGGCCCGGGCGATGCGGAACAGCCAGGCGCCGAAGGGAAGGCCCCGCTCCTCATACCGCGGCAGGTCCTCGATCATCTTGAGGAACACATCCGCGGTGAGATCCTCCGCCAGCTCGGCGTCGCCCACCCGGTAGAGCAGATAGCGGTAGACGCCATCGGCGTAATGCTGATACAGGGCCGCGATGGCCTCCGGATCTCCCTTCCGCGCCCGGGCGATCCAGCGTCGCTCTTCGGGATGAGGGGTGAGCAGGCCCATCCCTCATCCTCCTATGAAACCGTCCGGAATGAGGCAAACGTCACGCGTATCTTCTCCGAACCCTGGAGCGGTTTATGATTTGGAAGATCCGCAGTCAGACCGCTCTGACCACTTCCGCCTGCGGATTGGAACGGGCCGTCATCCGGTCCCGGGCCTCCTGTCGACCCGGAGGGCACCCGGGGCTGGAGCGGCGTTCGTTCTCCCACTCCCAAACCGGAGGGATCTGCGATGCGACGAATCGTGATCGGGATGGTTGGCAATCTGTTGGGCATCGGGTTGGCCCTGGGCCTGGGGCTGGCGATGGCCCGGGGGGCCGGCGCGGCGGCGCCGGCGGAGGAGCCCACGCCCACACCGACGCCCACGCTCACCCCCACGGTGCCGGTGACCCGGATCCATCCGGTCGCCCTGGCCCTGGCCCGCTGGATCAGCCAGACGTTTCCCACCTTCGGCCTCACGCCGACGATCTCCGTCACGGATCTGATGGGCCTCCACGCCCAGGGCTTCGGCTACGGCGAGATCGCCCGAGCGCTTCAGCTGGTCCTGGCCTCTCAGAGCGACGCCGATCCCACGAACGATCTCTCCCTGGAGCAGGCGCTCCAGCTGGGGCGCCAGGTCGGCTGGGGCCAGGCCTATCGCATTTACGGCCTCCATCCGGGCGGCCGGGGCCTGGGCGCCATCATGCGCTCCGCCCGGTCCAGGGCCTTCGTCACGCCCACGCCGTCCCCCACCCCGGCGACGGGTTCGGGCTCCGCCTCTTCGAAGAAGCCGAACCCGAGCGGCAAGATGCCCAAAGGCCGGGGCCGGTGAGCCCCTCCGAGGCCATGGGCGGGCCTGTCCCCTCAAGGCTCCCGTCCGAACTGATGGGCCAGCTGGCCCAGCGGGAACCGCAACACCGTCGGCCGGCCGTGCGGGCAGGTCCAGGGCATGGCGCATCGCTCCAGCGCCCGCACCAGATGCTGCATCTGCTCCATGCCGAGGACCTGCCCGGCCTTCACAGCGGCGCGCTTGCAGATGCTCCGGATCCAGCGGGCCTCTAAAGCCGCCTCCATCGGCCGTCGCGCTTCATGCAGGTCGAACAGGAGGTCCTGGATCACCGCCCGAATCGCTTCGGCGGAGAGGACGGCCGGGATGGCCCGCACGCGGACGGCGCGGGGGCCGAAGGGCTCGATCCAGAGCCCCAGCTCCCGCAACGTCTCCTGGTGTTCCTCCAGCAGGCTCCCTTCCTCTGGTGAGACCTCCAGCAGCACCGGTTGCAACAGCGGTTGGGCCGGGAGCGGCCCCTCCTGACGCCGGGCCATAAGCTCCTCATACAGCACCCGCTCGTGCGCCGCGTGCTGGTCCAGCAGGTAGAGGCCATCCGGCCCCTCGGCGACGATGTAGGTCGCCTGGAGCTGCCCGATCACCCGGAGCGGGGGAAGGCCGGCCTCCTCCCCGGATGGCTTCGGAAGGACATCCGCGGGCTCCCCGGGCGGGAGGGGACGGGCAGGCATCGAAACCGGCGCCATCGGGGAGGCGACGGACTGAAAGACGCGAGGAGCCGTCTGGCGGAGGGCTCGGTGGGCGGCGCGCTGGACCAGACGGAACACCCGATCCGGATCCCGGAAACGGACCTCGATCTTGGCCGGGTGAACGTTCACATCCACCGCATCGAGGGGAAGATCGATCCAGAGAAAGCTCCAGGGGAAGCGGCCGGCGGGGAGCAGGGTGTGATAGGCCTGCAGCACCGCCGCCGGGAGCATGCGGTCCTGCACCCAGCGTCCGTTCACGAAGAAGGCCATCTCCTGGCGGTCCGGGCGATCCATCCCCGGCGGGCTGATCCACCCCGAGATCCGCATCTCTTCGTCCGCTTCGTGCACCTCCAGGAGGGCTTCCGCCACCTCCGCCCCGTAGAGGGCGGCGAGGCGATGGCGGGGCTCGCGAGCGGCAGGGAGCGTCAGGGCCTCCCGCCGGTCATGCCGGAGGAAGAACGCGACCCTCGGGTAAGCCAGGGCGTAGCGGCTGATCCAGAGGTCGATGGCCCGCCGCTCCGCCCCTTCCCCCTTCAGGAACTTCCGGCGGGCCGGGGTGTTGAAGAACAGGTCCTCCACGATCATCTCCGTGCCCGGGGGGCGCGCCATGGGCCGCTGCTCCCGGATCTCTCCTCCTTCGATGCGAACATACGTGCCCAGCTCTTCCCCGACAGCCCGAGTCCGGCAGGTGACCCGGGCGACGGCGGCGATGGCGGCCAGGGCTTCGCCCCGGAACCCCAGGGTGGCGATGCGGAAGAGGTCCTCGGGCGCGGAGATCTTGCTGGTGGCGTGGCGGGCGAAGGCGAGGGCGACTTCCGCGGCCGGGATGCCACACCCGTCATCGGCGACCCGGATGCGCGAACGGCCGCCCCCCTCCGTCTCCACCTCGATCCGCGAGGCGCCGGCGTCCAGGGCGTTCTCCACCAGCTCCTTAACCACCGAGGCCGGGCGCTCGATCACCTCCCCGGCCGCGATCTGAGCCACCAGCTCCGGGTCCAGCACCCGAATGGGCATGCCCGCGCTCCACGCATGATCCAGGCCGAGCGTCCGCCGCGTATTCCGACGAAGGTATTCTGCTTCTCATCGCCGAGAGGCGCAACTCGCCCCCGACATTGGCGCGCTCTAAGGAGGTCTCTCGTGACGGCGCCTCGTAAAAAGCAGCGGGAGCCTCCGAACGGAGGCTCCCGCTGCCCCGGGTCGGGTGGAGCCGGCACCGTGTTCACTCGGACAGGCGCACGACCTGCTCGGCCTGGAGGCCCTTGGGGGTCTCGCGGATGGTGAACTCCACCCGCTCGCCCTCCTCGAGGTTGCGGAACCCCTGGCCGACGATGGCCGTGTAGTGGACGAAGACGTCGCGGTCCCCTTCGTCCGGCCGGATGAAGCCGTACCCCTTGGTCCGGTTGAACCAGCGGACGGTGCCCTTGACACGCTGACCAGCCATTGCTGCAACTCCTTAAGAAAGATTTTTGAAGCCCGCGAGGGGCGGACTCCCTGCTTCAGGTTGCGGAACGATCCGACCGGAAGAAGGGGATCCGAGGGAGGGAGGCGCGGCCTCGGGGGTGAGCAGGCGCCTGGGCTTCCAAACAAAAAGCCGTCGGGCGAGTCCTGCGTTGACCCGACGGCCAAACCCTCAGAACATCCCCCTCGCGCTCCGGTTCTGCGTTCCGATTTGCTTCTATCATAATCGGATCGGGGATTTTGTCAAGTTTCGCCGGGGGCGTAGGGCAACTGCTCGCAGTTGCCCTCCATGTCCTGCGCCGGAGCAGGGGCAGGGCGTTGCGTTGCCGGTTTCCCGCCCGTCGGTTATAATGGCGGCCAGACCGGCAGGACTCCGGAGCGTGCCGCCGATGCCGTTGGCCCTCTACCGCAAGTGGCGCCCCCGACGGTTCGAGGAAGTGGTCGGCCAGGAGCATGTGACCCGCACCCTGCGCAACGCCCTGCGCCTGGGTCGCATCGCGCACGCGTATCTGTTCGCCGGGCCGCGGGGGACCGGCAAGACCACCACGGCCCGCCTGCTGGCCAAGGCGGTCAACTGCCTGGCCGAAGCGGTGGAGGAGCGACCGTGCGATCGCTGCCGGATCTGCCAGGCGGTCAACGAAGGGCGCCTCATCGACCTGATCGAGATCGACGCCGCCTCCAACCGGGGCATCGATGAGATCCGGGATCTGCGGGAGCGGGTTCGCTTCTCCCCCAGTGAGGCCCGGTATAAGGTCTACGTCATCGATGAGGCCCATATGCTGACCACCGAGGCCTTCAACGCCCTCCTCAAAACCCTGGAGGAGCCTCCGCCGCACGTGATCTTCGTCCTGGCCACCACCGAGCCCCATCGGATCCCCGCCACGATCCTCTCCCGTTGTCAACGCTTCGATTTCCGCCGCCTGACGACGGCCGAGATCGTCCGGCGGCTGGAGGAGATCGTGGCCGCCGAGGGGCTCTCCGCCGAGCCGGAAGCCCTGGCCTGGATCGGGCGCCAGGCGGCCGGCAGCCTGCGGGACGCGGTGACTATGCTGGATCAACTTGCCGCCGATGAAGAGGAAGCCCTGGCCTGGATCGGGCGCCAGGCGGCCGGCAGCCTGCGGGACGCGGTGACCCTGCTGGATCAACTCGCCGCCGATGAAGAGCCCATCACGGTGGAGCGCGTGCAACGGACCCTGGGGGCCGGGCGCTGGGATCTGGTGGGGGAGATCGTGGAGGCCCTGAGCGAAGGGGAAACGGCCCGCGGGCTGACCCTCCTCGCCCGCGCCGTGGAGGAGGGCGCCCATCCGCCGCAGCTGGCCCGGCAGCTGGTGGAACACCTGCGTGCGGTCATGTGGCTGCAATGGGGGGATGCCAGCGGGGCGGATCTCCTGCCGGAGCAGCGCGCCGCGGCCCAGCGGCACGCCCGCGCCTTGCCCCCGGAGGTCCTCCCTCGTCTGATCCGCCTGTTCACGACCGCGGCGGCGGACTTCCGGAGCGCCTGGTCGCCGCAGCTCGCCCTGGAGCTGGCCTTCGTGGAGGCGGCCCTGGTCTGTCAGCAGGCCCGAGCGGCCCGGAGCGCCCCTCCTGTTCCTCCCGCTCCCTCGCCGGCGCCCGCGGCGGCGACCCCCGCGCCCCCTTCGCCCGCGCCTCCGGGCCCGGCCTCCCCGTCGGGGGGGCTGACCCTGGAGGCCCTCCGGGAGCGCTGGGCCAGCATCCTCAAGGCGGTGCGGGCTCAGAGCCTGCCCACTGAGGCGCTGCTGAAATCCTGCGCCCTCCATGCGGTGGAAGGCCACACCGTGGTCCTGGCCTGGCCCTCCGAGCTGCTGCGGGACAAGTTCCAGGATCCCCGGGCGAAGGCTCAGGCGCTGGTGGAGGACATCCTGAGCCACACCTTTGGGGTCCCGGTGACGATCCGCAACATCGTGGCCCGCAAGACCCCGCGCCGGCGCCCGGCGGCCGAGGATCCCCTGATCCGGCGGGCGGTGGAGGACCTGGGCGCCCAGGTGGAAGAGGAGTGAGATCCCCATCCTTTCGTTCAGGAGCCTGACGATGACCAAGACGCGTGGGTTGGGCAACCCGATGCAGATCCTCCAGCAGATCCAGCGGCTGCAGGAGGAGATGGTGAAAACGAAGGAGGCCCTCGCCCAGGAGACCCTGACGGTGACGGCGGGCGGAGGGGCCATCACCATCGTGATCTCCGGCGATCAGCGGGTGCAATCCATCGCCATTGACCCCGCCCTGCTCTCCTCGGGGGATGTGGAGATGCTCCAGGATCTGCTGGTGGCGGCCATCAATCAGGCCATCGAGCGCTCTCAGGCCTATGCGGCGGAGCGGCTGAACGCCCTGGCCGGCCAGCTGGGCCTGAGCGGGCTGCTCGGCGCCTGACGCTCTCCCTCCGCCGGTGGCTCCCGATGCGCCTGGAAACCCTGGCCGTCCACGCGGGATCCCGCAGCGACCCGGCCACCGGAGCGGTGGCTCCCCCGCTCTATCTCTCCACCACCTTCGAGCGGGCCGCGGATGGGAGCTATCCGCACGGATGGATCTACGTCCGCCATGGCAACCCGAACCGGGCGGCCCTGGAGGAGGCCATGGCCGCCCTGGAGGGAGGCGCGACGGCCCTGGCCTTCGCCTCCGGTTCGGCGGCGGCCTTCGCCGTCTTCCAGGCCCTCTCCCCCGGGGACCGGGTGGTGATCTCGAAGGATCTTTACCACGGCCTGGCCCGGCTGTTCCGGGAGATCCTCCCCGCCTGGGGCCTGCGGGTGGAGTTCGTCGATCTCACCGATCCTGCAGCCGTCGAGGAAGCCCTGCGGACGCCCGCCCGGCTGGTGTGGGTGGAGACGCCCTCCAACCCGATGCTGCGGATCACCGACATCGCCTGGGTGGCCGACCGGGCCCACGCGGCCGGGGCATGGTGTTTCTGCGACAACACCGCCGCCACGCCGATCCTCCAGCGGCCGCTGGCCCTGGGCGCCGACGGCGTGGTGCACTCCGCAACCAAGTATCTGGGCGGTCACGGGGACGTCATGGGCGGGGTGGTGGTGCTGCGGGAGGAGGACGCCTTCGCCCGGCGGCTGCGGGAGATCCAGATCACCGGCGGAGCGGTTCTGTCGCCTTTCGAGTGCTGGCTGATCCTGCGCGGCCTGCGGACGCTCCCCTATCGGATGCGGGCCCATTCGGAGAACGCCATGCGGGTGGCGGAGTTCCTGGCCCGGCATCCGGCGGTGAAAGCGGTGCACTACCCCGGCCTCCCGGATCACCCGGGCCACGCCATCGCGGCCCGTCAGATGACAGCCTTCGGAGGGCTGCTTTCTTTTCAGGTGCGGGGAGGCCGGGAGGCGGCCTTGCGGGTGGCCGGTCGGGTGCGGCTGTTCACCCGGGCGACCAGCTTCGGAGGGCCCGAAAGCCTGATCGAGCACCGGGCCTCCATAGAGGGCCCCGGGACCTCCACGCCGGAGGACCTCCTGCGCCTCTCCATCGGTCTGGAACATCCGGACGACCTCATCGAGGATCTGGACCAGGCGCTGGTGGCGGAAACTCATTAGAAAGGGTCGGGCTATAATGGTGAATGAAGAATTCGATAAGAGGAGGCCCCATGAATCCAGAGCGACGGGAGCTTGCTCCAGGCATTGAAGCGAACCCGGAGGTGGTCAGCGGGGCCCCGGTGCTGCAAGGGACCCGCATCCCGGTGTGGGCAGTCCTTCGCGCCGTCGCCGATCTGGGGAGCATTGAGGAAGCGGCCCGGGCGTATGAAGTTCCTTCGGACCGGATTCGGCAGGCTCTTTATTATGCGGCGGACTTGCTGGAGGAAATCCGCGTGGGTATCCTGGCTTGATGCATCTGCTCATCGATCAGAACATCCCGCCTCGCGTGGCGGATGAGCTGTCTGCCCTGGGCTACTCTGTGGATCACGTGAGCCGTGTCGGGCTGGCACAAGCCAGCGATCCGGAGATCATCCGGTTCGCGCTCCAGCGCGGGATGACCTTGGTCACCCAGGATCTGGGGCTGGCCCTTTGGATGCCCCACCCGCATTTCGGATTGCTTATACTTCGCCGCATTCCTATTCCCAGAATGGCCGCTTCCATCGCAGAAACCCTTCAGGATTTGAACACGAAGGGGATCTCGCTCCAGAATCGCATTGTAATGATTGAGCCTGGACGCTATCGGGTTCGCATGCGTTAAAAAGGCGAGGGTAAGAACTTCAGCGTTACGCTTGGAGCCCCTCTCTCCGATACAGACATAACTTCTATGAACACTCTATGGACACGAAGCGAGATCTGCCTCAGGGGGGATCCGACAATCCGGCAGTTCTCGCTTCTGCTTTCCTTACAGGCTTGCTTGGGCTGCAAAGCGATCGGGGCTTGGCCTTGCGGTGTTATGATGATCATTCGCATCAGGGTTGTCGTTTAGGAGAGCTCCCATGCGACCTTTCACGGCGATCGCGCCGCCGCCGATGGCGCGGCTGATCGAGGCGCTGGTGAAGCTGCCCGGGATCGGGCCGAAGACCGCCTCCCGGCTGGCCTTCTATTTGCTCCGGGCCCCCGAGGAGGAGGTGCTGGCCCTGGCGGAGGCCCTTCGCAACCTCAAGCAGCAAACCCGCCTGTGTGAGATCTGCTTCCACATCACCGACGAGAGCCCCTGCGCCATCTGTCGGGACGAGCGGCGGGATCACGGGCTGATCTGTGTGGTGGAGGAGCCCCTGGACGTGCTGGCCATCGAGCGCACCGGCGAATACACGGGGGTCTATCACGTGCTGCACGGGGTGATCTCCCCCATGGATGGCGTCGGGCCGGAAGACCTGCGCATCCGCGAACTGGTCGAACGGGTGCGGCGGGAGGCCCCTCGGGAGGTGATCCTGGCCACCAACCCCAGCCTGGAGGGAGAGAACACGGCCGTGTATATCCACCGCCTCCTGGCCCCTCTGGGCGTGCGGGTGACCCGCCTGGCCCGGGGCCTGCCGGTGGGCGGGGATCTGGACTACGCCGATGAGATCACCCTGGTTCGGGCGCTCCAGGGCCGTCAGGAGATGTGAAAGCGGCACTCCCCGATCGGGAGGTTCCATTCGTGGCCACGCTGATGCGCATCGAGCGGATCGCGGACTACGTGGGCGCGGAAGTGACCGTGCGGGGGTGGCTCTACAACAAGACCGACAAGGGCCGCCTCTACTTCCTGCTGGTGCGGGACGGCACGGGCATCGTCCAGTGCGTGGTCTCCATGCGGGATGTCCCGCCGGAGACCTTCGAGGCCGCGCGACGGGTGACCCAGGAGTCCTCCCTGATCGTGACCGGGACCGTCCGCCAGGACGCCCGGGCGCCCGGCATCCCCGGAGGGTATGAGATCGCGGTTCGGGAGATCCAGATCGTCCACCTGGCCCAGGATTACCCCATCGGCCCGAAGGAGCACGGCGTTGAGTTCCTGATGGACCACCGGCACCTGTGGTTGCGGTCCTCCCGCCAGTGGGCGATCCAGCGCATCCGGGCCACGGTGATCCGGGCCATCCGGGACTGGCTGGACAGCCAGGGGTTCCTGAACGTGGACACGCCGCTGCTGACGGCCACGGCGGCGGAGGGGACGACCACGCTGTTCCCGGTGGACTACTTCGGCGAGCGGCTGTATCTGGCCCAGACCGGCCAGCTGTATAACGAGGCCAACATCTTCGCCTTCGGCCGGGTGTATTGTTTCGGCCCGGCCTTCCGGGCGGAGCGCTCCAAGACCCGGCGGCACCTGCTGGAGTTCTGGATGGTGGAGCCGGAGATGGCCTTCTGCACCTTCGAGGAGATGCTGGAGATCGCGGAGCAGCTGGTCGCTTACGTGGTGGCGCGGGTGCTGGAGGAGCGCCGCAACGAGCTGCGGGTGCTGGAGCGCGACACCGCCCCGCTGGAGAAGGTGGTCCCGCCGTTCCCACGCCTCACCTACGATGAGGCGGTCCGTCTGCTGAACGAGTGGGCGGAGGAGGCGGCGGATCCGGAGCGGAAGGCGGCCTTGCGGATCGAATGGGGGGAGGATTTCGGGGCTCCTCACGAGACGGCCCTTTCGCTGCACTTCGAGAAGCCGGTCTTCGTCACCCACTATCCGGCGGCGGTGAAGGCGTTTTACATGCAGCCGGACCCTCAGCGGCCGGAGGTGGTGCGCTGCGCGGATCTGCTGGCCCCGGAGGGCTACGGGGAGATCATCGGGGGGAGCGAGCGGATCGCGGATTACGACCTTCTGCTGCAGCGGATCCGGGAGCACAACCTGCCGGTGGAAGAATATCAGTGGTATCTGGATCTGCGTCGCTACGGGTCAGTGCCCCACAGCGGCTTCGGGCTGGGCATCGAGCGAACGGTGGCCTGGATCTGCCACCTGGACCACATCCGCGAGGCCATCGCCTTCCCGCGGATGCTCTACCGCTACCGGCCGTGATCAGGGGAAGGTCTCCCGGAACCGCCGACAGGGGGATCAGAGCCGCTCGCCCCCGGCTCCTCCCTCCGGTCGGAAGACGCTATTGCCCTCTCGAAGGCCCACTTTCCAGAACCCGAGGCGTGGGATTCGCAAAGCCACTTCCGGGCCTATAAGGATCTGTATCCAGAGACACCTGGGCGTGACGCGCCAGGTTGGCCGATTGCTCTGGAGCAAGCGGCTGGAGTAGCCGAACACCAGCCCGCAGGATGGGATCGACGAGGGCATACCGGGTCAGCATTTCATTGTTTCGCAGCGCATCCCCGTGCTTTTGAATCCGCGCCCGCACCTTCTGAATGACCTCGAACAACGCTTCCATTGCCAACCTCCCGCTCGAGGCTGAAGGCAGCTTCGACGGTCTTGCCCACGCCCACATCGTCGGCGATGAGCAGGCGGACCGGGTCCAGCCGCAGGGCCATCCTCAGGGGGACAAGCTGATCGGTCCGGGGCCGGACGGAGATGCGCCCCAGAGAACGGAAGGGCGTCGCCCCCTCCCGCAGCAGGAGCCGGGCCGCCTGCCAGAGCAAGCGCACGCTCTGGACGTCCGCGACCTGGCGTGCATCCGGAAGGGGGAACCGGGAGGGTTCCACCCGCTCGGTCGGGAGCGTATACCCGAGCAGGTCGCAGAGCCGGCGGTGGACGGCCAGGGCCTCATCGCTGGTTCCCGTCAGGGGTCGGAGTCGGAGGACCTCATCTTCGGCGGCGATGAGCACCCAGTCCCGATTGCGGAAGCGGACGATCGCGCCCGGCTGCATCCGCTCCTCCCGCGTGGGGTGCCGCACAAATCATGCGCAGACTATCCGTGTGAAGAACGCCCCGTCGCACAGGTCCCTCTC
>Ga0209143_1000602_pt1 | contig 17484 bp, 18 predicted proteins | sample FaiFalFF_MnMetaG_3_FD_184739 | JGI IMG/M metagenome (GOLD analysis project Ga0209143, IMG submission 184739) | Freshwater microbial communities from Yellowstone National Park, Wyoming, USA - Fairy Falls B (FF_Mn_B) MetaG (SPAdes) (version 3) | ecosystem: Environmental > Aquatic > Freshwater >...
ACCTCCCGCCCCAGATGGGCGTGGAGGTGGGCGGGAAGCCGATGGCGGAGGCGGTTTAGCAGGTAGTCCGCCACGGGATCCTGGCGGCCCCTACTCTGCCTGGCGGCGTGGAGAACCCTCCCCAGGGCCTCCTGAAGCTCAAGGGCTAGGGCCCCGGTGTCCACGGCTAACCCTCCACCACCTCGGTCTGCCCCGCAGGGGCTACCTTGAGCTCGGCCCCGGGAAGCTCCCGGGCCAAGCGCTCCTCGGCCAGCTTCGCGTACCGGGGGACGAGCTCCACCCCTATGGCCTCCCTCCCCCACTTGAGAGCCGCCAGCAAGGTGGTGCCGGTGCCGGCAAAGGGGTCTAGGACCACGTCCCTCACGAAACTGAACATGCGCACCAGCCTTTCGGCGAGCTCCAGGGGGAAGGGGGCCGGGTGGGCCCTGGTGCTCTCCCCGGGGATGTCGTCCCAGATCTGGCGGAAGAAGCGGGCGAAGTCCTCTTTGGGGATGCGGCTTTTCTCCCGTTGCTCAGGGGTGGGTTTGCGGTAGCCCCCGGGCTTCCTTTGCATGAGGATGTACTCAATCTCGGTCTTGATGATGGCCCCGGGCTCGTAGGGCTTGCCCAGGAAGAAGCCGGGGCGGTCCGCTTCGAGGGTGGCGTTGGTCTTTTTGTGCCAGATGATGGGGTTCAGGTTATCAAAGCCCAGCTTCCGGCACCGCACCTGAATGTCGGCGTGGAGGGGGAAGACCAGGTGCCGCCCGAAGCGCTTCCTAGCCACCGCCACGTCCCCCACCACGACGATGAGCCGCCCCCCGGGCACCAGAAGCCGAAAAATCTCCCGCCAGACCCGGTCCAACTCGTCCAGAAAGGCCTCGTAGTCCTCAATGTGGCCCATCTGACCGGGCACGTCCTCGTAGCGCTTCAGGGTCCAGTAGGGGGGCGAGGTGATGGCCAGGTGGACGGAGGCCTCGGGAAGGCGGGCCAGAACCTCCCGGGCATCCCCCACGTACAGGCGGGCCCTGGGGTAGGAGGGAGCCGCTTCCTGGGCGAAGAGGTCTGCGGCGGCTTCCATCCTGGGGATTATACCCCTTCCAGGGCAATCCCCTCCGGCCACGCGCCCCCCAGGGCCTCCCAGGCCCGGGCCATGTCGGCGGGGACGGGGGCCAGAAACTCCAGGATCCGCCCCGTGCGGGGGTGGGGCAGGCGGAGCTCGTAGGCGTGGAGGGCCTGGCGGGGGATGACGGGGCTCTTCTTGCCGTAGACCTCGTCCCCCAGGATGGGGGCCCTTAGGTGCTTGAGGTGGACCCGGATCTGGTGGGTGCGGCCGGTGTGGGGCCTGGCCTCCACCAGGGCGTGGGGGCCGGCGGTGGCCAGGACCTGGAAGTGGGTCTCGGCGTAGCGGGGGGCCACGCCCCCCACGTGCATCTTGTGCCGCTCCACCGGGTGGCGGCCGATGGGGGCGATGAGGGTCCCCTCCTTGGGGTGGCCCTCGGTGAGGGCCAGGTAGCGCTTCATGACCAGGCGGTCGCGGAAGGCCCGGGAGAGGGCCTCGAGGGCCCCCCCGTGCTTGGCCACCACCAGGACCCCGCTGGTGTCCTTGTCCAGGCGGTGGACGATGCCGGGGCGGACCATCTCCGGGCGCTCCACCGCCTCGGGCTCGTAGTAGCGGCCCAGAAGGGCGTTGACCACGGTGCCCGTGTAGACCCCGGGGGCGGGGTGGGTGAGGAGGCCCGGGGGCTTGTTGAGGACCAAAAGGTCCTCGTCCTCGTAGAGGATGGGAAGGGGCAGGTCCTCGGGCACCACCAGGGGGCGCTCCTCCTTGGGCTCCACCACCACCTCCTCCCCCTTGAGGCGGTAGGCGGGCTTATCCACCACCTTCTCCCCCACCCGCACCCGGCCCTCCAGAATCCAGGCCTGGGCCCGGGCCCGGCTCACCCCTAAGGCCTCGGCCACCGCCCGGTCCAGGCGCAGGCCCTCCTTGCGGAAGCGCACCACAAAGGCTCATTTTAAGGGCCACCCGGCGCCTTTTCCAGGTTCCTTCAGAAGCTGTGCTCCTCGCCCAGGAAGACCCCCTCCCTGACCTCGGCCACGTACCGGCTCAGGGCCTCCCGGATGAGCCACCCCGCCTCCAGGTAGCGCTTGACGAAGCGGGGCTTGAACTCCCCGTAAAGCCCCACCACGTCGTGGAAGACCAGGACCTGGGCGTCGGTGTGGGGGCCCGCGCCGATGCCCACGGTGTGGACCGAAAGCCTTTCGGTGATCTCCTTGGCCAGAAGGGCGGGGACCATCTCCAGGACCACCCCGTAGGCCTCGGCGGCCTCGAGGGCCAGAGCCCCCCTAAGGATCCTCTCCGCCTCCTCCGAGCGCTTTCCCTGAATAGCCCCCAAGCTGGCTCGCCGTCTGGGGGGTGAGGCCCACGTGCCCCAGGACGGGCACCCCGGCCCGGGTGAGGCCCTGGACGATCTCCGCCACCTCCTCCCCGCCCTCCAGCTTCACGGCATCGGCCCCGCCTTCTTTGATGAGCCTCTCCGCCGCCAAGAGGGCCCGGTCTAAGGTGGCGTAGCTGAGATAGGGAAGGTCGGCCACCAGGAAGGTGCCCGGAGCGCCCCGGCGGGCTGCCTTGGTGTGGTGGAGCATCTCCTCCAGGGTCACGGGCACCGTGGAGGGGTAGCCCAGGACCACCATGCCCAAAGAGTTCCCCACCAGGATGGCGTCCATCCCGGCGGCCTCGCATAGGCGGGCGGTGGGGTGATCGTAGGCGGTGAGGTAGACGAGCCTTTTGCCCTTAGCCTCCCGGAAGTCCTTCACCGTGCGCACGGGAAGAGGCTATCATGAGGGGGCGTGGCCGTGTACGAGGACCTGACGCTGAGGCCCAAGACCCTGGACGAGTACATCGGCCAGGAGCGCCTGAAGAAGAAGCTCAAGGTCTACCTGGAGGCCGCCAAGGCCAGGAAGGAGCCCTTGGAGCACCTCCTCCTCTTCGGGCCGCCGGGCCTGGGCAAGACCACCCTGGCCCACGTGATCGCCTACGAGCTTGGGGTCAACATCCGCACCACCTCGGGCCCGGCCATAGAGAAGCCCGGGGACCTGGCCGCCATCCTGGCCAACTCCCTGGAGGAGGGGGACATCCTCTTCATTGACGAGATCCACCGCCTAAGCCGCCAGGCGGAGGAGCACCTCTACCCGGCCATGGAGGACTTCGTCATGGACATCGTCATCGGCCAGGGCCCCGCCGCCAGGACGGTGCGCCTGGAGCTTCCCCGCTTCACCCTGATCGGGGCCACCACCCGCCCGGGCCTCATCACCGCGCCCCTCCGTAGCCGCTTCGGCATCGTGGAGCACCTGGAGTACTACACCCTGGAGGAGCTCATGGAAGGGGTGAAGCGGGACGCCAGGCTCCTGGGGGTGGGCATCACCGAGGAGGCCGCCCGGGAGATCGCCAAGCGGAGCCGGGGGACCATGCGCATCGCCAAGAGGCTCTTCCGCCGGGTGCGGGACTTCGCCCAGGTGGCGGGGGAGGAGGTGATCACCGGGGAGAGGGCTAAGGAAGCCCTAAACGCCCTAGGCCTGGACGAGCTGGGGCTGGAGAAGCGGGACCGGGAGATCCTCGAGGTCCTGATCGGCCGCTTCGGCGGGGGGCCGGTGGGCCTGGGGACCCTGGCCACCGCCCTCTCCGAGGACCCGGGCACCCTGGAGGAGGTCCACGAGCCTTACCTCATCCAGCAGGGCCTCATCAAGCGCACGCCCCGGGGGAGGGTGGCCACGGAAAGGGCCTACCGCCACCTGGGCTACCCGCCTCCCGTGGAACCCCTCCTATGATCCGCGCCAGCCTGGCGGAGCTGGACCTGGGGGAGCTTCTGAAGGCCCTGAGCGTGGGGCGGAAGAGCGCCGTGGTGAGCTTCCAGGGGCGGATCTACGGCCGGGTCCACCTCTATGGGGGCCGGATCCTCTACGCCCGCACCGAGCCCGGCCCCCACCTGGGGGAGTACCTGGTGCGCCTGGGCCACCTCACCCTGGAGGAGGTCCAGACCCTGGTGGAGCGCCAGGGCCGGGAAAACCCCGGGACCCCTCTGGGGGCCCTGGCCCTGGAGCTGGGGCCTCATCGGGGAGGAGGAGCTTTTTGAGGCGCTAAAGGCCTAGGTCCTCGAGGCCCTGGCCACCCTGCTGGGGGAAAAGGAGGGGGAGGTTCTGGCCGAGCCCCTGGACGAAGGGAGCCAGGTGGCCCTTCCCCAGACCCTGGACACGGGGGCCCTCCTCCTGGAGGCCGCCCGTCTTCTGGACGAGTGGCGGCGGGGCCAGGTGGACCCCGACGAGGTCCTCCACCTGGCGGAAGACCCCACCCGCCACCCCCTTTCCCCGGAGGCCTGGGCGGTGCTGGAGCTACTGGACGGGGTCCGGCGGGCCAGGAGCGTGGCCCTCCTCTCCGGCCTTCCCGAAGAGGGGGTCTACCACCTCCTCCACGAGCTGAAAAGCCGGGGCCTGGTCCGCCCCTCCACCCTCCTGGCCGAGGACCCCCTGGTAGTGGTCCTGGCGGAAAGCGGCGTGGTCAGGCGGCTTCTCCTCTACCTTCTGGAGGCCCACCGCTTCCGGGTCCTTCTGGCCAAGGACCAGGAGGGCCTCCTCCGGCTCCTGAAGGAGAGGCCCAAGGGAGTCATCCTCCAGGGGGAAAGGGCCCTGGAGGCGGCCAGGAGGGTGCGGGCCACCCTCGAGGGGAGACTGGCCTCCATTTACCTGGTGAGCGACACCCCGCCCGGCCTCCTCGCCAGGCCCCTTCGGCTCCTCCACCTGCCAAAGCCCCTCAGGGCCCAGGAGGTGCTAAAGGCTTTGGAGCCCTTGCGGCATGGGGCCCGCTAGGCTTTTCTGGCTTCCCGTTTCCTTCGGCCCACCAGCCCTGGTAAGCGCCCCAGGCGCCTTTGGCCGGGGCCCCCATGCTGGCGCAAGCCAGCATGGGGTGGCCTTAGTTGGGCCGCCTCCCCTCCCTGAGGAGGGCCTCCGCCCGCTCCTTGTAGGCCAGAAGGGCCTGGTGCCACTCGTCGGCGGGGTGGACGTGGGGCAGAACCGCCTCGGCCCGGGCCAGGATCTCCTCGGGGGAGCGGTAGCCCAGCTGGGCCAGGGTGTCCACCACCATCTCCTGGGCCCCCACCCACTCCCGGCTTCCCTCCTCGGCCCGCTCCGCCGCCCGGCGGTAGTGGGCCAGGGCCTCCTCCAGGTGCATGAGGTCGTAGGCGATGTGGCCCAGGATCAGCTCCCCCGAGGCCTCGGCCCCCAGGGCCATGGCCTCCTTGGCGGCCTCCTCCGCCTCCCCGTAGCGCCCCTGGCGGTAGAGGGCCTCCGCCAGGTCGGCCCAGACCTGGGCCCGGTAGGGGTAGGCCTCCTCCCGCAGGGCCTCCCTCAGATACCCCTCGGCCTCCAGGTAGGCCCCCTGGTCCAGGGCCGCCACCCCCATCTCGTGGAGGACGTAGGGCCTCTCCCCCGCCTCGGCCCGCCGCAGGGCCTCCTCGTAGGCCTCCATGGCCTCCTGGTACCGCCCGAGCTGCGAGAGGGCCTGGGCCGCCACCAGGGGGGTACCGTAGGCCTTGTGGCCGCTTGCCTCCTCCTCTTCCAGGGCCCTTCTGGCCTCCTCCAAGGCCCGGTTGGGGTTGCCCAGGAGGAGGTGGGCCCGGGCCAGGAGGTAGTGGCGGGTGGCGGCGTCCTCTGCCCCTTCCCCCTCCCCCACCACGGCCTTGGCCTCCTCCAGGGCCATGAGGGCCCTCTCCCCTTCCCCGGCCTCCAGCCACATGGCGGCGGCGTCCAGAAGGAGCCAGTAGCGCTCCAGGCCCAAAGCCAGCTCCGCCCCCCGCTCGTAGGCCAAAGCGGCCTCCCGGTACCGCCCAAGCCGCTCCAGGGCCCGCCCCTTGAGCCCCTCGGCCCGCCAGGCCAAAAAGGCGGGAAGCCCCGGCCTAAGGGTGTTCAGGACTTCCTCAAACCGCCCCAGGTAAAAGAGGGCCTGGGCCTGGTGGTACCGGGCCCGGGGGTCCTCCGTGGGCAGGAAGAGGGGGAGGACCTCCCGCTCGGAGCGCCCCTCGAGGGCCAGAAGCTCTCCCAATAGGGCCCGGTAGAGGGGGCTATACTCCAGCTCCCCCAGCTCATAGGCCTCCTCCAGGGCCCGGTGGGCCTTCTCCAGGCCCTCCTCCCCGTAGAGGCTGTGGACCTCGGCCAAAAGGAGGAGGGCTTCCTTGGCCTCTTCCCTCCGGCCGAAGAGGGCCTTGCGGGTGAGGCGCTCAATGGCGGTGTCGTAGTCCCCCTGGTGCAGGGCCTCGAGGACCCCCCTCATCGCCGCTAAAGGATACCACGGCCCTCAGTCCTCTCACCGCTCAAGCGCTACCATAGGAGCTTGGGAGGTAGATGTTGCCGCAGCGAATCAACCCCTTCACCCTAATCTTTCTGCTCCTTCTGGGCTATCTGGCCTACACCAGCCTGACCGGCCCCCCGGCCCCCACCCTGGCCTACACCGAGTTCCGGGAGCTGGTGCGCCAGAGCAAGGTGGCCGAGGTGACCCTGGAGGAGACCCGGATCCTGGGGCTTTTAAAAGCGCCCGAGCGCTTCCCCACCCCCCAAGGGGAAAGGGTGGCCCGGCGCTTCCAGGTCCCCCTGCCCCCCGTGGCGGTCCAGGACCCCGAGCTTTTGCGCTTCCTGGAGGAAAACGGGGTCAAGGTGGTCACCAAACCCCCCTCCCTCTGGCCCCAGGTCCTCTTCTACGTGGGCCCCACCCTCCTCCTCATCGCCTTCTTCTGGTTCTTCCTCATGCGGGCCCAGGGCGGGGCGGGCCAGGTGATGCAGTTCGGCCAGAGCCGGGCCCGGCTCTACGGCAAGGAGAAGCGGGTTAACACCACCTTCAAGGACGTGGCCGGCCACGAGGAGGCCAAAAGGGAGCTCATGGAGGTGGTGGACTTCCTCAAAAACCCCAAGAAGTACCTGGAGCTGGGGGCGGAGATCCCCAAAGGGGTCCTCCTGGTGGGCCCCCCGGGCACGGGCAAGACCCTGTTGGCCCGGGCCGTGGCCGGGGAGGCCGGGGTCCCCTTCTTCTCCGTCTCCGCCAGCGAGTTCATGGAGATGTTCGTGGGCGTGGGGGCCAGCCGGGTGCGGAGCCTCTTTGAGGACGCCCGCAAAAACGCCCCCAGCATCATCTTCATAGACGAGCTGGACTCCATCGGCAGAAAGCGGGGGGCGGGGATCGGGGGCGGCCACGACGAGCGGGAGCAGACCCTGAACCAGATCCTCTCGGAGATGGACGGCTTTGAGAAGGACACCTCGGTCATCGTCCTGGCGGCCACCAACCGCCCCGACATCCTGGACCCCGCCCTTCTGCGCCCGGGCCGCTTTGACCGCCAGGTGGTGGTGGGTCTGCCCTCGCTGGAGGAGCGCAAGGAGATCCTCCTGGTGCACCTGCGGGGCAAGCCCGTGGCCGAGGACGTGGACGCCCTGGAGCTGGCCCACCTCACCCCCGGCTTCTCCGGAGCGGACCTCAAGAACCTGGTCAACGAGGCCGCCCTGATGGCGGCCCGGAGCGGGGAAAAAAGGATCCGCAAGGAGCATTTCCTCAAGGCCCTGGACAAGATCGTCCTGGGCTTGGAGCGGCCCACCTTAAAGCTCTCCGAGGAGGAAAAGCGGGCCGTGGCCTACCACGAGGCGGGGCACGCCGTCGTGGGGGAGGTTCTCCCCCACGCCGACAAAACCGAAAAGGTCTCCATCGTCCCCCGGGGGATGGCCCTGGGAGCCCGCTGGAGCAAGCCCGAGGAAAGGGTCCTGGTCTCCCGGGAGCACCTGATGGACGAGCTTTCCGTCCTCATGGCGGGCCGGGCCGCCGAGGAGCTCTTCACCGGCACCGTGACCACCGGCGCCCAGGACGACTTCAAGCGGGCCACGGGGCTCGCTAAGCGCATGGTCCTGGACTGGGGCATGGGGGAGCACTTCCGGAACATCGCCTGGGGCTCGGACTCGGGGCCCATCTTCCTGGGGGAGGAGATCGCCAAGAAGAAGGACCACTCCGAGGAGACCGCCCGCCTCATTGACCAGGACATCCGGGCCATCCTGGACGAGGCCTACGCCAGGGCCTGCCAGGTCCTCCTGGAGCACGCCGAGGCCATGCACAGGATCGCCGAAGAGCTCCTAAGGGAGGAGACCATCCCCGGGGAGAGGGTCCGGGCCATCCTGAAGGAAACCGCCCCCGTCCAGAAGAGCCGGGAGGGCTAATACCACCCCATGCCGGCTTGCGCCAGCATGGGGGCCCCGGCAAAAAGGTTCCTGGCCGCGGCTTTCGCCGCGGGTGGGGTGCTTAGCAAAGCCCAGGGAGGGCCTCCCTGGCCTCCCCAAGCTCCGCCTGGGCCCGCCCCTCGTCCCAGCCCAGGAGGGGAGCCATGATCTCCACCACCCGGGGCAGGGCCGAAAGGGCCTTCTCCCGGTCCAGCAGGGCGAGGCCCAGCCTCCGGGCCAGCACGTCCATGGGCTTAGCGGCGAGCTCCTGGCGCACCGCCCACACCACCTCCCCCTCCAGGTAGGGGAGGCCGGGAAGGAGGGGCCTCTCCCCCAGGGCCAGCACCTCCCCCGCCAGGGTGCCGTAGGTCTCGTAGAGGTGCCGGGCCACCGCCTCGGGGAGGTCCAAAAGGGGCCTCTCCCCTGCTCCCAGCAGGGGGGTGGTGTGGGAGGTGGAGGGAGGAAGGGAAAGGCCCAGGTCCTTGGCGATCCTCTCCACCAGGTCCAGGGCCATGAGGCGGAAGGTGGTCCACTTCCCCCCCACCAGGGTGTAGAGGCCCCAAAGCTCCTCTATGTGGTGGTCCCGCACCAATAGCCGGGTCTCCCCCTTCCCCACCAGGGGCCTCAGGCCCGACCAGGAGGCCCGGACCCGGCCCGAGAGGTCCCCCAGGTAGGGGCGGATCTCCTCCAGGAGGTAGGCCACCTCCTCCTCCCGGGGAAGGGGGCAGAAGGCGGGCTCGGCGGGGAGGTCGGTGGTGCCCAGGAGGGCCATGCCCCGGTAGGGCAGGAGGAAGAGGACCCGCCCGTCCCGGGTCCTGGGGATGAGGAGGCCCGCCTTCAGGGGGTAGTCCAGGACCAGGTGGGCCCCGCTGGAGGGGGTGAGGAGGGGGGGAAGGTCCGGGTCCAGAAGGCGGCGCACCCCGTCGGCCAGGGGGCCGGTGGCGTTCACCACCGCCTTGGCAAAGACCTCCACCTCCTTTCCCGTGAGGCGGTCCTGCACCACCGCTCCCCGAACCCGCCCCCCTTCCCAAAGGAGGGCCTTGACCTCGGCGTAATTGAGGGCCACCGCCCCCCGCTCCAGGGCCGAGAGGACCAGGGCCAGGTTCAGGCGGTGGTCGGCGAACTGGCCGTCCTGGTAGGCCACGGCCCCCAGGGTGGGGGGGAGGTCGGGGAAGAGGTCCCGCACCGCCTTTGGGGGGAGGTAGCGGCTTTGGCCCAGGCGCCTCTTGCCCGAAAGGAGGTCGTAGAGCTTGAGGCCCGCCCAGTAGTAGGGGATCTCCAGGGGGCGGAAGAGGGGGGTGAGGAGGGTGAGGGGCCGGGCCAGGTGGGGGGCCAGCTCCAGGACCACCTTCCTTTCCCCCAGGGCCTCCCGGACCAGCCGGAGCTGGCGGGCGTCCAGCCGCTTCACCGCCAGCTCCAAGTAGCGCACCCCCCCGTGGAGGAGCTTGGTGCTCCTAGAGCTGGTCCCTGAGGCGAAGTCCCGGGCCTCCACCAAAGCGGCCTTCAGGCCCCTCAAGGTGGCCTCCCACAGAACCCCGGCCCCCGTGGCCCCCCCGCCCAGGATCAGGAGGTCAAAGGGCTCCTTGAGCCTTGCCCAGAGGGCTTCCCGGTCCATCATGTCTCCCTGGCGAAGCCCAAGGCCCGCTCCACCGCCCGTTGCCAGCCCCGCCTGAGGGCCTGGCGGCGGTCCTCGGGCATTTTGGGCAGGAAGCGGGCCTCCAGGCTCCAGGCCCTCCTCACCCCCTCCGGGTCCAAGGCCCCCGCCCCCACCCCGGCCATGAGGGCCGCCCCCAAGGCCGTGGTCTCCGTCACCCGGGGCCGGGCCACCGCCCTCCCCAGGAGGTCCGCCTGGATCTGGAGGAAGAGGTCGTTTTCCGCCATGCCCCCGTCCACCCTAAGCTCCTCGAGGGGAAGCCCCGCCTCCTCGGCCATGGCCTCGGCCACGTCGGCCACCAGGAAGGCCACCCCCTCCAAGGCCGCCCGGGCCAGGTGGGCCCTGGTGGTCCCCCGGGTGAGGCCCAGGATGGCCCCCCGGGCGTAGGGGTCCCAGTAGGGGGCCCCGAGGCCGGTGAAGGCGGGGACCAGGTAGACCCCGCCCGCGTCCTCCACGCTCCGGGCCAGGGCCTCCACCTCGCGGCTTTCGGCGATGAGGCCCACCTCCTTCAGCCAGCCCACGGCCGCCCCGGCCACGAAGACGCTCCCCTCCAGGGCGTAGGTGGCCTTCCCGCCCAGGCTCCAGGCCACGGTGGTGAGGAGGCCCTTCCGGGAAGGGATGGCCCGCTCCCCGGTGTTCAGAAGCAGAAAGGCCCCGGTGCCGTAGGTGCACTTCCCCTCCCCCGCCAAGAGGGCCGCCTGGCCGAAGAGGGCCGCCTGCTGGTCCCCGAGCACCCCGCGGATGGGGATGGAGGCCCCGAAAAGCTCCGGCAGGGTCTCGCCAAAGTCCCCCTCCGAAGGGCGCACCTCGGGAAGCATGGCCCGGGGCACCTTCAGGAGGTCCAGAAGCTCCCCGTCCCACTCCAGGCGGTCCAGGCGGAAGAGGAGGGTGCGGCTGGCGTTCGTGGGGTCGGTGGCGTGGACCTTTCCCCCGGTCAGGTTCCAGATGAGCCAGGTGTCCACGGTGCCGAAGAGGGCCTCGCCCCGCTCGGCCTTCTCCCGAAGCCCGGGGACGTTCTCCAAAAGCCACAGGAGCTTCGTCCCCGAGAAATAGGGGTCCAGGAGGAGGCCGGTCCGCTCCCGGAAGAGGGGCTCGAGGCCCTTCTCCTTAAAGGCCTCGCACAAGGGGGCCGTGCGCCGGTCCTGCCAGACGATGGCGTTGTGGAGGGGCCTCCCCGTGGCCCTGTCCCAGACCAAAGTGGTCTCCCGCTGGTTGGTGAGGCCCAGGGCCAAAACCTCCTCCGCCCCCACCCCCGCCGCCTTCAGGGCCTCCCGGGCGGCGAGAAGTTGGCTTTCCCAGATCTCCCAGGAGTCGTGCTCCACCAGGCCCGGCCTGGGGTAGAGTTGCCGGAAAGCCCGCCGCCCCACCGCCACCACCTCCCCCTGGAGGGTGAAGAGGATGGCCCGGCTCGAGGTGGTGCCCTGGTCTAAGGCCAAAAGGTACCTCATAGCGCCTCCCGCAAAAGCCTCGCCGTTTCCTCTGGCAAGGCGTCCACCACAAAGGTCCCCGCCCCCAGCTCCGTGCCCGCGAGAAACTTCAGCCTATCCCGGGTCCGCCTGGGCGGGTAGAACTCCACGTGGAAGTGGAAGGTGCCCTCCTCCCCCAAGGGGGCGGCGTGGAAGACCATCACGTAGGGGAAAGGCTCCCCGTAAAGGGCGTCGTAGCGGGCCACCACCCGGCCCAAAAGCCGGGCGAAGGCGGCCATCTCCCCTTCCGAGAAGGTCCAGGGGCCGGGGTGGCGCTCCCTTGGGGCCACCCAGACCTCAAAGGGGTAGCGGGCGAAGGGGGGCACAAAGGCCAAAAAGCCCTCCTCCTGGTCCACGGCGTAAGGGTCCAGGTGGGGGAAGAGGTCCAGGAGGACCGCCCCTTCCCGGAAGGCCTGGCTTTCCCGCTCCAAAACGGGGGGCACGAAGGGGTAGGCGTAGATCTGCCCGTGGGGGTGGTGGAGGGTGACCCCCACCGCCTCCCCGCGGTTCTCAAAGGGCATGACATAGCGCACCCCCTCCATGGCGTAGAGGGCCTGGTAGCGCTCCCGCCAGACCCAGGCCAGAAGAAGCCGCTCCTCTTGGGAAAGGGAGGCCAGGCTCCCGGTGTGGGCCATGGTGTAGACCACCACCTCGCACCGCCCTAAGGCCTCCCCCACGGCCACGGGAAGCCCCTCGGGGGGCGGGGGCGGGCCCGGCACCAGGGAGGGGAAGCGGTTCTCAAAGACGGCCACCTGGAACTCGGGGAAGGGGATCTCGGTAGGGAAGCTTCCCTCCCGGCTCGGGCAGAGGGGGCAGTGCTCCTTGGGGGGCAAAAAGGTCCGCTCCTGCCGATGGGCAGCGTAGACCACCCACTCCCGCCGCAGGGGGTGGTAGCGGAGGTGGGGGGCGGGCCCGAAGGCCTCCAAGGGCTCAGGGAGGGCCTCGGCCGTGAGGGGCGAGAGGCTATAGAGGATCAGCTCCCGCCCGTCGGCCTTGCGGTGGTGGCGTTTATAAAACGCAGGCATAGTCCAAAACCTCCTCCCCCACCTGAAGCCGGTAGGTGTTCTCCCCGCCCAAAAGCCAGGCGAAGTTCTCGGGCCGGGCCACGAAGAAGCGGCCGAACCCCATTTCCTCCATGAAGCGGCGCAGGCGGTTCCAGGCTTCCGGGTCCATGCCTCAGGCTACCAGGCCACCCCCTGGGGCAGGAGGGGGGGCAGGTAGGTGAGGGCCACCTCGGGCCGGGACCAGAGCCTCTCCCCTTCCCAGGCCTCCCCCACCAGGCGGTAGGCCCCCGGGGGCGGGCGCCTCAGGGCCTCCTGCACGGGGGCCAAAGCGGCCTGGGCCTCCAGGGGGGCCTCCCAGGCCTCCATGAGGTGGAAGAAGGCGGCCCCTTAGCTCAGAGCCAGCTCCACCAGGCGCCTTAGAAGCTCAGGGTAGGTGAGCCCCTTGGCCAGGAAGAGGCGGGGGAACATGCTGGTGGGGGTGAAGCCGGGGATGGTGTTCACCTCGTTCAGGTAAAGCTCACCCTCCGCCAGGAAGAAGTCCACCCGGGCCATGCCCCTGAGGCCCAGGACCTTGTAGGCCTTCAGGGCCATCTCCTGCACCGTCTCCTCGGTCCCTGGGTCCAGGGGGGCGGGGATGAGGAGCTCCGCCCGGCCCGGGGTGTACTTGGTCTCATAGTCGTAAAAGGGGGCCTCGTAGCGCACCTCCCCCACGGGGCTGGCCTCGCCGAAGATGTTCCCCAAAACCCCCACCTCTAGCTCCCGCACCCCGGAAAGGGCCTTCTCCACCACCGCCTTCCGGTCGTGGCGGAAGGCCTCCTCCAAGGCCCCCTCCAGGTCGGCGTAGCGCTCCACCTTGGAGATGCCGATGCTGGAGCCGGTGTTGGCGGGCTTGACGAAGAAGGGAGGCTCAAAGGGCACCAGGGGGGTCTCCCCCGGGTAGAGGGCCACCCAGGGCACCACGGGAATCCCCGCCTGGGCCAGGACCCGCTTGGAAAAGTCCTTGTCCATGCACAGGGCGCTTCCCGCCACCCCCGCCCCCACGTAGGGCTTGCCCAGCATCTCCAAGAAGCCCTGGATGGTGCCGTCCTCGCCCATGGGCCCGTGGAGGAGGGGGAAGACCACCCCGTAGCGGTTCCAGTCCAAAGGAGGCGGGAAGGGGTGCTCCCCCTTGGGGGCCACCTTGGCCTCCAGGGCCCTCAACGCCTCCTCCCCCAGAAGCCAGGCCCCGTCCTTGGCGATGACGGCCAGCTCCGTGGGAAAGGGCATGTGCTTCAAGACCCCTTCCGCCGAGGCCAGGGAGACCTCGTGTTCGGGGCTCTTACCGCCGGCGATGAGAAGAACGCGAATCTCCATGCCTCAAGCTTACCCACCGGACCTCAGGTCCAGGCCGTTGAAGCGACCGGCGCAAGGGAGAAGCCCCTCCTCCACCCAGCACCAGACCGCCTTCTCGGCCGCCTCGAGGACCCTGGCCAGAATGGGCGCCTCCTCCTCGGAAAAGGGCGAGAGGACGTAGGCCGCCCCCAGCTCCTTGGCCGGAGGCTTGCCGATGCCGATCCGCAAGCGGTGAAAGCCCGTGGTGCCCAAGGCCTCGGCGATGGAGGCCACCCCCCGGTTCCCGGCGGCGCTCCCCCCCGCTCTAAGGCGGAGGCGGCCCAGGGGCAGGTCCATCTCGTCGTGGACCACCAGGATCCTCTCCGGGGGGATCTTGTAGAACCGGGCCAGGGGGGCCACCACCCGCCCGGTGAGGTTGTAGTAGGTCAGGGGCTTCACGAAAAGCCCTCCCCTAGCCTCCGCCACCAGGGCCTCCCCCTTCTTGCGGAAGGGAAGGCCCAGGCGGTCCAGGACCATGAAGCCCACGTTGTGCCGGGTTCTGGCATAGGCCTCCCCCGGGTTGCCCTGCCCCACCACAAGGAACATGCCCCTCCAAGGAAAAGGGGCGGCGAAACCGGGCCGCCCCTTGAAGAAGGCCACCTGAGGCCTAGGCCTCCTCCTCCTCCTTCTTGCCCTTCTTGATGACCTCGGGCTCAGGGGGCGCCTCGGCGGCCTCGGCGGCCAGCTTCTCCACGTCCTCGGGCGGCACCACGGCGGCGATGGTCTCCTCCGGGTTGATGGCCAGCTTCACCCCCTCGGGAAGCTTGAGGTCGGCGGCGTGGAGGCTATCCCCGATGCCCAGGCCGGAGACGTCCACCTCAATGAACTCGGGGATGTTGCGGGGGGAGACCCGCACCAATATATCCCGGTGGACCTCCTGCAGCACCCCGCCTTCCCGCACGCCCACAGGCGTGCCCACGAAGCGCAAGGGGACGTACATCTCCACGGGCTCATCGGAGAGGACGAAAAAGTCCACGTGCTCCGGGCGGCGGCGCCTTTTGTTGAGGTTCACCTGGCGCACCAGGGTGGGCACCTCCCCATCGGGAAGCTCCAGGACGATCACGTGGTGGATGGAGGCCTGGCGGAAGACCTTGTCAAACTCCGAAAGGTCCACGTAGACCTTGCGGTTCAGGCTCTTGTTGTACATGACCCCGGGAAGCTTGCCGGCCCGCCTCAAGGCCTGGGGCTTCTCCCCCTCGCGGTAGTAGGCTTTTATGCGGTACTCCATGGCTCCTCCCTAAGCCCCAAAAGGGGCACACGAAGAAGAGTGTACCACACCCCTAGATGAGGGCGCTCACGGACTGGTTGGTGTGCACGCGGCGGATGGCCTGGGCCAGAAGCTCGGCGGTGGAGAGGACGGTGTAGCCCCCGTCCCTAAGGGGGATGGTGTCGGTGAAGACCACCTCCCTTATGGCGGGGTGGGCCAGGTTCTCCCGGGCCCCGCCCACCAGCACGGCGTGGGTGGCCAGGACCACGATCTCCGGCAGAGCGCCTGCCAAAAGGAGGGCCTCCACCCCCCGCCTGATGGTGCCCCCGGTGGAGACGATGTCGTCCACCAAAAGGGGCCTCTTCCCCTCCACGTCCCCGATCACGTAGGTGACCGAGGTCTCCCGGGGCCCGTGGCGGCGCTTGGCCAGCATGGCGAAGGGGAGGCCAAGCCTTTCCGCAAGCCGCCTGGCCTCCTCGGCCCTCCCGGCGTCCGGGGAGACCACCACGGCGTTTTCCGCATACCCCCGCTCCTTCAGGTAGCGGGCGAAGAGGCGCACGGCGGAGAGGTGGTCCACGGGGATGTCAAAGAACCCCTGGATCTGGGGGGCGTGGAGGTCAATGGCGATGACCCGGTGGACCCCCACCCTTTCCAGGAGGCTCGCCACCAGCTTGGCGCTCACGGGCTCGCGGCCTTCGGTCTGCTTGTCCTGGCGGGCGTAGCCGAAGTAGGGGATCACGGCGTTGATGCGGGCGGCGGAGCTACGCCGGGCGGCGTCGGCCAGGAGGAGGAGCTCCATGAGGTGGTCGTTGACGGGAGGCGAGGTGGGCTGGACCAGGTAGACATCGTCCCCCCGGACGCTCTCCAAAAGCCTTACCCGCACCTCCCCGTCGGGAAAGCGGTCCACCAGGGCCTGGCCCAGAGGGACCCCCAGGGCCTCCGCCACCCGCCGGGCCAGGTCGGGGTGAGCATTCCCCGTAAAGAGCCGGATTTCCATGGCCTACCCCTTTTCAGTATAGGGGGCCAGGGCCCGGGCCAAGAGGCCAAGGCGCCTTACGGCCTCCCCCAAAAAGGCCTGGAAGTCCAGAGCCGCCCCCTCCCCCGCCCCGTCGGTGACCACGCGGAGGAGGGCCATGGGGTGGCGGAAGCGGTAGGCCACCATGAGCGCCGCCCCGCCCTCCATCTCCACGGCGTCCGCCCCGTGGAGGGCGCGGAGCCTCGAGGCCTCCTCCGGGTCGGCCAGGAAGCGGTCCCCCGTGGCCACCACGCCCCGCCTAAAGGGAAAGCCCAAGGCCCTAGCGGCGGCCTCCGCCCGGGCGAGAAGCCCGGGGTCCGAGGGGAAGAAGCGCACCCCAAAGGCCGTCTCCCCGGGGGCGCGGCCAAAGGGGGTGAGGTCCACGTCCCACTGGACCGCCCTCTCGGCCAGGAGGAGGTCCAGGGCCTTCAGGGCGGGGTTCAGGGCCCCCGCCACCCCCAGGAAGAAGCTCTCCTCGGGGGCGTGGCGGGCCAGGACGTAGGCCACGGCCATGGCGGCGGCCACCTTGCCCACCCCCGTCTCCGCCACCAGGACCCCCTCCCCCAGGTGGAGGGGAAAGGGGGCCTCGAGGGGGGTGGCGGCCCCCAGGGCCTCCCTCAGGGCCTGGGCCTCCTCGGGCTCGGCGGCGAAGAAGGCCCTCATAGGGGTATGGTGGGCTGGACCTTGAGGCCCGCCCGGAGGACCCTCTCCGCCCAGGCCTTGGCCCCCTCCAGGTCGTGGTCCCGGTAGTTGCCGCACTCCCGGAAGCTGGCCCCGGGGATGGGCCCCTGGTGCAGGAGGACATCCCTCAAGGCCCGCTCAAAGGCTAAGAGGACCTCCTCTTCCTCCAGGGGCCCCTCGGCCACCAGGTAGAAGCCCGTGCGGCAGCCCATGGGGGAGAGGTCAATGACCCCGGGGAGGTGGTCCCGTATATACCCCGCGAGAAGGTGCTCCAGGGTGTGCAAGGCCGCCGTGGGAAGGGCCTCCCGGTTGGGCTGGGCCAGCCTCAGGTCGTACTTCTCCACCACCCCGCTTGCCACCCTCTTCCTGCCCGCCAGGCGCACGTAGGGGGCCTGCACCTTGGTGTGGTCTAGCCCAAAGCTCTCCACCTCGGCCATGCCCCCATGGTAACCGGTAGACTGGGGCCTATGGTGGTGGTCCTGGACTTCGGCTCCCAGTACAGCAGACTGATTGCGAGAAGGCTCCGGGAACTCCGGGCCTTTTCCCTTATCCTCCCGGGCACGGCCCCCCTGGAAGAGGTCCTGAAGCATAGGCCCCAGGCCCTCATCCTCTCCGGGGGGCCCAAAAGCGTCTTTGAGGAGGACGCCCCCAGGCCCGACCCCCGCCTCTTCGCCCAGGGCCTCCCCATCCTGGGCATCTGCTACGGGATGCAGCTCATGGCCCAGGCCTTCGGGGGAAAGGCGGAGCGCGCCGGGCGGGCGGAGTACGGCAAGGCCCTCCTCACCCGCTACTCCGGGCCCCTCTTCCGGGGCCTAAAGGGCGAGGTCCAGGTCTGGATGAGCCACAGCGACGCCGTCACCGAGCTCCCC
>Ga0209143_1000610_pt1 | contig 17427 bp, 16 predicted proteins | sample FaiFalFF_MnMetaG_3_FD_184739 | JGI IMG/M metagenome (GOLD analysis project Ga0209143, IMG submission 184739) | Freshwater microbial communities from Yellowstone National Park, Wyoming, USA - Fairy Falls B (FF_Mn_B) MetaG (SPAdes) (version 3) | ecosystem: Environmental > Aquatic > Freshwater >...
GGAATTGTCACAGGTTCATTCGCTTTAACCCTGATTTTATAAACATATTCTCTTTCACAAGGATCTGGATTATCTTTTTCTCTTATAGTGTAGCAGATTTGAGCATCTTTTGTTGAGGTAATAGTAGCAACCATAGTATCATGTTGAGGATATGTTCCTTCCTGAGGTTCAACTTTGACAAAAAAGTCTTTTTCTCCCTCCGGCTTGTTTTTATTTTTACAAGAGTTCAGAAAAGATAATGAAGCAAAAATAAAACAAGATGTAAAAACGAAAAAAAATTTCCTTCCAGAAAACAAGATGTAAGAGTAAGAAAAACTTTTTTCCCAGAAAACCTACCGAACATACTAAAAATAATAATTTTCTTTTTTTTTATCTATATGGATAATTTTCAATTATTCCGGCAGTAGCTATGCCTTTCCATATAGCCCTGTGCAAAATCGCATTATCTGTTAGAATTTTACCATCTTTATTAGTTATAACGCCAGACTCACCTTTGTAGAACCTCAAAACACCAGAGAATGTAGGATCTTGGAAGAGAAAATACAAAAGGTCTATAACTTCATTATTCCCATCTCCACCATATGGACCCGTTGCACAAATCATACCTCCCGGACCGATTGAGTTTCTTGGATCAACCCTACCATCAGGCCAAAAGTGATCAACATCTTTGACATCAAATTTGTTGTTTCCACAGACTTCGTTACAAAAATTTCCTGATTTCCCGTTTAGTATTCCATAATTATCATCCCACCACTCGGTATAATCTCCAATATCTGGTACTTTATTTGAGTTTTTATCTCGCCAATCAAATAAAAAATTTCCCTCCGTTCCAAAATCATTATCATCAACTGTGGAATTGACAAAATTCTTGCAATCACGAGGAGAAGATGGGGTAAGACCATTTTCATAATAATCTCTCCACGCTTTGAAAGCTTCCTCATTCGCACACTTTCCATCGTCATCATTATCAATTCCATCAGATACATTTGAATTTGGATTAAAATCGTCTTTATCCGGGTCCGAATTTGATAGAGGATGAAACTCCGGATATTCCCAAGAGAACTTTTTATCATATCCTGCGTCTTTGAAGGGTTCAGTATCTCTTTGGATTATAATACTTTTTGTATTCACATCCCACAAAGGTAGCATATCCCTTAATGCAGTTGGGCTCACAAAGAACTCCCAAAGGCGAATTTCAGGAAATGGTATCCCAGCAGAACAGGCTAAATTTCTTAAATTCTCATTTGTGGTACCTAAAATTTTTCCTAAATCAAAAACTCCGGGACCTTTTATGTTATCAGCAATAAGGTTAAAGATTTTGATATTGAAAATTGCGTTATATACGGTGTTTCTTATGTTAGAGTTAGAAAAAACAAGCCTTACACCTTCTGGTGAGCCAGTTGTTTGAATTTTGTCTGTTCCTATCATTTCGCCTATTGTATATCTCCTATCTCCTTCTCCCTCGTCTGGTTTTTGCCATTCATCGTTCCATACTCCGTTTCTGTTTGAATCAAGATAAGGTTCTCCGTTATCGTAATTCCCATTTGAGTTTATATCACCAAATGGTTCCCTCGGATCTCCAGGACACACATTATCTTTTCCGCAATCCCAATATCTTATTATATCATCTGATTGGTCATCTGTTTCATTTTTCAGAGAATCAAACATTCTTTGTAGGTTAACAAAGGCATTATAGAATTCAGATTGAGCATCTTTGAGCCGCACCGGGGCGTCAACCGATAATCCCAGAAACCCTGGGTTTTTTGATAATTCTTCTATGAATATTTCTAAAATTGCTTTCAGTAAAGATATGTTTTCAGAAGATACTCTATTTACAACTTCTTGAGGCAACCTCAAAATAAAATCAATAGCCGAGTTATAAGCAAAAATGACATCAAAAAATCCAACTACAAACTCAACCAAAGATGTGAGGAAATAAAGGTCTGTTGCATCATGTTCTCCTGTAAGGTCAATATAGAGCTTTTCAACAATTTCAGTTTCAGGATAGTCTCTTATAACATAAACTGCAAGACGATTTACTCTGAAAGAAAAATCAGAAGTTATAACATCTGCATTCACAACAGATTCGAGAATTTCCTTTGAAGGTTTCCCGACACCATCTACTATGAGTTTTATATCATTAACTGTAAGCTTTCCTAAAAACAATCCTTGAATTAGGTTATTTAGCTCAGAAAGAACTGTAACCACTTTACCCAAGGTAAGAGCATATACAGCTTCAACATCGCAAGCATTTTCTTCTCTCACATACTTTTCTAATGTGGCTACTGAATCTAAAATTTTCTTTATCGCAGATTGAGTTTGAGATAGATCAACTCCTATTATAAAAGTTTCTTTTTTGTAGATGTCTATTGAAGCTTGAACATTTTCAGGTCGCTTCAAATCAGCTGGAGCAACAGAAATCTTTATAGAATGCGTCTCTAACTCTTTACCCTCACCAGAATAAATTTTCATCTTGACTTCTCTTTCTCCTTGCGAGCAAAAAACAAGATTCAACTGCCCAGATGTTGAAAGAATTTTTTCTGCCATGTTCCACTCAAAGGAGCAATCCGAACATGCTGCGAGCTTCCCTTGATATACCAGATTAAATCTTTCTCCAACTCTTACCTGAACCGACCCAGAAATTTTCTCCTTTTTTTCTTTATCTTTTACCCCCGGGAATCTTACAACAGAAAATTGAGAACTTTGCTCCTCTCCTCCCCCCTTCTTATTATTGCAAGATGAAAAAAGATAGTTGTAGGAAAAAGATAAGATAATGAGTAATAGAAAAGAAAGCAAACGAGAAGATTTATACAATTTACACATCTTACGAGCTTCTTTCATAATAAAAAATTATTAGCCTATTATTAAAAATTCTTGAAAATCACAAAACTATTTCTATAAAAAATTCTAAAAATTTTGGAGATAAAAATGATGCAGAGATAAAAACAATAATAATTATTCACCCAAAACCTCACTTTCATTTTTTATGTTTTACCAGCAAACTCACTTTTCAATTTCTCCAAAGATATAATCTCTACTTTTTCAGTCTTGTATCTATCTATGTATTTTTTTTTCCTCCTGTTTTCTAAATAACTTACGAAAAAGTATAAAGGAGGTAAGACTATGAATAGAAATTTTTTAAAAAAGTAAAGTGCAGTTGCAGTACCCAAAATAAATAGTGAAAACAGCCTTTTATAAATCACGGCAAATCAACACCTCCACTTGAAAATGGATTACATCTTAATAACCTTTTTATAATTTTTATTAGAGATATCGGAAACTTATATTTTTCAAGACACAGCAAAGCATAATTTGAGCAAGAAGGATAAAATTTGCAGGAAGGTGGGTGAGGGATGGCTCTCCAAACAATAATAGCCAAAACTACAAGATATTTTGTAAGAGCATTCAAAAATTCAAATACAAAGTTAAAAACCGATTTCGTCAAAACTTCCATCTTCAAATATACCAAAAATATCCTATTAATTGTTATTATTATTATTAATGCCACTATTATTATTACCCAACCATCTTTTTTTATTTATTATCATATTTTTTTAAATTTTATATTTCCTCAGAAAATCCTTGCTTTCTCCGATATTGAAATAAAGGAGATAAAACCAGTAGTCATTTCCGATAGCAAAATACTAACAAACCTTGATGGTCTTTACGAATGCGTACTTTATCTCTCTTTAAGGTACGAATCGGAATGCATAGGGTCAAAAAAATTGATAATATATTCTATACTTTTACTCATAAGGGAAAAATTCCAAGAAACAATAGGAATAAGTGATGAGATATCAAGGAAAATAATTTCGGGGGAACTTGGAAATTTGGTAAGCGAGGAAGAAATAAAAAGGGCAAGTGTGCTTTTGAAATATGGAATAAGCTCAAGTAAAATTTTAGATGAACTCCGAAAAATTAAGCTCTTAAATGAGAAACTCAAAAGAAATTTCTTTACAGACCTTGCCACTTTAAGAGAAATTGTAAAAAATGTATATGTAGAACCAATCTTTGGAAACGATAAAACCAAACAAAAAAATCAAGAAATAAAGATACAAGAAATAAAAGAAACAGCCTCATATGAACTCATAAAAACTCTAATACCAGAAAACACAAAAATCATATCAGATAAATGATAAAGCGCTGAAATAGTCTCTTTTCTTCTTTTTTTTACAATCCAGAATAAAGATAAAGGCCAAAAAAATAAATTTTCTAAAAATAAAAAGCTTTATTTAAGAACTTCCTAAAATTAAAGAGATAAATTAAAGAAATATCGCCCCTGATTGCGTCAGGGCATCAATGCATAATAACAAATGGAAATTTATAGAGAAGATCTAATTATATGCCTGAAAGGGAACGATTATATAAAAGAAGCTTTCATAGAGAGCGCAGAAAAAGGATTGGTCTTTCCATTTATACCATTTGCAGATATGAAAATTTCTGATGCGTTCAAGATAGGTTGGATAAAAGAAAAAGTATTCGGTTTCTACTCATATCACTTTATAAGTGGATTTGAAATAAAAACGGGAAAATTCGGCAAAATAAGATACGGAGGTAAAATATATAAAACAAATACTGGTTTCAACATAATTAATGTCTTCTTTGGAAATACCAAAAAAAACGAAAACACCAAAAACGAAAAACTAATAGATGAAGAAATTCAGGATTTCTCGGTAGAAGAAGTCTATATAAAACTCCTCCCCTACTCTTCACTACTTATAAGAAAAAAAAGAATGAAAGATATAAACTTAAACGACATAAAAAGTCTTGAAGTAATAACCAGAAAAGAAGACGAAGAAAATGATTTATTTTTTTTCTTTTATGACAGTTCCCCTGAAATTGAGGATTATGCTGATGTTGAGAGGTTTGAACTCCCAAAAGATTATCAGAAAATTCTGGATATACTACCGAGAAAAAAAATAAGACATTTTTATGAAGCAGAAAACATTCAAGAGATTTTGTTCATAATACAAACAGAAAAAGAGAAAAATCTGATTATTTCAAAAAAAAATAGGAATTTTCTAATACTCAAAACAATTTGAGCGAAGTATTAAAATTATCATCTGAGCTAATAGTTTTATCTCTAATCTCCTTTACGAGAATTATTATTGCATATATAGTTTGTCTATTTCTATCAATAGCAATCTCTTACATAGCAGTATCTGAAAGGAGAATTGAAAGAATAGTTATAGCAATATTAGATATTCTTCAATCCATACCGGTCCTAAGCTTTACACCTGCTGTCATGATGTTTTTTTATGGTCTTGGGTACATAGGCTGGGAACTCGCTACGCTTACCCTAATAATAACAGGCATGATATGGAACATGATTTTCTCATTTTATTCATCAATAAAAAATCTACCAGAGGAGGCAATAGAATTATCAAAATCTATAAGATTAAGTCCGATAAGGCGTTTTTTCGTTTTAGACTTTCCATTTTCTTTCCCGGCTCTGGCATTCAATAGTCTGATGTCATTTAGTGGAGGATGGTACTTCCTTATGTATTGCGAGATGTTCTCAATAGGAGATATAGAAATAAAGGTAAGAGGTATAGGTTCGTTCATCTTATCTACGACAGAAAAAGGAGAGATAATCCCAGCCATACTCGGCTTTATAGCGATGTCATCTATTATAGCTTTGTCCTACTTTATGATATGGAGACCACTTATCCGCTTATCAAATATTTTCAAATATGAGTTTGAATACAGAGAGACAAAAAATGAACTTTCAAACTATGAAAAAACCATTTTCCTCACGATAGAGAAGCTCATCAGAAGATTTTCTATCTCAGACTTCCTGAACAAAATATCAAGCCTCATAGAGAAAACTCATATAAAGAGAAAAACCATAACTGATATTCTCTACTTCATCATTTTAGCTTCAACAGCCACAATTTTTTTTCTATTGTTTTCAAGGGTTATAAACTTAAAATTAGAGGAAATAGTAAAAGTTATCCTCTCTATATTTCCCACAATTATCAGAGTTCTTATAGGAATCATCATATCTGCGATCGTATCTATCCCCGTAGCTATATTTATAGGATTAAGAAGGGATTTAACCGATAAGCTGATGCCAGCAATACAGATACTATCATCACTGCCTGCTACTGCTCTACTTCCAATTATATTCTTTCCCCTATCTAAAATAAAATATGGTGTTGAAATAAACTCTGTAATTATCATTGCTCTATCATCTATATGGTATATTTTTTACAATACACTCTCCGGAGTAAGATCAATACCCCAAGAAATCTTGGAGGTATCAGAATCTATAAGATTATCTATGAAAGATAAATTAAGGAAAATCATAATCCCAGGAGCTGCAAAAGATATTTATGTTGGATTTCTTACAGCATGGGGAGGTGCCTGGAATGGCTCTTTTGTTGCAGAATTCATAAATTTCGGTGGAAGAGAATTCAAATTATACGGCATAGGAAGTATGATATCAGAATCCGCAGAGAAAGGAAATAAAGACCTTATGCTCTTTTCTACCCTCGTGATGGCTTCATTTATCGCCATAATTAACCTACTTGTGTGGAGAAAGATACTTGAAAAAATAGAAAAAACAAAATAGATAACAGGGAAAAAATAAATAAAAATAAAAATAAAAATAATAATGAAAACCACAGAAAATACAAAATAGATAGCGAAATGATTAAATTGTTCATATATGAATAGGTTAGAATTATATTTTTTTGTATCATCGGTTTTGGTCATATCCATAATTTCAGGCTGTGCAAAATCGCTTAAAAAATCAACATATATAACAGGTGATATAGAACAAGAAGTTTTATATCAAAAATCAAGCAAAAACGGAGATAAGAATCTTTCCTTATATCTCCAAGCAGTATATGATATAAAAAGAGGTAGATTACCAGAAGCAGAAGAAAAACTTGAAAAGCTTATCGCACAATCAAAAAGCAAAAAAGAAGAAATAGGATTTTCTCCATACTTTGAACTTGCCCAACTAAAATACAGGTTGAAAAAAATAAAGGAAGCATCAGAAATCCTTGATGAAGCACAAGAAAAAGCAAAAACAGATAGAGATTATGAGAACATATATGTCCTCCGATTGAGAATAGGAGAAAAAGAAAAAGCACTCGCAACTTTAGAAAAAGCTTTTGATAAACTGAATAGTCAGAGAATATTTAGAACCCTCGTCATAGAACTTATGAGACAAGGAGAAATTGAAAGAGCAAAGGAAATTGCAAGAAAATATACTGAAAGGAATGCAAACGACCCAACCGGCTTTGTAATCTACGGCGAAATACTCAAATTCACCGGAGAAATAGATAAAGCCGAAGAGAACTTCTCAAAAGCACTCAAACTTGGATTTATCACAGAACAGCTTGTGTCAGAACTACTTGAAATATACAGAGAAAATGGAGAAATTCTTAAAGCAATTGAGCTTTCGGAAAACTTCCTGAAAGAAAATGATTCAATAATTATAAAAAGGCAACTTGTAGATTTACTTCTTGAAGCTGGAGAACCAGAAAAAGCAGCAGAATATATGTATGAAATAACAAAAGAAATTCAAGAACCAGAAATCTTACTTGATTTTGCAAGGGTTCTCCTCAAAGCTAAAAAAACATTAGAAGTAATAACAACAATAAATCAAATACAAGATAAACTCGAAGACCAAGACAGCAAAGACATATCTATACTCCTGAAAGCTTATGCACTACATGAGATGAAAAAATATGAAGAAGCTCTGAAAGAATTTGATAAAATAGGCGAAAACTCCAAATTCTATGATAATGCAATAGCAGGAAAAATTGATGTTCTCAGAGAAATTTCACCAGACAGAGCGATAAAATACGGTCTTGAAATAACATCAAAAGTCTCCTCACCAGAGATAATACAGGCAATAATATTCGCTCTCAGAGAAAAAGAAAACTATGATTCTGCTTTCCAAATACTTAACTCTTACGCAGAAAAATTTAATGATAACAAAGACCTTCTATACCTTAAAGCCATACTATATTACGAAGTTGGAGATATAGAGCAAGCAGTACAAACCGCTGATAAAATATTTAAAATGTCTCCAAAGGACCCACATTTTCTCAACCTCAAAGGATATATGACAATAGAATATGTAATAGAAAAGAAGAGAAAAAACCAATCCTATCACAGCGAAATGCTTGAGGAAGCACGCAAACTAATAGAAGAAGCCCTGAAGAGAAAACCTAAGGACCCTTATATTATGGATAGTCTCGGATGGTATTTCTTCGCAAAAGGAGATTTAGAAAAAGCAGAAGAAATTATAAGAAAAGCCTATGAACTAAAACCAGATGACGCCGTAATTGCAGAACACCTTGCCGACATCCTTCTTTCTAAAAACGAAGAGGAAAAAGCATTAGAACTTTACAAAACAGCTCTCCAAAAAGGAAAACCCAAAGGATACGATAGAATAAGAATAGAAAGAAAAATAAAGGAGATAGAATCCAAAAGAGGAGCAAATAAAAAATAAGAAGCAAAAATAAAAAAATAAACAAACAACAAAAAAGACAACAACTAAAAAAATAACAGAAAAATCAAAACAGAAGAAAAAAGGAAAATAAGAAAAGAGAAAAAAGAAAATGAGAAAAGAAAATAAAATAAAGGAAATAACCAAAAAATAAAAGACCAAATAAACGATCTGAAATCCCCGAAAATTTAAAAAAAATGGATATAAGAGATCGGAATGGATATAAAAGAATTGAATGAAATAATTTTTGACCCGATAGTTTGCGTCAAATGTGGATACTGTAAATCAACATGTCCGACCTACCTTGCCACAAGAGATGAAAGATTTTCTCCAAGAGGTAGATTGTCTCTATCTTACAAAATCATAAAAGAAAAAGAGCAGATGGGATTTTCTGACCTTATACGAGCTTTTCACGATATAGATACATGCTCAAAGTGCGGAGAATGTGAGAAAACATGCCCGATGGGGCTAAATCCTTATATATCATTTATGAGAGCAAAATCAAAAACCCTACCAGGAAAAATTGAAGTCTTCTCCGCCAAACTCACAACAAAAAGTAAGCTATTTTTTACCCTCCTATTTTACTTTGGCTCAAAAATAAAAAAATCAAGTTATAAAATAAATTTGCCAGAAATAAGTTTTAGACGAGAGGAGAAAATTGAAGACGAAGAAAAAAGCGATACTATTTTTTTTCCATCCTGCTTCGGATATACTATTTTCTCTCAAACGAAAAGAAAAGTTGAGAAGCTGATGGAAGAACTTGGAGTAAAATTTAAGACAGCACCTCAAAGCTTCTCCTGTTGCGGTGCACCTCTTCTCTTCTCTGGCTCAATAAAAGATTTTGAAGAAAACAAAAAAGAACTTATAAAAAAATTAGAGGAAAAATCAACAAACGACTTATCCACACTCCTTGTGTTGGGTCCAACATGCACATATATTATGAAGAAGTTTTACAAAGAACTGAACGAAAAATTTCCCAAAGTTAAAATAAAAGAAGCATCAGATTTTATCCTTGAAAAAATAAAGGAAAAAGAAGCAAAAATCTCAGTAAACGAAATCATAATAATACATAAGCCATGCCACGAAAAATATAGCGATGCATTAGACAAAAAAACCTTCTTTAAAGAATTAGGATTTAATGTGGAAGAGACTGAATTCCCTTGCTGTGGCTTCGGAGGTTCCATGTTCTTCAAGTATCCCAAAATCTCAAACCAGCTCCTTGATCTGCTATCAGAAAAAATAAAAGAGGAAAAAAATGATAAAAATGTTTTAGTTATTTCAAACTCGCCAGGGTGCATATTACAAATCTCCCGTAAACATGAAACAAAGCATATATTAGACCTAATATACGAAAGAATAATTATCGGGAACCATCAGCAAAAATAAATAAAAAGACAAAGAAGCAACGAAAAAAACAAAAAATGAATTTCGTTGTTAAAATTATCAGCCTATTGTCAAAAATTCTTGAAAATTAACAAAATTATTTCTATAATTATTATCATCAATATAGAAATTAGGATGATAGTTATTTATTCCTTCCGAGTGCGTGGTGAGGGCAAGCAAAAATATTAAAGGAGGGAAGGAAGGAGAAGGGATAAAAAATAGAAAAAAAAAGAAAAAAGAAAGAGAAAAAGAAGAGGGAAAAAAAGAAAAAGAAAAAGAAAAAAGAAAAAAGGGAAAGAGGGAAAAAAGAGAGGTGACCCGGTAGAACGGGTAGATGCGGTGGCAGGCGTTGGGGAAGTAAGGTTTGCGTGAGCTAAAAGCTCATAGCAAATAAACCTTCCCCGAACCCATTGTTTTTTTAACAATGGGCTGTTATGTAAAAGAACTAGTAATAAAAAAGAACTAGTAATAAATAAGAAAATTAAAATAAAAGTTTAAATCACGAGGTTATCAAAAAAAATCTCACGGGGCTCAAAATCTTACGGGGTCAAAAATCTTAATAACGAGGTCAAAAATAAAAATTATAAAACGGAGTGGCTCATGCCTTTAAGTGATCGGAAAGGAGGTGTATTGACTATGGTTGGGTTGAGGATAAAAGGAAAAATGATAGAAAGGAAAATAGTTCCAATTTTGTTTTCAATCTTTATTCAGTTCTTCTTTATAGGTTCGGTTTGGGCTCAGGGACTTGCGGTTGTTGCTAATCCAGAGGCTCCCAATATCCCGGCAGATTATGTAAAGAGAATTTATCTTGGGTTTGCAAAAACTTTACCTGATGGAACTCCAGCTTTACCACTTGTTATGAAAGGTACTCCCGAGACATTTTTCCAAAAGGTTTTAGGGATATCTCAAAAAGATTTTAAGACTCACTGGCTAACAAAGGCGCTTGCCGGTGAGGGTATTCCACCACGAGAGGTTGGAGCAGATGAGATTGTGAATTTAGTTAAGACGAACAGGGGCGCAATCGGTGTTGTTCCAGCCGACAAAGCAAGGCAAGAAGGACTGAAAATTCTGCTCGAAATAAGAGGCGGAGGATATGCTGCTCAAATTTTTGAAAAATAAAAGGCTCATGCCTTTAAGTGGTCGGAAAGGGGGTGCTACAAATTACCCTCTGAACAAAATCACAAAAATCAAATTTGCCCTTGTTGTATGTTTTATAAGCATTTTTTCACTCAATAATTCCGATAACTTAAAGGCATGAGCCAATAACACAAAACAAGACAAATAAACCGAAGCCAATTTTTATATTTTTATATTCTGATTTTGTTCAATTTTCCTGAAATTGCATAAATTTTGAAGTCTAATCTTTATTTTTCTTTTACTTTAACCAAGGGGGTATAAAAATATGTGGGCATGGCACTTTTATGAAAGAAAAAAACCTGTAAGAATAAGAAGGTCAGAACTTACATGTCCCGGAAACAACATGAAAATGATGACAAAGGCAGCTGAATCAAATGCTGACTGGGTTATGCTTGACCTTGAAGACACAGTTCCACCATCCGAAAAAGAAAAAGCAAGAGAATTAGTAGCCGAAGCACTAAACACACTTGATTTCAAGGGAAAAGTCAGAGCATTCAGACCAAACAACCTCAGAACACGATATTGGTATGAAGATATAATTGAAGTAGTATCAAAAGCAGGGAAAAACATAGATATAATCGTTATACCAAAAATATATGGTCCAGAAGAAATTGCTGCTGTTGACCAGCTTCTTACACAACTCGAAAGAAAGCTTGACCTTGAACCCGGAAAAATCGGACTTGAAGTTCTTATAGAAACTGCTCAGGCTCTTGTGAGAATAAAAGAAATATGTGAAGCTTCTCCAAGACTTGAAGCTTTAATTTTCGGTGTAGCAGATTTTTCAGCATCAATCGGAGCAAGAGAGATGAAAAAAGACCAACACATAAATTTCCTCTATGCGAAACAGTGCGTAGTAATTCACGCAAAAGCTTACGGACTTGATGCAATAGATTGCGTCACATTAGATTTCAAAGATGCAGAAGCAACAAGAAGAGATGCAGAGTGGGCAGCAAAATTCGGATTTGACGGCAAATGGGTAATCCACCCAGCTCAAATAGATATTGTAAATGAAGTTTTTACACCATCGGATGAGGAAATAAAAAGAAGTCTCAAAATAATAGAAGAATACAGAAGAGTTGAAAAAGAAAAAGGAGCATGGGCATTAGCAGTTGATGGTGAGATGGTTGATGCCGCCACAATACGAGTTGAATTCAAAAAACTCCTCGCCGCCAAAAAAGCCGGAAAACTTGAAGAACTTGACATACCAAAAGATGTATTTGAAGGCGTAGAGTTTGAAATAAAACACTAAAACTAAAAATGTTTTTGGATTTTGTATCATATCAGGTTATCGCCACTATCTTTTTCTGATTTCTAAATTTATTATACGATTTCAATATGGCTTTTGAAGAAAAAAAGAAAAGAATTGAGATAGAGCTTGGCAACAACCACGATGACGAAGCTATATATTTCCCCGAAGATAGACTTGAAATAATAAAAAATAGTATAGAAAACATAATAAGAGCAATAGGAGATAATCCTGAAAGAGAGGGGTTAAGAAAAACTCCTGAAAGATACGCAAGAGCTCTCACAGAAGTGCTATCTGGATACTTTCAATCACCAGAAGAAATAATAAATGGAGCTATCTTTGAGCAGGATTACAGTGGAATGGTTATTGTAAAAAATATAAGATTTTTCAGCATGTGCGAACACCACATCCTGCCATTTTTCGGAATATGCTCGGTCGCATATTTCCCCCAGGGCAAAATAATAGGTCTTTCAAAAATACCAAGAATAGTGAAATTTTTTGCAAGCAGATTACAGGTGCAAGAAAGAATGACGGAACAAATAGGTAAATTCATTGAGCAAACCGTTAATCCAGAAGGCGTAGCGGTCTATATATATGCGTCTCATCTGTGCCTTGCTATGAGGGGAGCAAAAAAAGAAGATGTCAAGATGGAAACTCTATATTTTTCTGGAAAATTTGAAAGAGACTTTGAACTCAAAAAAATATTCCTACAACAAATAAGAGATACCAGTAGCGACAACATAAACTCAATCTAACAGAATAAAATAAAAAGAAAAAGTAATAATAGAGAAATAAATAAAGCAAAAGCTTTTATTGAAGAAAAAACAAACAAAAAGCGAAATAATAACTAAATTTATACTATGGAAACTCCTGAAAATATTCCCATCACAAAAGAATTAGACCTCCGAGGCACAATATGTCCGATGAACATAATTATTGCAAAGAAAGAAATAACAAAGATGAAAAAAGGGGAAATACTGAAAATAATCGTTGATTTCCCAGGAGCAAAAGATGATGTATCAAAAAGCTTGGAAAAAGAAGGACATAAAATTTTGAATATAAAAGAATATCAAACCCACGCTGAAATAATAGTTCAGGTTTAAGAAAATAATGGTTTAGGTTTAAAAAATCAGAGGACAAACAAAAATACCAGAAAACAGAAACTTCAAAGTAATAACCGAAAATCTGGGGAAAAATTTTTGATTTTATTGTAATTTCTGCTATAACTTCTAAAATGTCAAGCAATTTTTAAAGGAGGTGAATTAAAATGATGAATTCAAACATGATATCTAATAAAACAGGAAGGGTTTTATTTATTTTGGCAGCATTAATAGCTTTCGTAGGGGCTCTCGCAGGTAATGTATTAGCAGCAGAAGAAGTTCAAGCAGCAGCACAAGCTGCATCGGGGCAGCTCAGAGAGTTTGGTCTCGCAATAGGTGCAGGTTTAGGTCTCGGATTAGCAGCAGCAATCGGTGCTCTCGCTCAAGGTAGAGCAGTCTCATCAGCTATGGAGGGGCTCTCACGAAACCCGCAAGCATCAGATAAGATGTTCCTCCCTCTTATTTTAGGTTTAGTTTTTATTGAATCTTTGGTTATATATACCCTTGTTATTGCATTCTTCTTGCAAGGAAAAATATAGTTTTTTAAAATTTGAAAAGTAAGAAGAAAAAAAATAAGCTTTTATAAAGTTAATTTGCCCTGTCTCAATTAGGGGGATGATGTTAGGTCCTGATGGATTTTCAGGACTGCTATAAAAATGGTGCGTATTCGGTGGGACAAATATGAGAATACAAGTTATGTAAAGACTTTCCATTTTGTTGGGGTTGGGGGAAGCGGAATGTCTTCCCTCGCCCACATACTTTTAAAACAAGGATTCAAAGTATCAGGTTGCGATTTAAATTATTCCGAAACTATAAATAAGCTCGAAAAAGAAGGATTAGAATTTTTAGGAGAACACGATAAATCTCATGTAGAAAATTCAGATGTCATTGTTTTCTCATCAGCAGTACCAAAAGATAATCCCGAAATAATTGAAGCAAAAAGGAAAAGAAAAATTATTCTTAAAAGAATAGAGCTACTTGCAGAAATACTCAAATTCAGATACACAATTGCAGTCATAGGCTCACACGGAAAAACCACAACTACAACTCTTATTTCCCACACATTAGAAAAAGGTGGAAAAAACCCACTCGCAATAATAGGCGGAGTAGCAAAAAATGGAGAAAAAGTAAATATTGATAGCAACATAGCGGTAGTTGAAGTAGATGAATCAGATAACGACTTTCCCAAAATAATACCATATGCAACCGTCATTACAAACATAGATAAAGAACATTTAGAAAAATGGGGAGGATACGAAGGACTAAAAAAGGCGATACTGAAATTCGCAAAATCTGTTCCAATATGGGGTTTCGTAGTCGTAAATATAGATGACCCGGGAGTAAAAGAAATAGTAAATAAAATCCCAAGAAAAGTTATAAGATGTTCCGTAGAAACAAAAAGAGATGTTGAATTTTATGCAGAGAATATAAAACTTGGTCAAAAACCCTGCTTTGATATAGCTATAAAAATAGGAGAAGTAGAAGGTAAAATAGAGAATATAAAACTTGGTATCCCGGGACTACACAATGTATCCAACTCAGTTTTGGCTTTTGCCACAAGTTATCTTTTAGGGGTTCAGCCAGAAAAAATAAAGGAAGCTTTTGAGTCTTTTGAAGGAGTAAAAAGAAGAATAGATATAGTATTCAGAAAAAACGGAGTTTGCGTGATAGATGATTATGCCCACCACCCCACAGAAATCAAGGCAACCTTGAAAACGATAAGAGAAAACTTCAAAGGGAAAATTTTTCTTATTTTTGAACCCCATAGATTCTCAAGAGTGTATATGCTAAAAAACGAATTCGCAGATGCGCTTAAAATTGCAGATGAAAGCATAATAACAGATATATATCCAGCATCAGAACAAAACACATACGGAATATCATCACAAGATATAGTAAATCTCATAAATTCAAATGAAAGCGAAAAAAAATCTGTATATGTCCCTCTTGACTCAGTAGTTGAAAACGCAGAAAAACTCTTTCAGAAGGCAAATGAAGGAGATGTTATAGTTTTTATGGGAGCTGGAAAAATCAAAAATGCCCTATCAGATTTTCTAAAATCAAAAAATGTGTGAAATCAAAAGAAGCAAAAAATTTTCTCATTTAAGAAAAATTTTTCTTTTAGAATAAATTTTCTGTGTTATGGATGAAGCATTAAAGAAAAAAGTTTTGAGGAAAATCCATTACGGACTCGCAGTAGCTACATCATCAAACGGAAAAGAAACAGCATCCGGGACAATAAATTGGCTAACCCAAGCATCATTCAAACCACCAGTTGTTGCAGTAGTGATAAAAAAAGATTCATTTTTACACAAGGTTATATCTGAATCTTCCGTTTTCGCTATAAACATAGTTGGGAAAGACCAGAAAGATATGGCTCAAACTTTCTTCAAGGGACACTCAGTAGAAAATGGGAAACTTGGCGGATACGAAATATTCACAGGAAAAACCGGCTGCCCAATTATAAAAGATTCAGCAGGAGCCTTTGAGTGCAAAGTAATAGGCAGATTAGATTTTGGAGGAGACCACGAGATTTTTGTAGGAGAAGTTATTGAAGTTCATGATTGCAAAGACCTTGAACCTCTATCTATGAAAGAAACTGGATGGTATTACGGCGGCTAAAAAATAAAATTACATCACTGCAACAAAAGCAGATATAACAATACTTATAAGAGCAAGAAGCAAAAGAGTTCCCCAACCAAACTTTATAAGCTGATCAAATCTGAACCTTGGTAATGTCCACCTTGCCAAAACATAAAAAGAAAGTAGAACAAAAAGCTTTACTGAAAATACGATAAAGCCAAAAAGATACTCAAAAACCGGAGCAAAAAGGTAGTCATCCGGTAAATCAAACTTAAAGAATGGTAAATTCCAACCTCCAAAAAAGAAAATTATAAGAATACTAGCTGCCAAAGCTAGATGCATATATTCACCCATAAAGAAAAGAGCGAATTTCATCCCTGAGTACTCAGTATGATATCCTGCAACTATTTCTGCTTCTGCCTCTGGAAGATCAAAAGGAATTCTCGCCGCTTCGGCAAACGAAGAAATAAAAAAAACCAAAAATGCAACTGGGTTTAAAAAAATTCCCCAATTGAAAATACTTCCTTCTTGCATCTCAACTATCTTAATAAAATCGAAAGTACCATATATTATGAGCATAGCCAAAATAGATATTCCCAAAGATACCTCATAAGAAATAAACTGAGAAGCCGCTCTGAGGGATCCAAGAAGGGAAAACTTATTCATAGAGTTCCAACCACCTAAAAGTAGTCCCCAAACTCCTATTGATGAAAATGATAAAACAACCAGAACGGAAAGTTCAGAACTTAACGGTTGAAGTATCGGGATAATAGGAACTGTAATGAAAGCTAAAATTGGAGTCACAGCAGTAATAACTGGACTGAAATAGTAAAGAAATTTATTTACTCCTGGCGGTATAAATGCCTCTTTAATAAAAAACTTGAAAGCATCAGCCAAAGGTTGAATTATACCATATAGCCCCGATTTTTCCGGTCCAATTCTATCTTGAACGAAAGCAGCTATTTTTCTTTCCGCAAAAACCATAAGAGGAACTATGTTAAGAAGCAGAAAAACAACTATCAGCGACCTAACAAGAAACAATAAAACTTCGGAAAATTCAATATACATAATTGAGTTTTTTATCATAACAAAAATAAAAAAGTTTTTTTCAAATTTTATCTGATTAACACCACAAAGAAAGATCAAATATGAATTCTGCCACCTCTATATTGTCTATCTATATACTATTTGATACCCTTTGATATCAATTTCCCATCAATGAGCAAAGGAAGCAAATCTTATAAGTACTCCAGATAGCAAAACTCCCAAAATAAACAGGATAAAATCTGATGTAGAATTAAGAACAGGAATAAAATCATGAATGGCAACATAGATTAATATTCCCGCTGATATTGGTGCAAAAATAAAGGAAACTTCGCTAAAATTTAAACCCAAAATGGCTAATATAAATCCCATCAAATTTGATAAAGACACGATAAATATAAATTTCATCGCTCTATATAAGTTATGTCCAGAATAAATCAACGAAAGGATAAATCCATCAAGAAACT
>Ga0209143_1000612_pt1 | contig 17408 bp, 17 predicted proteins | sample FaiFalFF_MnMetaG_3_FD_184739 | JGI IMG/M metagenome (GOLD analysis project Ga0209143, IMG submission 184739) | Freshwater microbial communities from Yellowstone National Park, Wyoming, USA - Fairy Falls B (FF_Mn_B) MetaG (SPAdes) (version 3) | ecosystem: Environmental > Aquatic > Freshwater >...
CTATTTTCGGAAGTATAGTTAGTGGAAAAGAAGATGTTGACAGACGTGTTGATGTAACATTTAGAGATTACCTTAGGTCGTGGATTTTCCGATACAATATTATTGGTCATCTCCTAGGCGTAGCATACGTGGTGGCTTTCTCAATAGTAACATATGCTGCTCGGGCAAGCGGCTTTAAGCCTGCGGACATGTCCTATGCGTGGTCTTACGTCAGCCTAGGATTCAGCACAGCGAGTTTAATGATGAGCTATTTCTTTTCGAGGAGAAAGCTTGCCTTCAGAATTCCATGGAAAAGTATTATCCGATATCTATTAGCATCTGCTTTGATGATTGGCTTAATGCATCCGATTTATCTCACACTTCCTGTAGGTAATACGGTGGCTACGCAGATTATCAGAGTTGCGGGCATGTTTGCGGTAGGAATAGTAGCGTATTTCGGCTTAGTTATTTTAATAGATAAGGAAGGACGAGAAATTGTAAAGATAGTGATCACTCGATTTGCCGGATGAATACTCTATTCTGTTAACATGTAAAACTCTTAGAGTTTTTTGGTTAACATGTCTCAAAAGAGCAATTCCTGATAAGGGCGATTTACCTGTCAATTTTTCTAGGGAAGGGCACGAAAAGAGGGAGATTGGTAGCGGACTCAAGCGACTTTGAAATCGTTTCGAGTAAGCAGAAAGATTGTATTCTTGCGATTGCTGGGTCTGGGGGATAGAAAGTATGTTGAAGGATTGGTTAAGGAAGTTGGTAAGACTGGATTGAATGACCGCGTATATTTTCTCGGCCCTGTACCCAGCTGGAAGAGTTGAACCGACAAAGATTTGGAGACAAAACCTTTTAGATAGCTCAAATAAGAGCTTACGGTATCGATGACTGTAAAAAGGTCAGGTAGGTACTGCTGTCACAATCCTCAACATCCAAGATGCCAGCTACCTAACAGCTAATTAAAAGTTTTCTACGCTGCTTACCATAAATGATACAATGCAACCGTCTTGTGATAGATAGAAATATGCGGCCATTAGGTTTAACAATAAGTTTCTATGTATTAGCAGTGGCATGTTTTCGAAGTTGGATGCTTACCGTAATGCTGTTGGTGTCGCCAGAAAGCATTTCGTTAACTGGCCGGAGCTCGTTGTCAGTGCTTTTTTGGGTAGGAGTGGTGTGTTCAGGTCTAGGGGTGGTGGGGTTATTTCCTGCGATGCGAAAACCCTCTTGAGAAGGTTTGTGAGGATGGAGTATGTCTGGAGGCTTTACGGAGACACGCTCCCAATCGTCAGATTCGAAGACGATTCCATGGTAATTCCAAACTACTTTGGAAGAGACTTCAGAGTACCATTAAAGGTGGGAAACCTTATTGCAACCCCGCCGTCTTTCTATCTCAAGCAACATTATCCTTTTGAAGTTGTGGACGATGTTGTTCTGGATATTGGAGCTTATTTGGGCGACACGCCCCTGATGTGGCTGTATAAGGGTGCTAGTAGTGTGATAGCGGTGGAACCTGTACCTTTGCATTACAAGTATCTTGAGAGGAATGTGGCTGGTCTGCCTGTTATCTGCATCAATGCTTCCTTAGCTGTTCAACTTCCCTATGATCCTAACCTTGAAGGGAATGTAGGATATGGTCTTTTCAATATAGACACAAGTATAACCAGCATAAATAAATTGAACGTTCCGGTCGTACAATTAATTGACTTGGTGAAAGAATATCGTCCAACACTCGTCAAACTTGACTGTGAAGGCTGCGAACATTATGTCCTTGAACAACTATCACAACTTCCAAAGTTTGGTGTTAATAAAATAGCAGTAGAATTCCATGTACATGATATTCACCAACTTAATGAGGAACTGGATTTTCTCAGGGATAGGCTCGAAGGCAACTTCAAAACATGGGATATGGGGAAAAAGGTGTACATGATGTATTGGTGCAAACATTAAATTGGGATTAAGAATAGGATAAAATTGTAGTGTGTTATTGGTATTATATATTAATATTATATTGTTATAATATATAACTTATCTCACACCTACTAGATGGCTGGCATCGTATTTCAAGTCTTTCAATAAATACCGGCACAAAGAAGTCGGTAAAGCTACATGGAAATAACGTCAAGTAGCATCTTACAAATCTTTTTAACATCAAAATCGAGTGCTCTAATGGGAGCTATGCTAGCGTAGCGTCTTCTTATGTTCTTGTCTAAGCCGACTGTAGTCATCCACTCAGCCCATATTTTCTCGCATTTGGTAATGGCTTGAGTGTGATCGCGGAATACTCCATCCGGCACGGGCATCAAAATACCATACTGTGCAAATTCAGGTTCTTTGAGTGGCTGCTGGGTATATGGCTTGTCCGGAGCCAATATTTCTCTGGGACCACTAGGGCAATCAGAGGACATGACTGTAAGACCGCATACAAGAGCCTCAACAAGAGCGATGCCAAAACCTTCTTTTATAGATGGAAAAACAAACACATCTGATCTAGCCATCAGTCGATAGGGATTTAATGTAGGGCCGTATAAGGTCACATTATCGTTCAGGTCTAGCTTTTTAATTAACGAATGCAGAAAAGTTTTCATTCCTCCTGCTCCCACGATAATTAACTTCGCATCTTTCAGTTCTTTTAACACTTCCTTAAATGCTCTGATTAAATGCCATTGCCCCTTTTGCCAAGTAAGACGTCCAACGTTTATGTATGTAGGGTCGCCGAAAAAGTTCTCCTCCGAGTGATCTAATTCATGATTTTTTACTGTATTTATCTCTTCGATATTTATGGGATTGTATAGTAGGTAGATCTTTTTACTATCCAACTTATAAAGTTGTGTTAACCTATACGCCAATAATTTCGATGTGACAAGAATCTTGTCTGCTTGTCTGTAGAAAGTCATCCATTTAAATATGTCCTGAATCGAAATCAGCTTATTACGAAAATGCAAATGCAGAGGATAATTCTGAACCCATATATATCTCTTAGCTTCGGCTGGGGTTAATGCGTTCATGGTGTGTGCTTTAGTTAAAAGACTAATAACAACATCAGGTTTTAGCAGCTTTATCAGTTTATAAAATGAAACATAGGAGCTTATTTTATCTACAAGCTTTTCGTTTTTCCCGATAACATACATTTTACCCCCATGTGGAAGACGAACCTCTTTTCGTAATGTAATTACATAGATGTCGTGAATCTTAGACAGTTCTGTGCTTAGGAGCGAGACTGCCTTTTCAGCACCGCCAATTGTTAGACCGGGAATAACGAATGCGAGCTTCACCATGAAACCATTATTTATGGGTCTTTAATTAAGTTTTTGTTTTTTGTTTTGTGTTCGTAGCACTACTTTGCTTTGATCATGTGGTCTATTTCGCCTGCCCTGATCTGGTACCGACAAGTTTTACTTAAGCCTTTTGAGACGCTCTCAGACCAAGATGCACGTCATCGATGCGGTACAGGACTCTTTCGTCGATCACTTTCGATCCTATAGGTATTCAGTCAATATGGGTTCACAGGTTCTCTTCCCTCTTCAGGCCTTCCAGAAGGGTTAGAAGGCTTGTAGCAATAGACGAGACTGTTCTGAAGGTTAACAGTCAGATCTGTTATCTTTGGGCCGCAATTGACGTCGATACCAACGAGATATTGGCCCTATACGCGTCAAAGGGAAGAGGGATTCCAAGCGCAATTGAGTTCCTAAGGAAGGTAAGGAAGGTATTGGATTCTTGTGAAGGTAAGCCAGTCATCAGGATAGAGAGGTGGTTCAGGGAAGTGAAGAATAGGACTAAGAGGTTCTACAACAACGTGAACTCGAAGAAGTTGAAGAGCGTAAAAGAGTTGGTAACTGCAATTGCAGCAATGCATAACATCGTAAGGGCGGAGGTAATACCAACTTGACAGTACCCATCGTAAATGATATATATTTATAGTGCACGTGAGATTAATAATATATGAACTGGGCACGCAAACGGGTCTTGGTTACGGGAGGGGCAGGCTTCATTGGTGGAGCCCTAGTGGATAAGCTGCTTAGTTTAGGTGCACAGGTCACCGTTGTAGACAAGCTGCTACATCCAAATAAATCATGGGTATGGCAGGCCAAGCTACAAAGGCTTAGAGAAATATACAACAAACATGGTTATAGCGAGCCAGAACTTGTCATAATGAATTTACGGACTGAAAGATACGCCTTCCAAAACTTGGCCAGAGAATTCGATGTCGTCTTTCATCTCAGTGCGCTGTTTGGTGGTAGAGAGTTCGTCGACAAATACCAGACCGAGACCTCAGAAATTCTCGCAATTGACCATAATGTTATAATGGCCTCATACGAGGCAGGCGTCGATAGATTACACTACTCATCCTCTGCGTGTGTATACCCGCCATCTTTAAATAAACCGGGATACCTGCTAAAGGAGGATGACATACTTTCTACTGGTGAGGGTTGGAGAAGCAGCGATAACCTATATGGTTTCGCGAAGTTAATGGGCGAACTCCAGCTTAAAGTCTTACACGAGGAGAAAGGTTTCAAATCTTCCATATGCAGGTATCTGACTGTTTACGGCCCGGGCCAGTTTGATGCCACCCACGCTATAGCAGCACTAATAGAGAGAGCACTAGACAAAGAAGACCCATACGTGGTATGGGGTTCCGGGGAGCAGGAGCGTGGCTTCACATATGTTGACGACATAGTTATTGGCACGATCTTAGCTGCTGAGAAGATAACGGATGCAACTCCAGTCAATCTAGGATGGGATAAAAGATACAAGATTAAAGATGTTGCAAAAATGATTCTGGAAATTACGGGTCATAAACCTAAACAAATCGTTTTCGACAGGTCCAAGCCCGAAGGACCCTTCAGCAGAGCGCTTGACATAACAAGGGCAAAACAATTACTTGGATGGGAGCCTAAAGTCGACCTCTACGAGGGGCTGATAAAAACGGTAGAATGGCATAAGGAGTTGCGTGAGAAGTATAAAATTCCATCTCTTGCCCGTTGAGAGTAAAACTGATTTAAGTATATTTTAATGGATATACGCCTAATGGTATATATTGATTATTCTTTTTTAAATCTTCACGATCTCTTAACAACCTCCAACAGTCAATGATTATCTTGCCCTTCGTATCAATGGTCTTAAATAATTTCCAAGGTGTAGCAAGCACCATCACGTCGACGTTTTTTATACACTCGTCCAATGTTTTATCATATATTACTGTATTACCTAGAACTTTTCTAGCTTCTTCAAGAGCTGATGGGTCGTATACATGGACAACATAGCCTTTGCTACTTAGCTCCCTTGCTAATATTATTGACTGGGATTCTTCCACTATTGGGGTGTCTGGCTTATAGGAAAGGCCGAGAATCCCTATTTTCGTATCGGTTTTTAGGTTAAGTTGCTCTATTACTTTGATAACCCTTCTGACCTGTGATAAATTTGTCCGATGAACGGTTATAGGGAGTTCAGCCTTAACACCTACAGACTCAGCGAAGCGGGCGAAGGCGATATTGTCTCTAGGAAAACAGGGGCCTCCATAACCCAATCCTCCTTTCAAATATTTTGAGCCTATACGTGAATCTTTGCCAATAATCTTAGTAACCTCGTCCACATCGGCCCCTACGGTGTTTTCGCAGATTTCGGCCAACAGGTTTGCAAACGTAATCTTCATCGTGACGTACGAGTTAATGGCTATTTTCGCTATTTCCGCATTAATAAAGGAAGTCCTCTCGATTGGCGGGTTGTTGGTGCAGATATGCCTGTACATATCTGCTAGAATGAAGCCAGCATGTGGATCGCTTTCCCCAATCAAAACGAAGTCTGGCTCGAGAAGACCGCGGATAACATCACCAAGTGCGATAAACTCAGGATTATAACAGAGTCCGAAATCCGTTCCGCATTTTTTCCCTGTAACTTCTTCGAGAAACGGTTTGATTCTATTCTCCATAGAACCGGGGCTTACGGTGCTGTTAATCACGACCAAGTGATAGCTGTCTTTATCGGCTATTGCTTTACCCACCTTTTCAAGAGCGTCGAGCACGAATTTTAAAGAAAATGAACCATCAAGTTCGCTTGGCGTAGGCACTATTACGAAAGTCGTCTGAGTTTGTTTTACCGCATCGTAGTGGTTTGTTGTTGCTTTAAGGTTTTTAGAGTTTTTTCTAATCAAATCCTCTAAACCAGGCTCAGGGATTAGCGATTTTCCACTGTTAACAGCCTCTACTTTAGCTTTGTCAATATCAACTCCTACCACCCTGAAGCCTCTGTCGGCCATAACTGCGGCCATACACAATCCCAACTTTCCTAACCCCACAACTGAAACTTCTGCGGTTAACATTCCTAGCACCCGCGGAAATATTTAAGTTGCTTTGATATAAATGTTTGTAGAAAAAAGGAAGCTTGTCAATAAAAAATACGCATTTTAAACAAACTTTTTTTAATAGAACGTCTTATAATGTTAGATGGAAATAAAACTTTAGTAGCCAGTATAGCATGCCTTCTGGTACAGGGGTTAAGTAAAGGCATCTTGAATAGCTGTCTTACCAAAAATTGGATATCAGTCCGTTTACTTAACCCGTGCCTTGTTAGAATATAATCACAATCATCTTCTGAGAAGTAGGCAGCCGGTCCTCCTAGTGTGAGATTGTGATTATAGTCTCGACTTAGCACAACTGCGTCGTAACCCGTCTTTCCTTTTAAGAAAGCATTCTGTACCGAAGATTCGGTGATATGAACGTAACTATGCTGTTGGTGTATTACGGTAAGTACTTCAGTTGCATCGATTACCGGTATGCCTTGAGACAACCCCTTATAAATTAACCAGCGTGACCAAACAAGGCGCCCTATGGCAAAAGGTGGGATATCATCAAAGAGTCCCTTTCCAAATACAAAAAGGTCAGCCCCCTTAGGTTTTCTTCCTGAATATGTAGTTAGTATTTGATCACGTATTGATTTGATTTTTTCATGCAAATTATCATTTATTAGTAGTTCTGTTATTATTGCATCGTAACGTCGGGTAGTTAGTAGAAATTTGTTGTTGAACCTTTTTTTAACCGCTTTAACCACTCTTAAGATATCATCTGCGATTATTATATCACCGTTAACAAGGCATATTAGTTCATGTCTTGCCACCGATTCGCCTCTTTTGATAAAGTCATCTAATAGAGGAGCACCATGTGCTGAACGCTTTACAACTGGTACGAGTGTGACATTAGGCATACGTCCGATAGCTTCTTCAACCCCCTCTTCTGCGCCAACAACAACGACTTCGCATGGTGGGCAGAACCTAAGCCAGCTCTTTAAAGCGTTTAACTGTATTGTGTCAAACGGAGGTTTAAAAGGCTTGAATGTGGTTATGAAAGTCATCAACTCATCTTAATTATAGCGGCCTTGTATATAAGGATATTGTTTCGAATTTTCACTTAGAACTAACCTCTTTGAATATATCGAGGAGTTTTTTGGTATTCTTTTTTATGTCATGTTCTCTTACTATTTTTTCCCGCCCTCTTTTGCCATATTCTCTTGCTACAGAGGGGTTTTCTAGCAGGTATCTTATGGCTTCAGCTAGTTGCAACGGGTCTCTTTGTCTAACTAGAATGCCGTTCCAACCATCCTCAACCAGTTCTGGAATGCCTGAGCAGTACGTGCTTACTACCGGTAGCTCCATGGACATCGCCTCCATCAGGGACACTGGTATGCCATCTCTCCTTCCGTCCGATAGCTCAACTGATGGATGGACAAAGATTTGTGAGTTTTCATAAACAGAAAGGAGCTCATCGTTAGATACGTATCCCTTAAATTCTATTAGATGCTGAACATTAAGCCTAGCGGCAAGGTCTTTTAACTCATTTTCCAAAGGTCCTTCCCCGACCAGCATAACCTTAAATTTTATATTATATTGATCAAGTATTCTTGTCGCGTGAAGCAGGTATTCTAATCCTTTAAATCTGACAAGTCTTCCCACGTAGAGAATGGTATTATTTGTCTTATAGTCGGACTTCCGCTTAAACTTTTCTACCTCAATGCCGGCTTTTACAACATGGAGTTTTTCATCATCAATTCCTAATGCACTCAGATATCCTCTATTGTAGTTTGAGATTGTTATTACGGCTGCCGACTCTTTACATATTTTCTTTAGATATCTAGCACGCCTTCTCCCTTTCATCATGAACTCTGAAGAATGCAGCCTAATGATGTAAGGAATATTAATTTTCTTAGAAATTAACATTGTCAACAAAGAAATCTCACTGAACATACCAGCACATGAGATGTCTGGGACTCCATGTAATTTATATAGCTTATTCAATCTATCAGCAATAAGTAACATTCGAAGCCTAATGATAGGGTTGCGGGGATAATTCATAAATTTAATGAATGAACTGTCTAAAAGAGTCCCACACCACTCCTTTATACTAGGTCTATCTTTTAACTTTTCAGAATTTGGAATTATAAATTGGTTAAAATCTTTTAACAGGCTATAATGATCGTAGGTTTGTGTAGTTATTTTATACAAATTTCCTAGAGGTAAATAAACTATTGGTACAAGTCTAATAGTTACTCCTAAATCTATCAACGAGTTGAATTCCGCGTAACCTAACGGACTCGTACCTGCTCCAATATAATCAATTATCATTGGATAACAGTTAGTATCCCAGTATATATACTTTATATTTAAAGTCGAACAACCGTTGTGGTCGGGAAACATTAGACTTTAGGTGTTTGGCGTGTAATCAGATATGTCAAAAAAAGTGTTATGTTTAAAGACTGGTTAGTGTGTCTTGTTTGTAAGGATGTTGTGGTCTCGGTTTCCAGCTGTTTTATTCGTAATAAAAAACTATGGAGGTTATGGTTCTAGCCGCATTGGACTAGAGAGCACAGGTAGAAGGGGTGTATGTCTGTTGATGAGATTAAGCTGCGTGTTAAGAAACCCTATGGTCTGCTGTTAACGTGGATTATATGGAATTATTGTTTTGCTGTCTAATTCTATCTCTCTGGGTTCTTCTTTTGTTAGTCTTTTCTTATATTGTGTACATGTTTATAAGTATGTTATATACATATACTTTTGTCTTTAGTTCTCTTTCTATGTTTTGTTTTTTTCTATGTTTCTCGAGATGCAGTATTTTCCGTAATAGTCTTTTGCATGTTGAGAATGCTGTCTCTACAACAAATCTTCTACTATAGCCCATCACAATACCACACACTTTCTTTTCAAACGTCTTGGGTATAGCCGCTGATATTCTCCTCTTGTCCTAGCATTAATAAATGCCTTAATAACATTCCCATTCATCGAAGCGTCTGTTAATAGTTCTGGAAGCATCTCAGAGTAATTTACATCGCCCGTAGTTACATCTGTAGATATTACCTCCTTACTAAATGTATCTTGATATACCTCTTCCCACTATCATATCAATAGACAGCAGCTATAGATACAGGTCCATCATAAAGACATGTATGGCTAGAAATCCAAGGCGCTCATTACTATCTTTTAATGGGTTTCAGCTTCCCATCTCTAGTATAAATATGCCAAGGCGGCAAACTTCTTGATACAACAGCACCCGCGTGTACTATTACGTGGTCACCTATCACCAGTTCACCATCCTGTTTCGGAACGATGACAGCACCATGACCTATATGCACATTTTCTCCTATTATAACTTTTGCAACGAGCTTCTTTCCTAGACCTATATCTCTCCACATAGTATTATGAGTGTATACAGCCGCGTAACTCGCTATTACTGAGTTTTTTTTCACAATTAACGGTGCGTTTAAGCCATCTAAAAGACAGTAATATCCAATCCATACGCCCTCTTCTACCGTTACGTCTCCAAGTAATAAAGTGCCCTCACCAATAAATCTAGCTTTTAATTTCTGAGAATTCGAGGGCATGTGGATCAGACCTCTAAAGATTTACATATTGTTTCTAAGCTGTGTACTATATATTCTATATCTCCCTCCTCAAGTCCCTCATAAAGCGGTAGTGTAAGCGTAATTTTTCTTAGCCGCTCGGACATGGAAAGAGATGAACTAACTATACAGTCCTTAAAAGCTGGCTCCATGTGGAGTGCGTAAGTACCTATCTGGGTCTCAATACCATATGCTTTCAGCCGGTTAATTATGAAGTTTTGATGCTTGCCATACTCCCATGGAAGACGTACTATATATGACTGATAAGTAGATCGGCAACCAGATTTCTCCCTAAGAGGATGAAAGTTTGGAAGAACATCTCTCAATAACTTGTGATAAACCTCAGCTAGCCTCCTCCTTTCTTCGATCGTTTTCTCTAGCTTATTAAGCTGGACCAATCCCATGGCAGCTTGTATATCACTCATCTTGAAGTTTAGGGAGTTATTCACGAAAACACCAAGTTTATCTCTACCGTGATTTCTTAAAATTCTAATTTTCTCATATAATTCATCATCATTAAGTACTACCATCCCACCCTCTCCAGTTGTAACCAATTTTCTTGGGTGGAAGCTAAAACATCCGACATTACCCATGTTTCCTGCAAACTCCCCATTATAAATGCTTCCAAGTGCAGTAGCAGCATCTTCTATTATTGGAATATCCAAGTTTAAATCTAAGATTGTCTGTTTATAAAGTTTCACGTTAACTGCGTGTCCGAATGGATGCACTAATATTAATGCTTTCACATCTCTATGGGAACGAAGCGTTCTCTCTAGTTCGTTCAAATCAAGGCAGCAGTCGTAGTCCACGTCAACTAATACTGGTTTTGCTCCTAGTTCTATTACAGCATTGGCTGTTGCGGGAAATGTGAAATCGGGCACTATAACTTTATCACCTTTTCTTAAAAAAGTTTTCAAAGATAAGTAAAGGGCTGCAGTGCAAGAGGACACTGCCACCGCGTATTTTGCTTTTACGTATTCTGCTATGTGTCTTTCAAATCTTTCCACATAAGGGCCCTGAGTAAGCCATCCGCTTTTAAAAACTTGCTCTATCTCTCTAAGCTCCTCTATTCCTACATTCGGCCTGATTATAGGATATTTATACGACATATCTAATCACCCCCCGCTTACTTACCCTGTTAACATACCAATTTATAGTCATTTTGAGCGCCTCTTCTAAGCTAGTTTTAGGCTCGAAGGATATTAGCTTTTTAGCTTTCGATATATCTGCACAATGTCTTCTTATATCTCCTGGACGAGGAGCTCTATAAACTATCTTTCCATCATATCCTAATATTGTACATATTGTAGATATTAGTTCTTTAATAGAAGTTTCCCTTCCACTTCCAATATTGAGTACCTCTCCCTTAAGAAAATCACATGTCGCGATCTTTAATGCAGCCTCACAGGTATCTTTTACATATATGAAGTCTCTTGTTTGTAAACCATCTCCAAATATTTCAGGTTTTTTGTTCTCTAAAATTCTTCGAATAGTTCTAGGCACAACAGCTGAGTATGAAAAATCGTTCTGATTTGGGCCTATATTATTAAATGGTCTAATTATTCTTACATCTATATTGAAGTTCTTATAATATGAGAGTAGCAAAAGATCCTGTGCTCCCTTGCTAGCACCATAGGAAGTGGAGGGCTGTAGCGGGTGCTCTTCACTTATAAAGGGTCGCTGAGCGGAACCGTACACTTCGGAAGATGAAAAGTGCACTAATGTTTTAAACATATCTAACCTCTGCAGCTCAGCTATTGTGGAAGCTATTTTCACATTCTTGTCGAATACATACTTCGGTTTTTTTAAAGCTAAGGGTAACGGTAGAGTCGCTAGATTGAATACTATATCTATTTCCTCTTTTTTAAGTAGAGAGCGCATAAATGAAAAATTAGATGCATCACCTATTATTAGTTTAAATTTATTCTCATAATTTTGTAACGCATACAATCCCCATTGTACTCCACCTATTTTCTCCAATGCTAAATTATCTACTACAATAATCCTTTTAACACCGAGGTTGATTAGTTCTGCTACTAAGTTACTGCCTATGAAACCAGCTCCACCAGTTATCAATACAGCAGACGATTGCAACTTCTCCACGTCCCTAGGAGTCAACTGGACCATTCTTCTCACCATGCGAATTTTTTCAAGAAATAATTATCGGATGACTGAGCTATAAAGGTTTTTAGGTCACGCTCAAGGGTACTGTCAAGTTGGTATTACCTCTTCTCCTTCTGCCCTGATGATGTTATGCATTGCTGCAATTGCGGTTACCAACTCTTCTATGCTCTTCAACTTCTTCGCGTTCATGTTGTTGTGGAACCTCTTCGTCCTATTCTTCATTTCCCTGAACAACCTCAACCATCATAACGTTCACCTTCAGGACAGTCTCGTCTACAGCGACAAGCCTCTAACTCTTCTGAAGGCCTGAAGAGGGAAGGGAACCTGTGAACCTATATCCTTACTGATTTCCTCGATGCACCTGTGAGACATAGTCTTTCTGAGAGGTCCCTCAAGCTGAGGCCTGCTGCGAAGAGAAAGACGGAAAAGATCTTCTCAAGAGGAGGGTACCTGTGGGACCGAAAGAGATTCGAGAAGGAGTCCAGTACCGCATCAATGACGTGCATTAAGACCAGAGACCCTAAAAGGCTTAAGTAAAACTTGTCAGCCTCAAGACAATAATTAAATTAATTAAGTACAGACTTAGTGATGATTGAGGAATGAAAATACTCCATTATAGCCGGTACTTCCCTTTTCCTGTGGCTTACGAATTAGCACTACGACAGATGAGCATCGGTCATGAAGTTTTGGTTGCCTGTTGGCCTGGAATGTCTAAACTACCTAGAGGTGTTACATTGTACAACGGGGTAAAAGTTAATTGCTTCGGAATAGATATATACTCCAATCCAGTTAAATTTAAGTTAGTTCCGTTTAAGTTATTAAGGATGTTTAATGATGTCGTTTCATTGTCGAATATGTTAAAATCTTTTGACGTAGTTCATATACATGGGCCTACTTTTTTCATTTACCCACAATTGTATAGCATAGGGATATGTGAATGGGGGATCAGCAAGCGCTTAACCGGAATTCCTGCTATCTGGACTTATCAAGGTCTTAGGAAGTTACTTAGCAAATACTGGAATGCAATAGTGAATGAAATGAAACATGCAGACATGTGTACTGCTGCAAACAAACAAACTGCAGATTTACTCAAAGTAATCTACGTACCAAATGGAGTGAATACAAACAAATTTAAACCTTTATCCCCTAGACCGGATAGGACAAAATTCGGTCTTCCAGACGATAGGATTGTATTACTTCACGTAGCAAGATGGATCCCAATTAAAGGACACGACAGGTTGGTTCGATGTTTATCGAAACTCGATCATGAAACGTTAAAAAAAATTTTTGTCCTATTTGTGGGACCTATCGATAGGGGTTATTTAGCGTATTACACTAAAGTGATAACCGATCTAAAAAAGGTCGGTGTTAGCTTCATTACTCTTGAGCTACCTTACGAGCAAATCCATATCGCTTATAACTTAGCTGATATTTTTTGCCTAACTTCAAGAGAAGGATATCCGTTAGTATTGTTAGAAGCTATGGCTTCAGGTCTTCCTGTAATCATTTTAAAGGCAGATTCTTCACCCGATATGAAAAGTGTGTTAATAGCCAACAACTACGATGAGTTTTCTGAAAAATTATATTACCTGGTCTATAATGAGGACATTAGGGAAAAAATTGGCGGCGAGGCAAGAAAAGAGGCACTACAATATGATTGGGAAAAAATTAACCAACTTTACTTAAATCTGTATTCAAAACTTTAGCAGGCATAGCGTTTGTTTTAGTAGCTGCCTTGTGGCTTAATTCCTGGGCTCTTTCGCCTCTCTTCGCTACCTTATTGGCAATTCCTGTGACGTTTTCGGCTCTCATCTCAGATTCCCTATATCCTTCACCTCAAGGATATAAGGCTCATTAAGCGTGGCATGCTCATTATGGATTCTGGATTTCTTGAGGAATTACCAGGATGAGCTCATCGGAATGAACAGGAAGAAGAGGGGAAGGCCTTACAGGATAGCCGAGAGCTACGTCAGGTTCATTGCTGTTATCAGAAAGGAAAGGTATAGAGCCTATTATAAGGCCAAGGAGGAATGCAAGAACTGACAGAGGACCTCCTTCCAGAAGGTCTGCAGCCAGGATGATAAGATATTACGGATACAGACTCTGGAGCAAAATGGTGGGATATGGTAGGAGGTGGATGGCTGAGACTGCAATATCCAGGTTCAAAGCATTGTTCGGAGAACATCTTCTCTTCAGGAAGCCGAGATGGATGGACTCAGAACTGACGATCAAGGCGTTCATATACAACATGCTTTTGAATATACAACATGCTTTTGAGCGCCGTAACGACGTAGGAAACTGGGCCCCAGCCGGAGAGGGGAAAATCGAACCATAGGAATTAGGCCACAAGGCATTAGTAGCACTAACACTTTATAATTGTGTTAACAGTTTCTCTTATGGCTTGTTCGCTGTTTAGTTTAGGTTCCCATCCTAATTTTTTGATTTTGCTTATATCTAGCTGCATGTTTTTTATGTCTCCTATCCACCCCCTCCCATCAGCTGTGCCACTTCTGAATATTAATTTCACATCTTTTAGACCCATTTCTTCCACCACGATGTTGGCTATGGTTTTCACGTCTATTTGATCCTCTGAACCTATGTTATATATTTCAACCTGCTCATCTGATTTTTCAATTCCGAGTAACATGGCTCTTATGCAGTCACTTACGTAAAGATAAGACTTTTTTTGGGTTCCGTCACCAAGTATCTCGAGCTCATTTCGATTCTTTTTCAATTTCTGTACGAAGTCATAGACTACACCATGTCTACTTCTCGGTCCCACAACATTCGCAATCCTATATATAACTGCCTTGAACCCGTAAGTATATGCATACGCAGTTACCAGAGCCTCGCCGGCTAGCTTTGAAGCTCCATAGATTGATATAGGTTTGAGGGGGGCGTAATCCTCCGGTGTAGGGACCTTTGCGGCTTCACCATATACGGTAGATGTCGACATAAAGACCAATGTAGGACGATTATCAGCTCTCCTTATCAGCTCTAAAAGGTTGTATGTTGAGACGACGTTTTGCTTGAAATGGGCGTCTGGATTCTCGGAACCCACTCTGACTTCAGGGTTTGCGGCCAGGTGAAAGACGAGACTATAACTTTCAATCTCCAGCTTAGCCAGATCGACCGGATTTAACAAATCGCCCTTAATGAACTTAAAATTAGGGTTGCCCCACCAGTGTATGATGTTTTCGACAGAGCCGCTCGAAAGGTTATCGAACACAACGACTTCGTTACCTTGCGCCATTAATGCATCTACTAAATGACTTCCTATAAAACCTGCACCCCCCGTGACTAAAATTTTTTCCATGACATGTTCACCAGACATATGCGAGTTGCAGCCATATTTAAAGTTCGGTTGCAGTTTTGCTCATATAAAGATACATTAGGGAATTAGAGTGGGTGAGGTTAAAACCGTCATCGCAATTGATATTTATATTCTGTATCTCATATCGGGTACTGTCAAGTTGGTATTACCTCTTTTCCTCCTGCCCTGATGACGTTATGCATTGCTGCAGCTGAGGCCTACTATGAAGAGAAAGACGGGACTGAGCTTCTCGGCAGGAGAGTACTGATGGGATCGAAATAGATTGGAGAACGAGTTCAGGACGACATAGACGACGTGCATCACGGCCAGAGATTATCCTAAAAGGCTTAAGTAAAACTTGTCAGTACTTAGACGGCCTACCGAATGAGACGCTAGGCGACTCCAAATGATTTTTCAAAGCAACTTAACTCATTTAGAAAAAATCTTAATTCTGACTATCCGTGAGTCCAAGTTTTACCTATTAAGACATCCAATATGTTGAGAAATTAAAGAAACCTCCACAGTGGGCTGAAACTAGATTTATTGTTAGTGAAAGCCATCCATAGATTGAAAAACAGGTTTAGTGTGAAGATTGCCGCAATTATAAGCTTAGCCATCCTTTTCCCGTACAACACATGATTTTTTAAAGAATCTATTAAGATAACCAAACCATGTGAGGATGGCGGAATTAAAGCGTGGAAAGCTATTAGTGCTATGCGTGGTTCAAATATTGCAGGCCACCCAAGAGCCAAACCTACCGCCGGTAAAAGGAAGCAATGAATTAATATTAGTCTGTTCCTATCATTATCATATAATAGTCCCAATAGGAGGCTGAATAACGGCAGGGGACCTACACCAAAAACGAAGTAGCGGATAATTTTTACCGGGTTATATTCATATGTAGTAGCTATACTCACTCCCGTATATATCTGCGTCAATAAAGACATGCCCAAAAACAGGTTGGCATAAAGCTGCCAGAACATTGGGAGTATTAGAGCTGTCGCTATATAAATGATCCCTTTAGACCTATTCTCTTTAAATAATGCCAGAAAAGCTCCAAAAACCGCCGCCAAAACGTTTTCTCTGATGAGTCCGAGCAATCCACTTAATAAACCGAACAAAACGAGCTCCGCATTTTGTCTCTTATTATTTCCTTTTTGAAGTAATCTTAACGTTACCAACCATATCGTGAGTCCTGCGAAAATAGCTGGTACATCAGCATTAGGTGCAAACGCATTAAGTATGAAATATGCGTTGGGCAGCCAAAGTAGTGGGAAGTAGTATGCAGTCCTTTCATCGTACATTCTTTTTACCAAAAAAATGTCCTACGAAAATTGAGAAAACATAAAAAATTCCACATATGATAGAAAGTACAAGAGAATGCGGTAAGGGAAATATGATTGCAATAAATATAAGCAGTGGTCTAACTCCCAAAAGTAAATTCTGATGCTTTCCCTCAGCTACTGCTTGAACCGCTAAAGAAAGGTCGGTGTTTGCGTAAAGGTCAGGCAGAAAGAATAGAAACAATGTCAGAATAAAATATCCAGCGGTTAGGATTAACGACAGGACTCGCACCGAAATCTTCATCGATTGAAACGGAATATCCGTAATATAAATATTTACTCTAAGCTACCAATGGATCGTTCGAAGATACTAATTCTTACAAGTACCCGAAGAGTTGCCAAAGGACTTTTTAAGCAATTCAAACCTAGAATGACCTTAACCTTGTCTATCTTTACCTGAAACCTATGCTTGTCCTCAGGGGTGAAGGCGGATGGCAGACCCTTGTCAACAATCTCGATAGCTGGATTTATCCTACCCCCTGTTTCCTCGTAAACAATCTGTTTGATGTACTCCGCCAGCTCTATGACCGTAACTGGCTCGGGATACACGATGTTGAAAACGTTGTTGACACCCCTCAAACCTCCTTCCAAAACCTTGCCCACAACGACCTCGTAGGCCTTGCAAACATCCTCAATATCGACGAAGAGCATGGGCCTGTACATGCTGTGCTTATAGGGTGTCAACGGCTTACCCGAAAGGGCATTACGTATGAAGATGCTGGCGGCCGTCAGCTCAGGCATCCCAGGCCCCAAGA
>Ga0209143_1000613_pt1 | contig 17390 bp, 12 predicted proteins | sample FaiFalFF_MnMetaG_3_FD_184739 | JGI IMG/M metagenome (GOLD analysis project Ga0209143, IMG submission 184739) | Freshwater microbial communities from Yellowstone National Park, Wyoming, USA - Fairy Falls B (FF_Mn_B) MetaG (SPAdes) (version 3) | ecosystem: Environmental > Aquatic > Freshwater >...
TCCCATACATCCTCAAGGCATACAAAGTCGTCGGTTACCAATGCATCGTCCTCAGCCCTCGCGATGAGAAGCGGCTCTCGGTCATCCGAACCAGCGCCGACGGGATGGAGGTGCTCGTCCCAGCGAATCCCGAAAACCTGCAAACTTTCCGAGTAAGCGGCAAAACCCTCAGCATCACTTTGGTCAACTTGGGAGAACCACCTGTCAAGGACGAAGGTTACTGGCAGCGGTTGCTCCCGCGCTTGAAAGCTCTCAAGCAACCGAACAACTTGCTGGCTGCGGTTGCGTTCATTGACCGAAACAGCGCAGCAGAGTTAGCGCCTCGCCTGAAAGGGACAGTGGACATCCTCCTTATTGACGATGCTTTGCCGTTAACGACGAATGAGTTTTCCTTTGGGATGACGAAAGCCAGCAAAGAAGTTTCAGGCGTCTCGTTGGTCGCTTTGCCCCAGTCCCGTTCAAATGTCCTCTCTTTGATGGTCTGGTCTAACTCACAAAACCAAAGCAGTTATCGGATTGAGGGTCAATGGTTTAACTCAACTGGTCGCAACGACAACAGTCAAGTCAAGAAAATCGTGGACGAATACTACGAGAAGCGGCAGAAGGAGTTGGAGCGAGAGATGAATGAGTTGATGAAGATCGCCTCCAAAAGGGCTTACTTGTCGCCAGAGTTTTGCGGCAAATGCCATCAGTCTCAATATGAGCAATGGCTTAACACTGGTCACGCCCACGCTATTGAGACGCTGATTGAACGGAAGCGGATGGATAAAGGTTGCCTGACTTGTCACTCCCTTGAGTTCCGAATGAGGGGAGTGGTGACAGAGACCAAGAGGCGTGGGGTTGAGTGCGTTGATTGCCATGTGGAACTTCAAGACCCTGCAACTGCTAACCAAGAAGCGTGGGGTTGAGTGCGTTGATTGCCATGTGGAACTTCAAGACCCTGCAACTGCTAAGATGCACGGGCAGCGTCCGGGCGAACGACCGACAACTCGCATTGTGGACGAAAGAGTTTGCACTCGCTGCCATGACAAGCAGAACAGCCCTAACTTCAATCCACAGACCTACATGCCGAAGGTTACCCACTAAGGCTTGTCTTCCCTTGTTCCCTTTGTGGATGCTTTTACCGTTTTGGGGAATTTGCATTGACATACAGGTAAAAGGCGTCTAAAATTTGCAGCAAACGCACCTTCAAAAACTTCGTGGGTGAGGGGTGGAAGTAGCGAGGGCATCTGAACTCCAAGCGAAAAAGAACTCCGCACGCTTTGCGTGTGGAGGGAAAAACCATTTTTAAGGGGGGCAGTTTTGTATGCAAAGGCAAGATATGTCAACTTCGGCTTTCCATAGCGATGGGGCGGAAGGGCGTCGCATCCTCGCTGAATTGGCTTCATTGCACGATGTCCAGCGTTACCGAGAGTATCACTGGGAAGGTTCATTTGCCGACTACCTTGAGATCGTCACCAAAAATCCCAAGGTCGCCCGCAGCGCTTTCCAGCGCATTTACGACATGATCATGCACTTCGGCTACACCGAATACACCGAGCACAAAGAGAAACTCATCCACTACCACTTCTTTGACGACCCCGTTGGAAACGGGGAGGACGCCATTTATGGGCTTGACCGTTACTTGATGGTGCTGGTCAACATTTTTAAGTCCGCCGCCCGCCGCTATGGGACGGAGCGCCGCATCATCCTGCTTCACGGTCCTGTCGGCAGTTCAAAAAGCACCATCGTCAGGTTGCTCAAAAAGGGATTGGAATACTACACCCGGTTGCCTGAGGGCGCTGTTTACTCTTTCGGTTGGATTTTGGAGGACGGAAGTTTCGTCCCTTGTCCCCTCAACGAGGAACCCCTCAAACTCATCCCGCCCGAAGTTCGGGTTAAGTTCCTTGAGCGACTCAACGAGGGCAAGTCGGAAGAAGAGCAAATTTGGGTTGAGGGAGATTTGTGCCCCCTTTGTCGTTTCTACTTCCGCGAGTTCATGCGCAAGTATCAAGGTGACTGGCAGCAAGTCGTTGAAAACCATATCCGCGTCAGGCGTGTCATCTTCAGCGAAAAAGACCGCATCGGCATCGGGACCTTCCAGCCTAAAGATGAAAAGTGCTTGCACGGTTCAACTTTGTGTGCGACCGAACGCGGGCTTTTGCCCCTACAAGATTTGTTCCTGAATTTGAACGGCAATCGCCCAAAGGAAGGTGAATTTGCGCCCCTCCAAATCGTTGTCCAATCTGTGACGAAGCGAACCGAGGCTTCGCACCTTTACTTCGATGGCATCAAACCCATGCTGGAAGTCCAAACCAAATTCGGATACTCCCTCGTCGGCACCTCCAACCATCGCGTTATGGTTTTGGAGGATGGCGAACTGAAGTGGAAACGGTTGGGCGAACTCAGAAAGGGCGACTATGTGGCGCTTTACCGAGGTGCTAACTCCTTTGGCTCAAACAGGACATTGCCAAGCGTTGATGGATACAATTTGCCCCAATCGGCGACGATTCTGGATGAAGACATGGCTTATTGGCTCGGCTTGCTCGTTGCCGATGGCTCCGTTACCGTCTTTGATGTTCGGTTCACCAACGCATCCGAGCAGTTGCTTCATTTCTTCGTTGAATTCGGTCAGAGGCGTTTTGGAGTTCAAGGCAAAATTTACCGCAAGAAGGGGCACAAGGTGGCTAATGCGGTTCTGGAGAGCAAGGATTTGGCGCGGTGGCTTGCTTCCGATGTCGGCGTTCGGCGCAGTGCTGAAAGCAAACAAGTCCCGCCGGCAATCCTTCAAGCACCGAGAGAAATTGTGCTTGCCTTCTTAGCAGGCTTATTTGATGGCGATGGTTGTTTCAGGCTGAAATCCAAAGGCGTCAACGAATTCACCTTTTCTTCCGCATCCAAGACACTCGCTAAGCAAGTCCACTTGCTCCTGCTAAATTTGGGCGTCGTCGCTTCCCTTTACGATCAGGTCATTGACGGCAAACCCTACTATAGCATAGTGGCTCGTGGCGACAGCGTTTGCGAGTTGAACGAAACCCTTCCTTTGCGCCTCAAAAAGCGAACTGACCTTGCACCTGTGAAAGGTAGGGAAGCGAAATGGGACATCCTGCCGAATGTTGAACCTCTTCTGGCAGAGTTCCCCGAGTTGCCCTATTACTTCCGCCGCATCCTTGAGACCGAACGAAGGTTGACCCGAGCGAAGGCAAAAGAGTTGCTGGCACGCTTGCCATCGGATAACCCGAAAGTCAAGTTCCTGCGTTGGCTGGTTGAAGCACCAATTATCTGGTTGCCTGTCACTAAAATCAGCCCTGTCAGTGAAGCCCCCGCTTTTGACTTGTCAATTCCCGTTTGGCAAGCCTATGTGGCTGACGGCTTCGTCGTTCATAACTCGCAAGATGCCACCGAACTTACCGGTGACATCAACTACCGCAAGATTGCCATCTACGGTTCTGAGTCCGACCCCCGTGCCTTTGACTTTGACGGCGAGTTTTGCATTGCCAACCGAGGTCTTTTGGAGTTCATTGAGTTGCTGAAGTTGGAGACGGAGTTCCTTTACGACTTGCTCGGCGCGACCCAAGAGCATGTCATCAAGCCTCGCAAGTTCGCACAGGTTGACATTGATGAGGTGATTTTGGGGCACAGTGTCGCTGGCGATACTCCGATACCCTATCTTCACCGACCTACAGGGACAATCGGCTTTACCACGATAGAGGAACTTTTTGAGAGGTTCGCTAACCGACCAGAAGAATTGATGGTTCTGTCAGTCAACGAGCAAACAAAGCAGCCTGAATGGACACCAGTGCGGGGTTTGTTCCGACACAAGTTCACAGGTCAAATGTTGCAGACAGCGCAAAAATGGGGCGTGATTGAAACGACGCCCAACCATGCCCTTTACGATCGCGAGATGAGGCTCTTCCGACCGATTGAGATGAGAGAGGTCATGGCTGTCCGTCACATCCCCATCGTCTGGACACCCGCAAGAGAAGTCAAGTTGGAGGTAGAAGCGCTGGTGGGAGGCGAAGACGAACGCTGGATCGTTCAACCCAAAGCGGGATGGGCTCGGTTGGCTTTGCCCCGTTACGCCACTCAAATTAAAGTGCACTACCGCTTGCCTGAAGACGCTGAAGACCTTAACGCCTTGCTGACTTTGATTGCTTGGTATGTCGCTGAGGGACATGTCAATGGCGACAACGGTGGCGTGGTCATTTCTTGCTCTGACCCCGAGCAATTGGAGCGAATTAGGGAAGCGTATCAACGCGTTACCACGGCGAAAGGTTACATTGACAAAGGTGCTAAGACGGACAGCGCATGGAGACTTTATCTTGGTTCGGAGGCGATAAGGGAACTACTTGTCTCCCTTTGTGGCAGAGGGTCTGCTAAAAAACGCTTGCCAGATTTCGTTTTCACCTTGCCCCTTTGCCACATTGAGCACTTGTGGGCGGAACTGATGAGGGCTGATGGTTCACGCACCCCACCCAAAAACGCCGTTTCGGAATCTTATCGCGCCCGCTACTTTGACTACCGAACAATTTCGCCGATGTTGGCAGCGCAAATCGGTTTCCTCGCAAGTTTGCTGGGCATGGATTACAGCGTCTATTTGTGGAAGCGAACAGATGGTAAGAGAGATGCCTACCGAATTCGGTTCTGCTCTGGTGAAGGCAAGCAAGGCGGTCGTCATCGCCGTTACTTGCCGCGACTTTTCGCACGCGAAACCGTCAACGAGTGGGTCTACGACATTGAGTGCGAAGGTAACCACAACTTCGTTTGCGGTATCGGGAATGTCTGTGCCCACAACACCAATGAACCTGAATACCGCAAACTGCAGAAGAACGAATACATGGAAGCCCTTCGCGACCGAACCATAAAGGTTGACATCCCCTATGTGCTCAAACTCAGCGACGAGGTGAAGATTTACGAGAAGTTCTTCAACCCAAAGCGCGTCAAAGGGAAGCATATCGCCCCTCACACCCTTGAGATTGCCGCCATGTGGGCGATTTTGACCCGCCTTGAAGAGCCCAAAAAGTTCAACTTGACGCTGATGCAAAAACTGAAACTCTACGACGGCAAAGCATTGCCCGGCTTCACCGAAGACCATGTCATTGAACTGCGAGAGGAAGCGCCCCGAGAAGGGATGTTCGGCATTTCACCGAGGTATGTCATGGACAAAATCTCCAACGCTTTGGTCAGCGAGGAAAACCCACACTGTGTCAACCCGTTCATGGTTATGAAGGAACTGGACGAAGGGCTTGACCACTACTCCCTTATCAGCAGCGAAGAGCAGAGGAAGCGCTACCGTGAACTGTTGGCGTTGGTCAGGCAGGAATACGAGGAAATCATTAAAAACGAAGTCCGAAGGGCTATCACCGCCGATGAAGAAGCCTTGAAGCGGCTGTGCCAAAACTACATTGAGAATGTCAAGGCTTATGTGCGGGGCGAAAAAGTCCGCAACCGATACACGGGCGAACTGGAAGAGCCCGATGAACGCCTGATGCGCTCCATTGAGGAGAAGATTGACATCCCCGAATCCCGCAAAGACGACTTCAGGCGCGAGATCATGAACTACATCGCCAGCCTCGCTCTGGAAGGGAAGCAGTTTGACTACAAGAGCAACGAACGGCTGTTGCGAGCCCTTGAGTTGAAACTCTTTGAAGACCAAAAAGACTCCATCCGATTGAGCGCGATTGCAACGGGCGTCGTTGACAAAGAAACTCAGGAGAAGATTGATGTCATCAAAGCACGGCTGATTCGCGAATACGGTTACTGCGAAGTTTGTGCCACCGATATTTTGACCTATGTCGCCAGCATCTTCGCTCGCGGCGACATCAAAGAGCGCGAAGAAGCGCGACGATGAGGATTACCTGAAAGCAATCGCAAACTTACCGGCTTTTCGCTTTTTCGGGGGCGACACGGATGGGAACGAAAACCCTGACCCGTGATGAAGTTTTGGAGCGGCTTTACAGGGCTGTCGATGCGATGCTGGAAGTTTGCGAACCTGAATTTGTCGTCCTGTTCGGCTCATACGCTTATGGCGAACCCCACGAAGGAAGCGATGTTGATGTCTTGGTGGTTTACTCGGACGAGACCAGCGAGGAGGAGAGGCGCAAGGCAAGTTCTGTCCTTCACCAAGTTTTCGGCACAGGGCTTGAAGTTCACCCATGCACTTTGTCGCAATGGCGGGAGGCTCTTTTGAAACGCAATTGGTTCGTGGCTGAGATAACGCAGAAAGGCATCCCCTTGTTCAGCCGCTGGGAGTGGAGCGAGGTCTTGAGGGAGGTGCAAACTCTCATGAGCAAAAGCCAAAACCTTTATCCCTTTGAGTGGTTGGATTGGGCTGAGGATGATTGGTGGGTTGTGCAACGGGCTTTAGATGAGGGGCGAGTCTTCGTCGCCGCCTATCACTTGCAGCAAGCAATAGAAAAGTGGCTAAAGGCTTTCTTGCTCTGTCACGGTTGGCAGTATGAGGGGCGAGTCTTCGTCGCCGCCTATTACTTGCAGCAAGCAATAGAAAAGTGGCTAAAGGCTTTCTTGCTCTGTCACGGTTGGCAGTTGGTGCGGACGCACGACTTAGAGAATTTGCTTGCGGAAGCGACGAAGCGTGAACCGAGTTTGCAGCAATATCAAGCCATGTGCCATCGGGTCAAGTATTTCATCGCAGCCCGTTATCCCGGGTTGCCCAATCCGCCTACGGAAGATGAGTTGAGAAATCAGTGGTTGCCACAAGCGACGGCGTTGCGCGAATTTGTTCGGAGGGCACTCGGCGTTAGTCCTTGAAAGGCTAAAACTCGGAGGCGACAAAAATGGAGCAACAAAACAATGGCTCTCAAGCGCCCGCCAATGCGGGCGGGAGTTACGACATGGTGGAACGCATTGAGCGCGATGTCGCTCGTTTCCGTGACATCGTTAAAGGCAAAATCCGACAGAACTTGAGAAAGTTCATCACCAATACCGAACTGATTGGGCGACAGGGCAAAACAGTCGTTTCCATCCCTGTCCCGCAAATTGAAATCCCGCACTTCACTTATCGGCTAAGGGATGTGGGCGGTGTAGGGCAGGGAGAAGGCGAGGAAGGTGAAGTTCTGTGGCTTGAGGGCGAAGAAGGTGAAGGGCAAAGAGGTGCTGGCTTTTTGCCGGGTCTCCATCCCGTTGAAGTTGAAGTCACCCTTGAAGAACTGGTGGAGATGTTGGGCGAGGAGTTAGAGTTGCCGCGACTTGAACCTAAAAGTTTCGGGCAAATGCAATCGGAGAAGCCACGCTACAAAAGTATCCGACGAGTTGGACCAGAAGCCCTTCGCCACTTCAAACGCACTTTCAAGCAAGCGTTAAAACGCCAACTTTTAAGCGGCACTTACGACCCGAACGACCCAGTTATCATCCCCATCCACGACGACATCCGTTACCGCAGTTTTGAATATGAGCCTCAGCCTGAAAGCAAGGCGGTCATCTTCTTCATGATGGATGTCTCAGGAAGCATGGGCGATGAGCAGAAAGAAATCGTTCGCATAACGGCGTTCTGGATTGACCAATGGGTGCGAAGGCACTATCGTGGAGTTGAGCGCCGATACATCGTCCACGACGCTGCTGCCCGCGAAGTCCCAGAGGATTTGTTCTATCGGCTGCGTGAAAGCGGTGGGACGAAAATCTCTTCCGCTTACAAACTTTGCGCCAAGTTGATTGAAGAGCACTATTCGCCAACCGAGTGGAACATTTACGCTTTCCACTTCAGCGACGGTGACAATTGGGAAGAGGACGATGCCGACGCTTTTGAAGTCCTCGGTGAAAAGTTGCTGCCGCAAGTCAACCTGTTCGGATATGGGCAAGTTTACAGTCACTGGGGCAGCGGTCGTTTCCTTTACGACCTTGCCGACGAATTTGAAGGCGAGTTTGACAATTTGAGGCTGACGGAAATCCGAAACAAGGACGAAATTTTGGACGCCATCCGTGACCTGCTGGGCAAGCGTTCCGAAGACCGACCGAACTTCCGCCAACGCCCACGCCGACATCGTGCGTGAAAAGACTGTGCCGAAATTCAAGTTGCGAGGGACGGTGGTGATGGATGCCGAACGACACTAACAGAAAAGTGCAAGCCCTTCTGATAGAGGGCTACAAGCGAATGAGTGAAACAGAGCGGTTGCAAAAGGTGTTTGAACTCAACCGACTGTTGGTGAAGTTGATGGAAGCGGAAGTGAGACATCGCCATCCAAATGCTGACGAACGGGAAATCCGCTTGCGGGTGGCATCTCGTTGGCTGCCACCAGAACTTATGCAAAAAGCATTTGGCTGGAACCCAAAAGAGCGAGGTTTTTAAGGCGATGGACAACTTGCTTGAGAGCGCTACCATCTTCGTGAGGGTCTTAGAACAATTAGGCGTGCCTTACTTCATCGTCGGTTCTGTCGCCAGTTCGGCTTACGGTTTGCCCCGAGCAACACAAGACATTGATTTCATCGTTGCCTTGCGGCATGAACAAGTGCCGAAATTGGTTGCGGCGCTTGAATCGGAGTTTTATGTGGACATCGCTGCAGTCCATGAAGCGGTGGCGATGGAGAGTTCTTTCAATCTCATCCGATGGACAACGATGGACAAACTGGATGTCTTTGTCCGTAGCCCAGAGGGAAAGGCGAAACCCGAATTTGAGCGGAGGCGACCAGTGAGTTTTCAAATTGGTGGGCAACTTGTGAGCCTTTATCTCGCCAGCCCTGAGGACACTTTGGTGCACAAACTGGTTTGGTTTCGGCAAAGCGGTGAGGTCTCACAACAGCAGTGGCGTGACATTTTGGGCATCTTGAAGGTGCAAGGAGATGCCCTTGACCGAGATTACTTGATGCACCGCGCTTCAGAATTAGGCGTGGACGACTTGCTGCACAAAGCCGTGAGAGAAGCCGAACTTGACAGTGCTTGAAAGGGAGCGATTGACGATGATTACGGCGGCAGGGATTGTTGATGTGGAGTTGCGTCGCTACATAGAGGCGAATTTGGTTCGGATTTTGGACTTGTTTTCACCAAGACACATCATCGCCTTCGGTTCAAGGGTCAACGGGACAGCGAAGGAAGACAGCGACATTGACTTGATTGTCGTTTCTGATGCTTTTGAGGGCATGCCTTTTTTGGAACGGGCGAGGAAGTTCAACGAAGCCATTCCTTGGCACATTCGAGTTGATGCTTGGTGTTTGACGGTGAAGGAGTTTGAGAGGCTGAGGAGGCAGGTTGGGATTGTTGCTGATGCTTGCAGGGAGGGAGTTTGGATTTTGAGGGGCGAGTTGTTGCCCGATGAGGAGGTGAACGGCATCATGACTGTTGAAGAGCAGGCGAATGAGTTGATGGCTCAGGGTGAGGCAGATTTGCAAGCAGCAAAAGACAACCTTCAACTCGGTCACTGGTATGTTGCAGTATTTCTTGCCCAGCAAGCGGCTGAAAAGTTCCTGAAAGCCCTCTACCTTTCCCGCTTTCAGGTGTCACCGCCGCGAACCCACGATCTGGAACGGTTGGCAACTGATTTGGGAGCGCCACAAGACATAATTGCGATGGGCAGACCTTTAACAGAGGATTACATCCGCAGCCGATATGTCAATGCAGCAGGTGTCGCACCATTCAGAGTTTTTGACGCCAACATAGCAAACGAGCGAATCCAACAAGCCGAGAAAATCAGGGACTGGGTGAGGGGGCAATTGGCAAAACCTTGAAGTAAGCCAAAGTCGCAAAAAGCATGATGTCAGGAAAACGAAGCCAGTTTTAGGGAAGTGATCGCCAATGGTAACGGTTTCAGGGATTATTGATGTGGAGTTGCGTCGCTACATAGAGGCGAATTTAGTTCGGATTTTGGACTTGTTTTCACCAAGACACATCATCGCCTTCGGCTCGAGGGTCAATGGGACAGCGAAGGAAGACAGCGACATTGACTTGATTGTCGTTTCTGATGCTTTTGAGGGCATGCCTTTTTTGGAACGGGCGAGGAAGTTCAACGAAGCCATTCCTTGGCACATTCGAGTTGATGCTTGGTGTTTGACGGTGAAGGAGTTTGAGAGGCTGAGGAGGCAGGTTGGGATTGTTGCTGATGCTTGCAGGGAGGGAGTTTGGATTTTGAGGGGCGAGTTGTTGCCCGATGAGGAGGTGAACGGCATCATGACTGTTGAAGAGCAAGTGCAAATGTGGATGAAACAAGGCGATGACGAGTTAGAAAAGGCTCGTATCCTTTTTGAACACGACAAGTATGATGGCGCTGCTGTCTTTGCCCAACAAGCGGCGGAGAAGTTTCTCAAAGCCCTTTACATTGCTCGTTTTCAAGCGATGCCACCGAGAACCCACGACATCCAAATGCTCGCTATGGCTTTGGGAGCGCCCAGCGAACTTGCTGCCATCGGGCGACCGCTGACCGAAGATTACTTCCGAGCTAGATACCCTGACTTAGCGGGCGCAGCACCTTACGAAGTCTTTGACGCTGACACAGCCAGCGAACGAATCCAACAAGCCGAGAAAATTAGGGAGTGGGTAAAGGAGCAATTGAGTGACATTCAAGGCGCACAAAATTAAAACCACAAGGGGGTTAGAAGGCATGGATGAGAGGCAACTTCTCAGCCGCATCACTTTAAATTCGAAAATCTTCGGCGGCAAGCCGACCATTCGTGGGTTGAGAATCAAGGTTGAAAGCATCCTTGCCCTTCTGGAGCAAGGGGTGACACCTGAAGAAATTTTGCGCGACTACCCCGATTTAGAGCCAGAGGACATCAGGGCTTGTTTGGCATATGCGAGGCATTAAGCGCATACGCATTAGATTGCCGAGGTGATTGCTATGAGCCTGCCGCCTGAGTTGGAGAAGGCAAGGCAAGAAATAGAAGCCATAGCCCGCGATTATGGCTTGGATTTCTTTCCAGTCGTTTTCGAACTGGTGACCTATCGGCAGATGAACCAGTTGGCTGCTTATACGGGTTTCCCTATCCGCTATCCCCATTGGCGTTGGGGCATGGAATACGAGCGGGTGCGGAAAAGTTACGCTTATGGGCTTCAAATCATCCACGAAATGGTCATCAATAACGATCCATGCTACGCCTACTTGCTCGCCAGCAACACAATGTTGGAACACAAAATGGTCATGGCTCATGTTTACGCCCACGCCGACTTTTTCAAGAACAATTGCTGGTTCGCCCACACGAACCGAAAGATGTTGGACGAGATGGCAAATCACGCTGTCCGCATCCAACGCTACATTGAGCGTTACGGTGAGGAACGGGTTGAAAGTTTCATTGACATTTGCCTGTCCATTGAGGACATGATTGACTACCACGCTGTCCATGTCAAGCGTCACCCGCCAGAGGAGAGCGATGGTGAAGACCCTGATGCGCCTGTTTTGGTTGTGCCGAAACTGCCCAGCAAATCCTACTTGGACAAGTGGATCAACCCGCCGGAGTTTCTTGAGGAGTTGAGACAAATCCGTCAACGAAAAAGACAGGAGCGCCGCAAGTTCCCGCCGCGCCCCGAAAAGGACTTGCTGCTGTTTCTGCTTCAGCATGCACCCCTTGAAGAATGGCAGCGGGACATCTTGGCGATGATTCGCGAGGAAAGTTACTACTTTGCCCCACAAGCAATGACGAAAATTTTAAACGAGGGTTGGGCTTGTGTCGTTGGGGACACACTTGTTTTCACCGACAAGGGCATCTTGCCAATGCGCGACATAGTAACCCAAAAGTTGAAGGTTCAGGTTAGTGACGGGTGCGAGATACAGCAAGTTTGCGATTGGGCGTTTTTCCCAAACCGAGAGACGGTTTGGGTGAGGACCAAAAGGGGCTTTGAGATAGAAGGCAGCAATACCCACCTTGTCATGATGGCTGACGGGACATGGAAACCTTTGAGCAAGTTGAAATTGGGAGACAAGGTGCGAATTTGTGGTGGTCAAAACCTTTGGGCGAAAGATTATGTGCCAGTGCGTTGGGAACCTGCAAAGCGCATGACCCTGGAAAAAGTGGCGCAGTTGGCTGGCGTTAATTTGAGCACGGTCATTCGTTACCGCCAAGGTAAAAAGAGCATCCACGCCGACCGCATTGCACCGCTCTTGACATCTTATGAGCAAGAGTTGCATCAACAAAGTTTCATGGTCAATCGGCGACAGAGCATTTCTGTGCCTTCAAAGGTTGATGAGCGGTTGGCTGCTTTCTTGGGTTATTTGATTGGCGACGGTCACATCAGCGAACGGAAAAGAGTCGCTGGGTTCACTAACGGCGACTTAGAGTTGGCACAGCGATTTGCTTCGTTGGGTAAGTCGCTGTTTGGGCTTGAACCGCAAATTTATCGGGACGGCAATCGGTGGCGGGTGAATTTTCACTCCCAGCACCTTAGCGATTTTCTCAAGCACTTGTCTTTGCCAACAGGAAAGGTTTCACGAAAGAAAACGATTCCGCCATCCATACTTCGCTCGCCCAAAAAGGTTGTCGCAGCGTTTCTTCGCGCCCTTTTTGATTGCGATGCCTATGTCGGTAAAAGCGGCATCATTTTGTCAACCAGCAGCGAAGCGATGAGTAAGGCTGTGCAGGTGTTGCTATTGAATTTCGGCATCTTTTCAACTCGCCATCGTTGCCCTAACGGGTGTTGGCATGTCGGGGTATTTGGAGCATCGGCAGCGATTTTTGAGCGCGAGATCGGTTTCGGCTTAGAGCGTAAAAGGAAAGCCCTGCGCCATTACCTTGCCGGTCACCGATGGTTCAAAACCCAGCGTTGGGAAGACGAGATTGTGGAAGTTAAGCGAAGGCGCGCCGATGTTTACGACATTACCGTCGTCAAAACGCATTGCTATGCGGCGGCAGGTTTCATTAACCACAACAGTTTCTGGCACAGCAAGATTATGACGGAGCGGGTGCTCAAGGACAGTGAGGTCATTGACTATGCTGACAGGCATTCAGCAGTGACGGCATCGCCGCCCGGCGTGCTTAACCCTTACAAACTGGGCTTGGAGTTGTTGCGGGACATAAAAGAGCGTTGGGACAAAGGGCGGTTTGGCAAAGAGTATGAGGAATGCGATGACTTGGCGTTGAAGGAGGCTTGGGACAAGAATTTGGGGTTGGGCATGGCGAAGTTATTTGAGGTTCGGCGAATCCACAACGATGTCACCTTCATTGACACTTTCCTAACCGAGGAATTCGTCCGCAAGCACAAACTTTTCGTTTACGAGTTCAACCGCTACACAGGCGCTTACGAAATCACCAGCCGCAACTTTGAAACGGTCAAGCAGAAACTGCTTTTCTTGCTGACCAACTGCGGTCGCCCTATCATTTGGGTTACGGACGGAAATTATCGCAACCGAGGCGAACTTTACCTTTGGCATCAACACGAAGGCGTCGACTTGCGATGGGATTACGCCGTTGAGACGCTCAAAAACATCTACACCCTTTGGAAACGACCCGTGCATTTGGAGACCATCAAAAACAGGCGGCGAGTGCGATTGAGCGTTTACGACCGAGACCGAGTGCAAGAGGAAGTTTTGTAGGAGTCCTGTAAGGGGCGAACAGCAACGGAGGTGATAGCAATGAGAGCCGAGCAACTGGCTCACAAGTTTTGGCTTGCCCTTGATTCACCGAAAGGCGAGTTCGTTCAAGCGTCAATCAACGGAGCATCCATTGCTGCGAAAATCCGAACCCACGATGCTTACACTTGCGTCGCTGAGAGTTTGACCCTTCAGTGGGAGACGGCGAGCGATTGGGATGAATTGGTTAGCCAATGCGGGAAGGGATTGAAGGTGCTACACGCTGAGTTTACTTTGGTGGAGCGAGATGACTCGAACCGATGCGCCCTTTTTCGCTCACCCGTCTCCCGCAACCTTTATTGGGAAGCGAAGTTGCAACTCAGTCAAACCGCTACCCTGACAATTTCCCGCTACCAACCGCAAGAGCGAGGGCAGCGAACTGCTGCATCGTTCCCGATGACAGAAGAGCAGTTGGTTGAGTTGATAGAGGGGATTTTGAGCAACTGAAACGAGGGGTCGAAGCGCTGAGGAATTAAGGCTTCGCACGAGATTTGCAAAGCGGGCGAAGGAATGACCGCAAACTGGGCGCTCATCTGCAGCGTTGTCATAATTTGCCGAGGAAAACTCGGACTTTCGTCCTGCAACGGTGATGTCAATTATGCTGCGAGTTGAAAACTTGAGCATCCGATTGGGCGAGTTTGATTTGCGGGACATCTCCTTTGAGGTGCGTGAGGGCGAATATTTCGTCCTGCTCGGTCCGACGGGGACAGGCAAGACCGTTTTGATTGAGTGCATTGCGGGACTCCACCGTCCCAGAACGGGGCGAATCATCTTGAACGGGCGCGATGTGACTGACCTTCCACCAGAGGAGCGAGGCATCGCTTATGTGCCACAAGACTACGCGTTGTTCCCGAATTTGACCGCATTTGAAAACATTGCTTTCGGGCTCAGAGTAAGAAAGTTGCCCGACTCAAAGGTTCGGGCAAGAGTTTACGAACTTGCTGAATGGCTCGGCATCACTTACCTGCTCGATAGATTGCCGTTGACGCTGAGTGGCGGAGAAAAGCAGCGAGTTGCCCTTGCGAGGGCGCTTGCCGTTGAGCCACAAATTTTGCTCCTTGATGAGCCGTTGGCTGCTGTTGACGAGCAAACCCGCGAGCGGTTGTGTCGCGAACTGAAAACTATCCAGCGACAAACTGGTGCGACTTTTGTCCATGTCTCCCACAACTTTGAAGAAACTTTAGCAGTCGCCGACCGAATCGGCGTGATGAATTTTGTTGAAGGGACGGAAGAAGGGAAGCGAGGGACGAGGTTGAGGATTGGACAGTTGCTTCAAGTTGGGACGCCTGAGGAAATTTTCTACCGACGTTGGCTGCCGTTGACGAACAAACCCGTGAGCGGTTGTGTCGCGAACTGAAAACTATCCAGCGTCAAACTGGTGCGACTTTTGTCCATGTCTCCCACAACTTTGAGGAAACTTTGGCGGTTGCTGACCGAATTGGCGTGATGAATTTTGTTGAAGGGACAGAAGAAGGTAAGCGAGGGACGAGGTTGAGGATTGGACAGTTGCTTCAAGTTGGGACGCCTGAGGAAATTTTCTACCGACCGGTCAACGAGTTCGTGGCTCGTTTCACGAGGGCGGAAAACATTTGGCGAGGCGAAATCCGAAGTCAGACAGGCGAGTGGGCTCAAGTTTGGCTCAACGGTGCGTCCCTTTGGGTTCAACTCCCTGAAGGACATCAATTGCCGAAAGGCGAGGTCGCAATCGTCGTCCGACCAGAACGGGTTCGCCTACTACCCGCAGCAAAAATTCAAGGCGAGCAGATCAACTCGCTAAGCGGCGAAATCTCAGTGATGACGGACAAAGGCGCTTTCTGGAAAGTTGAGGTTTCAACGGAAGTTGGTATCCCTGTGGTCGTGTTGGTTTCCAAAAGGGAAGCGGAGCAGATGGGTTTGGCATTAGGGCAACTTGTTTCGGTTGCCTTTGACCCGTCTTTCATTCACTTGTGTCCAGCATCGGGAACTTTAGCCGAAAGGGTCAGCGTTTTAAGCGATTAGGGCAAAACCGCTCTGTGCCCGATAAGGTGGGTGATAACGATGGCTTTAGTTGAGGTTCGGTTCGGGCATCAGGTCATTGAGTCGCCGCAATTGCTTCGGATTGAGGGCGTCAGCGAGGCGCTTTACGATGCCTTGACGGAAATTGAGGAGGATGTGAAGGCGGAGTTGATTGACGGGGTGATGATCGTGCACTCACCCGAAAAAACAAGGCACGAACAAGAGTTTCGCTTCCTTTTCGTGCTCATGAACTTGTTCGCTTATTCGCAAAGGTGGGGCGAAGTTCTCGGTTCTATGGCGACGGTTCATTTGGGGACATGCAGGAAGGTCAAGCCAGACATCGTTGCTGTTCGTGAGGAAAGAAAGCACATCATCACCGAAGACGCCATTGAAGGGACGCCCGATTTGGTCGTGGAAATTGTCTCCCAAAGCACACGGCGATATGACTTCGGCGAGAAGCGTAAGGTTTACGAAGAGGCGGGAGTGCCCGAAATTTGGTTGGTGGATTTTGAGCGAAAGGAAGTGACGGTTATCAGGAAGGTTGGGCAAAGGTATCGCAGCGAGACGAAATCAACGGGAGTTATCAAGTCGCAGGTTTTGAAAGGATTTTGGCTGCAGGTTGATTGGCTTTGGCAGGAAGAATTGCCAGACCCAATGGAATGCTTGCAGGTCATAAGGTGATGACTATGGCTTTGGTAGAAATTCGTTTCGGGCATCAAGTTATTGAGTCGCCGCAATTGCTTCGGATTGAGGGCGTCAGCGAGGCGCTTTACGATGCCTTGACGGAAATTGAGGAGGATGTGAAGGCGGAGTTGATTGACGGGGTGATGATCGTGCACTCACCCGAAAAAACAAGGCACGAACAAGAGTTTCGCTTCCTTTTCGTGCTCATGAACTTGTTCGCTTATTCGCAAAGGTGGGGCGAAGTTCTCGGTTCTATGGCGACGGTTCATTTGGGGACATGCAGGAAGGTCAAGCCAGACATCGTTGCTGTTCGTGAGGAAAGAAAGCACATCATCACCGAAGACGCCATTGAAGGGACGCCCGATTTGGTCGTGGAAATTGTCTCCCAAAGCACACGGCGATATGACTTCGGCGAGAAGCGTAAGGTTTACGAAGAGGCGGGAGTGCCCGAAATTTGGTTGGTGGATTTTGAGCGAAAGGAAGTGACGGTTATCAGGAAGGTTGGGCAAAGGTATCGCAGCGAGACGAAATCAACGGGAGTTATCAAGTCGCAGGTTTTGAAAGGATTTTGGCTGCAGGTTGATTGGCTTTGGCAGGAAGAATTGCCAGACCCAATGGAGTGCTTGCGGGTCGTTCTGCGTAAATCTTGATGCACAACCTGTAACCGAGTGGAGGTGCTTTGACATGGTGGAGACGACAACGAAAGTGGCAGTGCGGGAAGTCTACTTGGATTACAACGCCACCACGCCTGTTGACCCAGAGGTGCGGGAGGCGATGTTGCCTTTTTTGAGCGACGAGTTCGGAAACCCATCAAGTGTCCATCCGCCGGGTCGCAGGGCTCGCAAAGCCGTTGAAAATGCCCGTGAACAGGTGGCGGCATTGTTGAACGCTTCTGACCCTTCGGAAATCGTTTTCACCAGCGGTGCGACGGAAGCCAACAACATGGCGATTTTGGGAGCGACGATTTTCGCTGGGCACAAAAGTGGGCACATCATCACAACCCAGATTGAGCATCCTTGCGTTCTCGGCGTTTGCAGGTTTTTGGAAGAACAAGGTTTTCGGGTGACATATTTGCCCGTTGACCGACAATGCCGAGTCGACCCGCAAAGCGTTTTGGAAGCATTGACTGATGACACTCTCATCGTTTCCGTCATGCTGGCGAACAACGAGACAGGAACGGTTCAACCTGTTGCCGAAATTGCTCGGTTGGTTAAGTCAAAGCGACCT
>Ga0209143_1000622_pt1 | contig 17270 bp, 14 predicted proteins | sample FaiFalFF_MnMetaG_3_FD_184739 | JGI IMG/M metagenome (GOLD analysis project Ga0209143, IMG submission 184739) | Freshwater microbial communities from Yellowstone National Park, Wyoming, USA - Fairy Falls B (FF_Mn_B) MetaG (SPAdes) (version 3) | ecosystem: Environmental > Aquatic > Freshwater >...
TCGCAGGTCAACACGGAGCGGGAAGGGCGGGCACGGGAAAGTCGGGTCATTGAACACGAAAGCGATGTGATGCTATTCCTTAAGGCAAGTGAGTTTGGGCGGGTAAAAATAGAGGTGCGCAAGAACAGGATGGGAGAGAGTGGGCATATCATTGAGGCAGACTTTAATGCGGAATTGTGTCGGTTCAGTGAGGCGGGTCTTGACGAAACGGTCTTTTGAGACGCTAAAATTAAGGGTGGCGAGTAGAGACTATGGGGGTTAACATGCCGAGGAAAGCAACCCTTAAGTTCAACCCATTTGAGTTGTCCAGCGTGGACATTGAGAGGTTCGTTGTGCCCACCATTCGGACAAAGCAGGAGTTCTATCTATGGTCGTTTGTGTTACGGCGACGGCTATTTGCTGCCCGCTTGCTAACCTTAATCCATAACTTGAACCCCCATGTGCCCCCCACCCATAGTTTCAACCACTACCGTTACCTTTACTGTCCCAAGTGCCAAAAGATACAGGCACGGTTCAGCGACGGCAAGAAAGTGCTGCGATGCGAGTGCGGTGAAGCCCTTCAATCCCTTGTCGTCCCAATCCTTAAGGAGCAATGCCCTAAGTGTGGCAAGACCCGTATCATAGACCCCATAACCTTCATCGGGCGCTGCCCCTGCGGGTTATGGGATTACTTAGCCGCCACCTTTCGGGGCTTGCAAGATGTCCTAAGGTCGGAACGGTCATCGGAAGCCATCTCGGAATTGGTGGAGATGCTGTATCGCTATAATGTGGCGCAAGCGTCTGAGGCGGAAGACGAAGTAAGGAACGGCAACCAAGTAGATTTGGTGAGCCCCAGTGGCGACAAAATTTCTTCTGCTGCTGTCGGACAGCCATGTGGGGCGGTGGACGGGACGGTCAAACCTTAAAGTTGTGGGGCTGCAATTTCGGAAGGTTGGCACGGAGTTGATGCAAGCCTTAAGGCAAGCCCCCGACTGCGATGAGGTCATTATTGCGTTGCTGGGCGACATCGTGGAAGGCGAAAACATCTACCCTGCCCAAGAACACTTCCTTGACTATGTGAACCCCGAACTCCTTAAGCAAGTTTTCCCTTATTTGGAAGGGTTGAAGGAAACTTCGTCGGCGCATACCCTACTTCAAGCCTATCTGGCTGCCCAGTTCATCTTTAAGGAAGTCATAGAACCGATAGCGGGGATAGGGATAAGGGTTCGGTTTGCCAGCGTCGTCGGTAATCAGAGGATGTAGTTACTTCGGGGTAGCGATGCTTTCAACCTGCAACTTCTGCTTGGACACACGATCCCCCGCTATGACCCAGCACTATGCCACCTCGTGGGGCACGGATTTAAAGCAAATCTCGTGTGGAGGGCTTTAATTCGTTTTGTCGTGCCGTTCATAAAAATAGAGGATGCGATGGGGTGATGGTGGGTGTGCTGAGGTGCTTGACAAAACGGACGGGCGCGCTAAAATATTGAACGCTGAACGAAGTAGAGAATTTGACGCCGTCCATGCAAACAAGACTGCCGATCAACATTCAGCTGCGTCTCTGCCTGAACTGTGGGCACCCTCTCTTGGTGCCCGTCAGTTCACGCAAAGTCTTTTGCTCCCCTCGGTGCCGCAACACTTTCCATCACCGCCTCTATAGGCAGCGCAAACGGCTCAATGACCCCGAATGGGTGGTCCGCTCCCTTCAACGCTTAAAAGAGTGGCGGGAAGCCCATGGCTTTGACAAATCCATTAAAAGGAAAGGAGGCGAAGCCACATGAGTGACCTCACCCCCAACACAAACGGCCGTCTTAACCCCCAACTTCACAATGCCACAGAACTGAGGGCGGCGCAAGACGCCAAATCAGTAGGGCACGACGGCATCATGCAGTTTAGCACACTCCGTCGGGCAGCGGAAGCCATCGGTCGGGCGTTAAATGTGACGCCATTTCCTGTAGACGGCGATAAAAGTCCTGTGATCCCTCGGGGGGACTCTTGGAAGCGTGGACTTGATAAGTTTGATGAGACGCTCTTTGCGCTTTGGTGGGAATGGGCAGCAAAGAGGGAAAAACGGGTCGTTGGGTTCGCCGTTGGTTTGCCCAAACCCTACGGAGTCGTGGATTTGGACCTTACGCCACCCGACAAAGATGACGAGATAGCGAGGGGGGAGGCTTACCGAATTAACCCCGACCGCCTCGTCACAGTTTTACGAGATATCGCCTTAAACCACCTTCAAATTCCCCAAAATGCACCCTGCGCTTTGTCGGGACGGGGGCTGCACTTTTGGGTTCGGTTGCCCGATGACATGACACCCGACGAGGTGAGTAAATGGGCTAACGAGCAATTAAGAGAAGTCGCCTGCAATGTTGATGGCACAGACACTCCCTTCGTCGTTCAAGCAGAGTTGAAGGGTTGGAATAAGGGTTATGTTCTTGTCCCACCATCTTTGAATGCCCCATCAGGTCGCCGCTATTTGTGGCTGACCGAACCGCCAAAAAGCCGTGATGATTTGCCCCTGTGGACGCCACTTATCGCCCCGAAGAAAGCGGGAGGGAACTCCAAATCATCATCAAAGCGCCGAAAATCCATCAAGGTTAACGAAGGGGTCATTGATGTCTTCGTCGCTTTGCTGGCGCCGCACTGGATCAAGAGTAAGCGTCACCGCCTCGCCCTTTATTTGACAGGTTTCTTGGGCAAGGCAGGCTGGAGTTGGAACGACACCGAACGGTTCTTGTGCAAAATCGCCCAAATCGCCAATGACGAAGAGTTGGATGACGATCGCCTGCGGGCGCTCAGGGACACTTATGCAAAACTATCCCACAACCCCAACGGGGTCGCTGGTCTCTCACGATTAGCCGAAGAAAAACTGCTACCCGATTGGGTCTTGACTGCCCTTCAGGTTCTCGTCACCCTAACTAACCGAGCCGATAAAGAAGAGCAGAAAACACAACGGGATTGCCCCTTCTGTCAGCTCAGCGACGCCGAACTTTTTGAGCGCGCCCGACCCGTGCTGGACGCTGAAAATCCTGTCGCCGACGCCGCTAAACGCTTGTGCGACGCCGCAAATATCGTCGCTGAAGACGAAAACGCCCAACTCCTTTTGCTCATTGCGACAACTCGCATCCTGCCCAAACCCGTTCATGCCCTCGTCGTCGGCACGACAGGCGCAGGAAAATCGGCATTGGTGAACGCTGTTAGCGCTGCCATCCCGCCTTGCCATCGCCGAACCCTTGCCGGCACTTCTGCCCGCGCTTTGCTCTTCCATCCCCTTAAACCCGCCACCTTACTCAATTGGATTGAACTGCCCAACTTGGACAGCGAAAGCATTGCCAGCACCATCCTGCGCACCCTTCTTTGGCAGGATGGCAGCGACAGCGCCGATTACTTGTTGACGGAATGGATTGGCGGACGCGCCAAAGCCCGAACCCTCAAACTCCCCCGCCAAATAGCCCTGCTTAGCACCCGCACTGACCAGCCGAAGGACGAACAGTTGGCCACCCGCCTCTTTATCGTGGAAGTCAAAGAGACGCGCGAAAAGCGCCCAAGCGTCCTGTCCGCTATCGCCCGCCAATGGCAAGATGGCGAACGACCCGACCCCGATGCTCTGCGCCACCCCGTTGTCGCTTTTATGGAATGGGCGCAACGGCGAAGTTGGCACGTCGCCATCCCCTTTGCGGATGCCTTGATGGCGCTGCTAAGTCAGTTGCCACCTGCCGCACGGGATTACCGCGACGCCGACAACTTGTTGCGCCTGATTGCTGCGTCCGCCATCTGGCATTTGCAACACCGCCAGCACGCCATCGGCGACGAAAGCGTCACTGTTATCGCCGACCTCGCCGATTACGCCCTCGTCCGCCAACTCGTCGCCCCCTCCTTCGCCAAGACTCGTGCCTTCGCCATGAGCGAAGGCGAACGGCAAATCGTGGACGCCTTGCGCTCCAACGACGCCCCGATGACCGTGAAAGAGTTGGCGGAACGGATCGGTCTTAACGACGCCGCCGTGCGGATGCGCCTGCAAGCCCTGAAGAAGAAGGGCGTCGTGAGCGACGAAAGCGTGGACAGCAAGCGCAAGGCATGGCGCTTGGAAGCGACGCCAACGGCGCCGACTGACCTTCTGCCGACTGTGGAAGCCCTGAAAGCCCGATGGCAACCTGAGCCCCCCGACCCGACCCCCGAAGCGGATGCGAAGATGCGAAGGGATGCGAAGGAAGCCCCACCTTCGCATTTTTCGCCAATAAAACAAGGCACTTTTGGCGATGCGAAGATGCGAAGGTCAGATTTAAATAGAGGTCAAAATCCGCCATACCTTAAGGCGGACGATTTTAACCAACCCGACTCCCAATGTTTCACGCGTGAAAAACATTGCCCCTCGGCGAATGTCATAGAAACCGCCTTCGCACCTTCGGATGCGCAAAAACGCAAGGAAAATAAGGCAGAAAATGCGAAGGGGTCCTCACCTTCGCATTCCTTCGCATCTTCGGATGTTCCTTCGGAGGGCGACTTAGAAGTCAAAGTCGTTTGCCCCCGCTGTGGCGCTTGGAAGCGCATCCCCCCTGACATCCTGATGTTGACCGACCCCCGCTGTCTTGTCTGTGGCGAAGTCATGCGCCCTGAGTCTGAAGGCGACAACCCCGAAGGCGGCGCGCCGACCCTGCCGACCCCAGAGGCAGTGGCGGACGCTTAAAAAGGGCGCTTCACGAACATCACGAACATTCACGAACATGACGCCATGTTCGCAAAAAATCTAAGCAGCATTGGCACTTTTGGCATCACGAACATACGAACACAGAAAAACTTGCAAATGAACGACACGAACGCTGAAGCAAGAATCGGGCAACTAAACATAGTGATACAGTTAAGGTCGGGTCGTCCACGGGGCGGCTTCCTTCGTCCATAAATCGTCAGGAAACCCATGTTCGTATGTTCGTGACGCTGAAAACCTAAGCAGCACAAGCACTTTTGACGAACATAGCCCCATGTTCGTCAATGTTCGTGATGTTCGTGAACTGTCGCCTTCTGACGACTTTGAAAATCCCACAATCGCTTGCCATCGTGACGAAAGGATTGTCCAATCTCCGCCAAGCCCGTGCTGTTGCGAGCCCTTAACGCCCGATGAAGACTGCCTCGCTATCTGTGTCGGGTGCGGACGGCTTTGGTGGTGGGCGGATGGCAAGTGGGTGCCCATAGACCCCGACGGCAATGGCGGGGGCGTTCGCCCCGACCAACCCAATGAAGACGACCCCCACTCGGAAGGCTTCAAAGAACCCATCATGTCCTTACCACCTCATCGCCCGACCGACCTGACGCCGTCCCCCTGCCGACCCCGCCTTAGAACCCGTTCCCCGCCATCCATTAAAAGCCTTAGAGACCGCCCCTTCCCCTCACCCATCGGGCGACCTTTTCAAACGGGACGAAGCGACCACGAGCCCATCCCTTTTCGCCGACACCTTTTTTCAACCTTCCTTTGCTGTCCAACCCATCTACCGCTCAGGCGAACGCTTTAAGGAGTTCGGAAGCGGGTGACCAAAGCGCCAACATCCGCCTCGCCCATGAATGCCCGAAAAACCAAGTCTTTTTGCTCCTCCCACAAAACCTTCGCTCAATGTTAACCTTTCACAAACAGACCTCTTAAAGCCTTTTTCTTCGCTGTCTTATAACCTCCCAACACCGCAGGAGACCTTCTACCAAAGTAGTGCACTAATCCATTCCTTAAGCCTTTCTTTGCGCTGGTGGTAGTCAGGAAGAACTTTTGAAAGACAGACCCAAAATGCTCTCCCATGCCCTGAGTGCTTGAGGTGAACCAATTCATGCACAACGATGTAGTCAATCAACTCCTCAGGCAACTGAACCAATCTCCAATTGAACCTCAAAATCCCCCTATCAGACTTGCAAAGCCCCCATTTTCTCTTCCAGTCCCTTAACTCAATCTCTACTGGTTTCGCCCCCACTAACCTGCTGAACTTTTTCACCTTCTCAGTTAATACCTTCCGAGCAAGACCTGAAAACCAAGAAACCAAAGCAGTCCTCACAGCTTCACGCTCCAACCACTCAACCTGCACCACCAATTTCCCATCCCTCACCCTTACGCCCTCCTTACCTTCCTTAACCTGCAAGGTCATTGGCTTTCCAAGAACCCAGACAGTCTCACTGCTTAAAAAATGGGTAGGCATTGGATGGCTGTCTATGCGCCTCCTCATCTCTTTTAACTTGCTCTCAATCCACTGTGCCCTCCTCTGAAGCACTTCTTTAATCTTGCTTTCGTCAAGGTTCTTTGGTGCTGTCACTCTCACCTTCCCGTCCCAACCAACGGTGATGTTTATTCCCTTGACGCTTTTCCATTGTATCTCCACTGGGATTTTCCCATTCAGCACCCAGACCATTTTCAATCCCACCTGCGGTAGTGTTGTTCAGCAAGACTGAGCAATTCATTCTGCCACTTCTCCGCCCTTTCCCTTTCAATCCCATTCCTTCTCAAAACCCTGTAGATAGCCGTTCTCATTCTCTGCCTTGCCCCTTCTATCATCCACCAATCTCTCTGCCAAACTTCCCTTATTGCTTGCTCTAAATTCAAGACTATTTCCCTCGCTTCTTTCTCCCCCAGACTTTGAGACTTGAGGAAGCGGAAGAAAGGTAACTGCTTCCTTGTCAAGCCTAATCTCTCCGCTTCCCTCTCCTGCTGCAAAATTCGTTCTCTCAATTTCATCAACTCAGCCACGAACTCCTTTGTTTCCTCCCTGCGCTCTTTAAATTCCTCGATAATTGCCTCCAACTGCTCCTGAAGCGATTGGTAGAACTGTGGGTCTTCGTGGATGTGCTCGGAAATGTAAGCATTTAAGGCGCTGATAATCGCCCTCGCTTTTCCTTTCTCCGTCCTCTCAACCTCTAACTGGTTCAGGAACTCCTCGTCTGTCACTTTCACTGGCTCAAGAACTGTAATTCCGATGACACGGACAGCCTCGTTAAGTAACTCCACTAACTTGGGCAGGTAGTCTCTTTGCTTCAGTCTTGAGTCACGATAACGAAGTAGTGCAAGGTAGCGAACTTGGGTTAACCGCTTGAAAATGCCTACATAGTCCAATGCTTTAGGGTCAGGCAAAATTTGGTTGAGCAGCCTACCAAAATTCCTCACCAAAAGGGCGAACTGTTTCCTCTTATCCTCATCCTCCAAAGCATCAAGGCATTGCTCCATATCCTCCCATTCCCATCTTTCCTTCTCCAAGTCAAAGCCCAAAATCTGATCAATCTGCTCCCTCACTTGTTCAATCTGCTCAAAGAGACCTTCAGGCTTTTCGTAGATGCCTTCGACATCCGTCCTCTCATACTTTGCCAGTGCATCTTCCAGTTCCCTTGCAATCCCAAAGTAATCCACGATGAGACCGTAGTCTTTCTCAACCTCCAACTCCATTCCGTCAACGGTGCGCTTTAGTTTGCATGGGCGATTGACCCTCGCTATTGCTTGCAAGAGGGTGTGCTCTCTTAACCTCTTGTCAAAATACATCACCTGCAGGATTGGAGCATCAAACCCAGTAAGCAACTTGTCTGAAACAAACAGGATTTTGAGGGGGTTGTCAGGGTCACGAAACTGGCTGATTAACTGCTGCTCCTCTTCAGTGGTTTTCTGATATGGTCTTGCCCAGTCCTCATTTTGCTGCACAGTGATGACCACATCGGTTTTAATGTCACTGCGCCCTTTGCTCTCCAAAACTTTGTCCACCAACTCCTTGTATTCCGCAGCCATCTTCCGCCTGTGAGCAACAACCATAGCCTTAAAACCTCGTGGCTCAACTTCACTCAGAAAATGTTCCACGATGTCCTTAGCAATCTTTTGCATCCTCTCACCAACTTGAGCAACTTGAGTAGGGGTCAACTTTAAGCGCCTGAGTTTTTCCCTTAAATCTTGTTCTTCCTCTTCCTCACCAAAATCCCTGAAATATGCAGCCAACAGTTCATCTATGTCCACTTCACCACTCAGGTGTAACTCAGGGAGTCTTGGCTGGTAAAGGATTGGGACTGTGACCTTATCCTTAAGGGCATCCATTATGATGTAACGGTCAACATAAGAGCCAAAGACTTGTGGAGTGTTCTTGTCCTCTCTCTCCAAAGGTGTTCCCGTGAAAGCGAAGAAGATAGCCTTAGGCAAAAGGCTTCTCATTCTCGCTGCCAAGACAGCGTATTGTCCCCTGTGAGCCTCATCTGCAATGACAAAGATGTTCTCCTCTTCAGTTAGGTGCTCAGTTTCCGTCGTCTCCTGAAGCAACCTGCTTCCAATTTTCTGAAGGGTCACGATGAGGGTTTTGCCTACTGGCTGCCTTAACTCTCCCCTCAACTGGGCAATCCTTTCAACATGGATTGGACTGGGGTAGCCATGACGGCGGAAGTTGTCAGCCATTTGCTTATCCAGTTCCCTTCTGTCAGTCAGAACAATGATGCAAGGGTTTTGGAACTCGCGCCTCAGTTTCAAAGCCAGCCAAAGCATGGTGAGGGTTTTACCTGAACCTTGCCAATGCCAAACAGTTCCACCTCTACCGTCTTTCCTCTCATTGCGGACTTCCCATGCAGATTTAACAGCATTGTTCACCGCTCGCCACTGAGGATGCCTTGCAATCTTCTTTACCCTTCCTTTCGCCTCATCTGCGAAGGCGACGAAACTCCTTAAAAAATCCAGTAGGTTTTCCTTTGGAAAAATGCAAGAGATGAAGACATTTTGAGATAATGAGGACTTCACGCCCAACTCCCTTGCCTTCTCTTCATCCCTCCAGAACATGAAATCACCGCCAACGGGCGCATAAGTGCATTGCTCCCTTATAGTGGCGACAACAAAAAGGTTTGGGTAGAAAAGTTGAGGGACATCCCTTTGGTAGCGCTCCAGTTGTCTCTGTGCTTCCTCCAGCGGTTCTTTCCCAGTCATTGTTGGGTCTTTTGCTTCCACAACTACAAGGGGGATGCCATTGACGAAAACAAGGATGTCAGGTTCAATGCTTCTCTCATGCCCTTGCACCTTAAAGGAAGTGCGCTTAGGTAAGCTATCAGTGACAAGGAATTGGTTGTTTTCAGGGTCATCAAATTCAATGAGTTTGACGGTGTAGAATCGGAGACCTTCACCCAAATCCAGTTGCACATTCACACCTTTGACCAAAGCCTCATGGACTAACTCATTGCATGCAACAAGGCTTGGCATGGCAGGAGTTTCTATGGTTCGGACAACTTCCCTCAGCACCGCATCAAGATGTTGCTCTGGAAGCCAATCGTTCAATTTCCTTATTGCTTCCTTCAATCTTGGGATTAGGAGCACGGAGCGAGGGCTTTCTCTTTCTTTTTCTAAGTCCTTTGGGTCGCAGTATTCGTAGCCCAGTTCTACAAGTTGGTCAATGAAAGGCTTTTGCACCCACTCATATTCCCTTTCCTCAAAAGGCATCAGGAAGCACCCCCTTAAGGATTTCATCAACCTCTGGGGATAGCCTAATTTTGCCTGTGAGAAGATTGTCCAGAAGCCACCGCTTGCACTTCTCCAAAACCCCTAAGTATCTTCTCTCGTTTTCAATGGCTGCATCAATAGTGCCAAGCATTTCAGCAATTTGTTTTTGCTCTTCAAGTGGAGGGAGGGGGATGGGCATCTGCAAATATTCGTCCATAGGCAAATTACGAAGTCCCGATGTTGTTTCTTGGATTTGCTTTAGAGTTTGCTTAGCAATTGGACTTATTAGCACATAATAAAGAAAAATTGAATTGCATATCTCATCATTTGCTCTCAATCTATGTAGGAAATTAGAAAAGAGAAAAATTTGTTCTCCTTGCTGGCGGAAGAGGGCAACTCGCCCCAAAAGGTGTGCACTTCCGCTGGATTTTACAACCAAGATGTCTCCATCTTTTAAGGCATACCTTTCTGCTTTCTGCTTTGGAACTTTACGCCACGCCATAGTCGGGCTATCTAAATGCAAATTGCCTTCATGGTCAATTTCGGTAGAGCGTAAAACAGGGAAGACATCCACAGAGTTATCTGGTTCATCACCCCAAATGCCTCCTTGCGAGAGTGAAAGAACCTCCCTTAGAGGTTTCACCTCCCACTCCTCAGGCAACTCCCCTATCTCTGTTTGTTTAAAGCGGGTGTGACCCACGCCTCTTGTTAGCAAGCGTTTGAGGGCAAACCTCTTGGCTCTCTCATAGATGTCGACAATGCGTCTTGTCTCCTCTGCAACCCTATCCACTAACCTCAAAACCCCAGCAATTCTTTTTTGCTCTTCAAGGGGAGGGATAATTACTTTCGCATTTTTGACATCAGACGGGCGAATGAATGGCTGGGCGGAACCTAAGCGCATCCAAAAATTAGGGCGATTGACTTGATAAAAGATGAAAAGTGTATTTGCGATTTCAGGATTTACAAAAATAATTTGGGTATTTGCTAAGGTTGTCCATTTACCTGTTGCATAAAAACATTTACCACATTGTGCACCAATGGATGAAAGAATTATTGCCTCACCTTCATACTCATAAACAGACACATAGCCATCCTGTCCCGTAGCACTAAATGCTGGATAACCCTCGGGCACATAATCTTTCTTTGTAAGCCCTAATCTTCCACCTTGTTTAATAGTTGCAATTTCACCCAGTTTTTTTACTTCCCACCCCTCAGGTAATTCCCCTATCTCTGTTTGCTTAAAGCGAATTGGTTCTTTGCTCATTCCATCTCACCTCCCAAAATTTCAAATACTTTTTGCAAAGCATCTTCCAAAGAACTGCGCTCACTCCTCACACCTTCCAATTCACCCTGCAATTCTGTCCAGTCTATTGCCTCCTCATCACTCGCAGTTGACAGGTAGCGGGCAAGGTTGAGGTTGTAGTCGTGGCTTGCAATCTCTTTAAGTGTCACCACTTTGCTGTAACCATTAATCTCAGTAAACTGGCGATAGGTCTCAACAATCTTCGCTATATCCCCATCCCTCAGCCTGTTCTTTCTCGTCCCTGACTCATATTCCTTGCTCGCATCTACAAAAAGAACCTTTCTCCTTCTCTCATCAGGCTTTGGTTTACTGAAAATCAGAATCACGCCAGGAATTCCTACGCCAAAGAAAATTTTCTCGGGCAGTCCTATCACTGCTTCAAGCAAGTCTGCCTCTATTACCTTCTTCCTTATCTCCCCCTCAGCACGGCTGCGAAAGAGAACCCCATGAGGCATCAGCACTACTGCCCTTCCTCCCTCACTCAGACTGGCAATTATGTGCTGAATAAACGCCCAATCTCCCTTGTCATTTGGAGGCACACCGTAAGCAAACCTGCCATAAGGGTCATTTGTGGCAATCTCTACTCCCCAGTCTTTACGGCTGAACTCTGGATGGCAAACGACCCTCTCAAACTTCTTCACCCTTCCGTCCTCAACAAATGCAGGTGCTCTTAAGGTATCTCCCTGTTCCAAAAGGGCACCTATTCCGTGCAAGAACAGGTTTATCCTTGCGAGCCTGTAATTGTCAAGGTCTAACTCTTGACCGTAAAGTGTAACCTTCCCGTCAGCCTTTTGTGCCACAGCAATGAGGGTGCTTGCTGTCCCCGCTGCAGGGTCATAAACACATTCCTCATGCTTTGCCTCTACCAACTCTGCTATTAACCTGTTCAAATCTGGTGGTGTGAGGCGGTCTTTTGCATCCTTTTTCTCATACATCTCCGCCACATAAGAGATGAACTCAATGAATGCCTCTCCAACGGTGGCCGCGCCTTTCTCTAAGCCACTATCCCCTAACTGAATCCCACCGAAATGCTGCCAAAGTTGATAGAGAACATTCTCAGGCAATTCACTTCGGTTGTTGAAATCAACCCAACTCAAAAGACCCCTAAGGTGAGGGTTACTGTCTTCCAGCAACCTCACAGCATCATTAAGTGCCTGACCAAGATTTTCCGTTACCCTCTGCAAAGTTGTCCACCTTGCTCCCTCTGGCACATAGGTCTCAAAGAGATTGGGATCATCTTCACCTTCTTCTGCCAACTCTTCCGTAAACTTGTCTGAGAGCCTCTTAAGCACTAACAGAGCGACAATGAATTTCTTGTGCTGTGCTGGGTTGAATGTGGGGAAGTATCTGATTGCATCCTTCAATTTCTCCGCCAATTGTTGGCCGGTCATCTTCTCCATCACTGATCACCTTCCCTTTCCAGCAGAATTTCCATCACCTTCTCCAAGTGCGCGGTCAAGTTTGCCCTCTTTTGCTCCACTACCTTTAACTCATTCCAAATCTCCCTTAGGTCACCGTCCTCTTCCTCTACGGGAGGCAGGACATACCTGCTGATGTTCAAGTTGTATCCGTTGCGCCTAATCTCTTCAATGGATGCAACCCTTGAGTAACCAGGTTGGTTTCTGAAGGCTTTAAATGCTTCTACAACCCTGTTGATATCTTCCTCCCTCAGCACATTTTGGTTGCGCCTCTCCTCGTAACCCTTGCTGGCATCAATGAAGAGCACCTTACTCTTCCTCTCCTCAGGCTTTGCCTTGTTAATGACCAAAATGGCTGCTGGAATGCCAGTGTTGTAAAAGAGTTTGTCAGGGAGACCAATGACCGCCTCAAGCAAATCATCCTCCACAATCCCCTTCCTTATCTGAGCCTCACTGTTGCTGCGGAAAAGGACTCCGTGAGGAGTGACAACTGCCATCTTCCCCGTTGGCTTCAGGATGGCAATCATGTGTTGAATGAAAGCAAAGTCCCCAAAGGACTTTGGTGGGATGCCATAGCGGAAGCGCCTGTAAGGGTCATGGACAGCAAAATCGTCACCCCACTCTTTCAGGCTGAAAGGTGGATTAGCAATAACCAAGTCGTAGGTTATGAGTTTCCCATTCTCAACTAATTTTGGCTCTCTGATGGTGTCACCAAGTTCAATGCGGGCATGGTGAAGTCCATGAAGGAGCATGTTCATCTTGCACATTGCCCATACATCTGGGTTTTTCTCCTGTCCATGCAAAATCAATTTCTGAGGGTCACCACCGTTGCGCTGGACAAAAAGTGCACACTCAAGAAGCATCCCACCAGTCCCACAGGTTGGGTCACATATACTCATCCTCTCCTTTGGTTCCAGAATGCGCACCATTAACCTGACAACCTCTCTCGGTGTGTAAAACTCTCCTCCTCTCCTCCCTTCATGCTCGGCAAACTGCTTGAGCAAATACTCGTATGCCCTACCCAGCAAATCTGGTTCGGCGAAATCTTCATCCCTGAGGGAAATGGTGGAGAAATGGTCAACAAGCCTTCGGAGGACATTTATGGGCAATCGGTGGTGATCAGCAAAGTTTGTCCTCGCCAAAATTCCCCGCAATGAAGGATTTGCTGCCTCTAATACCTTAAGCGCCCTGTTTATTGCCTCTCCTAAGTCATTAGTGCACTCATCTATCACCTTCCAATGTGCTTCTTCAGGAACCTCAAATTGGTGCGGTAGCCCTTTATCTCTCTCTTCATCATATCTGTCAGAAATACGCTTGAGGAAGAGCAAGGGAAGGATATAGCGCTTATAGTCTGCAGCGGGGACACTTCCACGAAGGATGTCCGCAGCCTTCCATAAACGGCTTTCAAGTTGGGGAAGGGTTAGATGAGGGAGCCTAAAAAGCGGCTCCATCACTTTGCCCTCTTCCCCGTGTTCTTGAGCGTAAACCTCTTTCCTGCCCATGCGGTTCATGGTTCTTCCCTCACCATCCTCTGTGAGTCCTTATCCAATCTTCTCCTTCTTGCCCTTTTGGCATCTATAGTTTGCAGCGAAAGGTTTAAGTTGTAAATGGGACGGGTTTTAGGGTGCACGGAAAAGAACTGCCTTTCGGGTGACTCGATGAGGGGCAAGAGTAATTGTTGGCGCCTACCATTTAGGGACGAAGGGAACCGCAAAGGGGCGTAAAAGGGAAAAAGGGTCGGGCGTTAACACCCGATCTCGGTTTGCGCTATAAGGCACACACTTCCAACCCATTTGGGGCGGGACGATGGTCATCTCCCATTTTTAAGCCATGTCGTCAAGGCGTCACAGGGCTTCCTCTTCGGCACTGGGACTGGTGGCTGCCTCAAGGTTGAAGTGGCTTAAGATGTAGTCCAACCGCTCCGCCTCGCTTAACTCCGTTTCCGTGCCCCATCGCGCCGTCACGGTGGCGTCTATCGTGGAAAAGGGAACTTCCTGCAAGGGGCGGGACGGGTTGAAGCGCCATCGGCGATACAGTTTCGTCAAGCCGAAGCGTTTTATTTCGTCGGCATCGGGGACTAAGGGCAGGTCGGCTGCCCTTAAGGCAAGGTCGGTTAAGAGGGGGTTATCGTTAGTTGTTCTTGGATGCCTACTGTAGTGTTGCAATGGCATGGTGGTTGAAAAGGCAGATTGAAGCGGTTATATTGTATATTGAAAACCAAGAGCAAGTCTGATGGTCACGAATTAGCCTAAGGAGGTGCGATGAAGAATGTCAAAAAAACTTGCGATGTGGGGATTTGTCCTAGGGATGAACATCTTAACGATTATCTTATGTGGTTTGCTGGTGTGGCGGGTTTTCTTCGCAACCCCGCAACAACAGCAACAACTGCAACATGTGGCTTCACCGCCAGTCATAGAGCAGGTCAGTCCTATCACTTTCTGGGATGCTGAGTATTACCTTTCTGACCGTCCGGGATTAAGTCCCAGTCAATCGCTTCAGTGGACAGAACTACAAAAGGAAGAATGGAGAAGAAACGCTGCTGCGAAACTCTATGGGTTGCTAGTAGAATGGGAAGGGATGCTTGTAGATGTGGATGAGCGCTTGGATTTATACTTGAAATGTAACCCAAATACCATCACTTTTGATGTCAAGGTTACCCTGCGCAATCCCGACAGACAGTTCCTGACGAATTTAAGGAAAGGACAGCGAGTTAGGGTGCGAGGGCGTATTCAAAGTCATTCTATGTTTGGCTGGCACTTGGTGGATGGTGTCATTGTCGCCGTCTATTAGCAAATAATAACTCAAGCTGCTACCTTATGGTGGGGGTTGCGTTTTACATTGGTGGATGCTATAAAAATAAGCAAGATGCTGTTAGTGTGGTGAAATTTTGGCGCTAAGCGCTAATTCGTCCATGTCAAAGTGAGGGTGAAGCAAAGATGAAGCGAGCCAAAATTATATCGTTTATCAACTATAAGGGTGGTGTTGGCAAGACCACAACAACTTATCATATCGGATGTAGCTTGGCTTATCACCATGCCAAGAGGGTTTTGCTTGTGGATATTGACCCCCAAACCAACCTAACCTTCCTCTGCGCAGATTATGAATCTTGGAAGAGTTTTAAAGATCACACTGGCACGATTGCTAAACTTTACCGGGAATTTCAAAAGGGAAGACGACCACTTCAGACAATTAATTACATTTGGCGACAGCCTGTGGGACGGGATAAATATACGAAAATCCAAGGACTTGACCTTTTACCGTGCGATTTAGACCTTCTTGGAATGGATTTAGGCGGGATCTCACCGACGTTTTCCAAGGTTATTTTTGGCCCATTTGACTTCATACAGGAGCAAGCGAGGAGAGCCATTCGAGAATGGTTGTTCCTAAGACAAGCTTTGTCAGAGGTGCAGAACATGTATGACTACATACTGATTGACTGCCCACCAAACCTCTATCTGATGACTCAGAATGCATTAGTAGCTTCCGATTGGTATATTGTCACCACCATTCCTGAATACTTATCTGTTATTGGATTGGAGATTTTAATAAGGAAGGTTCGTGAAATAAATGAAAAAGTTAGTTATACTGCTAATCTGGCAGGAGTAAAGGACGTAAAGTTTGCTGAAATCGGAGGTATCATTTTTGTTAAGGTTAGGGTCGGTGGCACTATAATAACCCGACAACATACCGCCCAAATGAGATTTATAAAGGAAAAGTACCCAGCGCTATGCTTTGAGGCTTTTACCACAGAGATGATCGGTTATAGCGAAGCAGCAGAAAGCCGGTTACCCATTTGGCTAACTAACACTTCAAATGCCCGTAATGCCGCTAGTAGGAAGGAGTATGAGAGAATCACTGACGAATTCTTAAGGAGGTTCTCATCATGAGTAGCATTAAAGCATGGAAGAAGTTGGTGCATCAGTTAAGAAGACTTTTAGAATCACTTCCTCCACGAGAGGAACGTGACGAATTAGTAAGGACAATTAACGAAATCGTGGACATGTTGAGTCAAGTAAGTTCCTCTCTCAGTAGTTTGCCTGCGTCTGAGGAAGCCTCTGAAGCGAGGGCAGCCCTGGAAAAGTTGGAATTTATCCTGAACCGTAATCCACTACTTAGAGATATTTCATTTAAAGCAAAACCAAAGCGTATCTCGTTTAAAATCTCCCCACCCATTCAGATATCGCGGGAAGAAGTTTTGCACGAAATTGAAGTTCTTAGTAAATTATCCAAAGATGAATTAAGAATTCATTTAAGTCAAGACATACGTTACTCAAAAAAGTTTCTATCGTTGATCCTTTCTGAACTTGGCAGAAGTGTGCCAAGTAAGGCTACCAAAGATCAGATAATAGACGAGATTGTGACTGCTATCACCACTCGTCGCACTTATGAGGGACTGAGAGGTGACTAAAGGGGTGGAGTCTATCCTTGAAGTAGGTCAACTAATTCTACTCAACTCGCCTTTTGAAGTAAGTAAACTAACCCAAGTTGTTGTTACCTTATGATATTGTTACCTTATGATAAGGGTTGCGTTTTCGCCAGTGAATGCTATAACGCAGATGGAATACCGTTAAGTGCGGTGAAATTTTGGCACTAAAAGCGCTAATTCGCCTATGTCAAAGTATTGGTTTAGGGCATCACCCCGTGCCCTTAGATGCCTGTGAGGTTCAACACTTTGCTGGGGACAGGTTGCCTCTTTTAAGGTGGCAACTTGGATAAATAATATAATCCTTAAATAAGTAAGTTAATCTGAAAAGTCATAAAAGTTTCCAATAGATTAAAACGCAACTACGAACAACACAAACGATTGAAGGGAATGTGGGTGCTTTAACGAAGGTGGATGACGAACGCTTTCCTTCGCCAAATCTTTTAAAATCCCATCGCCCCCTTGCCTCCGTGCCCCGTTCTGCTGCATAATGCTCCTTGCAGGGCAATCCCTTAAAACCCTTCAGGGTTGTCCTGCGAAAAATCTCAGGGTTACGGACGGGATGGAAGGATGATGAAAAGCAAGGAAAACAAGGCGAAAAGACGCAAGTCAAGCGCCCGTAGCTCAGCCTGGAGAGAGCCGGGGAGTTCTAATCCCTGGGTCGGGGGTTCAAATCCCTCCGGGCGCACCATCAACATCCTTTGCTCTCGGTGATTTCCCGCCATTTTTCAA
>Ga0209143_1000630_pt1 | contig 17228 bp, 20 predicted proteins | sample FaiFalFF_MnMetaG_3_FD_184739 | JGI IMG/M metagenome (GOLD analysis project Ga0209143, IMG submission 184739) | Freshwater microbial communities from Yellowstone National Park, Wyoming, USA - Fairy Falls B (FF_Mn_B) MetaG (SPAdes) (version 3) | ecosystem: Environmental > Aquatic > Freshwater >...
GCCCAGTGGCGTTGGGCTCGACAGGGCCCCATGCGGCTTGGGCGAAGCTGGTGATCCCAAGCCTAGGGCCAACCCCGCTAACGGAATTAAAGATATTCACAAGTATTTAGAAGTATCGTTAGCGGGGAAACGCTTCATCCTCCACCTTAAAAGGTGTGACTTTCAAGTAGTGATCAGCTGAAGAGGAGTAGAAGCTTTGAAAGGAGGAGAGGAGGTCAGAGCGAGAAATGCTGTCTTCGGAGAATCTGTATTAATATGGAACGCTCTTTATGCCGAGCTTATAGGCTCCCCAATTAGTGCTTATATGTAATACAAATACTATTACAGCTCCAGCTATGAAGTCCCAGAGTTCTATTACATGGTCTATACTTTTATCGAGCGCGGTGATCTTTATGAGTAGATTTGCGAAGAGGTAAAAAGATAGCTGATCTAGGAGAGGTGCAGGAGCACCTCTCGGAATACCCAGTCTTCTTTTTATAAAGGCACCTACAATATCTCCTAGTAGTGCTCCAATAGAAGATACTAGGGAGTATATAACATAAGCTGAGCTGTTAAAGGCAACAGCATAGATGGCCCCTACACCTGTTCCAAACATGATGCCTATTAATAATCCCTCATAGGTCTTTCCATCACCTAGCACTCTTCTACCATCTAGGAAGATCTTCCCAAGATCTATTGGAGTGCCCCTTCTAATAAAGACTGGCGAGCCATTTGCAGCCATTGCAGGAAAGTATATGAGAATAACATCAGCTAAAAAGCCTAGAAGATCGTTTATGTCTACCATATACCTCCCAAGCATATAGAGTGAGAAAAATTTATTAATCGTGGCGGGAGTCTTATAGGTAGAACAATGCCTCAGGCTGTTTCTGAACAGCCTGAGGCATTGTTCTAACAGCTGATAGAGGATCTTTCACCAATTACGGAGGTTCAAGCATGTTTGGATATGTAGTATGTATGCCTGCCAGACTTGTTCCAAGGCTCTTCATAGATGAGCTTTCACACCCCCAGTTAAAAGCGATAAATATAGGGGCCTCTATAACCCCATATGCTCTGAGGAAGTAGGAGGCTCTTCTCCTAAGATCCGAACTTAGCGTCTGGGTTGTAGTTCCAGAGAAGATAGAGAGCAATTAGGATGGGCGCAAAAGTTGTTGGGATCTCTGTTCACGACCTCCTTAGGCATAGATCCTGTTAGCTATAAATTATCTATGATCTTCGGAGGAGGAGAGACACATACAGCTTACCGGCTCACAAGGTTAACATTTAATAAACTATAGCCTCTATTTCAAAGCTTTAATTTTACAGGTGCAAAGTTATAGTATAGGCATTGTGTGGTGAGAAGGCGTGGATCTTGGTCTAAAGAACAAGGTAGCCCTTGTAACAGCATCTACAAAGGGGATCGGATTTGGCGTAGCAAAGGTTCTAGCAGAGGAGGGGGTCCAAGTAGCCATAACCTCGAGGAATAAGGAGAATTTGGAGCAGGCTGTGGCTAGGTTAAAGGGGATCTCGGGGTCTGAGGTTTTCGGTGTGACAGCGGATCTCAGATCTAGGACAGATGTAGAGAACCTGGTTAAGCAGGTGCTAAATAGATTCGGAAGAATAGATATTCTAGTATATAACACTGGCCCTCCAAAGCTGGGTACCTTTATGGAGCTTAGCTTCGAGGATTGGGAGGATGCCATAAAGCTACTACTGCTAAGTGCTGTGTGGCTGACAAAGCTAGTTGTTCCTGGGATGATCGAGAGGGGATGGGGAAGATTAATATATATTACCTCAAGCACTCTTAAACAGATCCTCCCAAATATCGTTCTATCCAACACAGTAAGGCTAAGCATTGCAGGACTAGTAAAATCCCTAGCAGTTGAGCTCGGCCCAAAAGGGATAACAGCTAACGGTATTATGCAGGGACATATAGAGACAGAGAGGGTTATAAAAATCGCCGAGAACCTAGCAGCTAGAAATAAGATATCTGTTGAGGAAGCACTTAGATACCTAGCCAGAGATATACCTCTGGGAAGACTTGGAAAGCCGGAAGAGATAGGCTATTTAGCAGCCTTCCTAGCTAGTGATAAAGCTTCATATATAAATGGAGCTATGATACTAATTGACGGAGGCTATGTAAAAGCGGTACTCTGAATTTCCTCCAGCCTTAAAGAGATAGGATCTCCCTTAGGGTTAGAAGATTTGGATGTGAGGCTTTCGGTTATAAGAATCATATAGAAACCAGCATAGCCGACATGAACCGGTCCAATCTAAGACTACGAATATGATCTCAATTCCCTAGAACTAGAATTAGGTGTCGGAGCATGGTATCTATATATTTCTGCTCTTTATAATCTCCTCTATAGCTGTTAGCACTATTTTTACCATGGTATCGACATCTATTCTTTCAGTATTTATTATAATATCGTGGATGCTTAGATCGCTAATATCTATTGAATATAGGTTTTTAAACCTTCTCCTCATAGACTCCTCCCTAATCTCGATCCTCCTTCTCGCTTCCTCAATAGAGATGCCATCTCTAGCAGCGATCCTCTTAGCCCTTGTCTCGATCGGTGCTGTTACATATACCAGGAGATCCGCATATTCCTTTACCATCCATGTAGCTATATGCCCTTCCACAACTACGTTTCCTCTAATAGCCTCTTCCTTTGCTCTGTTATCTATTGCCAGGTCTATAGAGGGATCCCTCTCTGCAATTCTATCAAGATCCTCAACTGATACCCCTTTTTCAGATGCGATTCTCCTGAATATAGCCCCAGTTGAGTGGTACCTCAACCCAAGTCTTCTAGCTATAGCGGATGCGAGAGTGGATTTCCCCGAGCCTGGAGGACCACTAATAGCTATTACTGGACATCTATGGCCCATGGCTATATGCTCCTTATAATCTCCTTATAGATCTCTTCAACACATTTATGGCATAACACGCCACCAAAAGCCCTGTTAGGCCTCTTAGAGCTTTTGGGAAGCACTCTGAGATCCCTTATATCTCTTGGAACACCGTTTAGTAGTGCGCCGCATCTACCACATCGAGCAGCAGATCTCTTGATCCTCTCATAATAAACCACACTTCTACCTCCAGGCGTTCTCCTTTTAATCCTCTTAAGGGATCTTGAACGCAGTCTCGGGCTTACCATGGCTCTCTAGATTTTTTAACCCAATTGGCTTAAAAGGATTTTGAGGGAGATGCCATAGTCACACTCAATATATATGTTATAAATATAATTATATTAACTATATATTTAATTCTAGTTTCTGGATATTTAGCTAGAAAGGTGATGAAGCCCGAAAACATTATTGACGAGGCTCCTAAAATAGCTAAAGATATTGAAAGGGTTTCTAAGGTTAGATCTAAGAAGAAAGCTGATGTACTAAGTCTTAGATATAGAAAGCTGAGGGGAAGAGTTTTCAGGATATCTATGTTCACAGCCACAATCCCAATAATCCTTATGCTATTAATCATGGTCTATAGCATAGCCCTTTTCGGAGAATTTGGGCTAATCGTTCCTAGCAACTGCTCATTACCTCCTCCAATAGATGTTGAGATTAACGTTAGTGGCGGGACAAGGTGCTACACATATATAATATGGGTGGTATTCTTTGTATATTTAATGGTCATGCCGCTATATAATAGAATCTCTGGCGTAGATCTTCTTAGAAGTCTCGGGGAGAAAAGATGAGGGTTTCAACGTTTATAGCTTAACCTTTAATTTTTAATCCATTTCACCTATCCCACATTGCACATTGTATTACCTTCTAGCTGATCTCCTTTCCACCCTGGGCTGTATCATTTTTCATGGTAGTGGGGATGCTTTTATATTTGTTTGTTGTCTGGCTTAAGCTTATGAGCATCCGATCCATAATTGTTTTGATGATGAAGCGATATCTCTGCCAGATCTTGGGATACCTCGGGATGCTATGATGCCCAGAGCACCCTAGACCGAAGCCCTGGATGAGGGCATTACCCAGAAGGGCTTCGGTGTTTTAAGCCTAGATGGGAGCCCCTTTCCGCTGGGCTTAAAAGCCACCTATGAGCCCATAGAGATCCCAAGATCTCTTTGGGGAGGTGGAAGCTCCCGATGCCACAGGACTAAAAACCCTATGGATCAAAAAACACAGCAACACCAAACAAAAGAAAATCAATGACAATCGATAACCATTGAGGGACAAGCGGAGCAGTATATTGGGTTCTGATTTTTAATCCCTTAATAAGCACTCAAGAGCGAAGGATCTGAACTTCTTTAAACTATAGTGGTGTGAAGATCCCTTTTCTAATTTTTATATAGCTTTTCATTTTCTCTTCATATCTTTTTATAGCTCCTTCATAGAGCTCTAGAGTTAATCCTACGTCATCTAAACCAAGCATAAGCCTTTTCCTCACACTTTCCTCGATCTCGAAACCAATATTTTTTCCAAGATATGAGAGGGTTTTGTTTTCGAGGTCTATCCTTGCATATACTTCTCTCTTCAAGGCCTCTTCTATGATCTCCTTTGCAATTTCTTCTCTAACTTTTACACACACGAGACCGTTTCTAGCCGCATTTTCATAGAATATATCGCCAAACGATGGTGCTATGATAGCTTTTATACCATAATCTATGAGCGCCCAAACAGCATGTTCCCTTGATGAGCCTATTCCAAAGTTTCTACCTGTAACCAGTATCGATGCTCCTGAGTATTTGGGATCATCAAGTATGAATCCATACTTCGGACGTCCTTGTTCATCATATCTCCATCTATAAAATAGATATTTCCCCAAACCCTCTCTCTTAGTTATCTTTAAGAACTGTGCTGGGATTATCTGATCTGTGTCTATATTCTCGATAGGTAGAGGGGCTACTTTACCTTCTATAACTGTGATCACCGTATGATCACCTCAACATCCAGCCATATCCCAGTTTCTCAAGAAGATCTAGATCCACGATCTCTTCAAGGGGTAGGATCTCAAACTCCCTTACATCAACAAATTTACCCTCAATAGCCGCGGCTGCAGCCATCAATGGACTGACTAGATGTGTCCTTCCACCAGGACCCTGTCTATTCTCAAAGTTCCTATTTGAGGTACTAGCACATCTCTCACCAGGGGATAGCCTATCCTCGTTCATACCTATGCAGAGACTACACCCCGAGTTCCTCCATTCAAAGCCCGCCTCTATGAAGATCCTGTGGAGCCCTAGTCTCTCAGCCTGTCTCTTAACAAGCTGCGAGCCAGGAACTACCATGGCTCTCACACCGCTTTTAACCTTCTTCCCCTTTATAACCCTTGCCGCTTGTATCAGATCATAGAGCCTTGCATTGGTGCAAGATCCTATGAAGACTCTATCTATTTTAATCTCTGTTATCTTCATCCCAGGTTTAAGACCCATATACCTTAGAGCCCTTTCAACAGAGGCTCTCATAACCCTATCCTCATACGAACTGGGATCTGGAACTATATCGTTAACACTGGCCACCATAGCAGGGGTTGTACCCCAGGTCACCTGGGGCTCTATTTTTGATACATCCATCTCAAATTTTTTGTGGAAATACGCGCCAGGATCCGTTGCCAAGGATCTCCAGAACTTGGCTAGCTCGTCAAATTCTTCACTAGCCGGAGCAAAGGGTCTTCCACGTATATATTCAATGGTCTTCTCATCTGGTGATATAATAGCGCTCCTAGCCCCAGCCTCGGTCGCCATGTTAGTGAGGGTCATCCTCTCCTCAACATTTATAGATTCTACATAATCTCCTCTGAACTCTACTACATGTCCTATAGCCCCGCCACTACCTATAGCTCCTATGAGGGCTAGGGCTACATCTTTAGACATGACCCCTTTTCCCGGCCTGCCCATAAGTCTAACCTCCATTGCCATTGGCTTCTTAATCCATAGGGTCTGTGTTGCCAGGACATGCTCTACCTCGCTAGTACCTATTCCAAAAGCTAAGGCTCCCAGCGCTCCATGGGTCATTGTATGGCTATCCCCACAAGCTATGGTCATCCCTGGCAGTGTTAGACCAAGCTCTGGGCCCACTACATGTACTATACCCTGATAAGGACTGTAGTAGTCTAATAGCATTATGCCATATTGATGAGCATTTTTCCTTAGGGTCTCCATCTGCTCTAGTGAGAGGGGATCTGTTATCGGTGCTGTTCTATCTCCTGTGGGCACGTTATGATCCATAATAGCTATTGTTAGATCCGGTCTTCTGACGCGTCTACCATAGATTCTTAGTCTCTCAAATGCAACAGGTGATGTGACTTCGTGTATATAGTGTCTATCTATATATAGAAGATCTCTATCGTTATCGCTAGCTATCTTATGCATATCCCATATCTTTTCATATATAGTAAGCCCCATCTAGACACCCCTAGCTATTATATCTGCTACACAGCCTCCTACCTCAGCAGTTTTCATATTGCCACCTATATCAGGGGTTTTACAGCCTCTAATTATTGCCATTTCAACAGCTCTTTCAAAGGCCTTCGACACGTCTATAAGCTTCCTATCTGATTTCCTCCTTCCAAGCCATTCGAACATCATAGCTGCTGAGAGTATCATTGCATATGGATTCGCTATACCCTTTCCAGCTATATCTGGTGCTGCACCATGCACAGGCTCGAAGATCGCTATACCATCCCCTATATTTCCTGAGGGGGCTAGACCTATGCTCCCAGCGACCTGAGCTGCTTCATCACTTAATATGTCTCCAAACATGTTTGTAGTTAGTATAACGTCGAAGGACCCAGGATCCCTTATTAAAGCCATGCTCGCAGCATCTACAAGCATATCCCTGACTGTAACGTTATATCTAGATAGCTCCTCCCTAGCCACTCTTAGGAATAGCCCACAGCTCTTTCTAAGCACATTAGCCTTGTGCACAATAGTTACATGTCTCTTCCTATTTATAGCGAGCTCCCCAGCCACCCTAGCTATCCTTCTACTTGCCCTCTCACTAATGATCCTTAATGCTATAACAGCATCGTCGACCTCGAATTCATAGCCCTTATATAGATCCTCCGTGTTTTCCCTCACGATAACCAGGTCTACCTCCCCTACGCTGTTCACACCGCGATAGCTTTTTATAGGCCTTATATTAGCATATAGATCTAACATCTGCCTAAGTCTCACTATCACATCGGCAGCCGTCTCCCCTACGGGCCCCTTAATAGAAGCATCGGCTCTTTTAATACCCTCTATGGTCTCCTCAGGTAAAGGTGTTCCCCTTCGCTTTAAACACTCATCACCGGCATCATAGAATAGTATTTCAAGCGAAACACTATATATCTCCTCAGCCGCATATATAACATCGAGCGTGGTCTCTGAGACCTCAGGACCTATCCCATCACCCTTTATCCATGCTATCCTATACATCATCTATCCCTGCTGTTTTTATATGCTAGCACCATATTAAGGGCTTCAATCGCAGCCTCAGCGAATGCCCAGTATATGTCGGGCCTAATAGAACTCGCAGTTATGGTTTTTCCACTCATATCTTCTATGGTTATTATAGCTTCTACATCTACTCCACTACCTGCTCTGCTAATTCTAATCTCATGATCCTTTATCTTAACACCATATCCTCTCAACATATTAGATGTGGCATCTAAGATAGCCTCAAGCCCGCCTCTACCCTTTCCATGGAACAAACTCTCATCGCCTTTTATAAGCACTTTTATAATGGCACTTACATCTAATTCTGAAGTGTAAACCTCGATCCCGGTTAACCTAACATTCTCTCCATCTCTATGCTCTCTAACGCCTAGAACTTCTTTTGCAATGACTATGAGATCCTTGTCAGTAACCCTCCTACCCATATCACCCAGGGATTTGACTCTAGCCACTATAGCCTTTAGCTGCGCCTCATCTACTTTGAAGCCGAGCTCCTCTAGTCTCGCTCTAATACCATGTGACCCAGCATGTTTACCCACAGCTAGCCATCTCTTAGCACCAACAATCTCTGGCGGGAAGGGCTCGTAGGTGGCTGGGTTTCTCAATATGCCATGTGTATGTATACCACTTTCATGTCCAAACGCGTTTCTACCAACTACAGCCTTGTTAGGCTGCACCTGTACACCTGTTAACCTTGAGACGAGATTGGATACTTCTACAAGCTTCTCGGTTCTTATGTTTACCTCATAGCCATAGAGGATCTTGAGGGCCATGACAACCTCCTCTAGACTTGCATTCCCGGCTCTCTCGCCTATACCATTTATAGTTACATGAACCTGCCTAGCACCTGCCCTGACCCCGGCTATGCTGTTAGCTGTTGCCAAGCCAAAATCATTGTGGCAGTGAACACTAACTATCCTGCCTCTAGAGACGCTCACTATGGTTTTAACAAGATTTTCCATAAGCTCCGGTGTTGCAACACCAACCGTATCCGGTATATCGAGATACCCTGCCCCTGTATCCACAACTGCGGAGTATATCTGCCTTAGAAACTCGGGATCGCTTCTTGTAGCATCTTCGGCTGAGAACTCGATCTCAACACCATGGGATCTAAGGTATTCAACAGCCTCAACAGCCCTTCTCAAAGCCTCCTCCCTACTAATCCCAAGCTTATATTTTAGATGAAGATCCGATGTCGCGATGAAGACGTGAACTCTGTCAACATCAGCATCGATAGCCTGCTCCATATCCTTAATACTAGTCCTAGCAAGCGCACAGATCTTCGCATTCAAGCCAAGACGGGCTATCCGCTTAACAGCCTCAAACTCACCAGGGCTGGTTATAGGGAAACCGGCCTCTATAACATCTACCCCTAGCTCATCAAGAGCTTGGGCTATTCTGATCTTCTCATCAACGGTTAAAGCTACACCTGGAGTTTGCTCTCCATCTCGCAGAGTTGTATCGAATATATAAACCCTGGTAGAAGCCTAGCCCACCACCCCCACAGAGCTTACTTCTATATATGTAAACACACTTATAAGCATTACAACTGAAAGCCTCGCCCTTTAGGACGGGGAGGAGGTCAGACTCCCCCATCACCAGAAGCCATAGAGCCCCTCCAAAAATGATCAAAGCCATAGAATGCTTATAGACGCCATCCCCACCCTTCAGGGCAGGGCTTTCAGTTGTAATGAGACATATGGATTCTTTGAGGGCTTGGGGATCAATTTCTAGGGGCTTAGAGCCCCTCGATGACCAGGTGGGGGTCAGCGCCATCAAAAACAAGGATCAAAAACTGGATCTTCACTTAAATACCCCAAAACATATAAATAAATAGAGCAAATCTGATCTACTATAGAACTGATCAAGATCAAAAAAGACCACATGGATCAGATGATCTACTATAGAATTGAAAGTGATGTAGTATTACAACTGAAAGCCCTGCCCTGAGAGGATCTACTATAGAATTGAAAGAAAGATAGAATATTATTCCTAGTAACGAAATAATAATATTTAGGGGTTGCAGTGTATTGAAGAGAATCCCCAGGGTGAGGGTGATATCGTATACTGTGGATGGTGAGAGGCTTGTTGCTGCTTCTTCTAAGAGGTCTCTATCCTCTAGGGATGTTTCTGAGATCTTCGAGGATATGGGGGATGATGAGGTTGAGACCTGGATTAGGGAGACTCTTAGGAGGGGTCATCTAAGTCCTTGGGAGCATTCTGTATATACCTTCGAGGTTATATGCTCCAGGGTTTGTTCCCACCAGCTTGTTAGGCATAGGGTTGCCAGCTACACGCAGCTTAGCCAGAGGTATAATGAGAGGCTTCTAGAGCCCAGAGACCCTGGCTTCTGGATCGGTGTCTCTGAGAGGGTTTTGAAGGGGGATCGGGAGGCTATAGATGCTGTATCCAGAGCCTTCTACCTGGGAGACCCTGACTGGTCTTGGGATCTCAGGCTATCCATGGCGTCTGAATATGCTAGGAGTGTTGCTAGATATTGGGAGCTAAGGCTAAAAGGGCTCTCGAAGGAGGATGCTAGATACATACTCCCACAGGCAGTTGCAACAAAGGTCGTGGTTACTATGAATGCCAGGGAGATCCTCCACTTCCTAGGGCTCAGAATGTGCACACACGCACAGACAGAGATAAGGCTCGTAGCATGGATGCTGAGAGAGGAGCTGGTTAAGATACACCCAAGACTATTCAGAGAGGGGATAAGGAACTGCATACTAGCATCAATAAAAACACTAGAAGCCTTCAGACTAGGGTATAACCCCTCCAATTCTAGAGAAGAGCCCTTAGGATCTATTTAGTACTTTTTACACCTGAAAGCCTCGTCTTTTAATGCTTATCAGCTTTTATATTCTGGTTTTTAGAGGAGTTCTATGACTTCTGGTGATGATGGTTTGCTAACCCTTTCAATAGGCATGATGGTTAGCTCCGAGCCTGAAGCCATAGAGCTCCTCAGAAGATACAACACAGCCCTAAACTATGCAATAAACAAGATCCTGAGCCTTGGTTTGAGGAGCTTTGGAGGGTTCACAACGCTCTATATAGAGAGCTGAGGGAATGGTTCGACCTCCCATCAAGGATTGCTATTGACTGCTATAGGGATATGCCCTTGTAAATGCAAAGGCTTGGAGGAATAATCCTAGGAAAGGGAGGAGACTAAGGGTTAGGAAGCTGAACATGTGGCTGTATCCAGGGCAGAGCTACTGGATCATAGACGGCTACGTAGAAATTGCAGGAGGGATAAAGCTTAGGATCATTGGCTGGGATGGGAGGTATGATCAGTATGAAAATGGGGAGGCAAGGCTAGTCTATAGAGATAATAAGATGATGCTTTGGATATCAAAGAAGATACCCAAGCCACAGCCCTACCAGCCAAGAGACGCTATAGCCGTAGATATCAATGAAAAGAAGATAGTATATGGAGATCACGTGATCAATGAGGAGAAAGACACCGAGATCGATGAAGCCCATAGGTAGAAGAAGCTTGCCGAGAATCTCCAGAGGAAATACCCATTAGATATCCTGTATGGAGGAGAAGAGGGATCCTGAATAGAATAACATCCTATCATGGGAAGTCTAGGAATATATTGGAGGACTGGGCTAGGAAAACAGCCTTGGAGATCTTGGGGCTAGCTTTAAGACTTCAATACGCAGTCGCTAGAGAGGATCTCACTGGGCTGATAAACACTCTGAGAAGGATCGAGAACAGGGATCACAGGGCAAGGCTCATAATAATGGGGTATTCAAGGCTTGGGAAGTGGATAGACTGGCAAGCTATGAAGCTGGATCACCACTAGCAATAGTGGATCCTAGGGGGACATCCTCGGAGTGCCCAAAATGCGGTACAGAGATGATTGAAAATGGATATAGAAGACTTAGATGCCCAAGTTGTGGATTCGAAGGAGACAGAGACGTTGTTGGAAAGCTCAATATAAGGAAGAGGGCTTTGAAAATGCTAAAGATCAAAGCAGATTTCGGGGGATCTCTGACCACCCCCACTGCCTTCCAGATGACAGAAACCCGAATAGATGGGGGGGGGGAACCAATGAACTGCCAGTAAAAGGGCGGGGAGGAGGTCAGAATCCGAAATACCTCCTCATAATATTTTTCTCATCAATCTCCCCAGGTCTGCCTTCATAAACTATCTCTCCATTAAATAATATATAAAACTTAGAGCTCAGATCTAAAGCTTTCTTAACGTTCTGATCTACAATGAGGACTGTTATATTAAGTTCTTTATTCAGCTTTTCAATAATATTGTATATCTCCGCAACGATTTTAGGAGCTAGCCCTGCTGATGGCTCATCAAACATTAAGAGTTTGGGCTCTGACATAAGCGCTCGAGCTATTGTGAGCATTCTCTGTTCCCCACCACTTAATGTACCTGCTAATTGTTTTGAACGTGATCGCATCCACGGGAATATATTATATATTATCTCGAGCTTCTCTCTTATTTTATTTTTATCCTTAATTAGTATAGCTCCCGCAACTATATTCTCATATATACTCATTTCAGGAAATATATTACGTGTTTCAGGGACCAGAATAAGCCCTTTTGCTACTCTCTCATGAACACCTAGATTTTTTACTTCTACACCATCAAATATAATAGAACCTCTGCGTGGCCTATATATCCCGGCTAGTGTGTTTAAAAGGGTGGTCTTTCCTGATCCATTTGGACCTATTATAGATACTACTTCTTCCCTTTCAACTCTAAAGGATACATTCTTTATTATTTCTAAACCTGCTAGCTCAACAATAAGATCACTAACTTGGAGCATCTATTACTCACCCTATATATGATGATATAACTATAGGATTGGATACAACCTCCTCTGGTGCTCCCTCGGCAATAACCTTACCCTCGCTCAAGACTATAATTCTCCCACATATTTTAGCAAGGAATGGTATAACATGTTCCACTACTATTAATGTTGTTCCCTTACTATTTATCTCTTTTATTAGTCTAGAGATCTCAATAGCTTCTATCTCTGTTAGCCCAGCTACAATTTCATCTATCATTAATAGTTTCGGAGACAGAGCTAATGCCCTCGCAAGATCTAATTTTTTAAGCATAAAAGTGTTTAGAGAAGTTACTGGGGCCCCGGCATATCTCTCTAAACCGACAAATGCTAGTAGCTCCTTAGCCACTGCATATGCGTCTTTAGAAGCATGTCCATATTTCGGATTGTTCTTGACAGCTAGTACTACATTTTCTATTACACTCAATTTTCTAAAAGGTCTTGGTATTTGAAATGTTCTTAAGATCCCCATCCTAGCTCTTTTATGCAGCGGCATACGTGTCACATCTGTACCCTCAAAGTATATCCTACCTTCCTCAGGTGTATAGACACCCGATATAACATTGATTAGTGTTGTCTTACCGCTTCCATTAGGACCCATAATCCCTATAATCTCTCCTTTCTTAACATTAATAGAAACTCCTCTAAGTGCTATGAGACCCCCAAACCTCTTAACTATATTCTCTACAGCTAGTATCTCCTCTGCCATTTAGTAAATCCCTCTATAATACCTATAACACCTTTAGGTAAAAATAACATTATTGCCATAAGTAGAAATCCATATACTACGAGATTCAAACCATAGTATGAAGATAGATATATAGTTAGCAATTGATCTGCAGGAACCAAGATGAGTGTACCTAAAATTGGTCCCAAAAAAGTGCCAGCTCCCCCTATCATACCAATTACTGCTATTCTTATTGAGAAGCCTAGGCTAAATACGCTTTCCGGTGTGATGTAGCCAATATACTGGGCATAAAAAGTTCCTACGGGTGTCGCGATAACCGCGCTAATAATAAATGCTAATATCTTTGTTCTCATTGTATCAATGCCTATTGCCGCTGCAGCTACCTCATCATCCCCTATAGCTTTTAAACTTCTACCGAGAAAACCTCGATCAATGCTATAGCTTATATATAGGGCTACTAGAAGCATTACATATATTATATAATAATAGACTGCTATATCCAGAAAGAAGAAGTTAAAGGGATCATTCTTCGGAAGATAAATAATGCCTAGAGCCCCTCTAGTAATATCTACAAAATGGAGGGCTAAGAGCATGAGTATCTGTAGTATTGCTATCGTAGTCAACGCGAAGAATGCACCATGAAGCCTAAATGTAAGAATTCCGATAACAAAGGCTAGTAATGCGCTGGGTATTAGAGATATAACCATGCCAATCCACGGCGATATCCCATACTTTGTATACAATATTGCTGATGTATATGCTCCAATACCCAGAAACACTGAATGCCCTAACGACAAAAACCTAGTATATCCGCTGACAATATTCCATGATATGCACATGATAAGCGTCATATAGGTTAGTATTAATAGTCTAAGTATAGCTGGCCCTGCAAAGGTAGGTATCATCCCTAATATTAAAATGATTACTAATACTAATAATACTTTAAAAATAACCCTATTAAGCTCTCCTAACAACCCTAACACCCATAAGACCTGAAGGTCTTAGTAGTAAAACTATTATAAATACTAGATATGCTAGTGCTAGGCTCAAATCTGGTGAAACATAGGTCGTAGAGATTGATAAAGCTATTCCTAGTATGAATGCCCCTATTAACCCTCCTATATAGTTCCCTAATCCACCGATAACTGCAACGATAAAGGCATATAGTACAAGGATTTGACCTATGTATGGATGTGTATAGTAGATCCCAGCAAGTATGCCGGCTGATGCACCGACTATTCCTATACCGAATAGCCATGCTAACAAATATATTTTTTCTATATTTATACCGCATAACCCTGCCCCAATAGCGTCTTGCGCAGCAGCTCTCATAGCGATCCCTGTTTTTGTATATTTAAGAAAATAGTATAGAAATATCGATATAATCAGCGTATATAATAGAGCTATCAGGTGTGGAAATGATAGATAGTATCCTCCAATATATATACTATAAGTAGCGTATGGCGTAGTGATCCCTCTATATGTAGGGCTCCATAGCAATTGAGCCATACCTATTAAAAAGATGCTTAACCCCATAGTTACAGCTATTTGCACATAATCTTCTCTATAAATTATTTTGTTAATTACAATTTTATATATTATATATCCTAAGAATAGAGATACGAGCAAAGATACGGGCATGGTAAAGAGAGGATCAATGCCTAGGTAATAATACAACCAAAAGACTGCGTACATCGCGATCATTAAATATTCTCCATGCGCGAAATTAACGATTTTCATGATGCCAAAAATTATGTTCAAGCCAACAGCAATTATAGCATAGATACTGCCAACTGCTATACCATTTATAATAGCCTGTATCAGAATGCTCTCAAACACATCTTTTCCCCATTATATGATATTTTTAACTTTTCCATAATTATTTAGGTAGCTGAAATGATCCTTTTGCTAAATCGAAAGGATATATCGTTATAAGCCTCCCATCCGAAGTCCACTGGACCATTACAGCTACTGCTCTCTTATTCCAGCCCCTCTCATCAAATTCGACACCATAATACATGGGAGGACCTGCAGGACCAGTATTTATAACCAGCCTTCTGAGCGCCTCAGCAATCTTAATAGGATCTGTGCTCCCTGCCCTCTCAATTGCTTCCTTAAGAGCATACACCCCTGCATAGTTAACCCCAACCTGTTCTTGAGGAAATAAGACGTTAAATTTCCTCTTATACTCTTCTATTTTATCCTTAGGCCAAAAATCATGGTTCCACTGAGCAACGCTTATGACATATGCAACATTCTCCTTTAGGGCCTCATAAAAAGATGGGTAGAGATATCCTGCTCCACCCCCTATAACAACTGCTTTTACGCCAAGGGCTTTCATTGTTTTTATTATGAGAATAGCATCTGTTAAGTATGAAACAGGGTAGACGAAATTAGCTCCAGAAGCAGCAACCTTTTGAACTATTGGAGTTGCATCAGTTAAAGGCGTGCTATATTGCTCCTTCAATACTATATCGAATCCTAGATTCTTGAAGTTAGAGTAAGCGGCTTCAGCGGTTCTCACCTCATACTCTGTGCTTCCATGAACTATAGCGATCTTTATACTCAGGTTATATCTCTTCCTAAGTTCATCTAGGAATTTTGCTGATGTACCTCCGAAGATCTCTGATGTCGGACCCATCATAAATACCCATGGCTCATCTCTTGGATTGTTTTTCAGAATATCTATGCTAATAGCTCCTGTCACAGCTGGTATTTTATATTTAATGAATATAGGCTGAACCGCTATCATTAGATAACTGAGGCCGGGACCCACCGCAGCTGATATTTTATATCTAGCTAATGTATCTTCAACTATAGAAACGGCTTTACTGGCATCACTAGTTATATCTACAACTATAAGTTTTATCTTCGCACCTCCCAAGCTTTTGATCCCTCCTTGTGAGTTTATCTCTTCAGCTGCATATTGTATGGCCTGCAATATATCATGCCCATATACAGACTGCTCGCCTGATAGAGGCATAAATACTGCTATGTTTACTTCTTTAACTTCTTCTGTGGGTCTCGGATATAGGAAGAGGAAGTAGTAAGTTATAATTCCTAGAATTACTACTATTGATAATATAATACTAATCATCCTGTAACTAACCATTTTAATAGCCATATTAACATCCTCATAAAATAGTAAGTTAGAAGGGTATATAAGTGTTACATTAAAAATAAGGTTTATATCTATAGTATTTGTTAAAAATGGTATGTCTAACTTTACCTATTTCAGTAAGAATTTATTTATGGCTTCTCTTTTAGGTTCAAAGCCTATTCCAGGTTCCTTGGGTATCATTATATAGCCCTTCTCAATAATCTCTATTGGTTTTGCCGGTATCTCTTCTGCTAGTGGATTATCTCTTTTATACATATATTCATATGTCAGAAATATCTCTCTCGGTATGGATGCTGATGCATATATTGTTGCAGCTCTGCATCCAGGTCCTGAAAGCCCGACATGAGGGGCTATAAAAAGCCCTTCTGTCTCTGCTAGATGAGCTATTTTAATGAATTCTGATACGCCTACTCTAGCGATATCGGGTTGGAGAATATCCAATGCTCTTCTACGTATAAATTCCTGGAACTGGTATTTGGTAAAGAGCGACTCTCCACCCGCGATCATTACCCCTAGCCTCTTTTTAATCTCCCTATAGCCTTCGACCATGTAGGGGGGGATCGGTTCTTCGAACCATGTAATCTCGTATCTTTCTAAGATCCTTCCTATTTTTATTGCCTCGCCCACGCTATATGCTGAATTAGCATCAACCATTATCTCGAGATCGTATCCTATATTATCTCTAATAGTGCGCATAATCTTTTCTATCGAGAATCCTTTTATCTTTACTAATTTCTCCAATCCAATCTTTATTTTAATCTGATCGAAGCCATTATCAATAAGTGAATAGATCTCGTCTAAGAAATCCTTCTCAGAAAAACCTTTCAGATAGTGCCAATATATGGAGGAAGCATATGCCTTAAGTTTATCCATGGTAGGTCCCCTAAGGATACGATATATTGGGAGTCCAAGAATCTTACCCATCAAATCCCATAACGCCATATCAACACCAGCAATAGCCTCAATAAAGTAACCTGCAATATGACCGCGGGTCTTGAGGGATGCAAACATCCTTTGCCAAAGATCTTCAATTGCTAGAGGATCCTGGTTAATTATTATAGGCTTCAAGAGCCTATCTATAATCTCCTTATGGGCTGTCGGTACTTCCCTAACAATTGCCTCACCATAGCCGGAAATACCTTCAGAAGAAGTTATTTTTACTATTAAGGAATAAAAATTTCTTCTGACACCTGCCTCCGCAAGCTCTCTCCAGTATGGGAGATAGTGATCAGGTTTGT
>Ga0209143_1000631_pt1 | contig 17224 bp, 14 predicted proteins | sample FaiFalFF_MnMetaG_3_FD_184739 | JGI IMG/M metagenome (GOLD analysis project Ga0209143, IMG submission 184739) | Freshwater microbial communities from Yellowstone National Park, Wyoming, USA - Fairy Falls B (FF_Mn_B) MetaG (SPAdes) (version 3) | ecosystem: Environmental > Aquatic > Freshwater >...
CTTCGGGGACCGCTGGGGAGTATTCGCCGCCGGTGACCGCTTCTGGAATTGGCTGCGCGGACTTCCCCACCGTCGTCCCTCCCCTCAGCGGCGTCGGGGGCTGATGCTCGTCCGCCCCGCACCCCCGGCGGAGGAGGTGCTCTTCTACTTCCAAGGCGCCCCGATCACGCAGTCCGATATCGACGCCATCCTGGACAAGATCGTCACGCACGGCTACGATAGCCTCAGCGAGCACGAACGCCAAATCCTCTACGAGTTCAGTCGCCACGTACACAACGGGCGGTAACCATGCAGTTCGAACTCGGAGTTCTCGAGCAGCAGCCAATTGCCACGCGCCCCTTCCGGCGGCGCAAGACACGGCGCGTCATGGTCGGGAACGTCCCCGTCGGCGGGAATGCGCCAATCTCGGTGCAGACCATGACCAAGACCAAGACCGCCGATGTAGAGGCAACGGTGGCGCAGATCCTGCGCTGCAAGGAAGCCGGTGCGGATATCGTGCGCGTGACGGTCAACGATTGGGAGGCTGCCGAAGCCATCGCCGAGATCGTCCGCCGTGTGGATATCCCCATCGTTGCCGACGTGCACTTCAACCACATCTTTGCACTCAAAGCCATCGAAGCCGGTGTTGCCAAGGTGCGGATCAACCCCGGCAACATCGGCTCGCGCGAGCGCATCCGGCAGGTCCTCGAAGCTGCCAAAGCGCGCGGTATCCCCATCCGCATCGGGGTCAACTCCGGCTCGCTGGAGAAGGACCTGCTGGAGAAGTACGGCTACCCGACGCCGGAAGCGCTCGTGGAGAGCGCGCTGCGCCATGTGGAGATTGCCCAGGATTTCGGCTTCGACGACATCATCATCTCGGTCAAATCCACCGATGTCCGCTTGATGATCGAAGCCTACCGGATGCTCGCCGACCAGGTGGATTTCCCGCTGCACCTGGGGGTGACCGAAGCCGGCTTACCCGGCACGGGCATCATTAAATCGGCTGTGGGGATTGGAACGCTCCTGGCTGAGGGCATCGGGGACACTATCCGGGTCTCCCTGACCGATGAGCCCGAGCGCGAGGTGGAGGTCGGCAAGGAGATCCTCCGCTCGCTTGGACTGGCGCAGCGGAGCGTGGAGATCATCGCCTGCCCCACGTGCGGGCGCATCGAGGTGGATCTCTTCCGCATCAGCCGTGAGCTGGAGGAGGCGATTCGCCGCGCCGGTATCCGCAAACCGGTCAAGATTGCCCTCTTGGGCTGCGTGGTCAATGGTCCGGGGGAAGCCAGCGAAGCCGATATCGGCATCGCTGCCGGACGCGGCGTTGCACTGCTCTACCGCAAAGGGGAGGTTGTCCGCCGGGTCAGCGAGGAGGAGATTGTCCCTGCCATCCTGGAGGAGCTGGAGCGCTTCGAGCCGGAGAGCTGAGCATGCCGGCCATCCTGGAGGAGCTGGAGCGCTTCGAGCCGGAGAGCTGAGCATGCCGGCACCGGAGCTGAGCCTTTCGGGCATGCGGGCATTGGTGTGCGGGGGCACCCAGGGTATTGGGCGTGCCATCGCCTTCATGTTCGCGCGCGCCGGTGCCGAAGTCACGCTGCTGGCGCGCAATCCCGAACGGCTCGAACAGGTACGGCGCGAGCTCCCCACCCCCGAACAGCAGCAGCACCGGATCCTGGTCGTGGACATGGCGCAGACCGAACAGCTCCAGCGGGTGCTCAAAGAGCATCTGCAGCAGAGCGGGCTCGCCTACCACATTCTGGTGCACAACACGGGCGGTCCTCCACCGGGACGGCTCTCGGAGGCACCGCTGGATGCCTTCGAGCACGCCTTCCGGCAGCATCTCTGGAGCGCCCATGTGCTCATGCAAGCCCTGTTGCCCGGGATGCGCCAGTTGGGCTACGGGCGGATCGTGAACATCCTCTCCACCTCCGTACGCCAGCCAATCGAAGGGCTGGGGGTCTCCAACACCGTCCGAGCAGCGATGGCGAGCTGGGCAAAGACGCTCTCTGTGGAGCTGGCGCCGATGGGCATCACCGTGAACAACATCCTGCCCGGCAGTATCCAAACGCAGCGGCTCGAATCCCTCTGGCGCTACCAGGCAGAGCAGACCGGCGTGCCGCTGGAGAGCATCCTGGAGCAGACGTTGCAGCAGATCCCCATGCGGCGAATCGGGCAGCCCGAGGAGATTGCTACTCTGGCGCTGTTTCTTGCCTCCCCACTTGCCGGCTACATCACGGGCGTGAGCATCCCCGTTGATGGCGGGCGCACGCGCTGCCTGTAGCTGCTACGGCGGCAACACGACGCGGATCCCCTCCAGGCTCCACCGTGCTTTGACCTCGAACGGTCCTGCGCGCACACTGCGTTCGGCAAAGCGGAAGGGAAAGGCATTGCCGGCGCTGTAGACGCCATCGCCATCGGCATCGCAGAAGAGCTCCAGCGTGTACTCTCCAGCGGGCAGCTCATCGAACGCCCATTGTCCGGGATGCTCCAGCGTAAGGCGGCGGCGCAGCTTGCCCGCGCGGTCGTAAAGCTGCAGCACGTACGGTCCGCCGCAGCCGAGGCTATCGAGCAGCTCTCCGCGGAGCTCGCCACAGGTCCGCGGGTCAAGCGTCCGAAAGGCAACGCGGAGGAGCGTATCGCGCAGGGAGCGTCCATCCAGGGCAGCCGCCGTGCGCCCTTGCCCGCGCGGTCGTAAAGCTGCAGCACGTACGGTCCGCTGCAGCCGAGGCTATCGAGCAGCTCTCCGCGGAGCTCGCCACAGGTCCGCGGGTCAAGCGTCCGAAAGGCAACGCGGAGGAGCGTATCGCGCAGGGAGCGTCCATCCAGGGCAGCTGCCGTGCGCCAGCGCAGCTGCAGGAGGTGCCACTCGTCCGGTTGCCAACGCTGCTGCGGGCGAATACGCCACCGATTCTGCTGCACCGCCTCCTGCACGATGGGGACAGGTACCCCCTGCGCCGTCTGCACCGTGCATTCCAGCGCCGCCGTATCCATCGCGGCATCGGCGAAGAGCTCCAGAACCTCGTCCAGTCCGACCCCGCGTGCGCTATCGCCTGGCACAGTCCACAGGCGCACGGCCTGCGTATCCGGTGTTGGCACCGGGCGGAACGACAAGGGCTGCGGAGCTTGTACGAGCACATTTCCAGCGGTATCGCGCACACTGCCCGGGCGAACAAGAACAGCGTAGCGCCGGTTCGGCTCCAACGCCCGCTCCGACACCAGCTCCACTACCGTCGGACGCTGCGGCACCTGCACGGCTGCCCGCACGGCAACGGTATCGGCGCCGGCGCTATCGGCGAAGGCAAATCCCTCCGCACGCAGCGATGCAGGATCGAGCGGCTCACTCCACTCCAGCCAGACCCGTCGCTGGCTCACCGGGCGAACGTCGGAAAGCTGTGGTGGGGTTCGGTCTCGCGGTGCGCCTAAGCGCAGCTGCACGGTCGTTGGGGAATCGGCATGCACGACGATGGGATGGGTTGTCGTGCCCAACGCATCGCGCTCCTCCTGGTAGAGCCCATCGCCATCCTGGTCACGCACGGCGAAGAGCCGATACTCCCCTGCGGGCAACCCCATCAGACGGAAGCTCCCTGTGCGCATCCCTCCGCACGCAGCGATGCAGGATCGAGCGGCTCACTCCACTCCAGCCAGACCCGTCGCTGGCTCACCGGGCGAACGTCGGAAAGCTGTGGTGGGGTTCGGTCTCGCGGTGTGCCCAAACGCAGCTGCACGGTCGCTGGGGAATCGGCATGCACGACGATGGGATGGGTTGTCGTGCCCAACGCATCGCGCTCCTCCTGGTAGAGCCCATCGCCATCCTGGTCACGCACGGCGAAGAGCCGATACTCCCCTGCAGGCAACCCCATCAGACGGAAGCTCCCTGTGCGCCCCAGTTGCGTACGGTAGCGCGCCGGCGTGTGCGAAGGATTGAGCGTATCGGGCAGCAGCCCATCCAGCCGGTACGCCCAGATGTAGACCCCTTGCGGCTGCGGGTCGAGCAGTTCGCCCAGAATTGCTCCTCGGTCCAGCTCTGGACCTGTGGAGAAGACCAAGCTGAACGCCGTATCGGGGTGGTTGCCCGCCAGGTCGCGGTACTCCGTGCCCAGCAGCAGCACGTACGTCGTTGCCGAATCCAGCCCGTGGGGAAGGCGAATCGTGAGCGTCTTGCCCCACCAATCCCAGGAGAGCTCCATCGGAGCCGGCGGCTGCAGGCGTATTGCCGAGAGCACCGATGCTCGGTCCACAAACTCGCTGAAGTGGATCCGGATGGCTCGCCCGCTGAAGTTGCGCGTGCCCGGTTCCGGCTCCACCGCACGCACGAAGGGAGGCTCCCGGTCGGGCGGTCCTCCAGGCGGAGGGAGTGGATTGGCACATCCCCACAGCAGCAGTGCTGCAATCAGCGTCCGCTCCATGCGCTCCAGGCAACTGCTCCCATGTACAGCACCTCCATCACCGTATACGCCAGCGCCACTGCCGGGACCCCACCGACGGCGTAGCTCAGCAGCGTCACCGGCAGCATCGCCAACAGGATCAGCACCATTGCCCGCACCAGCCGATGCTGTGTCCCGGGCAGCGTCAGCACATACGCCTCCAGAAGGTGCGACAGCAGCACCGCCGGGAAGCTCAGCAACATCAGCCGCAGCGGCAGCACCGCTTCCTCGATGGCGAAGGTCAGCTCCATGAGCACAGGGGCAGCAATCCACAGTGGGAGCACAACGGCTGCAGCCACAAGCAGGCTCAGCGCAATCCCCTGGCGGAGGCTGGCTCTATCGGGATTGCGGGCAAACTCCGGCAGCAGCACGACAAGCACCGCCCCCGGTAGCATCCGCAGCACCATCAGGAAGCGCTGCGCCGCCGAGTAGACGCCCACCGCTGCCGGAGTCCCCACCCACCCCAGCAGCAGCACTCCGTAGCGCATGAAGAGCACGGTTAAAAACCCGAACGCCATCCAGCCGAAGCGCTCGCGCAGGAGAGCACCAAGGCGCTGCAACAGCTCGACCGCACCGCTCGGTCGCAAGCGCCAGAGCCGCTGTAGCTCCCGCCAGGGATTCCATTCGGGATGGACCGAGTGCAACGCCTGCGCTCCCCAGGCAACCCGCGGAAGCGCCGTTGCTACGAGTGCAACGCCTGCGCTCCCCAGGCAACCCGCGGAAGCGCCGTTGCTACCCCGTTGAGCAGCACCAACAGCGCCAACGGCATCTGCGCAAAGAGCCCTGCAACGGCAGCGCTCGCTCCAATGGTGCTGCTTACGGCGATAATCTGCGCTGCGCGCTCCTGCTGCCCTGCCCCGCGGAGCCCTGCCATGAGCGTATCCCCCACGCTGTGGAGAAGCCCCGCAAACAGCGCAACTGCTGTCACGAACACCACCTGCGGCTGCCCGCTTGCCGCCGCTACTGCCAGCACAGCACCGAATGCCGGCAGCCACAGCACAAGCTTTGCCGCCTGAGCTTCAGTCAATGCTGTCAACTCCCCTGTGCGGGCAACCTGCTGCGGGAGCGTCAACTGATAGTTGGCATCGGTGAAGACCTGCGCCAGCGTGCCCAGCGCCATTGCAAAGGAGAAGACGCCCAGCTCCTCGGCACCGCGGAGCCGCCCCAGCAGAATCGAAAACAGCGCAACCCCCAACACACCGAGCAGGTCTGCCGCAAAGTAGCTCCCGATTGCCCGCAGCAAGCGCCTACCCTTGCTGCCATGCGCCATCGTTTGTGCCGAACGCCGTATTTTTGCCTGCGCGTTCATGCCCATTCCACGGTAGCTCAACGGTCAGAGCACCTGGCTGTTAACCAGGGGGTTGTGGGTTCGAATCCCACCCGTGGAGCTTCCCCGCAATCCATCGCCGCCTGTGGACGTGCCGGAGTCAAAAAGGTTTTCCCCGCTGCGGCTTTAGCTTTCCCCCTGGCAGCCGATATACTCCTGCGGAGCGGCACCGCACGGTGCGTGCCGGGAGTGTGAAACAGCGCGCCTGAGGACTATGTTCGTGCTGATCGGGCTGGCGGTGGTCTTTGCCAGCATCATCGCTGGCTACACCATGCACGGGGGACAGCTCCTGATTCTGTTCCAAATCAGCGAGTTCCTCATCATCGGTGGGGCGGCGATTGGGGCGCTCCTCATCTCCAATCCGCCGGACATGCTCCGCCGCATCGTTCAGGGCGTTCTGGCAACACTGCGCGGCAACAAGCTCTCGAAGGCAGCCTACCTGGAGCTGCTGCAGTTCCTCTTTGAGATCTTCCAACTGGCAAAGCGCGAGGGGCTTATCGCCCTGGAGCAGCACGTGGAGAACCCACACTCCAGCGCCATCTTCAGCAAATACCCCACGGTGCTTGCCAACCACCACGCCGTGGACTTCTTCTGCGACACGATGAAGGTCGTGCTCAACGGCGGGGTCCCGCCCCACGACCTGGAGGACCTCATGGAGCTGGACCTGGAGACCATTCACCAGAAGGAGTCGCGCGCCCCGGCGGCGCTCATCACCATTGCGCCCCGGCGGCGCTCATCACCATTGCGGATTCGCTCCCAGGACTGGGAATCGTTGCTGCAGTGCTCGGCGTGGTTATCACCATGGGCAAGGTGGACCAACCTCCGGAGGTGGTCGGACACAGCGTTGCCGCAGCCCTGGTGGGGACCTTCCTGGGCGTGCTGCTCTCCTACGGGGTGGTTGGACCCATCGGACGCAGCTTAGAGAACCTCCAGGCAGCCGAGCAGCGCTACCTGAACTGCATCAAGGCAGCCATTCTTGCCTTCGTCAAAGGGGCACCGCCGGTGGTTGCCGTCGAATACGGACGCCGCGCCATCGACCCGGACTTCCGCCCCAGCTTCCAGGAAACCGAAGAGGCACTCAAGCGGGCACGGTAGACCATGGCAGAGCCCAAAAGCGAGCCGATTGTCATCCGCAAGCGGCGCCGGGCAGCCCATCACGGGCACCACGGAGGCGCCTGGAAGGTCGCCTACGCCGACTTCGTCACCGCGATGATGGCGTTCTTCCTGGTGATGTGGATTATGCAGCTTTCGGAATCCTCCCGCAGAGCCATCGCCAGCTACTTCAACGAGCCGGGCGCTTTTAGCTTCCTGACGGGCAAGGCGCTGCCAATCGATATCAAAATGCGTCCGGCACGCTACGTACTGGAGAAGGGCGGCGATTACTACGACAACTTCTCCGAGCGGGGTGGACCCTACCAGCCCTTCCCCGTGGGCATCGGAACGGCGGGGGTAAGCCCAGAGCAGTGGCGCCAAGCCGTACAGGATAGCAGCCGCGCCGCTGCCCGCCTGGAACAGCTCCACCAAGAGCTGCAGGCAATGCTGCAGGAGCTCTCGCAGCGCAATCCCGAACTGGGCGAGCTGCTTGCTTCGCTCCGACTGGAGATGACCCCGGAAGGACTCCGCATCGAGCTGCTGGAGACGCGGGAGAACCTCTTCTTCCGCGTCGGCAGCGCCGAGCTTCGTCCCCCAGCAGAACAGCTTCTCCGCCGCTTGGGTGAGGTCCTTGCCCGGCTCCCCAACCACATCGAGGTCGAAGGACACACCGACAGCCGCGCCTATGCCCCCGGTTCGCGCTACACCAACTGGGAGCTCTCCACCGACCGCGCCAATGCCGCCCGGCGTGTGCTGGAGCAAGCCGGTCTCTGGAAGGGGCAGGTCACCAGCGTCATCGGCTATGCGGATTCCAAGCCCCGCAATCCGGAAAACCCCTTCGACCCCTCCAACCGCCGAGTGAGCATCCTGGTACGGCGGCTGACGACGGCGGACTTCCTGCGCCTGATGCAAGTGCAACGGGACACCTCTGCCCAGACGCAGTCGGCTGGGTCATGACTCCGGCTCCGCTGAGCATCCTGATTGTGGATGACCAGCCATCGGTTGTGGCGGCGCTCGAAGCCGTGCTTCGGGAGCTGCTCCCAGAGGCAGAGCTCCTGACGGCGGGCTCTGCCGAAGAGGCGTGGGAGCTAATCCAGCGCCACCGTCCCGCAATCGTGCTCTGCGATATCGTACTCCCGGGCGAGACCAGCGGTCTGGGACTATGCCAGCGCATCAAGGCTACCCCGGAGCTCGCCTCCACCTATGTCATCCTCATGACCGCGTTCGACACTGCAGAGTGGCGCGAAGCTGCCCTCTACCAATACCGAGCCGACGCTTACCTGCGCAAGCCCTTCCGCATTGCCGAATTGCAGGAGAAGCTCGAAGCGGCATTCCACGCGCTTCAATCCCGACCGCAGCCGCAGCAGGACATCGTACTTACAGCCTCAGACGAGCTGCTCCAGCTCCTGCAAACACTGCTGGAGATCCGCTCACCGGCGCTGCGGCAGCTCTCCACACAGCTCCACCACTGCTGCCAATGGCTGGCAGACCATGCCGAAGGACTGGAGGAGCGGGAACGGCTGCTGCTCCCGCATGCGGGCATGGTGTACCCGGTCGGTAGGCTTGCACTGCCGGATTCCCTGCTCTACGAGCCGATGACGCACAGCGGGCATCTTGCTCACGAGCTCCTCGTTCAAATCCCCCTGGCCGCAGCCGCCGTGTGCCGACAGCATAGCCGACTGCTGCCGCTGGTCCCGATCTTGGAGGCAGTAACGGAGAACTACGACGGAACGGGCTTCCCTCACCACCTCCGCGCGTGGGAGATCCCACTGCCGGCACGCCTGCTGCGGCTGGCAGTTGACTTTGAAGAGCTACTCTGGAGCACTTCGCAGGAGCCGCTCGCGGTGGCAGTCCATCTGGAGCGCTTTGCCCGCCAATGGGAGATCCCACTGCCGGCACGCCTGCTGCGGCTGGCAGTTGACTTTGAAGAGCTACTCTGGAGCACTTCGCAGGAGCCGCTCGCGGTGGCAGTCCATCTGGAGCGCTTTGCCCGCCAAGCGTACGACCCGCAGCTTCTTCCGCTGCTGCGTCAGTACGCTGTGCTCCGCCAGGCAGGAGCAACCGCTCGCAGCGTTGCCCTGCACGAGCTGCGGGAGGGCATGCGCCTCCTGTGCGATGTGCAGACCCGCTCTGGCATCAAGCTGCTGCCCAGCGGGACGGTGCTGACCTCGGCGCTCATTGAGCGGCTCCTCCGGCATCATGTCAACGACCCCATTGTCGGCGTGCTGATTGTGCAGCTCCCCGCGGAGGAGGCGTGAGCAGCCTTCGGCTCAGACGGCTTGCGCCACCGGAAGGGTGAAGAACTCCGGCTTCTCCAGTGCCTCAGCCCAGCGCCGTTGCGTGCGCTGCCGCCAGCTCCCGCGATGGTAGACCGCACCGAAGAGCAACGGGAGCGCCAGCGTTGCTTCGGCAAAGACCATCTGCTCGCGCTGTGCGGAGACCTTCCCCCAGGAGCTCGCCTCGCGGAGGGTCGAGCCGGAAAGCCCTCCATCGCGCTCATCGGCAACGGTGACTTGGATCGCGTACGCGTGCATAGGCACCTCCACGCCCAGCACCTCGGCTGCCACAACGATATCCTGGGCGAAGTTCTTCGGCACCCCGCCGCCGACCATCACCAGCCCCGTCTGCCGAGCATGGATCTTCAGGAAGGTCAGCTCGCGGTTCGGCACCCCGCCGCCGACCATCACCAGCCCCGTCTGCCGAGCATGGATCTTCAGGAAGGTCAGCTCGCGGAAGTCCTTGACCGAATCGATCGCCACGTGACGCGCCCCCGCCCGGTATTGGTGCAGCACCAGTCCAAAGCCCGCCGAGCAGTCCGAAAACGCCGGCACGAAGAGCGGCACTGCGCATTCGTAGGCAGTGCGCACGATCGAATCCTCCCCCAATCCGCGCTGCTGCAGGTAGCGCGCCATTGCTGCCAGGAACTCGCGCGAGCTATACACGCCTGGCTCAAGGCTATCGGCGATCTCGGCGATGGTGTGGTCGCACACCCGCAGCTCCTCCTCGTCAATGTACGTGTCGTAGATGCGGTCAATCATGAGCTGCCGGAGCTGTTCATCATCGGCGCGCGGCGACCCCTGGTAATGGCGAAAGCCCAATGCCTCGAAGAAGTCCTGGTCCACCAAGATCGCCCCGGTCGAGACCACCACATCCACCATGCGGGAGCGGATTGCCTCCACGAGGATGCGACGCAGCCCCGCGCTGACCAAGGACCCCGCCAGGCACAGAATCACCGTGCAGTCGGGGTCGCTGAGCATGGCGTCGTAGATCTCCACAGCGCGATGGAGATTGCGGGCTTGGAAGGACATGCGCCCCATCGCGGCAACGAGATCGGCGATTTCGGGGTAGCGCGTGATGTCTACGTGCTCCACCACCGCTTCCGGACGCAGGTACTCTGCCTTGGTGCTCATCAGTGCATGCACGGATTGACCAACCCGGTCGTGGGGACGCAGTGTGGCGAGTTTTCACGTAGCGGGGACCTGGTTCGGGAAGAGCGCCTCCTCCACCATCTCGCACCAGATGTGCCCGATGAGGATGTGCGCTTCCTGAATCCGCGCCGTGACCGAGCTCGGCACGACCACCGCTGCCGTACAGTGTGGAAGGATGCGCCCTCCACCGCTGCCCAACAAGCCGATGACGGCAAGCCCCTGGCGCTGCGCCTGCTGAGCCGCCCGCAGCACGTTCTCGGAATTGCCGCTGGTGGAGATTGCCACCAGCACATCGCCGGCACGCCCGTAGGCTTCCACCTGGCGGGCAAAGACATTATCGAAGCCCAAATCGTTGCCCCCAGCCGTCAGGATGGAGCTATCCACCGTGAGGGCGATCGCCGGAATCGCCGCACGGTTGACCTGGCTGCGCAGCCGCACCACCAGCTCCGCCGCAATGTGCTGTGCATCCGCTGCCGAGCCCCCGTTCCCGCATAGCAGCACCTTCCCTCCCCGCCGTAGGCTCTCCGCCAACAGCCTCCCGCAGTGCTGGATGTACTGCAGGCACTTGCAGGCACTGCTCGAGCAGGCGCTGTTTGACCTCGATCGATTCCCGAATCGCTGCCGCAGTATCCATCATGCGCTCACATCTTGACAAACCGGCACCACACCTGGGGCTTCCCTCCGCGGACCACCCAGAGGCTGTACACCCCCGGCGGAAGCTGCTCCAGAGCAAGCTGGACAGACCCCTGCGCCGGCACCGACGGCGTGGAGCGGAGCACCACTTGCCCCAGCACGTTCACCACCACAAGCTCGGAGACATCCTCCGGCAGGACCACGCGCAACTGCCCCGTCACTGGATTCGGCAGGCACGCCCATGGCTGCCCCAGAGCGGGCTCCTGCACCGAAATGACAACATCCACCGGGTCGGAGATCGCCCTACAGCCGTTGGAATCCACACGGGCTCCTGCACCGAAATGACAACATCCACCGGGTCGGAGATCGCCCTACAGCCGTTGGAATCCACAATCGCGACGGCATACTGCCCAGAGCGCTGCGCTACAAGGCGCCGGGAGCGTTCGCCCGGGAGCGGCTCACCGTTGAGGTACCACTGGTAGCCAATGGCAACCGAGCTCTGGCATTCCAGCGTGTCGCCCCGACGCTCTATGCTCGGCTTGGGTGGCAGTGGATGGACCGTAATCTGCACCGGCGCTGAAACAGCACGGCACCCCTCTGCGGAGACGACCTCGACGGTGTAGCTTCCGGCGGTGCGCACCGTCAGCCGCCGCGTTGTATCGCCCGTATTCCAGCGGTAGCGCACGTACCCAGCTTCGGCTTCCAGGACGGTGCTATCGCCCTCGCAGAATGCACTCGGTCCCAGCACACGCACCGTCGGTGGGTTCAGCTCCAGCACCGCCACCGAGAGGGGCTCGCTCTGCGCCGTGCATCCCTGCGGAGTGCTCTGCTGGAGGCGCACCCAACCGCTCCCGGCTGTGTCCCACAGGACCAGGACCGAGGGCATCCCCTGTCCGCTCACAATTCGCCCTCCGCGCACCTCCCAGCTATACGTATCGCCCGCACCAGGGAATGCTGCGCTGTAGCGTGCCGTATCGCCTCGGCACACGCGCGAACCTCCGCTGACCTGCGCCTGCGGTCGGGCAAAGACCGTGATCTGCACCGTATCGGAGCTACCGCTGCATCCGTACTGGTCGGTGACGACAACCCAGTAGAGCCCACCCGTGCGCACGGTGATGCTCGGGAGCGTATCACCGGTGTTCCACCGGTAGCGCCGGTAGCCCGAAGGCGCAACCAAGCGCGCGCTATCCCCCTGGCAGAACTGCGCTGCACCGACCACGCTCAGCCGCGGCTGCGGAAGCGGCTGCACGACCACCGTCACCGTATCACTGCTGCGGCAGCCGCGCGCATCGGTGACGGTCAGCACGTACTGCATCGAGGAGGTCAGCCGCGCAGTGGGATTCGGCGCGGACGGGTTGTCCAATCCCGTTGCCGGGCTCCATTGGTACGTGTACGGTGGCGCGCCACCCTGTGCTGTAGGATTGCCCCCTAAGCGAACCGCTTCACCAGCGCACACCGTGCGGTCCGGACCGGCATCCACCTGCGGCAGCTCGTAGACGGTGATGTACTGCGGGCGAATCAGCGTGTCGCTCCCAGCGCTATTGCGTACCACGAGGCGGACCGTATACTGCCCGGGCTGCTGGTACGTGTGCACGCAGTTCTGGGTGGTGTAGTCCACCACACCGTCGCCGTTGACATCCCATTCCCACGCGGTGGGATTGCCCGCGCTGGAATCGAAGAACTGCACCGTCAGCGGTGGGCACCCACTCAAGGGCTGGGCACCGAATCGGGCAACCGGCGCCCCGATGACACAGTTCGAGCTATTGAGTGCCACGATTGCGCTTGGTCCACACGGAGCCGAGACCGTGCTATACTGCATCACGTACAGCCCACCGGCTTGGTCCGTTTGCGCTCCCAGCGTGCGGATCATCACGCCGGGTCCGATGGCGTAGTGCATCAGCGTATTCGGCGCAATCACATGCCCCAGCAGGTGCGCATGCCCCAGCTCGTGCAGCACAACGGATTCGAAATCGTACTGCCCCGTCCCCGGCGGCTGCGGTCCAAAGTTCCAATTGATACCGGCGCCGGGGCGCCGGAAGATAAGGTCCATCCCTCGGCGATACCAGTACGAGTTCCCACCGGCGGAGCAGCCACCGTAGTAGTTGTACGTCACGCCCAGCACGCCACTGGGCAGATTGCAACTGGTGTTATCGAAGCTCACGACATTGATGCCGTCATCGGCAGCGCACTGCACCGTGGTGGTCGTCTGCGCCAGCCCAAAGTTGACGTACGTGCCGCAGCGCCATGTCTGCAGGGCTCGTTTGAAGGCGTTGAACGCGTCCGTATTGGTAGCAAAGCTCGCGTTCGGCACCAGTGTGTAGCCGCCGGCGCTGTTGGCATTGACCAGGCGCACACGGTAGCGCTGCCCGCCGGAGCTTAGCGTCAGCACTGCGTAGGGGATGCTCAGCGCCGAAGGGGATTGCACCGTTTCGTTGTTGCTGGTGACCACTCGGAAGTTGCCCGTTCCGGCTTCCGTCGGCACGATGACGCGGATCTCCGTATCGCTCCACAGCACGATGTGGTTGCTGGGCGCGGTGAACCATTGGCTGCCTCCGTAATCTGCGTGCGGGAACTGCACAGAGCCCGGGGTGCTCCCGAACCCCGAACCGAAGATGCGCAGCGTGTCGAAGGTGCCAGCGGTGATCTGCGTTGGCGTAAAGCCCGTAATTGTCGCCAAGGGGCGCGCAGGAGCATCCTTGCGCGGCTGCCAGGAGAGCGGCAACGGCGCACGCTCCCGATAGGGCTGCCCGACCAATTGCTCCAGGCTTCGGTAGAGTTCACCAATCGGGTAGCGGGCAAAGGGGTCCCACGCCCATCCCGACTGCAGCTCGTACACCAGCACCCCTTGCGGACCCGCCACCAACTCAAATGCCGGCGCGGAGAGCCGGGCACCCACCTCCGCCCTTGCCCGCCGAAGTAGGAACGTCCCTACGACACCTTCGGCAAGCGGCGCTGATGGGTGAACCTCGACCCAAAGGGTGTCCGTTCGACCGCCCTCGTGCACAAGCAGCAGAGTATCAGCCGCGTACTCGCCCATAAAGAGCTTGGTCACCCGAAGCCGCCAGACCGTGTAGAGCATGGGGCGGATTGGCTCGTAGAGCACCTGCTGCCTCTCGAGCCTGCCCTCTACAATCAGCTCCGCTTCGGCAACCCGTTGGGCAAGCGGCACCGGATAGAGCAAGCACTGGGCAACCGCGTTCACTGCGGCAGCGAAACCGAGGAGTAGTCCGCGCTTCATGGCGCTCATCCCGTTGGCAAATGACACACGCAGGAGTTCAAATACCGCCCCACCCCGCGTCCGCGTTCCCGAGAGCTATCCCTCAATGACACACGCAGGAGCTCAAATACCGCCCCACCCCGCGTCCGCGTTCCCGAGAGCTATCCCTCCAGCAGCTCCTCATCCCGAATGAGCAGCAGAATTGCCGAATGCGGCACGATGACGTAGCGCTCTCCTTCCAGCTCCAGCTCCAGCGCCTCCCGCTGAAGGTAGATTGCCAAATCGCCCTCCTGCGCCTGCAGTGGCAGGTACTGCACCTCGCGCGCCTTCCAGGGTTCGTCCCACTCCGGAGGCGTCGGGAGCAGATACCCGGGTCCGACCTTGACCACGTAGCCGGTTTGCACCTTCTCGTTCTCCCGAACGCTGGGGGGCAGGTAGAGCCCGGACCGTGTGCGCAGCTCGCCCGTTTTGGGCTTGATGAGCACCCGATCGCCGACTACGATAAGATGCTCCAGCACTGTGCTCATCGCGCTTTCTCCGAATCTCTCCGCCATGCCGCCCGTCATTGCTTCGGCTGTGCCGTATCACGAAACCCACGCCTGGTTCGTTATAGGCACAGGAGTCCGAACGCGAGCGCGGGGATAGAGACGAGGATGCTGGAGCTTCCAGTACTGGGGTCCGAAACCGCTCCACAGCCCGCCGTGCACACGGCAAACGGGGCACGGCTGGTCTACGTGGAGACCTACGGCTGCCAGATGAATCTCAACGATACGGAGATCGTGCTGGGCATCCTGAGCGCCAACGGCTACGGTGTGGCGTCCCGTCCAGAGGAGGCGGACGTCATTCTGCTCAACACCTGTGCCGTGCGCGAGCATGCCGAGCAGCGGGGGGCACGGCTGGTCTACGTGGAGACCTACGGCTGCCAGATGAATCTCAACGACACGGAGATCGTGCTGGGCATCCTGAGCGCCAACGGCTACGGTGTGGCGTCCCGTCCAGAGGAGGCGGACGTCATTCTGCTCAACACCTGTGCCGTGCGCGAGCATGCCGAGCAGCGGGTTCTGGAGCGGCTCAACCATCTCAAGCCCTACAAGCGGCGGAAGCCCTGGCTGGTGGTTGGCATCCTGGGGTGTATGGCGGAGCGGCTGCGCTCCCGACTCCTGGGACGCAACGCGCTGGTGGAGCTGGTCGTGGGTCCGGACGAGTACCGCAAGCTCCCACAACTGCTGGAGCATGCCTTCGCTGGCGAACAGGGGATTGCCGTCCGGCTCAGCCGCGTGGAGACCTACGACGATATCGAGCCGCTGCGCACCGAGGGCATCAGCGCGTGGGTCTCGATCATGCGCGGCTGCGACAAATTCTGCACCTTCTGCATCGTGCCCTTCACCCGAGGGCGGGAGCGTTCGCGCCCGCTCAACTCCATCGTTGCCGAGCTGCAGCGCCTCTCTGAGCGCGGCTTCAAAGAGGTCACACTCCTGGGGCAGAACGTCAACAGCTACCGCGACCCAGTCAGCGGCGCAGACTTTGCCGACCTCCTTGCCGCCTGCGCCCAAGCCGTCCCGCATATGCGGATCCGCTACTTGACCTCGCACCCCAGCGACATGAGCGACAAGCTCATCGAAACCATGGCGGCGTATCCGAACATCTGCAAATACATCCACTTGCCCGTGCAATCCGGCTCGAACCGGATCCTGCGCCTGATGAACCGCGGCTACACCGTCGAGCAGTACCTGGAGCGCATCGAGCGCATCCGCCAGGTGATGCCCGACTGCGCCCTCTCCACCGATATCATCGCCGGCTTCTGCACGGAGACCGAAGAGGACCACCAGGCAACGCTGGAGCTCCTGCGAACCGTGCGCTACGATGGCGCCTACATGTTCAAGTACTCCCCGCGCGAGGGCACGCGGGCATGGAAGTGGGGCGATGACGTGCCCGAAGAGGTCAAGCTGCGCCGGCTCAACGAGATCATCGCCCTGCAGCAGCAGATCTCCTACGAGGTCAACCAGGAGCGCGAAATCGGGCGCATCCACGAGGTGCTCGTCGAAGGTCCCAGCAAGCGCAATCCCGAGGAGTGGCAGGGTCGCACCGACACGAACAAGGTTGTCATCTTCCCGCGCACTCCGGAGTGCTCCGTTGGGGCGCTTGTGCGGGTCCGCATCCACCGCGCCACCTCCGCAACCCTCTTCGGAGAGGTGCTCGCCGCCTGAGCAGCGCCCACGTTCGGAGATTCCCACTCGCCCTCCCAGGCTCGTGCGGTATGCTCTGCTTCTCCGAGGGCTCTCACTCTCCAGGCCTGCGCTTGAGGCTTCCGCTGCTTGCCTTGCCGACGCTATCCAGCCACGTACCAAACTCATCTACCCCAAGCTGATGCGGGTTCTCCGGCTCCAATGCCCAGCGCATCGGGCTGGTTAGAACGTATTCCCGAATGCGATTGAGGGATTCCTCGTTGCAGCGGAGAGGGGCAAGACGAGGATAGGGTTGTCAACAAAAGGGGCACTTTATACCTTGCCCTCCTGAAGAGCCTTTCTTCCTCGTTCTGAGATCTCCCAGATGCCCCGAGGCGAGTCGCTCTTCAACAGCCCCTCTCGGACCATCGTATTCCGACACCACTGCGCCGTGTTGCGCCAACGGATGGTATTGGGGTCCGAGGGTAAAGGCTGATAGTCATAATCGTTCAAGATGCCCCGCATCTTTCTCTCCACAAGGTCCAGCACCTTGGACATCTCCGCTTTGAGTCTCTTCGGACGCTTTCTGCGCCTCATTCTTCCTTCCGGAGCATAACCGGTGAAGATACTTCTCCATTCGTCTTGAAGTGCCTTAACCCTTTCGCGAAACTCGGTCAGCCGCGTCGCAATTTCAATCATCCGGCGAGCCTCGTCGTAAGCTCCTTTCTGAAAGGCTTCGGCACCGGCATCGTTGATGCTATTGGCAACCTGCTCGATCTCCTCAAGCAGGATTTCAAAGGCGATATGTACCTCGTTACGATCCATCGCACACGCTCCTTAGCTCCAAGGCACCACCCTTACCACCTCATTGCCCCGAAAATTATTCACCTTCACCGCAATGCGCTGGTATTTGCCAAGTTGGAAGGGGAACGAAGTGGTACCACGCATTTTTCAAAGGC
>Ga0209143_1000636_pt1 | contig 17153 bp, 21 predicted proteins | sample FaiFalFF_MnMetaG_3_FD_184739 | JGI IMG/M metagenome (GOLD analysis project Ga0209143, IMG submission 184739) | Freshwater microbial communities from Yellowstone National Park, Wyoming, USA - Fairy Falls B (FF_Mn_B) MetaG (SPAdes) (version 3) | ecosystem: Environmental > Aquatic > Freshwater >...
AGAGGCTACAACTGAAACCCTAGAGCTAGAAGATCTAACAACATAACCATATACACCGCTAAACCCCAAACCCTAACACCTAAGCTATAGAATTTAAACCAGCTAACTTAAACATTCCAGGAGGGGTCTAAAGGGTTGGAGAAGAGACTGGAGGAAGCCATAAGACTACTTGAGATCCTAATAAGGAATAGGGAGACATACTTTGACAAATCAGGATATCTGAACTCCGAGGGAATGAAGGTGGTAATGAAGATAATACGTATAATAGCTGAAGAGCTCCCAGAACACATGAGTATGGTTAGAGAGGTTAGATCTAGAAGAAGCTATGAGAGTATACTAGAGTTGCTTCAAAACCTAAGCGAGTTACATCGCGATGATGCATAGTAACCTACAAGCTTTTATGTTAAGAAGGCTTCTAAGCTAGAACTGCTTTACAGGCTAGTATTAGACCATACATACAAATTCATACTAATTCTATATTACTTTATTTCATTAATAAAGTTAAAGCGTAAAGCTTTTAAGCTAGAATTTTATTAGATTTAATGTGAGGTGTGTTTGGATGAGGTTGCTGGTATTAATGGGTGTTTCGCTACTAGGCGTGATACTAGCATCTACAGCTAGCCTCGTAGTCCTAAGCCAGCCTAGTGAGGCTGAGGCTAAATCTGTTTTTGAAGGTCTCGGTTGTATTGCATGTCATAGGGCTGGTGGTGTTCCTGCTAGGCCCTGGGATGAGATTGTATCCCATTTCAAAGCTTCAGCTGGTAAGTACGCTAGCCTAGATGAGTTTGTGAAAGCAGAGGTAGCGGAGGAGGTTAAGAAGAGGGGGTATGGTGAGGTGAGGTCGTGGAGTGAGCTATTTGAGAAAATGGCTATGTTTGTGGGGAAGAGGCCCGACGACCCGGGTGTTAAGACCGTGGAGAGCTTCCTAGCATCACTACTAGGAGTTCAAGCACCAGGAGCTACAACACCACCAACAACCCTCACGACACCACCTCAGGTCACGACCCCCCGGGTTACGACTCCTGCGGAGGAGAGGGGTGTCAGCTTCCTAGTAGCGGCTTTAGCGGCTTTAATAATCGTAGCCGCCATAGTCTTGGCTGCTTTCTGGCTAGCTAGGGGGTGAGGGGGTGTGGGTTTGAGGCTCCCAGCTCCTAGGGCTACTCTGGTGCTACTAGTGCTCTGGGCTGCACTACTCGTGCTAGCGTGGCTCTACGTGTTAAATGTGTTAATAGGGGGTGGCTGGTTCTATGGAGTCCCGTGAGGTTACCCTGGAGTATATATGGGTGTTAGTAATCGTAGCCGTGATAGCAGGCTTCTCAGCCTCCATGGCCTACTACGGGTTCGCTAGAGGCCTTAACCCCTCATGCACAGTCTACACCATGGAGGAGTTGAAGGCTAAGGGTGTTAAGCTTGAGCCTGGAGTGAGGGAGGTAGGCCCTGGGATCTACGAGGTTACAATAGAGGCTAGGCAGTTCGCCTAGATACCTAGGGAGATTGTCTTAAGGGATCCTGTTAGGGTTACGTTTAGGGTTTACTCTACCGACGTCATCCACGGGCTTCACGTTGTAGGGGCAAGTGTTAACGTAATGGTGTTCCCAGGCTATGTTGCTGAGTTCGTCTGGGAGCCTCCTAAGGGTGTGAGTGGTGAGACGCTCATGATATGCCATGAGTACTGTGGTATTGGACACCAGATTATGTGGGGTAAGGTGGTTATAGAGAGGAGTGGTGCTACGCTAAATGGAGGTGGTTGAATGTGAGCGGGGCTGGTGGGGTTTACACTATTAGAGAGGATTGGTACGCTAGGGTAACCATTGTCGTAGCCTTCATAGCACTACTGCTAGGCGGGGTCTTCGGGGTACTCCAGGTGGTTGCTAGAACGCCCTACTGGCCTAACCTTTACGAGCTCCTAGCTAGGATTGGCCTCAGCTCTAGTGCTGATGAGCTCTACTATAGAGGGCTTACAGCACACGGGGTGTTGCTAGCAGTGGTTCTAACCACATTCTATATCGTTGGCCTATCAGCATACCTAACACCTAGGGTTCTAGGCGTAAACATCAAACCCGTATTGTTAAACGTGAGCCTCGCTATGATGGTTGTAGGTACTGTGTTAGCAGCTATAGCAATAGTGCTAGGCTGGGCTAACGTGCTCTACACATTCTACTTTTCGCTGCAGGAGTGTTCCTAGCATTCCTTGAGTGGAGGAGGGCTAACCCAGGCCTGGGCATACCAGTACCCTTCTTCGGAATCCTAACAACCTTCATAGTCTGGATTATGTGCACTATACCTCTAGTCTTCATAGTCCTCAAGAACCACATACCAGCTAGCGTACTAGGCTGGAGCACAGATGTCCTTGAGACGAGGTTGTTCTTCTGGTGGTTCGGCCACGCTCTAGTCTACTTCTGGCTCGTACCCGCCATAACCCTCTGGTACTACTACGTCCCCAAAGCCCTTGGGGTTCCCTTGTTCAGCGAGACTATGGCTAAGGTTGCGTTCGCACTATTCATCCTAGCCTCTACACCTGTAGGCTTACACCACCAGTTCACAGATCCAGGTATAAACCCGTACTTCAAGTACATACAGACGGTTCTAACACTAGTAGTAGCCGCCCCCAGCATGCTAACAGCTTTCAACATAATAGCCACAATGGAGAGGGGTGGGAGGGCTAGAGGTGGTGAGGGGCTACTAGGCTGGCTCTTCAAACAACCATGGCGCGACCCCGTATACCTAGGGCTCATACTGGCATTCATAACATTCGGTAACGGGGGCATAACAGGGATTATAAATGCTAGCTACCAGCTCAACAACGTAGTCCACAACACAACATGGGTTGTAGGCCACTTCCACACAACCGTGGGGACAGCTGTAGCTCTAACATTCATGGTGTACACGTTCCTACTGCTCAGAGAGCTCTATGGAAGAGAGCTTATACTTAAGAACCTAGCACCAGCAGTCCCACTACTCTGGTTTATAGGCATGATGATATTCAGCATAGCATACTACGTAGCGGGGCTCGAAGGAGCCCCTAGGAGGACGAGCGATTTAACCTACGGAGGGCTCATACCAGCAGAGTGGATTCTACCACTACAGATTGGAGCCATGGGAGCCCTAGTATTCGCTGTGGGAGGCCTAATATTCCTAGTACAGTTCTTCGGCTCCCTATTAGCTGGGACAAGGATACCTATAGCGCAACCGGCAACACTCATGCTAAACCCACACCCACCCGGGAAGGCAACTATACTCGATAGAATATCCCTACTGATAATAGCAGCTATAGTGCTAAACATACTTGCGTACTCAGGAGCATTAATAGAGCTCTATGGTAGAGGATTACAGCCGGTACCACCTCTACTACCATAACAGTTAAAACAACCTCCATTCTTCCAAACTCCCTTTTATCCTACTACTGCACTTAAACATGCTACTCCTACCTACATCTGTTTAACAAAGCTCCTTTTAATACCTCTATTACCGCCTAGGATCGCTCTGGTTTTATGACTACACGTATCACCTCACGCTCTTATGAAATCTCTTCGAACTCTGAAAACTAGGAAATGTATGACATGTCATATAGGTTGAATTTATGAAGCTCCCCATATCATTCTTTTAGTTGCTGAGACAGAAAGATCTTGAGGTCTACGAGTGTTTCAGGCTCTAGTTACCTGGAGGGGGGTTGATGTGTCCTCGGGTGACTGGGGCTAACAGCTCTCCTAGGGCGGTCTAGGCCCTGTTTAACCATTGAGAGGCGGTTGGCGGAGAGTATAAAGGCAAGGAACCACCATCTACTGAGAAACGGTGTGTTGTTTGGGTAGGCTTTATACTCGGAGTGGAGATGATGGTTTTACGTATGGGCTTGTTGGGGTTAGGGTGCCTAAGAGCCATCCTCTTATAGAGTTCTATGGGGCTTTGGATGAGGCTAACTCTATGTTGGGATTCGCTAGGAGCGTTCTAGGTAGGGATATGCCTGAGTACGATGGGGATCTAATGTTCTTCCAGCTACTCCTGTTTAGGATAGGTTTTAGTGTTACAGCGAGGGATCCTAAGGTTAGCGAAGATGATGTGAGGAGGTTGGAGGATATTGTGGATAAATACTACGGGGAGCCTCTTCGAGCATTCATAGTGCCGGGCGGGCCTCCCGGTATTGCAGCTCTACATGTTGCGAGGAGTTTTGTTAGGAGGGCTGAGAGGAGGCTTGTAGCTTTGAAGGTAGACGGGGTTGTGGATTTCGACGCTGTACTCTTAAAGGCTTTGAATAGGCTTAGTGATGCTCTCTTCGCGTTAGCATTGCACGCCTCAAGGAGGGCTGGTTTTGAGCCTGAGAAGGTCTCATTTTAGACTTAGAACCAGATATATACTTTATATACAAGTCTTGTTTAAGCCCACTCCATAGAACCCCCCTCGGTGGAGCATGTGGATTTAGGGGTTATTCTAAAGGCTTTAGTTGTCCTAACGATAGCTGTTTACATAGGCTTTACAGTAGCTTCTTACAGATCGCTTCCACAATTCATAGTCTTTGAAAACATCGGCTGGGCCCTCCTCTACACTCTATGCCTACTCGTACTCGTGTACAGAGAGGAGCCTCTGCCTCTACTCGCAGTAGCCTCGTTTAACGCAGGTAGAGTCTCTAATGCTATAGTAACCTCCACAGGAGATATTGGGAGGCTCGCCATCCAACACTTACCCCTTCTCCTACTACTACTAACCCTAGCAATACTAGCCGCCTACACCGGGCTCCGCAGAGGTCCTTAGAGGTGATGGGGGGATGTCCGGTAGGCCTACGGGGTTCGAACGCGTTATCATGGCTTTAGCGGGTTTCGCTGGTATACTTGATACATCCTTCCTCATCCCAGTTATAGCTCTCTACGCTTACAGCCTTGGGGCATCAGAGGCCCAGGCAGGGTTTATAGCGGGGTTGTATAGCCAGGCAGGGTTTATAGCGGGGTTGTATAGCATGGTAGCCATACCTGCTAGCGTCGTAGCCGGGGTCTTGATTGATAAGTTCGGTCGTAAAAGGATGCTAGCCTTAGGTCTCTTATGGGATTCAGCTTCAATGCTATTATACGCTCTCGTTACAACCCCAGCCCAGCTGGCTTTTGTTAGAGCTCTCCACGCTCTAGGGGGGAGCCTTGTATTCCCCGCGTTCATAGCTAGGTCTAGGGAGGTTAGCGGTGAGAGGGTGGGTCTGGGGTTGGGTTTAATGCTAGCCCCGGTAGCGTTAGCCATAGCTATAGGCTCTGGAAGTGCTGGGGTTGCTACAGCTGTTCTAGGCTATAGAGTGTCCTTCACCCTAATAGCTTTAATCCTAGCTGTAGCGGGGCTCCTAGCTCTAACGTTACCACCAAGACCTGAGGAGAGGGCTTGGAGGGGTTTGAGAGGTGTTGCTAGCGGGCTTGGAGAGGTGATGTCCAGCGTGCTAGCGGGCCTATGGGTTATACTCGTTTTATACATATCACTAGGTTTAATCGTGGGAGGCCTAGCTACAAGCCTTGTAAAAGCTGGGGTCTTAGAGGAGAGGGAGGCTAGGCTGGTGGCTGGGATCAGTGTATCTCTATCAAGTTTAATTGCCGTGGCATTCTTCATAGTTAGCGGGCTCGCAGCCGATAGGTTTGGGGTTCCATTGGTGCTACTCTACTCCTCAATATCCGGATTTATAGGCTTCGCCATAGCTGCTACCAACCCAGCCACAGCAGGGGTTATGATAGGCTTAGCTGTGTTCGGTGTAGGGCTAGCAGGTTTAATGCTAGTTAGCACCATACTTGTAAGCAATGCTCCTCCGAGAGCCCGGGGGACCTCGATAGGGTTACAGCAGGTTTTAAACATTGTAGGTGTAGCAATAGGAGCCCCCATAGGCGGAGCTCTAGCAGGAGCCGGCCCGAGACCCCTCCTACTCCTTGCAGCTGTGGTAACCCTTCTAGCGCTAGCTGTCATACCTTTAACACGGCATTCTAAGAGCTCCAAGTAACCCTCTTGATGGCGTTTAACGCTATTAATGCAGCTTTAACCATCGTTTCTTTGAGCTCCTCGCTTGTTGCATGTCTCCATGTTACCAGGCTATCGCTTACTATTAGTAGGGCTCCTGTTTTAAACCCCCTAATACCGCCTAAAATGAAGAGAGTTGCACACTCCATCTCCACCGCTATAACACCTCTACCACTCCACCTGGAGGCGAATTGAGGGTCTTCAGCGTAGAAAGCATCGCTTGATATCACGGGGCCTAGATGGTATCTAGCTCCCATACTAGAAGCCTCTTCTACCAGGAGCTTTAGGAGCTCATAACTGGGCACTGCTGGAGCGCACGCATACTCTCCTATATACTGGTAGTATAGACCGCCCGGGTGGTAGCCTGCACCTGTAGGTATTACGAGATCGCCTATACCTATATCCCCAAATACAATGGAGGCTGACGGCCCTCCGACACCGTGTACGGCTACACTAACCCTTACACCATCATAGAAGCCTGTGTATACATTAAAACCCCTACTCGTACTAACTAGCCTGGGATCAGATAGCATTGACGCTACCAAGTCAACCCTACCAGGGTCCCCAGCAACTATAACCCTCTCCGCCACATCGCCAACCCTAGCTCTAATATGGACGGGGGCCCTCAAGACATAGAACACCCTGATGCCCAGGCGAGTTTGCCAGGCTAAAAGCTTATACACCTTAGAGATCTTCATCCTAAGTAGGCTGGGAGTCCGGGATAAGGGTGCGTTCAATGAGCAGTGTTAGAGCCCCCCTCCACCAGGCTTGCGTAGAATCCGGGAACCTGTGTAGCGTGTGTGCTTATAAGATAAACTCTAATATTATAGCCAGCTGGGAAGTTGACGTTATAAAGGCGCTCTACGAAATCTCGAAGAATGTTAGATTAAACCATAGGTATGAATCCTCAGCTATAGCTGGTTCAACCCTCTACGTAGCCCTCGAAGGCCCCCCTGTTGAGGAGCTTGAAAGGGAGCTAGCTAGGAGGGTTAAGATGAGAGGGGTTGAAAGGGTTAGAGTAATATACTATAGAGGTGGACTGGAGAAACTCCTCGAAGCAATCTTCGGCCAGAGGGTTCTAGCTATAAACAGAGTTTATAGTAGTGATGGAAGCTCAACGTTGATAGTAAAGGTTGAGAGAAGGGATCCTGGAGCGGCAAGACTGGCATCGCTCCTCCTTAAAACCCAGGTTGAAGTGGAAGCCATCGAGCCTAGGAAGCCTAGAGTTGAGGGAGCTAAGATGGGGAAACATGATATAAAACGTGTTCTAGAGAAAATCTAGGAGTAAAAGCTTAAAACCATAGTTGCATAGCGTGAAATAAGGGGTTCCCTGTGACTGTAAAGGACCCGGAGTTAATGGCTATATTCGAGAAAAGGGTGTTATTGAAGAAGGTTTGCAGGAAATGCGGAGCTCTAAACCCGATGGATGCAATCAAATGCCGTAGATGTAGGAGTAGAAACTTGAGGCCAAAGAAGGTTAAGTAAGGTTGAGCGGAGAGGAGTTAAAGGAGGTTTACTGGAAGCTCTCTAAAGCCCTTAGAGGGCCCTATAGCGTAGCCCCCATCCTGATGACTGGTGGTATCGTGTTATCTGCGGCCACCGCTCTAGGGCCTCGGAGCCTCCTAGCTGAAATGACCCTGATGACAGCCTTGTTCATGGCAATCCTGGGGGGTCTCATGGAGCTCTACTACATGATCCTACTAAGCTGGGCTTCTAACATAACTAGAGGCGGGGGCCCCAGCTTCAAGGACATACTCTACGCTCTAACCTCAATAGGCCTCTATTACACCTTGATAGGCATTGTAATGCTGTCTCTAAAGGTTAACAGCTACTCGAAAACCCTATCCTGCAACTGCAACTCCAACACCCTATACTCTCTCATAACACTAGGAGTACACCTAGCCAGGAGCCAAGCCTGCCTATCCATCTGCGCCAGCTCTAGAGTAGAGGAGCTCTTAGTCAAGGCCGAACAGCAAGCCCTTATAGAGGAACCCCATGTATAAGCTAGGAAGTTACGTCTTTTAGTAGATGCCGGTTCCCTGACTTTATACTCTTTAGGCTCACCGCCAGCCCCCTCTAGGTAGCCGGGACCTGGAACACTCGTGGATCTCAAGACCTTGTCTCTCTCAGTAGCTAAAGGGAATGTCATGGAGCTTCATAAATTCAACCTATACCAGCTTCTGAACCCTAGCCGTTTAATAGTCGTAGGCATGAAGTGCTAATGTTATAAGGATTTGGGTATCCCGTACTAGGGGGGTCGTTGGAATGGGTAGAGTTGAGGAGCTTTCATCAAGTCTATCTAGGTACGCTCACCTACTAGGGTTCCCGGTTAACGTGGAGTGGGTTAGGCTTGTAGAGGAGTTGCAGGAGAGGATTATGGAGGATGTTAGAGGTGAAGCGGGTGGATATGAGAGTTTGAGAAGTTTCGTGGTTGCCCTAGAATCTAGAGGGTACATAGCTAAGGCTATGGAGGAGGTTTCTAAGGCTCTAAACGAAGAGGTGGAAAACGCTGAGAAGGCATTAAAGGCCGCTATAACAGGGGATATAGAGGTTAAAGGGGCTAGGGTAGCATTAATAGTCTTACAAGCAGTAGCTAGAGCTTACGCGGAGGAAGCCCTTAAAAGAGGAGTTACAGTTGAAACCTCAGCCCTCTGCCCCCTATGCGGAGCTCTAAGCGAGACTATGTTCAAAGAGAAGGGAGGGTACAAAATGGTATGCCACTTCTGCTCCTACACATGGCTTGTATCAGAAGGTAAGCCAATGTGCCCCGAGGGTACAAAATGGTATGCCACTTCTGCTCCTACACATGGCTTGTATCAGAAGGTAAGCCAATGTGCCCCTACTGTGGCAACCAAGACGAGCTATCAATAGCCGTGGTATCAGATAAACAAATGAGAGTAGCCCTCATGAAATGCTGGAACTGCAACTCAACATGGAGGACAATAATAGACGAGACTATCGAAACCCCCCTCATATTAAAACCACTAATCGCAATGGCAGCAGAAAAACTTAGACCAGCCCTAGAGGAAATTGAAAGACTAGTTGAGACGAGGAGGAAAAGATCCTGAACCAGGCAACCTATTACAGGTTAAAGTGATAGGGGATCGGCTCGTGATCTTGACAGTCGACTTTGAGCTCCTGAAAATTCATCCTTATCTTTAGGAGTGAGCAGTAGTAAGCCCCCAAATCCTCTCGAAGGTACCTGCATGTAAGACACATCCTTGCCTCCCTCACTACCCCCATTCTATAGAGGTTAACCGCCAGTAACACGAGGCCTTTAAAGAGGTCCTCCAACGACTCTCTATCAAGTCTTTTAATAGCTCCCTCGAATATTCCAAGACACTCTTTGAGCTCCTCAAGCACCTTGCCCCCCTTCTCGCTTAGCTTAATCCTTGTTACCCTCTTATCGAGATCGCTTTGAGAAACCACTATAAGACCCTTCCTTGCTAAAGCTGATATCGCATCGCTCACAGTCGGCTGTGTTACGAGAAGGATCCTAGACAACCTTGTAACACCTCCACCCCCCACGCCTCCAGATCCTGCTAGGAGGAGGAGCTCTGCCTGAAGAGCTGTAATACTATGCCTAGAAGAGCATCTTCTCAACACATACTCGTAGGCCTTTGAAATCCTGTCGATTAGGTCGAACGTCTTCCCTTCGAGACCCTCTGGAGACCCCAACATAGACCCTCCAACTCTAACCGCTCTCCTAGAATAAATGAGGAGTATATAAAAAGGATGTGATCCAGCTTACATCTGGAAGCCTCGCCCTTTTTAAAGGGTGGGAGGAGGTCACCAGTCTCCTTCCTTAGCATATGGGTAGCTCCAGAGGGCTACCTGGAGCACGATCGATTTGAACCATGCATTATACATCCTCTCAACATCCTCGTCGCTGTGACCTTTTCTAGCTAGGAAGGGTTTGATGGTGGCTGTAATGGGGTATATGAAGGCCACGAGATATCTGAGAGGTATGTGGGGAACGGAGTTAACCCCATCTGTAACGTTCTTCTTAGCCCTGTTATGTCTTAAACCTATCTCATGCTGGTAGTCCAGCCAAACCTGATCGTACTCCCTACAGGTTGTGTCGAGGATCCACTGGCCGAACCTCCTCCTAACCCTCTCTAGGTACTCTCCTATAGGCCTCCCCTGAGGGTCTGAGAAGTAGTAGATTAGATGGGGGTTGGAGCCCACCCAGTTATACCAGAGATCGAGTATATCATCAACCTGATCTCCTAAAACCTCGCATGCCATCCTAAGATACCTTATATCCTCGTCTCCCAGCATAACAGTCTTCTTAAGTAACTCGAAATCCCCCCAGCTTATAGGAGACCTCGGAACCCTACCCATATCGTAGCCGGGGATCTCAGCCATCTCCCCTCACCAAGCAAATTCGCATAGGACTCCTATATAAATACCTGTATATACCATCCAGGAAACCCGGAGATTCAAGTAACTCAACAGGAGTACGGATAACCAGCATATCCGAGAGTTTAAAACATCTCATAGCTCTACATCTATATTGTAGTTACTTTAGAGTGGTTAAGTGTCGCTACATAACCTATAGGACGCGTCGGGTTTTAGAATGTATTAGAGCGGCTACTCCTTTAGTGTGGCAACCTATACACTCCTACCATGTATAGGTTATTGTTAAAGTTACCTATTAGCGCGGCTAGAGTCCAGGTATCCTCTGTAGATGCCGCTTTCACATAGAATGTCTTAGACTCTCCTGGTTTCAAAGTTAGCCTTGTGAAACCTTTGAACGTATAGCCTGGGGGGTTGCCTAGCTCATCTAATCTCCATTTATCTACAGTGTACACCCTCATAGCCTGTAGCGTGTTGTAGGTTACATCAACACCTTCCATTGACCCCTCAGGGCATCGTGGTACCTCTAGGAACCCCTCCTTAATTTTAACAATTACAACCTCCACTACGTCATGGGCTTGGCTTAGCCTAGGGAACCCTCTCTCATCCACATAGCCTCCCCCAAAGGCCACCCATATGGTTAGCTCCGCGGACCCGATGTTAGCTACCTCGACTAAATGGCACCATACGCGATCTCCAGTAGACTCCACTACTCCACTTGAGTGTACGGGGATTATTGTTATGCTTGCCGGAATCCCAGCTAGGTACGCTATTCTAGCTCTCTCCCTCGACATCTCTGAGTAGTGGTGGTTGAAGAAGGATATGAAACTTAAGCCGAGGGCTAAGACTACGGCTATCATGATTACTAAGGCTATTAAAGATGCTTGGGCTCTCACGGTCCGCGCCCTGGTAGCGTTAAAGAGTGGAGAACCTATTACGTCGTGATTAACTAGCCCATGACAGCCTTTGAATTAAGAGATATTCGGAGCATCCAGGTAATACCTGTGATGGAGGTTCAGGTCTTGAGGAGGGGGCAGGCGGAGCTCATAGGAGGTTTAATTGTCTTAACAGTGGTTCTCGTAATACTGGTTCCATTCCTCCTACAGGTGCTCCTAGACTATCGTAGGGTTGCGGAGGAGCAGGAGAGATCTAGCCTAGCCCATCTTGAGAGGCTAGCTGAGAAGATACTAGTATCCTGGCTCTCACCACTAGATAGTAGGTACCCAGCGTTCTGGGTTAACAATACGGGGACTGTAAGAGTAACCCTTAAAACAGTTTATATAGTCGATTTGACGGCCAACAGACTACTATACATAGTAAACCTCACAGACTACCAACCCGGGGAGGGTAAGCCTATTAGGGGTATAACAAAGTACCCTCAGGTAGTGAGGGTATCGAGGGCACCGATAACCCTAAACCCGGGTGAGGCCGCGCTAGTAGAGGTAGATCCAAGTATAATAGCAAAACACAGGAGAATAGCCGTATCACTACTATCAGATAGAGGTGTAATACATCCAGTTCAAGGGCGTGGAGCAAGCATAGAAGATGTGGTGTTGAAGGCTGTATCCGTAGAGCAGAGGGTTATCTTCATAGGGGATATCTTAAACTCTCCAAGTGTAGAATTAAAGGACCCGAATGCTCTAAGCAACGTTAACCCGACTACAGGGGTTAGAGGTTACACCACAGGTGGAGCAACCTACGGCTACTCCATCCAAAGCACCTGTAACAACTGCCCCCTGGATAGGGTTATAAGGTTTAGAAACGCCATCATAGGCAACTGCCCCCTGGATAGGGTTATAAGGTTTAGAAACGCCATCATAGGCTTCGAGCCTGGGAGTAGTAGTAGGCTCAACATACTCCTAACATACGTTGAAGGCTCCACACTATACAGGGTCAAGGTGCTAGGATTCCAGCCAGAGCAGGGGTTCTACTTCAGGTATAAGACCTCCGACGGCTCGTACAACATCTACGTTGATAACGGTAACTATAGCGGGGCACTAGGATTCTGGTACTATGGAACCTACTCTAGAAAAGGCGTTATCGAAGCTAGCATAGCAGAGATTAGGTTGAAGGGTCTAGCTACAAGTTTCACAGTCTACAGGCAGGACTTTTCTAGGAGCATGTCGAGCTACGACCCCTACATTATCGTAGCAGATACTGATGGTAATGGTGTTGGAGAGCTTGTATTCACTACAGAGGACTACTACTATGGGAGCTCTAACCCACCTCAGGTAATCTGCAGTGTCGACGAGGATGGCAAATTCCTAGACTACTCCGTAGTGAAAGTCGACAGTGGAGTTGAGCCAGACACAGAGTGGGGGTTCGCTTTCATGATAAAAGATGTAAGCATAGACCCTAGGCTCTTCGCCGGCGTCATGGTAGTGCTTAAAGTCTACTTCCACGATACGGAGATGGGTAGCTTCACATGCGTCGACCAAGGCCAGCTCCCCATACTAAAGGTCTTACTCGTGAGAAGCGACTGGAGCGTTCTGGATAGCAGGACATTCCTATACTGGGAGCTAGCATCCGTTGAAAACACATGGCCACCATCAACAGCCATGACCACACTTACAGTATCACTATTCATCCCCATCACTATTCATCCCCAACGATATAGGGGAGAGGGTGTACCTAGCTATAGCCGTACTAGATCCATTTAGAGGAGGACCCGGCACCGGGCAGGAGGTGGGCCGCAACGACCTAGATTTAACACTAGCAATAGAGATCATAGGAATCTCGACATTCGCAAGGTAACCTTCATACGGGAGCCACGCTGATACTCAGCTTCCACTAGTATAAAGAGGATGTGGAATCATAGTTAATATACTGGGAAACCATTATGACCGTGGTTACCATGAATCAAGAGATAATACAATGGAAACCAGGAATAATATCGTGACAGGTGGGCTGGAGTGAGGAAGGCGATAAGCCCCATAATAGCAACAGTAATACTAATAGCAGTAACGCTAGCAATAGGAGTAGCTATAGCTGCATGGATAATGGGCATATGGGGAGGAATGGGAGGAACAGAGTCCCTAAAGATACTACCAAACAGCACACTCACAGTTAACAATGATCGAGTTACCCTACAATTAACTATCAAGAACGACGGGAGTAGAGACGCTAAAATAGTGGGAGTCGAAGTAATGGTAGGAGCAGGGGCATGTAAGCTTACTCCGGATAACGAGCTATCGATAATTAGGGCAGGTGCTATGGTAACAGGCACCGCTGAAGGAACTTGCAGTGGGCTAACTCCAGGTGCTTCGTATACAGTTAGGGTTATCACAGAAGCTGGCAACGTCTATCAAACCATGCTGGTTGCCTACACTTCCTAGTCTGGCGTGCCGGATGCAGTAACTCTTCTTTAACCACCCATCTCTTTTTTGCTGTAATAAGTGAGCGTTTCCTGCTAACGGTATTTGATGGTATCATGGAATGTGGTGGGCGAGGAGCTCTAGCTTGCTGTTTATATGTGTTTTGTGTTTCCCTTCTTTGTTAGAAGAGTGGCTTCCCGTTATTAAGGCCTCCATAGTGTTGTCTGGTTTTTCCTTCTAGGTTGTCTAGGTGTTTTTATAGTATGTTATGGAGGCTTCTTAGTGTTATGGCTATTGTTGCTATTGTTATTATAGTTAGTGTTATTGAGTGTGTGAACCCTGAAAGTATTGTACCGTTTTTAAGTTTCCCGGCTACGAGCCCCATTAGCCATGAGTTTAGTGTTGTACCTAGGCTTATTGCTAGTGCTACCGGCCCTACCAGGCTTGCTATGTTACCCTCTTGTGTCATGGCTGTTGTTTGAGCCATGTATGCTAGGATTAGCATGCTGGATCCTGATACCATTAAGGCTCCTATGTATGGCATTAGTATGTATACTCTCAGCCTCTTAGCTAGCTCTTCTTCGAAATCAGCGATGCCCCTAGCGTACCTAGCTAGGCTATCTAAGGCCTCCACACTCCCACCGCCTAGGGTTATAGTGTCTGTTAGTAGTCTAAGTGTTGCTAGTAGAACCCAGTTCCTATACCCTCTAGTTGCTGAGGCCACAGCCCTCTCTATGTCAAGACCTAGGAGTAGTGATGAGGATATCCTCCTAACTATGGGCGTTAGGGGGCCGTAGTCTCTCGTTGAAAGAACTATAATGGACTTCTCGGGGCTAAGCCCTGTCTTTCTAGTCTCAACGAGATCTCTTAGGAAGCTAGCTATGGAGTCCCCCATACCTCTAGCCCTCCTAGACTCCTGGAACCAAGCGTAGGCCCCGAGGATGCTTATGGCTAGGAGTGATGTAGCAAGGGTTAGCGTGCATGCCACCACGAGGTCTGAGTTGATGGGACTCCCCTCTAAAACTCTATAGGCGCCCGTCACGTGGAACGCGATGGGGGCTGAGATTAAAGCTACTGGAACACCATAGGATAGCACCATTGCCTGCTGGAACACCATAGGATAGCACCATTGCCTGGGGTGTGGTTAGCTTAACCGGTGTCTTAGGGTGGGCTCTATCAGCTAGGTATAGTATGAGTAGTGCAGAGAGAGGCATGAAGACGAAGCTGAATAAAAGCATTTGAGTTAAGCTAGCGGAGCTAGCACCTGGCGTCATGACGTTAACTGTGAAGAACGTGTAGAAAGACACTGAGACTATAACAGCTAGTATTATGTAGAGCTCCGTGTATAGAGCTAGCCTCTCACTCATAATCCTAAGATCTTCGATTCTGCTCTTGAAGATATCGCTAGTCTTAGCCTCAAGATATCCGATAACGTTACCACCAATCTTAACAGATGCGCTGTAGCCTAGCATGAAATCCCTGTAGTAGCTGCTAGGGTGATCTACAGCATTGCTCTCTATGGCATCAAGAGGGTTGCGTCCGAGAAGCCTCACATCCCTTAATATCAGCTGAGCCTCCCTCCTAACTCCATCAAACACCCTTAGAGAAGCTATCCTCTCAAGAGCCCTCATGATATCAATACCGGCTACCGCCATAGCGGATAGATAGGATGCTAGGAAGGGGAGCTCGCTATCAACCTTCCTTCTCCTATCATCTGCTCTGAGAGAGGGGTATGATAGTCCTATAGCTAAGGCTATAATAGGAGCTAGAAGGGTTCCAAGAAGAGCTAGGACTTTGATTGTAAGAGTTGAACCACTAGAGATAACTATAGCAGCTATGTAGAGTGATAGTAGGAAAGCTACTAAGGTAGCTAGAAGGACCCTTGCAGCGTAGAGGTAAGGGTGTATCAATAGACCAGCCCTCTTTATGCTACGGTCTAGCTCGAAGGTCCTAGCAAAAACAGGGGCTATGGAGCCGAACAGCCTCAAAGCAATGTAGTCGTAGCCGTCCATAAGGCTAGCCTTGGGGCTACCCATCTGTAGCACCCCCAACTCCTAGCTCTTCAAGGACACCCCTTGGATCTACATAGTACCTGTAGATGTACTCAGCAACCCCCTTGTAATCCCTTACACCCCGGTCTACAAGAGCTTCTAGCACCCTAGATCTCCTCTTAACCTCCTCCACAACCCCCTCATAAGCTAGCCCTATGGATTGTGAAACCTCCCATAGTATCATGCTGTCATTCAAGTTGACTTTATGCTTATCACCAACAGGATCCCATGTAGCTAGGAGTGCGTAGTTCTCGTAACCCTTAATCTCCCATATGGTTGTAGCTCTCCTAACTGTAACAGGTCTCCCCTCAACAATCCTGGTAACTCTTTTGACTAAGAGAGCCCATTTCATGAGCGGTATGTAGCTTTGAGGCACGTTCATCGGGGGGCTTGTAAGTCTTTTAACTAGAGCACCCACGCTCTCCGCATGTGCTGTTGTTAAACCTCCATGTCCTGTAGCTATAGCTTGGAATAGGACGTAAGCCTCCTCCCCTCTAATCTCACCCACTATTATAACATCAGGTCTATATCTTAAACTCACCTTAACTAGATCGTAGAGAGTGACCTCGCCAATCTTAGAGCCTGTTACAGCATAGCTAGGCCTTGAGACTAGCTGAACCCAGTTCTCAAGTGTTAGCCTAAGCTCAGGTGTATCCTCTATCGTAACAACCTTCATGTTGGGTCTGAGTAGTGTTGCTAGAGCGTTCAACATCGTAGTCTTCCCGGAACCTGTAACCCCTATGACTATACCGGGCATCTTATACTCCATAGCCATCCAGAGGTATGCTGCAACCATGCTGCTAAGAGTTCCATGGGCTATAAGGTCGGTTATGCTGAGAGGTCTCTCCCTAAACTTCCTTATAGTGAACGTAGAGCCTCCAACGCTAACCTCCCTCCTAAACGTTGCCGCTAGCCTGTGACCCTCAGGTAGTATAGCGTCTAGCACTGGGAAAGCAGAGCTTATATGCTTACCAGCTTTATGAGCAAGCCTTAGGATCAACGAGTCCAGCTCCCCCTCATCCTCGAATACAATGTTGGTTGGCATGCTCTCATACCTCTGATGCCAAACGTAAATAGGTCTTCTAACTCCATCACAGCTAATATCCTCTATAAACTGATCCCTCATGAGAGGCTCTAGGGGGCCGTAGCCCACAGTATCTCTTAAAACGTAGTAGAGAACCTTCTGCCATGAGATGTTGGGTCCGAGGGTGTCGCTGAGCTTTGCACTATAAATCCTTACAATTCTCCTAGCCTGTTCTACGAAGAACCCCTTCTCCTTCTCGTAATCTAAAACACTGCCCCCGTAGGGTTTAAGCTCCCATTCTAGGATTCTAAGTAGCCTCTCATAGACGCCCCTCTCAACACTATTAAGTGGAACCTCACTTACATAGTATACCTTAGCTTTAGACGCCCTATTCTCGAGTATGACAGCGTAAGCCCATGGATATACTAG
>Ga0209143_1000638_pt1 | contig 17145 bp, 19 predicted proteins | sample FaiFalFF_MnMetaG_3_FD_184739 | JGI IMG/M metagenome (GOLD analysis project Ga0209143, IMG submission 184739) | Freshwater microbial communities from Yellowstone National Park, Wyoming, USA - Fairy Falls B (FF_Mn_B) MetaG (SPAdes) (version 3) | ecosystem: Environmental > Aquatic > Freshwater >...
TAACCAAAAGAAGTTACATTCATTTGTAAAACTAATTTATTATTTTGAACATAATTAACATATTCAGAAAACTTCATAGACATTGATTGAGATTTTCTTGTTTCATAATCCTGTACCATAAAGTTTACATTTGGGTCAATATAATTCCCCAATGCAGAATACTGAGCTCCTCTATGCATCGTTAAACCAAGTATATTGAGATTATCAATTAACCATTTCTCTAGATCTTTATAAGGATCTGGTTGGGCAAACGTTTCTTTTAAAGGGAAAAGACTAAGAATTACTAATAAGACTAATGCTAAGGCTAGTAATTTTTTAATCATGTCTCATCACTTTAGCAATCCCGTTTAAATTTTTTTCGAATTCCCTTTTAACTTCAAATTTCCATTTATTTTTGGTATTTTCGTCCATAAATTTTATTGATTTTAAACATTTAAAAATTTTTCTCAAAAACTTTATATCTAAAAAAGTTCTTAAAAATCAAAGTCCTTTACTTTTTGAAATTTTTAAGTTTTTATCAGCTTACTAAACTAAAATTCAAAAATAAGAAGAAATTTTTGGTAGCCTAAATTATTATTAAAATCTCAAATAACCATTTAGTAGCGTATGTTTTACTAATTTAGGAAGTTATTCAAACATTTCAGAAAATATGCATTATTTTATGCAAAAAATTTTCTATAGGAATTTAGAAGCAAAAACTCTTATAGCTTCTTCTTGCTTCTCTACGCTGATCTTTCCATCCGGATTTGTAACAAGTAATAAATAATCAACTCCCATGCTCTCTAATTTCTCTATGATTTCTTTATTTGCATTCATATCTTTCGCAAGCTGAAGCCTTCTCTCGCCTAAAGCACCTAATATGTAATAATTTTCTGAAGTAGTTATATTAAGTCCTATTCTACCTCTTATTGGTTTCCAATTATCTTGAGCTAAACTTTTGTATTTCTCAACTATTTTTTGAAAGATGTCTAGAGGATAAACATTAGGATGCCATGCATCACCGTATTTTAAAGCTCTTTTCATTGCGAATTCGCTATTTCCCGCTATCCACAGCTCAATTTTTCTGTTAATTTTAGGTTCAAAAACTGCTTCTTCGTCATAAAATTGTTTTATATATTTCCCTTTATATGAAGGCTTACCGGTCCATAAGCTTTTCATTAATTCAATACTTTCATCGACAATTTTCCCTCTTCTATGAAAATCTGCATTTAAAAATTGAAATTCTTTTTTATTCCAACCTGTAGCTATAGCTAGCATAACCCTTCCGTTGCTTAAAATATCGATAGTAGCTATTTCTTTAGCAACGGTAATAGGATTCCTCATAGCTATTACTAGCGATGAAATACCTATCTTTATTTTTTTAGTCATAGAAGCTAAATATGCCATCGTAGATATAGGTTCTAAAATTTTTTCATAAGGAGTATTGCTATTCTTATGCATTAAAATATGATCTGCTAACCAAATTGAATCATAACCAAGTTCTTCAGCTAATAAGGAGAGCTTTTTCAATCCTTCAATATCTAAAGTGTCTCCATAGTTAGGTAAACATATTCCAAAACGCATATGTTATAATAAAATTGATTTTCGAGATATTTTAAGTTTATAACAAGTCGTTTTCTTAACTTTGAATGAAAATTGCAAATTTATGAAAGAGTTAAAGAATAGTTAAAAAGACATCATTTATAGTTAGTTTTTATTCCATTCATATCCTCTTTATTAATATCCTTTCATTCACATAAGGAATTAATACAAAGTAATTTTTACAAATATTTATCGCATAATTCATGTCTAGTGTTATAAGAAGCAAAAATATAACTAGACCGTAATTCTATTCAAATAAAGACTTTCTTTTAGAAATGTTTTGTTGCTGGGTGCAGCATTTTTTAAAATAATAAGGTTCTCTTTGTTTATTTTATAAATTTAGGTAAATTTCTTGGAGGCTTAGTTTTCATATACATATTATTCCTCTAGTAAAGTATGCCAATGAAAAAAGTTAACGTAATTAATTATTTAAATGGCAATGGATCGAAACTATTACTAAAACTTATTCAATTTTTAAAAAAATTTTGAAGCGAAGATTCTTATAGCCTCTTCTTGGTTTTTTATACTGATCTTTCCATTAGGATTTACATCTAGGATTATATAATCAACTCCCATATTTTCCAACTTCTCTATGATCTCTTTATTGGCCTCCATGTTATTTGTAAGCCTCATCCTTCTATCTCCAAAACGGCTACTTATGAAATAATTTTCAGAAGCCGTTATATTGAAGCCTACTCTAGCCCTTATTGGCTTCCAATTTCCTTGGGCTAAACTCTTGTATTTCTCAATCTTTTTTTGAAACATCTCGGGAGGCTGATAAATGTAGGGATGCCATGCATGACCATATTTCAAAGCCCTTTTCATTGCAGGCTCGCTATCTCCTGCTATCCATATTTCAATTTCTCTGTTAATGTTAGGTTCAAAAACAGCTTCCTCATAGAACTGCTTTATATACTTTCCTTTATAAGAAGGTTTTCCAGACCATAGGCTCTTAATCAATTCAATACTTTCATTAACAATCTTTCCCCTTTTATGAAATTCTGCATTTAGAAATTGAAATTCTCTTTCAACCCAGCCAGCACCAATAGCTAGCATAACCCTTCCATTGCTTAAAAGATCAATTGTAGCTATTTCTTTTGCTACGATAATTGGATTTCTTATAGGCAATACTAGTGATGAAATTCCTATTTTTATCTTCTTTGTTAAGGCAGCCAAATATGCCATTGTAGATATTGGTTCTAAAATTTTCTCGTAAGGAGTACCGCTATTCTTAGGCATTAATACATGATCTGAAAGCCAAATTGAATCATAACCAAGTTCCTCAGCTAATAATGAAAGCTTTTTAAGTCCTTCTATGTCTAAAGTATCCCCATAATTAGACAAGCAAATTCCAAACCGCATATATAACTAATGAAAAATTAATAATAAATAGATACGCAAGAAAAAGAATAACAGAATTCTTCAAAAATCAAATCGAAGCTAATGCTTGGGCAAAGTCATTCTCGATATCTTCATAGTCTTCTATACCTACAGAAACTCTTACAAGCCCTTCGCTTATTCCCATTTCCTTTCTTTCTTCAATACTTAATTGCCTATGACTCGTTTCGATAGGTAAAGTAACCAATGTTTCAACACCTCCTAAGCTTGGAGCAGCAATACAAAGCTTCAAATTCTTTATAAATTTCTTAGCAGCTTCATATCCTCCTTTTATTTCAAATGAAAGCATTGCACCATATCCTTTAAGAACTTTTTTAGCTATTTTATGAAATTCATTATCTTCTAATCCAGGATAGAAAACTTTCATAACTTTTTCATGTTCACTTAAAAACTTCGCAAGCTTCATTGCATTTTCTTGTTGTCTTTCTAATCTAAGAGCTAAAGTCTTCATACCTCTCAAAGTCAAATAAGCACTGAAAGGTTCAGGTATGCATCCTAAATTTGTTCTGTTTTCTACAACTTTATCATAAATTTCTTTATCGTTCGTAGCAAATAGACCAAGGATTACATCGCTATGACCTGAGATGTATTTAGTTGCACTATGTAATACAACACTTGCACCAAATTCTAAAGGTCTTTGATTATAAGGAGTTGCAAAAGTTGCATCTACGATTAAATTAATTCCTTTATCTTTACAATATTCTGAAACTGCTATTATATCACAAACTTGAAGTGTAGGATTAGTTATTGATTCAGTATATATCATTGAATATTCTTTTCTTGGAATATCTAAAGAATTCAATGAGTTCATTGAAATGAAATCAACTTGAATGTTTAAGCTTCTACTTATTTCTTTTAAGAACTCATATGTTTGACCATATAACTGATTTATCGCAAGTATTCGACTTTTTGAATTTATAAGACTCAAAATCGTCGTTGTTATCGCTGACATGCCTGAAGAGAATGAAAGCGCATATTTAGCATTCTCTAATGAAGCATATTTTTCTTCTAGCGATGTAAATGTAGGATTACCTAAGCGTGTATACAAATAAGGTTTGTTTCTTGTAGGATCTATGTAAGCATCTTTTTCTTCATTCGGAAAGAGAAAGGTTGAGCTTAAGAAAATAGGTGTTATCACATTACCAAATCTTTTATCGATCAACTCTCCTTTATGAACAGCTTTTGTAGTAAATCCTTTAATTTCCATAAACTAATAAAATTAAAAAAATTAATAAATTTATATAAAATGGTAGGGCTGTTTAGATGGCAAGAACAAAAATGTGAAATTAATTTATCTATTAGTGGAATAGAACCGTTTAAAGAAATAGAAAAATTGGAGAAGGAAGAAGGGGATGTAAAGAAAATACTTGCAGATAGATATAATGTTAAAGAAAATAACGTAACAATTGTTCATAGTGCTCAAGAAGGATTATTCTTTACTTTATTAGCTTTAAAGCCTAAGGAAGTCTATATAGTTTTACCAGCTTATCAGCCAATGTTTGAGCAAACAAAAGAATTGGGTATTAAAACTTACTTTACAAATAACCCTTATGAACTGAAAAATAAAATAATAATACTTTCGAATCCAAACAATCCTACTGGTGAAATTTATAATATTCAAGAATTAATTGAAAATAATAATATTTTGATTTTGGATGAAATTTTTAAATATTTTATTAATGATGAAGATAAATTTTTTGAAAATACAATAATTATTTCAAGCACAAGCAAATTCTTTAATTTTAAAAATAGAAAAGTTGGCTGGATAATATGTGAAGATAAGTTAAGCGAAAAAATAAAATATTATAAAGATTTAATTTCTCCTGATCCAATATTTGATACAGAACTTATAAATTATATTTACAAAAATTTTCATTTATTTAAAAAACGTAACATAAATATAATTTCCAAAAATCTTAATGTTATAAAAAAATATAAAATTCAAGAATTCAGGATCATATATAATGAATATATGCCAGTTATGATGCTTGAAAGGGAAGGTTTGAATTCAATGGATTATTGTTCAAAGCTACTTAATGAGAAGAGTGTTCTCTTGACTCCCATGAGCTACTTTCTCAAACCTGATGCATTAAGAATATTTTTAGGTTATGAAAATGATGAAATACTAAAGAAAGCGATGGAAAAAATTATTAGCTTCAATGAAAAATATTTTAAGAATTAGATTAGGTCAACATATTTTTTCGTTTCTTAAGCACAGTTCTTCTGAAATGTATGTTTTTTCGCCTAGAACTAAGAAAGTCTTACCTGCAATATTAGTTCTTAATTTATTTCTTTGCTTACCAATATTATCGCTTGTTGCAACAATTTTTGTAAAAGAGGTCGAACGGCTATCAGCTGACTAAAGAATTTATTGGAATAAAATGAAATGTATAAAAAAGATCTGGTATGAGTAATTAAGTTAAGCTAACATAAAACTCATTTTTAGCACAGAATTCTTCTGAAATGTATGCTTTGTTACCATCAATAACAAGCTCCTTTGGAAGTTTTCTTAAATTATATCGGGAAGCCATTGAATAACCATATGCCCCTGCACAAAGGATAGCCAATATATCTCCCTCCTTTACTTTAGGTATTTTTCTTTTCGCTGTAAATATATCTCCAGTTTCACAAAGATTACCTACAATATTAACTTCTTCCAGCTCACTTTCTACATTATTGCAATTGACAATTTCATGATAGGAGCCATACAAAACAGGTCTAATTAGATGGTTAAAACCGCTATTTACTCCAACAATAATTTGATCATATCTTTTCTTAACTTCTGTAACCTTCACAAGCAAGATGCCTGCATCAGCAACAATGTATCTTCCAGGCTCAAAGGCAACAGCATCTGTTTTAACTTCCTTCAAAATCTCAAATATATTGTATGCATAATATTCCAAAGGAAAATCGCTATGCTCTTTTCTATATCTAATCCCAGGACCTCCTCCTAAATCTAAAAATTCAAAATTAATGCCAAACTTTGAACTTATTTCCCTTGCCTTAGAAACTAGAATCTTAACGGTTTCAAAAAACTCATCAATTTCCTCTTTTGTTAGCCAATTTGAGCCTACATGCTCATGTAACCCTTTAATATTAAAGCCAAAATCCATAGCCAACTTTATTACAGAGTCTATCTCATTAATTGGTATAGAGAATTTTATAGGATGTCCGTGGGCTTCGATTCCTGCGGTTATTGTTCTCCGGCTGTGACCAACGCCTCTAATTCCTGGGTCGATTCTAAAGGAAATTTCATTCCTCATTCCCAATTCCTTCATTTTTAATAAGCAAGAAAGAGAGTCAACATTTATCCTTATATTGAAAGGCTTAACCTGTAACAAATCTTCATGACTTAGACTTGAACCTGTGAACAAAATCTTTTTTTCTTCAAAGCCCAAATTAATTGCTAAAATAACTTCTTCAGGCGAGACTGCATCGATCCAGCAACCCTGTTCTTTAAGTTTTTTAAGTAAGTATGGATTTGAATTTGCTTTCATTGAATAATGAACTCTAATCTCTCTATCTGCATATTTCTTAAGAGTATTGTAAAATCTCTGGTAATTCTCTACAACTCTTCTCGCATTATAAACATATAGCGGTGTTCCGAAACGTTTAGCTAATTCAACTGCAGAATAGCTTCCTATATAAAGCTCGTTATTCTTAACTTCAAGATGTCCTTTAATCTCCCACCACATCTAAATAAGCTTCACCTCTTAAAATATATGCTACGGGACCTTTCATAATTACTCCTTCATCTGTTATGTTAATAAATAAAGTACCACCAGGTAGCTCAACTTCTACTTCTTTTGCTACATAGCCATAATGATTCGCTACAAAGGCTGTTGCACATGCACCTGAACCACATGCCAAAGTCATGCCAGCACCTCTTTCCCAAACATATAACTTTATTTTTCTTTTATCTTCTACGTAGGCAAATTCTACATTTGTTCTGTTTGGAAATTCTTTATGATTCTCAATTAAATAACCATAATTTAAAGTGTATTGCTTCAATTTATCCTTTTCATTGTTAAATATAATGAAATGAGGGTTGCCAATGGAAGCCTTTATTCCTTTAAATTTTGTTAAACCAACTTCAATTTCAGCTTCACCAATTATTTCAACTTTTCCCATATTAACACTAACCATATTTCCTTCAACAAATGTCTTTACAACACGAGAACCAACTTCAATTTCAGCTTCATTGCCAGCATAATTTTTATCTAGCAAATATTTAGCAAACATTCTTATACCGTTGCCGCACATTTCAGCTTCACTTCCATCTGGATTAAATATTCTCATTTTATACTTTGCTAGTTTACCTTTATTTAAAACAAGCATCCCATCAGAGCCTATTCCAAAATTTTTATCAGAAAGAATCATTGCAATTTTTCTGTATAGATTTTCAAGTTTAGAATCAAGGTCTTCAATGATTATATAACTATTTCCTAAAGCATGCATCTTTGTTACTTGGATCTTCATAGTTTCTCTTCTATAATTTCAGAAACCAACTTAATATATTCATCGGTCACTATAATAGCAAATCTTAACTAAAAAGATATATAACCTTTAACTTGTCATATCAACTTTACTGTCTAAAATTTTTATTTAATTTGCTTTAAAGTTATTTTTCTTTTTTTAATTTCATTAACTATATATTCAAAATATTTAATGTTCATCCCAAAGAATTCTGATGGAATGACACCATAATTTAATTTTTCCTTCAGCATAAGCCGTGCTATTACTGCAGCTACGAAGCCTGTCACTCGTGACATTGACGTGAATCCATTTTGGGCTTCATCATACATAAAATATCTAATTTCTTTTTTATCTTTTCTTCCATAAACTTCCATTATTGAAAAATCCGGGCTATCATACTGCATTAAAGGAAGAATTATTTTTGATGTAAAATCTAAATTTTCTTTCTTAAAGAAGCCAAGTTCTTTAAGAATTTTCATTTTTTCTAAATGACCTGGCCATCTTACTGTAAATTCTATTAAATTATTTGCTTTAATTGTATTTAATAAGGAATTCAGCCCATCAGTTATAAATCTTTCAAATTTAAATTTCTTAAGAACAACTTTTTCTATTTTTTCTAAGGGATCTACTTTTATGAGTTTACCGTTTTTTATACATCTAGCAGGCCTTATGTATAAGTTTAAAAGAGATGACGGTGAAAAAAGAACCTGATGATAAAGAGGTGGCCTTGGTCTTTTAGGGAGACCTCCTACATGTATAATGGCTTGATCCAATATTCCAAGTTTAGAATAAATGTGCCCCAATAATATATTACTTAACCCTGGTGCAAAACCAGCATATACAACTATAGTTATTTTAACTTTTTTTGCATCTTCATCAAATGTGAATGGATCATTACGTACAGAAGTGATATCCAATACGTTACACTTAGCTTTTATGGCCGCTTTAAAAATGCTGAATGTTAAATCTGTTGGTAGTGCTCCAATCGTTAAATCAAATTTCTTCATTAGTGTTACAAGATTTACAAAATTAGTAACATCAATTTTAATAGGTTCCGCAAAAATTTTTACTTTCTTAAGTTGTTCTTCACTTTTATCACCGGCAAAGACTTTAAATTCTTTACTTAAATCATAAGCTATTGCCCGCCCAACATTCCCAGCACCTAAAATTAAGATTTTCATAATAATACTTAGATTATCGTTCTTTAAAAAATAATATGAAAATAACATTAGCTGAACCTAGTTTGATTGATAATTTGTAATCTATGATAACTAATACTAAATAATCTCTATAATAAAAAGAAAAATTAATTTCCTTTTATACCCAGATATAGTTTACCTAGATTAGGATTATTTAATAATTTTAGTGACTCCCCTTCATAAAGAATTCTGCCGTTTACTATTAGATATGCTTTATCGCCTATCTCCAAGGATTTTCTAACTACTTGTTCAACAATTATAAATGTTATATTGTAAGAATCTCTAAGATCTAGAATTTTTTTAAATATTTCATGAGCTATTTTTGGAGCTAAATTTGATGTTGGTTCATCAAGCATCATAATTTTTGGCTTGGTTATTAATGCCATTGCCATTGCTAACATTTGTCTTTCGCCACCGCTAAGTGTTTTTACTTTTCTTAATAAATATTGTTTTAAAATTGGGAATTCCTGCAGAGCCATTTCAACACGATCTTTGTATTGATATTTATCAATTAAATATCCAGCTATTATTAAGTTTTCTTTTACGGATAAGTTTGAAAATACACTCTTTAATTGTCTTAGATAAGTTATACCTAATTTTACTCTTTCATGAGGTGAGAAAAATGTTATATCTTGACCCTCAAAAAAAATTTTGCCTGAATATATATCCGTAAAACCCATAATACTTTTTAAAAGTGTTGATTTTCCACTTCCATTGGGTCCTACTATTATTGTTATCTCACCTAAATTTGCTAAAAAGTTTATATCGTATAAAACTTGTATTTTTCCATAACCTGCATTAAGATTTTCGGTTTTTAACATAATTAAATAATTCCTTCGCCTAAATATGCTTCTAATACCTTAGGTTCATTGATAACTTCTGAAGGCTTTCCTTGCGATATTATTTTACCTTGTACCATGACATAAACGTAATCAACATATTTAAATGCAATATCTAATCTATGCTCAGTCATTATGATCGCTATTTTTAATTTATCTTTAATATCTTTAATGTAATGAAGTATTTTTTCTGCTAAAACAGGATTAATACTTCCAACAGGCTCGTCTAACAGAAGTACTTTTGGATCCGCCATTAATGCCTTACCTATTTCAAGAAGTTTTAATTGACCTCCACTTAAAGTATCTGCCGGATTGTCCCACATATGACTCAGGTCAAGTAATTCAAGGAGATTAAAAGCTTTTTCAACTGCAGCTTTTTCATGTTTAAGCCATTTATTTTTAAATATCAAAGTAAAAAGAAATTCACCAGGATTATTCTGATATCCTACCAAGAGATTCTCAAGAACGGTTAGTTTTAAAAATGGAGCAGGTATTTGGAATGTTCTTACAATACCGAGTTTTACACGTTCTTCAGGTTTCATATTTGTTATATAAATTTTTGTACCATTATTAGGATTATATATAATTTCCCCTCTATCTGGATTGTAATATCCTGTGAGTAAATTAAAAAATGTTGTTTTTCCACTTCCGTTGGGTCCTATTATTAAGTTAAGATTCTCTTTATTAAAATATACTGTAACATTATCAACAGCTTTTATTCCTCCAAAATATTTGGTAAGATTATATGTTGCTATTATCATTAAATTATATATAATATATAATATAAAAAAAATTTATTTACTAATAAAAAAATTATTTAGGTGAAGGCTTCACCAGGAATGTAACTTTATCACTTATAGGATCATATGTACCTATTTTAGCCCATCCTAATTGTCCTGGTGTTGGTTTCTCTCCACTTTCTACAACAGCCCATATATCATAAACAGCTTCTCGTCGATCGCCAAATTCATTCAGCGCTAACCACCCGCTTGCACCAAAGGATGTTTCAGCAACAGTTGGAATAGCTTTTAATATTACTGTAGGATCCATGCTTCCTGTTGAAACTATTGTTTTAACTAAAAGCCAAATACTATCATATAATAAGGTATCATACGTTCCTGGAGTTATTCCCATTTTGCTTTTATATTTTTCAGCAAAGCGTGCCCATAGATCTGATTGCGCTACACCCATATAAGTGGATATGTGCCTTACCTTTAACGCATATTGACCTAATTCCTTTATAAGACGTTCTGCCAGCACATGCCCGTCAGAGCCAAACCAAATTACACTCATTAACGTTTCATATCCTAATGCTGCTGATTGAACTGCTACACTATCTTCCTCAAAACCTAAAAAAAGGAAACCTACTTTATCTTTTCCATAAGTGGCTATAGCATTTGATATAGCATCATTTAATACCTTAACTTCTGCAGAAAATTCTGTTTTTTCTGGATCATATCTTATGCGTGTAATGATATCACCATTCAATTCTTTAAATCTTTTCTCAAAAACTTCGTAAAGACCGTCTCCCCAAGCATCTGCTCTCTGGAGTACGGCTACATGTTGGACACCATAGTCTATTATCATTCTGGCTATAGCTTTACCTTGATAATTATCATCTACGGGGAGTCTGATTAAATATCCCCTATCAGGAACAGAAAGTAATGGAGATGTTGAAGCATCACTGATTATTAATACTTTGTATGTATTTGCATAATCTAGGCACGCCCTAACATGAGAACTCCATCTGAATCCCACAACAAATTTCACTCCCCTAGCTACTAAGCTTTCGAATCGTTCACGAGCTTTAGCAGCGCTGCCTTCAGCATTTTCATATAAATAAACAATATTCATTTTTATTCCAATTGTGCTTAACCATGCTTCTATTTCTTCTTTAGCAATTTCAGCTGCTACCTGTTCACCTTGAATATATACAGGATTAGAATGCAAAACCCCTATTAAAAGGGTTTGGCCATCAAGGGGATGTTTTAAGACTTCTATTCGAGTAGGCTGTGTAGATATTCCAATGAAATACCCTACACCTATTCCTATAACTAACATTATTAAAAGAAAACCAAGTACTTTTATGGAAGTAATATTGGGCATACTTACACCTCTGCTTTAACTAATTTAAAAAGTTTTATATAAATTTTTTGGTTGATATGTAGCTTAAAGTTAATTTTGTGGAACTTCTTTTAAAAATCTTTTAAAAACATAAGTTTCGCGCAAAGCAAAATTTCACTATTATTTTTTCCTTTACTACAATAAATAACATTGAAAAAGAAATGTTATTTATTTCTTTTTCAATATATTTGATGCTATATCCTTATAATTTATGCCTCTAGGCTTGGTAGGCTTTTCAGGTAACAACCCCTGAGGTCGAAATATAATGAAAAAAATAAGAGCTAACCCTAAAAGTATTTGTTCTAACCATACTACAGAAAAGGGGAATATAGCTTCAAAATCATGTTTTATAAAAATTACTAATCTACGAGCACTAACTACACTTATAGCACCTATAAGCGCTCCTATATTATTTCCTTTCCCTCCTATTAATAGCATTAACCATGGCCAAAATGTCCAATCAACACGTGTAAATCCGGAAGCTATAACTGAACCTGTATATAACGAGAAAAGTACTCCTGAAAGAGAAGCTAAAGAAGAACCTACCATCATGACTATTATTTTTACCTTTACTACATTTTTTCCTAAAAATACAGTAGCGGTCTCTTCCTCTCGCATAGCTCTTATTAATCTTCCAAATGGGGAGGATACTATTACTTGTATAAAAAAGAAAACTAAAATTGCAGTAATTACCATCATTATGACAATTACATATGGACTGTACAAACCTGTCCACGCAAATAAATTAGGCACATTAACCCATAATGTTCCTCCAACCAAAGGGGTATAATTAGTACCAATGATACGTACAGCTTCACCCATGGCTATTAACATCATTAATAAGTAATCTTCTCTTAATCTTATTGCAGGAAAAGATGCAATAAACCCAAGAATTGCACCAACTAGCATCGCAACTAAAATTGTGATAAGTAGGAGAAAAATTCCTCCTAAAGGATCATTACTAAGCTTTGAATTTAGCATGGTAATTATCTTAGTATTATCCATGATATAATCTAAATCATTTCCTATACCATAATACCACATAGCTAACCTACCTGTCAGAGCACCAGTAGTATAAGCACCAGCAGCTATCGAAAATAATAGCCCAAAATTAGGGATGCCCGCATATCCGAATTGAAAATTTAAACTAACAGAAGCAATTATATATATAGATGAGTAAGCAATCAGACCGAGGAGTCCTAAAGTAATAAGCTCTAAAGAATTCATTTTCTCTCACCTAATTTACTTAAAATTCTTTTATCCATATAATCCTCAATCAAACCAGTGAAACCCTTTGGTAATATTAATAATGTAACTGCTAATATTGTTAATGGTATCAAAAGCCTATAAGCTGTAATCCAGGAACCAATAGTATCGCTTAAGAAAATTACTCCTAATGTTTCACTCAATCCTACAATAAAACCGCCAATAATAGCACCATATATACTTGAGATACCCCCTAGAATACTGCCAGCAAATGTACTTATAATTATATACGATCCTACCTGTGAGTGGGCTTGAAACCAAAGAGGCATTATACTTCCAGCCATGCCAGCCAACCCTCCCGGAAGAAACCAAGCAAAAGCATTTACCTTATTTACATCAACACCCATTACTGAAGCCAATTCTGAATCTTCTACAGTAGCTCTCATAGCAATTCCAAATTTAGTCTTGGTTAACATGAGATATAAAAGAGTAGTAATTGTAATTATAAGAATAGAACTCACTATAAAAACTCCAGGTAAATTGAAAATTGTAAAGTCTTTTCGTTTAAGTAAAAATGCTACCGGATATAATCCTTGGGCAGCATATACTTTTCTAATATATTCTATATACACATTTACTACTGCGAAAATTATTATCTCCATTGCTATTGTTGTTATAGTTAAAGATATCCGTGTTGCTTTCATTTTAATCAGTGGTCTTATTATAAAAAAATATTGAGTTAACGCCACACCCCCAACAACAAAAAATGATAAAGGTATGGATAGGTAAGGATTCAACCCCCAGATTTCGCTAACTGTATAAGTTACATATATGCCTATAACGGCAAAAGTACCATGCGCAAAATTAGGTATTTTAGCTATTATATAAGTCAAGGTAAAACCAATAGTCATCATAGTAAGTAAATTTGCATACATAATTGCATCGATTATATACATATTAATTATAAGAATACTTTTTGTAAATATATAATTAATCTTTTATAGGAATAAGCTGGCTTCTGTAAAAATTTAAAATACTATTAGCCAAGAATCCTAGACTTAACTAAATTAAATAGATGGTTTCTCCTCTATAATTTCAGAAGCTAGCTTAATATGATTATCATTTGCTACAAGGGCAAATCTAACAAATATATTTGCTATTTGTAAAGCTGTTCCTGAAGAAGAATCTAATTTTTTATTATGATGAATTTCATAAACATAAACATCATACCATTTGGCTTTATTAAACAGTTCTGCAGCTTTGCTAATTATTGCAAAAAATAAATTAACACCTATTGAAAAGTTAGGGCTATATATGAAGCCTATGTCGTTTTCTTCAACTATTTTCCTTACGATATTTATTTTATCATACCATCCCGTTGTACCCATTACAATATTTCGCTTTAATTTGGCAACCTTTTCTACATTACTTAAAACTGCATCTGCTCTAGAGAAGTCAAGTGCGACATCAGCATCTTTAAGTGCATCAGCTGTTATTTCTTTATGTGTTGCCTCAGGATCGGTAGGATCTATAATAGAAGCAACTTTTATGTTATTTTCTTTAGCTACTTCATGAATTGTTCTACCCATTCTACCATAACCTATAATTGCTATGTTCATTTCAATTTGAAGTAATTTTCGTATCGTGAAAGAATTTTTTAACTTTTTCTAAATTATGAGGTTGCATATTGCAAAGTGGTAACCTGCAAGGACCAGCCTTCATTCCTACAAGATTCATCATAGTTTTAATAGGTATCGGATTTGTTTCGATAAATGCTGCTTTGAAAAGAGGAAGCAAGTGATAATGTAGTTCCTTTGCTTTTTTAAAGTCCCCTTTCAACGCAGCTTCAACAAATTCAACCATTGGCTTTGGAAGTAAATTGCTGATCACGGATATAACACCTTTTCCTCCTAAAGCCATGATTGGAAGCGTAAGATTATCATCTCCGCTTAAAACTGTTATTCTATCTCCTAAAGCTTCAATAATATCCATAACTTGAGCTAAATTTCCTGATGCTTCTTTAACTGCTACAATATTATCAAATTGAGATAATCTTACTAACGTTTGAACCTCAACATTTACACCAGTCCTTCCTGGAATGTTATAAACTATTATTGGCAAGTCAACAGCTTCGCTAATTGCTTTGAAATGTAAATATAAACCTTCTTGTGTTGGCTTATTATAATATGGAGCAACGACAAGTAAACCATCTGCACCAAGATCTTGGGCTTTTTTATAATCTAATAGCTTCTTCTGTTTAATATGTTCCTGTTCCTACAATTACAGGTATTTTACCATTAACTTCATCTACTACTGTTTTTATTATTAATTTTCTTTCCTCTTCTTTTATTGTAGGAGATTCTCCCGTAGTTCCTAAAGGAACTAATCCATGTACTCCATTTTCTATTTGAAAACGCACATTTTCTCTTAATGCTTCCAAATCTAAAGAATAGTCTTCTTTGAAGGGTGTTATTAGTGCTGTTATTACGCCAACAAAATTAACTTTTGCTTCCCCATATGAAAAAAACTTAATTTTTTAAGTATTTAAATCTTTCGGTCAAGAAAAACTAAATAAAACAATACTCTCTGTTATAAAAGCTATAACTAAGCCTAGAAGTAAAGAGAGCCAAAATACAGGATTGTATATTCCTCGTAGCTTAGATATTGCGCTAAGATTAATGTGCCAAGTAGCATAAACTATTGATGCAGTAGCTATAGAATTCAAATTGGCAATATAAACATCACTAATATATCCTAGATAGTAAATTGAAGAACCTAAAACAGCAGGTAATCCAGCTATTAAAGAAGCAATTATTATGAACTTCATTATTCTTTCCTTTTTTAAAATTATAAGAGGAGTAGCTATTGCAAATCCTTCTGTAGCATTATGCACAGCAAATCCTACTGTAAAAGTTATTGCTGAAGCTATTTCTCCTGTAAGTAAAGCTGAAGCAATTGCAAATCCTTCTCCTATGTTATGCACTCCCAAACCTATAGCTATAATAAGCGCAGTAGCATAAGGAGTTAACCCTCCAGAAATTACTTTTCTTTCACTTGATCTTTTTAACAAATCATTTTCCAATTTTGAAAGCAAGATCCATGTACCGCCAAAGGCAAAAGTAGTTGTTATAGCTAAAATCAAAAAATTATTTATTGTTACCCATTTAGCATTTTCGTCAATTATCTCAACAACAATTGCTCCTGCTTCCAAGGCTAAATAAGATAAAATTCCTCCAGCCATCGCAGATAAAATTCCTTCGGTTTTCTGACTTATTTTATTTCTGTATATTACTATAATAACTGAGCCTGCCAATACAGTTATTCCTGCTAAAAACCCATAAATTAAAGGTATGTAAGTTTCCATATTGGGATAATTTTATAACATTGTTATAAAATTATCCTTGTTAATTATTATATTAACACTGTTAATATGTTTATTACGAGGAATTCTAAGAGTCTTAAAAGCATATTAGGGGTTTCTATTGAATACTTCTTTTCTTTAAATTCTTGTAGCGGTTAATTCAAGCAATGCTAAAGCTTTCTTAATGATTCTATTCTCTTTCGTTAAAATTTCTATAGCCTTCATCGTAATTTTCCTATAAAAATATTTAAAAAATTTATCTTTGTTAATTTTCATAGAAAAATTTTTGGATACTGTCCAAAAAATTGTTTTTAAGTATCATAACTTAAGTTAAACTTAGTATGGCGAAGCAAAAAATAAATAGAGTTACTGCTTTGCTGCTAGATAATCTTTGGCTTTGGGCAATATTAGCAATGGCAATAAGTTTAGTATACGGAGCATGGGTTTTAATTGAAGCATCAAATATGCATATGCATCCTATGCCTCCTACGGGGTGGCGTTAAATGACGCTTTTCCCTAGAAGTTTAGAAGAATGGTATAAACCATTTACAAAGGAAGAGAGAATTTGGTTTATTCTTGCCATTGTAGTAGCTTTAATATTAGCTATAACTACTTTAACATGGCCTATAATAGATGCTAAACATCAAGTACCTGCAGAAAGCTATGCTATTTCTCCTACAGAGTTTGGAAATCTTGCGTTGAAATTTAAAGATGAATATGCAAATAAGGAAGTACCTGAAGGAGTAGATGTTTATATTGCAGCCCAAAAATGGTTCTTTACTCCAGCTAAAATAATATTAAAAAAAGGAGTAACTTATAGGATACATGTTTCAAGTTTAGATATACTTCATGGATTTAGCTTAATAGGCAAAGATGGTACTGTATATAATTTAATGATAATGCCTGGAATGGCTTATGTTATTAAGATAAAGTTCGATAAGCCTGGAATATATGATTTGAT
>Ga0209143_1000644_pt1 | contig 16984 bp, 19 predicted proteins | sample FaiFalFF_MnMetaG_3_FD_184739 | JGI IMG/M metagenome (GOLD analysis project Ga0209143, IMG submission 184739) | Freshwater microbial communities from Yellowstone National Park, Wyoming, USA - Fairy Falls B (FF_Mn_B) MetaG (SPAdes) (version 3) | ecosystem: Environmental > Aquatic > Freshwater >...
GAAACTACAACAATAACAACAACGGTAAAAGAGCATATAACACAAACAAGAGAGGTGACCAGAACCCTAACAGAGATCCAAGAGAAGGAGGTTACAAAAGAAGTTACCAGAGAGCACACAGCAACAATAACAACCACCACAACACAAATCAACCTACCCATATCAATACTCCTACTAATAATAGGCCTAGCAGTAGGCAGCATCATAGCCAGATTCATTCTCTCAAAATAATGAAACTCTTACAACTGAAAGCCTCGCCTTCCTGTGATGCCCCTAGGATGGGGATCCGATAGTAAGATGTGGAAGGTGCTTTCGAGCGGAGATCCGACAAACCGCTTGAGGGAGGATCTTTAAGCCCCCCGGGGATGCAAGAAACCCCCACTCTCTAGAGTGAGGAGGGGATCAGGGCTAGCTCCTCCAGCTTTACTATAATCCCTATAAGCATCACCTACACTACTACAAACTTCATAATCTCCTAGAACCCCTCTCACCAAGACTCTCACACTTCCAAGATCACACACAGGTAACTTCCTCATGAGTTCACTCCAGCCATGTTAAGTATGTATAAGTGGTAATTGGTGGGTGTGATTGGGTGGTGCGGCGGCCGGGATTTGAACCCGGGACCTCCGGCTTGGCAGGCCGGCGTCCTAGTCCAGGCTAGACGACCGCCGCTCCCCCAATCACGGTTAGGCTCGCTGAGTTTAAAAGGTTTAGTTCTTCACAGCATACAAATAATTCATTGCCCGCTATAGACCAGCGAATCTAAACTACTTATACCCTTGATTCCTCCCACCCCTAGTCCCCTTGTCTTTACGGTTATTGTCATTCGCTGTCCTAACGTTTATTGGCCCAGGTGGTGTTAGCTGTGGCTAGGAGGGGTATTGTTGGTATTGAGAGTGCTATCGTGCTAATAGCCTTCGTTATCGTTGCCGCGGCTCTAGCGTTCGTAGTGCTCAACATGGGCTTCTTTACAAGCCAGCAGAGTAAGCTGGTCATGCAGAGGGGTCTTGGCGAGGCGAGCTCAGCACTAGAGCTAGACGGGACCTTCGTGGCAGCCGTTGACACAACAGCACAGAACATCGTGTACGCGTGGGCACCAGTAAAGCTATCATCGGGACAGCACAAGGTAGACCTAACACCGACAAAAACAGTAGTATCGTACTGGAGCCCAGACAAGGGGCTAACGATAACAAACGCATACCTAATAGCAATACTAACACCAATAACAGACACAAGCAAAATACCAGAGATAGTAAATGCAATACTAGATGAGACCGTATCAGGTGCTAAGGGTACTGTTGCTCAGAGAACCGTAACTGCAGGTGGCTTTGAATACGCTGTCTATGTGGGGCTCCCCGAGGACGTTACTGATCCTGGCACCACGGTTTCAGATTTACTAGCCAGGTACGCCTCGGACAAGGTGATCGTCATACTCAACTGGGTTGTTAGGGTTAACGATGATCTAGTCTTGGATCCCGGTGAGAAGGTCGTCTTCTTCGTCTACTACAGGGATGAGAGTGTTAAACCCGATGGCTACGATTTGGTTAAGATTGAGGTTAAGGTTCCTATCGGGGCTCCTCTGACTATAGAGAGGATGATACCTCCAAGTCTGACGCAGCCGGTAGTAGATCTAGGGTAGTGTTTCACAGGCTCTATTAACCCCTCCATCTTTTTTATAACTGTTCTCCTCTCTTTCCCTCTTCCGAGCTATTGTTTTACCTTCTCCTGGGCTGGTTTTATAGGGTTTGATTTACGTGGTCTTGGTGTTTTCCGAATTTAGGTGTATGGTTTTTCGCTCCTATCCTCAGCGTGGGGTTTTGTTTGTTGTAGGGGTTTGGTTTGCCTCTGTCTAGGGTGGTTTTGGTCTTGGTGTTAGCGTTTCCCCTACTGGGTTTAGGTGTTGTTCTAGCCTACTTTGGCTCTCTTGCCTCCGCACCCTACCTTGTCTCCTCTCTTGTGGCCTCCATCATCTTAGCCTCCTCTGGCTTCCACCTCCTTCTCTCCAGCGTTATCTTCCTCTCTAGGGTTAGGCGTGGTGACCCTCTATGGCCTTGTGGTTGCCCTCTCTGCTCTCTTACAGCTCGTAGGCTAGCCGGCTTTGATGGTGTCAGCCCCGGGGGTGTTGTTGAGGGTTCTGTGGAGCCTGTTGATGCCGTGGTTGGGGTTGAGGAGGTTACAGTTCCCAAGGCACCAACCTCCTCCGAGCCCTCTAGCCAGCCTAGCCCCCAGGTCGTCCAGCAGCCTGCTCAGAGCGATGGGGTTCTAGAGGCTCTTTCAAACCTTGAGGGTGAGGTTAGGAGTCTTAAGAGTGAGCTCTCATCATCCCTTGAGGAGTTTAGGAACGCTATAATGGCTATAAAGAGCGAGGTTGACGAGGTTAGGAATCCGTTCAACTTCATGAGGAGTGTTGCAGAGTTCCTGGATGAGGATACTAGGAACGCAATACTAACTCTAGCTGGCATAGCCGGGGGTGAGGGGGGGCAGGGTGGGGGGGCGGGTGGGATAGCACCCCTCACGGCCAGGGCCCTCCCAGGTAGGCTTGCGACAGATGGATCCTGGGGTTTCCTGGAGCTCCTAGATCTAATCCTATGGCTTGACAGCATATACGGCTCCAAGGACTGGGATGACTTGAAGGACGTTTTAGAGCTCCTGGGGAGCCTTAGGGTTGTGCCCGAGGCTAAGCTTAGAGCACTAAGGGCTGCAATGAGCTTTGTTGAGAGGAGCAGGACTAGGGGTGAGAGGGTCTCGGAGAAGGTGAGGATACTCTCGATCCTAGCCAAGCAACTGAGTATAACCGGGGGTGAGCACGTGTTCAAACTACTAGAGTACATGGGTAGAGGTGGGAGATGATGGTGTCAGAGGGGGTTACAACAGCCATCCTAGTCGTAGCGGGGATCGTCATAGCAGCTATGGTCGCCTCAACGGTGATATCACAGTACTACATGATAGACTCGACGATAAGAGGGGCTAGTAGGGGGGTTGAGGATAGGCTTAGGACGAGGGTTGAGGTGGTGCATGGAGCGGTTGAAGGCGACCACTTCGTGGTATTCGTTAAGAACACGGGTAGGAGGGTTATAGCCGTCAGTGAGGTGGAGTCAGCAGACGTTTACTTCGGCAGGGCGTGCGAAACACTATACAGGCTGGGCTCAGGCCCCCGGACCTGGTCTTACGAGGAGCTCTACGCTGACGGTGTATGGAGCATAGGGGAGACTCTGATCCTGAGGATATATAATGGTACGGCTGTAGGCCCGCCACCCTACTGTGTCAAGATAGTGTTAGCTAATGGTGTTGTAAGCGAGGGTGTCATAGTTGGGTAGGGTAGCGAAGGGGGTTAGTGCTCTAATCCCAGGGCTTGTTGTAACAGCGTTACTCATGATGGTAACAGTTCTACTCGTAGCCGGAGTCCTCGATAGCGTGAAGATAGCTGTAGAGCTGAACCAGTGGAGGGCACCACGCTATACTATGAGGATCACCTGGGCTAACTTAACCGATGCCTACGGGGGTCCATCGATAGAGCTAAGGCTAGTGAATGATGGTTCAGAGGCCCTGTACAGGCTAGAAGCCCTGGAGGTCATAGTATCTTATGAGAGCTCCGGATCTAGAGTAGTTGAAATCCTCAGGTTCAAGGGTAAGACGGGCTCTTGGACGCCAGGCTACTGGAGTGTATTGAGTATAGATGTGGGTAGCGTTAAGCTCGACCCCGAATCCCACCCATACCTTAGGCCAGGCGAGGAGGCCCTCATAGTAGCGTACATGCAGAGGTGGCCCGACGCGGGGACCTTGATAACAGTGACCATAATATCACCTGAGGCTGTTAAAGCTGAGTTCTCTCTAGTAAGGTGACTGCCGTTGGGTAGGGTGATCTCCACGGGTAACGAGGAGCTCGACGCAAGACTCGGGGGAGGCATCCCTATACCCATAATGCTTTTAATTGAGGGTGGCCACGGTATTGGTAAGAGCATTCTAGCCCTCCAAGTAGCCTACGGGGCTCTAAACTCAGGCCTAAGGGTCGTCTATGTAACCTCAGAGGCTACTGTGAAGAGCTTTCTCGATCAGGCTAAGAGGGTTAGCCTTGATGTTTCAAGGTTTTATCTGAGGGGCTTACTCAGGATATACCCTGTGCACATTGAGGGTCTAAGGTGGAGTAAGGGGACGGCCTCAAGGCTCTTACCACACATTGCATCGTACCTCATGAACACCATGAACATATGGGATGCCGTTGTCCTAGACTCCTTCTCGGTCCTAGCATCCTACGCTGACATGGACCGTGTTCTCGACTTCTCGACGAAGCTCAAGATAGTGTCGGCTAACGCTGATAAACTAGTGGTGCTTACAGCCCACACTGGAGCTCTCCCCGAGAACCTGATGTTAAGGCTTAGGAGCATATGCGATGGCCTCATACTACTGAAGGCCGCGGAGATAGGCGGTATCAGTGTTAAGGTAATGGAGATCGCTAAGCTCAGGGGAGCCAGGGGCCCCGTAGACCAGGTCACGGCCTTCGATGTTGACCCAGCCTTCGGGATCAAACTCCTACCAATAACCCTAGCCAGGGGGTGAGGGGGGTGCAGAGGCTCCAGCTTGATACTAGGCTTGAGGCTGAGGTTAGGAGGAAGGGCTATCTAGCCAAGTACATAGCTGAGGCCACGAGACTCTACGGGCCCCCTAGGTTCCATAACGCTAGGGAGCTCGACTACAGTCTCAAAGGAGCCCGGGATGTCAACATACTGTATGCTGTAAGCGATATGATATACGTACACGTAGTCAGGAGAGAGTCCTATAGATCCTATGGGAGGTACATAGTCATAGAACCCCCGGAGCCTAACAGGAGGTTAATGGACCTGGTGGAGTTTAAGCTAGCAACAGCAATCAAGGATCGGGATGCTGTAGAAGATGCGGAGGAGAAGAGGAGGCTGCTCCTGAGGAAGCTAGAAGAGGTTGTACAGGTGACGAGAACCCCTGTTAGCTACGAGAGGCTTACAGGGAGGGAGGGGAGGATCCCTGTTTACACCGGAGACTATGAGGCCCTAAGGTACTATGTGGTAAGGAACATGGCCGGCCTAGGGTTCCTCGAACCATTCCTTCAAGACCCGTGGCTTGAGGATATAACATGTAAGGGTGCAGGCAACATATACGTTGTACACAAGCTCTTCGGAACCCTGGAGTCCAATAGGGGTTTCACGAGCAAGGAGGAGCTAGACAGGTTCGTTATAAGGCTTTCTGAGAGGGTCGGGAAGCCTGTGTCCCACGCTAGGCCGATTATAGACGCCACTCTACCTGATGGTAGTAGGCTTAACCTCGTCTTCGGGGAGGATGTAAGCCTTCATGGGAGTAACTTCACTATAAGGAAGTTTGCTGAGAAGCCTGTGAGTGTGACGCAGCTCATAGCCTGGAATACGATGGACGAGAGGGTAGCAGCCTACCTATGGATGCTCCTATCCAATAACATGAGCGGTATGGTTGTAGGGGAGACGGCCTCTGGTAAGACTACCACTTTGAACGCTGTAGCGGCATTCATACCACCTAACTACAAGGTGGTAACCATTGAGGATACAGCTGAGGTTAGGCTACCTCACCCTAACTGGGTTAGAGAGCTAGCAAGGGTAACAGGTAGTGCTGAATCCTCTGTAACCCTCTTCGACCTACTTAAGGCTGCTTTGAGGCAGAGGCCTAACTACATAATAGTTGGCGAGATTAGAGGTGCTGAGGCTAGCGTGTTCTTCCAAGCACTCCAGACAGGGCATCCCGGCCTAGCAACATTCCATGCTGGGAGCGTAGATCAGGTTGTCCAGAGGCTTGTGGGAGAGCCTATAAGGGTCCCTAAAGCCTTCATACCCAACCTCAACTTCGTGTTGATACAGAACGCTGTTTGGAGAGGGGGACAGATGGTTAGGAGGGTTATTAGTGTTAACGAAATAGTAAGTTATGATCCGAGGAGCGACTCCATAGTCTACGTGCCTGTGTTTACATGGGATCCTGTTAGGGATAGGTTTACCTTCAGGGGGCGTGGAGCTAGCTTCCTCTTAGAGTCTAAGATAGCTAGTATGGCTGGGCTGAGTAGACTGGAGATAAGGAAGATATACGAGGAGCTCGACCTGAGAGCGGAGTTCCTAAAGGAGCTTGTAAACAGGAAGATACTAGACTACTTTAAGGTATGGGAGGCTATCAAGAAGACGTACGAGATATCGCTTGAAGATGCATTAGCAAAGCTCAGGAGGGGATCCCTCAAGTTAACGGGGTGAGAGCGGTGTCAGCTGTACTGGGGAGGCTTAGAGAGGCCTTCTCCACACCTCTAGACGATAACCTACTATTCTTTATGACACACCTCTACTCGATATCCACCGGGAAGCCTCCTGTGGAGAGGATACTCAGCCCCGGGGGTGTGAGTGGTGTCGGCTACAATGGCTACAGCAGAGTTCTAGGTAGGATCGTTCTGCTGGCTAGGGACTACGGCTTAGGCTACGTTGACTCCATAAGATCCAGCTTAGGCTATGCTAGGAACCCGTTTTTCAGAGACTTCCTGCTCAGGCTCTCTGAGGCTCTAAGCTCAGGCCACGACATAGAGGGTTTCCTGAGGATTGAGCTCGACAGCCTTGTATCAGATTATAAGGCTATCTACGCAAGGCTCCTAGAGACCATAAGGGTTCTTCTCGGAGTCTACGTGGGGGTCCTCTCCTCCGTCATGTTCCTTAACGTTAACATAGCTCTTGTAGCATACCTCATGTTAGGTAGCATTTGGCCGGCTTTGGGTATAGCTGTTACATCGCAGGCTGCACTATGGTTCCTAGCGTTGTTCATGTACTACTCCCTACCCAAGCACAGGTTGGTGCATAGCCTCCAGGTTAGACCAGGGGATCTAGCTCTCTTCAACAGGCTACTCCTAGCCTCCACTATCATAGGCTTAATAGGAGGCCTCCTAGCATTCAACTTAACAGGATCCATAGGCTTAGCTTTAGCAGCCATGGGTCTCCCATTACTGGCTCCAGGCTATGTCGCCTTTAGGATGGAGAGGAGGCTTAGACACATGTCAGGTTTCCTCCCCATATTCACTAAGAACTATGGTGCGCTCTACTCAACACTTGGAAACGAGGTTCTAGTGCTAAAGGGGCTCCTCAGAGTCAACATAGGCCCTCTGAACCCCTTCCTAAAAGGTGTCCATGCGAGGCTCACCGCGGGTGTTGATAGGAGGAATGCCTGGCTCCTCTTTGTAGGCGAGAGTGGAAGCGATGTTGTCAGGAGGGTTGTGGATATACTGTACGACTCCCTAGAGTCAGCGGCTGATATGAGGAAGGTGGGGGAGAAGCTGGGTGACGTGGTGGCAGACTATGTCAACATGCAGAAGAGTAGGGAGCAGATAGCTAGATCCTTCCAGGCTATTGTCTACTTGATGCACGTTATCCTAGTCGCTCTAGCCCAGTTCATAGTAACGCTCATACAGGTTCTAGGGGAGCTCCTAGGAGTGGCTAGGGAGCTCCCGGTATCAGTTTTACCATTTGCGGGGGCTCCCGAGACCATACCTACTATGGCGTACGTAGCGATTGTAGCGTTGTCCATGGCGGCCGCCAACTCTATAGCTGTTAAAGCTGTTGAAGGGGGCTTTTGGGGTGTTATGGTGTTACACTTTAGCATACTAGCTCTGCTCTCAGGTGTCTCGATTATAGCCTCCTCTGCAATCTCAGACTTACTGTTAAGGACATTCGTTGAGGGTATCAGGGTTCCCCAGTTCTCGGGCTTAACCTTAATTAAGGTTACCATGGGAGGTGGTTTGATGTGAGGTCTTACCTAGCACTCCTGGCGATCCTATTGTTAGCGGCCCCCACGGTGGCATTAGAGGAGCCTAGGTTCACATACAGGAGTTACGGCTACGTGTTAGTGGAGAGCGGGTGGGTTCTCGAGGTTAGGGTGGGGTTCTGGGAGCCCCTAGTGCCAGGGAGGGTTGCTGTACTCGATCTAGACTTTGAGGTTAGAGAGGCTGTGGCGGGCTCCAAGCTATCTATAGTCTCGGTAACTACATCCACGGGTGGTGTTAGCTCTAGCTCCTACGTTGGCGTCTTCAGTAAGGTTGGCGATAGGAGATCCCTAAGCCTCCACCTAGAGCTCTCCGAACCTCGTTACGCCAAACTTAGACCTGGAGATCAGGTGGTGGAACTCCTAATACTCTCAATTACAGGTTATGTCGAGAATGCTACCGCTAGGAGTTTCTTCACGAGAGACCTCAGGATACCGGCTATCATAGCATCCCCAGCTGGGGCTCTAAAGCTTTCAATAGACGTTCCCACCTCAGTAAGGGTCGGATCTACTGCCACGCTGAGCATCACGATCTCCAATAGAGGTGCTAACACGTTATACCACATCAGCGTCTCACTCTATGTTAACGAGTCCCTCCTGGACGTCATCTACCATCCCTCCATAGAGCCCGGGTCGTCTAGATATGCTACAGTACAGTTCAACCCGACCAGGGGGGGAGCTTACGTTTTAACAGCTAAGGCCAGGTATGTAACACAGGAGTACGGCCCCCTAAACCTAACATACCAGGCTCTAGTCTACGCTAAAACCCAGCATAGCATAACAATAACCCTAGCCACCCCAAGTGGGGAAGCACACGTAATAGGGGTGATTAGCCCACCCACGGATACCAGAGTCTACATAGAGGCTAGCTTGGACGCCCTAAACTGGATCCCGGTTGCCACGATAACACCTAGAGGGGATGGAACATTCATTGCACCTGTGAAAACAGGGGAGAGGGGGTACCTGCTCGTAAGAGCTAGGATCCCCGAAACGGAGAGAACCTTCGAGTCTACTAGCAACATAGTTGTTTTAGAGAACGTGACTCAAACCCAGGCGAAACCCCTCGTTGAGACAAGGACTGTCACCTACACACATGTAATCACACAAACCCTTGTTCAAACAGTGCAAGCACCACCTCTACAAAGCCCAACCCAGGGGGGACAAGCGGGTTTAACGGTGCAAGGGGCACCTACAGCAATCATTGTGGGTATATTATCAGCTGGGATTATTGTTGGCTCCATGCTACTACTAGTGTTTAGGAGAAGGTAGCTACCTTAACAACGTTAGAACCCCCACTGTTACTAGAACTAACCCGACTACAATGGTTAAAGTCTTAGACCTCATCCTGGAGGCTATAGTGCTTCCTATCTGAGCTCCTATTATGGCTCCTAGCGCGAATGGTATTGCTATGTTGAAGACTACATTGCCGTTAGCTATGTGTACTACAGAGCCCGATGTTGACGTGATTACTATTGATAGCATGCTAGCGGCTACCGCCTCATGTACTGGGAGGCCTAGTACTGAGATTAGGACTGGCATTAGTATAGCTCCGCCCCCTATACCCGAGAGGCCTGCTACTAGCCCAGCTGTAACCCCCGCTACTGGTACTAGGATCTTGTTGTTAAGCTTAACCCCCAGAGCTCTCCCCGATCCTCTTAGTATTAGGTTTAAACCGTAGACTATGACTATTGATGCCACCACTGTTTTTATAATCGCTCTTGGAGCTATACTTGCTATCTGAGCTCCAACCATGCTAGATGGTATCATTAGTATTGCTAGTGTAAGCCACCCTCCAGGCTTCAGGAGCCCCCTCCTCCAGTATGATATTGATGCTGAGACCCCATTAAACACTATTATGAACAAGCTTGTGCCTACAGCCTTCTCTATGTGCAAGCCTATGTGGTAGAACAGGGGGACCATGAAAACCCCTCCACCTATACCACTCATACTACCTATCATGGAGACTACAGCCCCTCCTAGGATGTAGGGTAGATACTCTAAAACCACCCCTTATCCCTCGAACTTTTAAGCTTAGACTGAACCTTTAAAGGAACATTCAAACCTCTATACCTAGATCCTCTAGGAACTCCCTTAGATCTCTAAGCCTCTGGAGCAACACCAAACCCTTCCTTGTAAGCCTAACCCTCCTAACCCTCTCACCAGCCTCTACAGCAACAACACCCTTTTCGTTAAGCTCCTCTAATAGCTTCACAAGCCTATCGTAGGCCAAGCCCGTAGCCTGGGCTATCCTTGTAGCCGGGGCCTCCCCACCCTCCTCTGAGAGGTATGAGAGCACATCGATTATTATGGATAGCCTACTCCTCTTAGCCTTCAACTAGAGAACCCTCCTAGCATACCATAAGGCCATGTAGAGGGCTCCAAGAGCTCTCACAGCCTCAGATGATACAAGGATTAGAGCTGGGAGGGTTCCCGGGAGTAGTAGTGTTCCAACAGCCCTCCCAAAGTGGGCTAAAGCTATTATCGTAAAACCCACCCTAACATGCCCCCTAAACCCTCTTACAGCCGTAACGGCTAGAAGGAAGGCTAGCATGTCGAGACTTGAAGGTATAACCACCAGGGGGGTTAAGGCTGGGAGGTATGTGAAACGCCTGGAGCTCCAAACCATGTAGATACCCGATAGGGCTAAGGCAGGTGTTGTAGCGTAGAGAGCGTAGGACAACCTTGCATCCCCGACGGTGATGGAGAAGACCATTGAAACCTGGCTTAGCGAGAGAAGGGTGAAGCCAAGGGAGAGGCGGAGCCAGAGCTCCCCACCGAGATCCAGGTATAGGCGGAAGAGCGTTATAGCTGAGAGTAGGTAGAAGAGAGCTGATACGAAAGCCAGGAGCCCCACGATGTTAACCAGCAGAACCCCATCAACCATAAATAACACCATTTAAACCCAAAGATACACCTTCTAAGACCCCTACTCACCTGAGGTGAGTTTAGCTTAAATACTATCTAAAACCCTACAAGTATGAGTGGAGAGGGAGCCGGCGTGGGGAGGGAGCCCCTGTGAACCCGCCGGAGCCGAGGCCCCCCGGCCCTGAACTGTGATGCCCCAAGCATGGGGAGTCCGATAGGGGGATGAGGAGCGTGCTTCCGAGCGGAGATCCGACAGGCCGCTCGGGGAGGCCTGGCTCGCGGGCCAGGCCTCTAGGGATGCGGGGAGGGGGTCACAAGGTAGACGGAGAGGTGGAGGTGGGATGAGCTACGGGAAGGTAATAGCTGGGCTTGGGATAGCTCTAGTAGCACTACTAGCTCTAGGTGCGGGCATAACACTAGCGGCTCAATGGAGAGTAGCTATGCAAGCTCCACCTAGCAGTTGGACTCCACAAGCGTGGGGAATGCATGGAATGGGATGGGGGATGATGAACCAAGCTATGGTAGCGATGGGTAGCAAGGGTGAAGAGGAACACTGTCCAATGATGAAAGGCGAGTTCGGGAAGGATAAGGGTAAGCACGCTGGATTCGCCAACCTCACCACTATAAGCGGTACGGTGAAGTCAGTTAACCTAACTAGAGGATGGGGATTCATAGTTGTCACGAGCGGTGGAAAGGACTATAATGTTTTCGTAAAGAAAGAGTACGTTAGGACAAGCGATGGAGTTCTAGTATTTGGTGGATGGATACTAGGTAACGTGAAACAAGGCAATAGCATAGAGGTTAAGGGATTCGGTAAGAATAGTAATATACTTGCAGTAGAGATAGTATGGAACGGCAACACGTATCAGATTCCAGCATACTACATGTACGTGCTCAGCACTGGGAGCTAAGGGTTAAAGCTACTTTAAACCCTCTCTAAGCCTCTTTTTAAGCTTAAGTGTAAAGGTAGTCTAGGTGGGGTTAGTGTGATCACCCTACCCTTTAGAGTTGCAGAGTACGGCTTGGCTTTAAGCTTCCCACTCTTAATACTAGTCGTAGCTTTAACCCTATACCCCATGGATTACAGTGAGGTATCTCTATTTGCTAATGAGAGTTTACAAGGTCCAAGCTATGTTTCAACACTAGTCGTAGCATCAGGCTATAGCGGGTGGCAAACGGGTTACGGTGTTGTTGAGGATGTGGAGGTTAGAGAGGGTGAGCCTGTTTACATGTTAAAGGTTAGGGTTGGAGAGAGTGTGGTGAGAGTTGTGGCTTTCAAACTAGGTGCAGAGAGTGGTGTTAGTGATGTTGATTTAAAGAATTTAAAGGGGGTGGAGATTACATTCTACGGGCCGCAAGTTGATGTTAAAGGTGAGAGGGTGGTGTTAGCAAGGGTTATAGTTATGGGAGCTCCTGATATGCATGGAATGCACCATGCAATGTGCATGTATAAGGGTGATTTCTCTAAGAAATGTGCTGAGATGATGGAGAAGCATATGGAGATGATGAAGAGACGCGGTTCGAAAGGCTAGGGAGTGCACTTCATAGCATGGGATTCTAGGGAGGATCGGTGCTACAATGGCTCTTCACAGCTCAGCCTGCCCATCGATCCTCATCTCCCCTTCTAACATCTACCTCCCGAGAGTTTATATTGGAATCCAGCTCTAACCTTGCGAGGTTGTTTGGGCTATTATATCGTTTAAGGTCTTGTTAAAGCTTGCTACTAGTGAGAGTATTATGGCGTAGCCTAGCGTTCTAGGCTCTAGGTTGTTGGGGCTGGAGCTCCAGCCTAGTAGGTCTGCGTACACTTCTACAACCTCGGGTGGCTTTCCAACTCCACCCTCTATAGCACTTCTAGCGTAGGCTAATACCTCCTCAAGGCCTTCAACGCCTAGAGCTTCAACTAGCTCAAATACGTTTACTAGAGGGTATTCTATAACATCTAAGGCTTTAACGTACAATGGTGATTTAATCTTCTCGATAAAGCTATCGAGTACGAGCGATATGTAATCGAGGAGCTCCATCCTCTCAGAGCCGTCGACGATAGATGCTATGGCTATCATGCCGGGTATGAGGTTTAAACCGTCATAGTCTAGGTCGAACCCTATACCCCCAGGGCCTTCTAAAACCTCAACACCCAATGCAGGCACCGTTGTAAGTGTTTTAGGGGAGTTACTTTAGCTCCTAGAGGCCTGGAAATACCAGGCTTACACCTTATATTAGTTGAATCAGATGGACTAGGACTCTTCATAGCCCTCTCCGGCTCAGGAGTCCGGGTTCCACTCCTCACCACCTATACATGGTTATTCGAGGAGGTTAAATACCGTTTTAACCCTTAGAGGATCTCTAGGAGGAACCGGCCGTCTTCGTATATTAGGTCTCCGTCTCCGTAGACTTTAGCCTTGCTCATGTCCTTAACCATGTCCCAGTGTATAGCTGATACGTTTTTACCTCCAGTTGAGGGGTAAGACGCTCCTAGGGCCATGTGTATCGAGCCTCCTATCTTCTCATCGAAGAGTATCTGCTTAGTATACCTCTTTATATCATAGTTCAGGCCGAAGGCGAACTCCCCCAATCTCCGTGCACCCTCATCAACCTCTAGGGCCTTCCTTAAAACCTCCTCACCTTTAACAGCTGATGCTTCCACTACAGAGCCTCTTTTGAATATAAGCTTAACGCCTTCAACCTCATACCCCCTCCATACGGCTGGGTATGTGAACACTATGTACCCCTCCGTTGCATCCTCGTGAGGCCCTGTGAATACCTCCCCTCCAGGCATATTCTTCCTACCATCATCGTTAATCCAAGTCCTACCGTCTACCCTCACTAGTAGGTTTGTATCACCACTTACAATCCTAATCTCGGACATCTTTGAGATCCTCTCAGCTATCCTAGCCTGGTCCTCGGCTTGCTTAACCCAAGCCTTGATAGGGTCGGAGGTGTGCAGCTTTAAAGCTTTGAATACAAAGTCCTCGTACTCTATTATAGACATGCCAGCCTCCTGAGCTAGGGACCTCGTAGGGTATAGTGTGACAGTCCATCTAAGGCTACCCTCACCATCCCTCCTCATGAATATCTCTGTTAAAGGCCTCAAAGCACCACTCCTAATCTTAAACCTCTCAGGATCAACCCCGATTAAAGGCTTAGTATGTGTAGATGAGATTATGTTTATAGAAACACTTATACTCTCCATGATAAACTTATCTATAGGTGAGAGGTATTCTAGGAGCTCACGAGGAGCATACCTATAGAATATCTCAACCAACTCCTCATCCTCAAACTGAAACCTAGGATAAGCCCCCAGCTCTACAACAGCCTTATAAACCTCCTTAACCAAAGGTAGAGCCTCAACACTACCCCTAACCAGAACCTCGTCACCACGCTTAACACCAGTACAGTAGTCGACGAGAAGCCTAGCAAACCTATCCAAAGCCTTCAAGCCCTAACACCGATTAGAATACCCAGGCGAAACCTTTAAAACCATATACTCAGGGGAAACCGGATTTTTACATTATAAAATAAAACTTTTGGTTTATAATAGCTAATGTGAGGCGGTGGGATTGGTATGACTAAGAAGAGGGTTTTAATCTTAGGAGGCGGACCTGGGGGGGTAGTAGCAGCAAACAATATTATTAGAAGACTTGGGGGAGACGATGTCGAGGTCACATTAGTGGATAAAACAGGATACCACGTGTTCCAGCCAAGCCAGCTCTGGGTTATGACTGGGCAAAGGGAGCCTGATGATATTAGAAGACCCCTTAGACTCCTTGAAAGGAAGGGTGTAAAAATTGTGGTTGACGAAGTTAAAGCTATTAGACCCGAGAACCACGTTGTTAACACTAATACTGGAGAGCTACCCTACGACTATCTTATAGTAGCTCTAGGTAGTGTGCCCGAGGTCTCAAAGATACCAGGTTACGAGTATAGCGTGTGCACACCCTGGACTATAGAGGGGGCTCTTAAGTGTAGAAAGCTACTAGCAAGCTTCAAGAAGGGTAGTATCGTAGTAGCACCCCTCTCGTGGCCCTATAAATGCCCTCCAGCCCCCTTTGAGGCGGCCTTCATGGCGAAGTACTTGTTAGAGCAGAGGGGTGCTGTTGAAGGCTCTAATGTAACTGTGCTTCATTTCTGGAAAGAGCCCATGGAGCCTTTCGGGCCCTCGATGGCATCAGCTTTCAAGAAGTTCATGGATATGTATGGTATAAGCTTCATAGGCGGGGTTGAGGTTGAGGGTTTCGAGGATAGACATGTTGTAACGAAGAGGGGGGAGAGGATAGAGTATAACCTAGCCATAGCAGTTCCACCACACAGCCCGCCAGAGCCTGTTGCAAACTCCGAGCTAGGAGATCCAAGTGACCCCCTCCCCCGCATCCCCAGAGGCCTAGCTTTATACTAGGCCTCCCCGAGCGGTTTGTCGGTTTTCCGCTCGGAAGCGCACTCCTCATCCCTCTATCGGATCCCCATGCTTGGGGCATCACCTTTCAGGGCCGGGGGGCCTCGGCCCCGGTGGGACCATCGGACCTCCTCCCCACACCGGGCTGCTCAATTATAACCGTGTTAGACTAGCCTTAAATCTTTTCTGTTCGAGACCGGTTCACGGCAGCTACGGCGTAAGGGATGTTGTTGCCCCAAGCCTAGGTATAGGTATGGTTGGTGTGTTCGCTCACTTCCAGGCGGAGTATGTATCTAGTAGGATTGTAGATGAGATTAAGGGTACTTATATGGGGGAACATTATAATATGAGCGGTGTATGCGTAATGGACATGGGCTATCTCGGTGCAGCTGTATACTGTGATTTCACTAGGAGGATAATGAGCGGTGAGTATCCTGATTGCGTGATCCTAGGCGGTATGAAGGCTTTTAGAGCTGTTAAGTACGCGTTTGAGAGGTACTGGTTGGATAAGTGGTTCTAGGGTGACCGGGAGTGGCCGAGGGGAAACCTAGAGTAGATGTTCTACTAGCGATGTTTGAGGGTGTCAGAGAGGAGGATGTTGAGGAGATAGAGAGGGTTCTTAAAAGCGTTGATCTTAAGAAGCTCGCAATCTTAATGAAAGAACTGTCCGACAATGCTGATGCTATATTAAGTCTCATAGAGGTTGCTAAAATGCTTAAGGAAACAGGGACTACAGCTGCCTTAACAGGGTTACTGGAGGTTTCAGATGAGACTTTCAATGCCATAGCTAGAGCTGAGGTTATGAAGGCTGTGGGTAACCTCATGATGCTTGTTTACATGCTCTCTATGTTTGACAACTTCATGCTCATGAGGGCTGCGGAGACAACACCTAAATGTGTTGATGTAGCGGTTAAAGAAGCTTCTAAGGTTGAAAGAGGGTTGGGGCTTTTAGAGCTCCTAAGCATTATGAGGAGTCCTGAGATGGCGGCAGCTCTTAAAGCCTTCACATCTATTGTGAGGTGTATGAGAGGTAAAGGCTAACTCTAATCCACTTTAAACTCCTTTTTACCTCGATTCACGTTTTAAGGCTAGCTTGAGAGTTTACCCTTAAAGCAGGTGGTTAGCATACCCAACCCTGGGTTTCGAGGATGCTAGCTAGGGATTTCGACCCACTTATATACTATGAGGATTTAAGCGGGGATGCTGTTAAGAGTGTTGTAGAGGTTTTCAATAGAGAGGTTGAAGAGCTAGTAGGAGGGCTGGCTAGGATCCACTACGAAAGGCTTCTCGACTACCTGAAGAACCCTAGAGTTACTAGTGCTACTTTGATTAAGGATGGTGTGGTAGCCATATATAGGGGGTTGAGAGACGAGGTTGTGCTTCTCAAGGACGGCAGAAGGGTTACACTACATAGTAGTAGTGATGCGATTCCCTCTTCTGTTGAAAGAGTTGAGGGGTCCGACAGCCTAGTTGCTATCAACTACTCTATAATGGGGGCTGATGAGAGTAGAGTCTACATAGTGGATGTTAGTGGAAAGCCTTTATACGTTCTAGAGGGTGTGGTAAGCGATTTCGCTATAAAGGAGGGGGCATTGTATTATGTGAGGAGCTATAGGGATGCCAAGCCCCCTGACGGTGGGGGTACCCCAACGGATAGGGTTGTCAAGCTGGTTAACGGGGAGGAGAAGGTTATCTGGGGTGGGGGTTTCGTCGGTGATGGCGAGTCGATAGGTATTGTTTACTCTCCAGATCTTAGGAGGGCTCTGGTATCAGTGTATAGGGGGTGGTCTCGGTCTAGGCTGTACCTTGTAGACCTAGACTCGGGGTCCTCGGAGCTCCTTGAGGGTGGCGATTATAGTGTTATCCTAGCTGGGTGGGGTAAGGATTACGTTTACATTAGGAGGAAGGCTGAGGGTATGGAGGTTGTTGTTGGCGGTAGAG
>Ga0209143_1000655_pt1 | contig 16846 bp, 16 predicted proteins | sample FaiFalFF_MnMetaG_3_FD_184739 | JGI IMG/M metagenome (GOLD analysis project Ga0209143, IMG submission 184739) | Freshwater microbial communities from Yellowstone National Park, Wyoming, USA - Fairy Falls B (FF_Mn_B) MetaG (SPAdes) (version 3) | ecosystem: Environmental > Aquatic > Freshwater >...
TCCAACGACCGGATGTCACGTCTTTGCGGGAGCGCCCGTAGCTCAACGGGATAGAGTGTCGGGCTTCGAACCCGAAGGTTGGGGGTTCAAGTCCCTCCGGGCGCACCACCCTGACCCCCAGAAATCCAGCTTCCCCGTAAGCAAAAATCCCCATTCGACCAGTCTTGAAACCATTCTTTTGTATCGATACAAATTGTACTATGGGCCCATTCCGGCCAAATTTTGGCACCATGTGGCACCAAAAGACATTGTCTATCATCATCCAATTTGATCTTTGATACCGGTGCCATTTACCCTGATACCTTTTTCCTGTCAGGACCAAGAAACAGGTACCGGCCGTCGGGTCCCAGGTGCCAGGTACCCGGTACCTGAGACCCGATCCCTTTCTATCCTGCATCATGCATACCCCGTGTTTCGAAGCGTGAGCCAGGCATTCCGCCTTATTGCCCTCCTGCCTTATTGCCCGATTGCCCTGCCGCGTCCCGGGTACCCGGAACCTGGGACCCGATACCGGGTGCCTGAATGGAAGGCTGGCTCAGGTTCGGACAAAGGGACAGACGATGGTTCAGGAGAAAGCCCAAGTCACCCCAACGACCGTCTACGATTCCCGGAGAGTTCGCTCCGGGATCGGCCTTCCTTCATCGGAAGACCCCTGTCGCTTATCCATGCCCTAACCTATGACCGAACCTGAGATAATGAAGCATACGTTTGATCCCGTGGCTGAATTAGTCTATAATAAGCCGAATATGAGCAAAATCGTGAGATATAGCCATGAAAGTTAGCAGAGCAAGCCATATGCCTAGCCCTTTTGGCTGGGACGAATTCTCGGAACACGCCCCCCTGTTTCGGGAACTTCGCCAGCAGGTGCCGGATGCTTTCGAGTCCCGGAGTCTTTACCTCCCCCCACACCTAGCGGTCCTGGCCCAGACCAATACCCGACAGGGATCGATATCTGTTGGTATCTCTGAGTTATTTGGGGAGTTATTATTTGGGTTAGCGGGAGGCTTAGGCGGATCCATGCTCTCAACGAGTGGCGAGATAGGAATAGAATTTGGAAACGATCTCAGATTCGCCGAAGATCTCGAGAGCCCCGGCAGGGACGTAGAAGAAGAGTCGGCTCTTCCAAGAGGCGTGGTGGATTGGAGGATCACTACAACTTCTTCAAATTTAGGGCAGTCTTTTCAAATAAGGATTCAGGAATCTGCCGTTCCCCCGCCAGAATTCTGGGCCTTCGGCGTAAAGGCTCGACTCGTCGGCGTCTGGATGGCCGACCTCGATAGTGTCATCCCCGAGGACCCCTGGGTCTGCCCCGGGGGATTCCGCCTTCCTGACCGGCCAGACCCCTGGCGGGTCCCCTGGATTGCTATCGACGAGGAGAGGATCGTTGAAATCATCGCCTTCTATCAGTCCTTCCGTTATGACCGTTACTGGGGCATTTACGTCGACATCGATGCCTTGCAAGACGTTGCCGTTCAGATGTTTGGAGACCTCCGGGGGCAGTTTACCGACTGCGACCTGCTCCGCCTGGCTCTGGGGAAGGTCTTCCAGCATGAGCTCTTCCACTACCGGACGGACATGGCGGCGGTCCCCATGGAATTCATCGCCCAGAGTCCGGTTTACCTGCCTTACCGCAAGACACCGAGCAAGTTGGAAGAAGCCCTGGCCAATGCGTATGCCTGGCATCGGCTCCGGTCCGTCCGCCCGAATCGCCACGGTTCCTCATTGCCGGCCCCTGTTCGGGCTTGGCTTCCGCACCTTGAACGATACATGAACAACCAGCCGTCAGGCTACAGGGATTGGGGCCGCTATCGGAAACGTGCGGACTTTGAGGCGGGGCTCCGACGACTGGCCTCAGCTATGCTCACCGCGGCCGGCCGCTCCGGTGCTCAGCATGCACCCTTTGAGAACCTCTTCCCCCGTAGTGGGACCGTCCCGGTCTACTTTTGTCAGATAGTAGTAGACTTCCACCAGTGCCAGCAGGAAATGGATAGGCTCTGGAAGGATTTTCAGGCGCGGGGGCGACCAGCGGTTCAGGACTTTATGGACGAGTGGTGGCAGCCTGATACGATCCGCTTTCTGCTGGAATTCTTACGGGTGTATGGCGTTCCGAGACCCGAAGAGCTTTCCCGCCAGCAGATCGAGGAGAAGCTGGAGGAATATCTGCGGGACTGGCAAAAGAAAGCCACGACGCCTCCCGCTATTTCCGGTGGTGGACCCCCGCCGCCCCTTCCCCTTCCGTTCCGTCTTGCCTACGGTCAGCGGCCGACGATTCAGCCGACATCGAAGTTCCAGCAAGCCTTAAATGGAGCTCCTTCCAGTGTGCAAAGGGCCTGGAATGACATCATCAACCATGGAGAGTGGTCTCCGTTACGCCTGAGGCGCGTGTCCCGTGGGTACATCCACTATCGGATCGGCGACCACGTCATCGTCTTAAAAGATTCAGGTCAAGGCCTCCAAGCCTGTGAGCTCAGGAAGGTGAAGGCTTCCGGCGGGAGCTCCACCGGCGAGTCCTGACCTGGGACGTACGGGCGGACGTATCGGAGGCTGGTAGTGCTCAAGTCCTAACGGATGACGGATAGATTCGGCGAGCCCACGGGGACCCGCTCTCGGCTCATCGTCTTACTGCTATACTGCCTTACTGCCCTATTGTCTCACTGGCTGATTACTTTCTCGACAGCTGAAACGCCCGGGCCTTCCTTCGCTCTCGCCGTTGAGCCGGCGGCGGAGCCCCGCGCCGGGTCCATAGATGTTCCGGCGGGCCATCTTCCCACGCATCCGACCCTACCCCTGCTACGTGTCCGTGACGGGAACGCCTCAAGGGCCTCGCCCAGCCGGCAGATGGTAGGGAAGGCGTCTCGGACCGCAGGGTAGAAGCGCTCATTCGCCGTCCAGAACCCACCTCCCCCGATCTCGGTCAGGGCCACGTAGCACGCATCCGGAAGCGGTCGGGAGGTGGAGACGGCAGGCCAGGTCGAAGGCCCTCCGAGGAAGCTCCGGTGGGTCCACCAGGGCCCGGCGTGCATCCGCCTCTCGGAGCAGGCCGCAGGGCCGAAGCCGGTTCGTAGCGTAGCAGGCCCGGTGCGACCCCCTGCGTTTCCCAACTCATCCAGGCCGTCCAGTCGGCTCTCCGGAACGACCCGGCCGGCGTCCACGCAGACCGGCGAGTCGGCACCCCGCCCCTCCCGCAGGCGGCGAATGTCCTCGGACGAGTCGGCTTGCAGTCCCTGCCGGGGGGCCCGAAGCCGCTCGACACCTTCCATCCGCCGGCGGCGTCGGAGCTCCCCCTCGGCCACCTGGGCGATGACCCGGGAGCGCTCGCCGGGGGGACGCATCGCTCAGGGCGCCCGGGAAGACGAGGGTGACCCGATGGTATCGCTCATATATATTCCTTGATGCAGATGAAATTTCTGAACCAATTATACGTCCACCTCGGATGCTTGTCCAGGGGGCTTTGCCCTGACCGCTTATCACTTTTGGGGTAGGCAAGGGGCACGCAGGTCGCCTCCGATGGGAGTTGTAACCCCATCCCCCACGGAGGTGAAACCCATGTGCCCCATGGTACGATACCCCATGTGGAAGAGTTGGTTAAGCCCCTTTCGCCGCTCCCAGCAGAAGACCCTCGCCCTGGTGATTGCGGCCATCGCCGAGGTGGCTCAGGCCTCGTCGTTGGCCGTGGCGGGCCATCTGGCCGCCCGGCTGGGGATTCAACGGGGCAGTGCCTTGAATCGGCTCTACCGGCTCTTGCGGAACCCCCGGGTCGATGACCAAGTGCTGACGGCGCAACTGCTCCGGCTCCTGGGGGCGGGCCGACGGTTGCGGATCGCCCTCGACTGGACGGAGTGGCATCACGACCTCAAGATGCTGGTGGCCTCGGTCATCGTGGGCCGCCGGGCGATCCCGGTCCAGGTGGCGGCCTTTCGCAAGACGCAGATATTCCGGTCGCAAAATGTGTGGGAGCATACGTTCCTGAGGCTGCTGGTCCATACCCTGCGGGAGACCGGCCGGACGGCGGTCCTGCTGGGCGACCGGGGCTTTCATCGGGTCTCGGGGTTACAGCTTCTGCTGGAGCTGAAGCAGTCGTTCGTCGTTCGCCTGGTCGCCGACCTCAAGGTCTACGCCGGAACCCACGAGGGCCGGCTCTTGCGCCACTGGCCTCTCCACCCCGGGCAGGCGGTCGACCTGGGATGGGTCTTCCTCCGGCAGGACAAGGCCGTCCGGGTCCGGGTCCTCGGGGGTCTGGGCCCCAGGGCAGGAAGAACCCTGGTGGCTGGCGACCGATCTGCCCGACCCCCTGGCAGACCTGGTGGCCCTGTATGACCGGCGCATGGGTCTCGGGATACCAAGGGCTGCCGCTTCGGCGTAAAGTTCCGCACCCCCCAGTACCTGGCCCGCTTCACCCTCCTGGTCGGGGTCGCCCTCCTCCTGTGGACTGCCGTCGGGCAGGCCGTGGCCCAAGCCACGCCCTCGGTCCGCCTCCCCTGCAAGCAGAAAGGCCCCCGCCTCTCCCTGCTCCGGGTGGGCATCGGGCCTGCCGAGTCCGGCTGAGTGTCCGCTTCATCCAGCGGCACCTCCCGTCGCCTCAACTCCGGGCCTTTGCATGGTTACAAACAGCCGAGGCCACCTCATGAAAGTGATAAGCGGTCAGGGCTTTGCCGGACCTCCCCTGTCCGGCGGGACCCCGAACCCGTCGGACGGGCACGGTACACAGGATTGCTATCCGCCGCCGGTAAGCGCCATGATATCTGGAGAGGCCGGAAGAACCCTAAAGGAGCCGGGCTATGACGCTTGAGGAGCTTGTAAAGGCGAAGCGGGAGGAAATCCTGAAGGTGTGTGCTGAATACGGCGCCCGCAACGTGCGTGTCTTCGGCTCGGTAGCCCGCGGCGAAGCCGACGAACAGAGCGATATCGATTTCCTCGTTGAGCTGGAGCCTGGCCGAACCCTTTTGGACCTGGGAGGTCTCCAATACGATTTGGAGCAGCTCCTGGGGTGCCGGGTGGATGTGGTCACGGAACGGGGCCTCAAGCCCCGTATTCGGGAGCGTGTGCTTCGAGAGGCGGTGCCGCTATGAGGGACCCCAAGGAACGACTGCGGGACATCTTGGAAGCGATCGCCGCCATGGACTGACCTTCCGATCGGAACGAGGCCGTGCAGATGGTCGAGACCACACTCAGCCACACTCAGTCCATACTCAGTCCACACTCAGCCATATGTGGTTCCACATGTGGAGCTACGTCATGTGGAAGCGTGTAGAACTATGTGATACGCATATAGAAACACGTGGCCCGAAAGTGATACGCATAAAGTGGGGGTTCCTTGGGGGGAGGTCCCGACGTTTCATGGGGCAACCTCTCCGACCTCCAATCGGGGCATTCCAGCGGGGGGATTCCTTTGGGTACTACCTCTGGTTCCCCATCGTCTTCCCACTCTTCGTCAGCGGATTCACCAGCCAGGTGAAAAGCCGTCTGGGGTCTCCGCCTTCGTGGGGGTCAACGGGGAGGGACATCCGATTGAACGCTCCGGGCCAAACGTCCTGAGGCGGACCCGAAGACGACGGCGTCTGTAGTCTGCCGGAAGGCCGCCGGCATGCTCGACAGGGCCAAGACCTCATCCAGTTCCTGTCAACCACACTCAGCCATACTCAGTCCATATTCAGTCCACGTCACGTGGAATACTCAGTCCACGTGCAATTCCACGTACGTGGTTCCACATGCCCGTGGACATCGTGGACCCCATGGCGTTCAACGTCGAATGGTGGGAGGGGCTGGAGGCCCCCTATGCCTCCGGAGTCGGGCGACCCGACGGTCTGCCGGGCATGGCCGGGGTTCGGGACGACATTCAGCAACGGGTTGAACGACGTACCCCCTCCGTCGTTGTCAACATGAGGTTCCACAGAGCTGACGCCGTGGAAGAGACGGGGTCGGGGCGCAGGGGGCCTTGGGGGCTTTGCTGGAGGGTCGTGGGGCCGGCGGCCGGGGTCAAGGGAGGAGACATAGGAGGATTCTATCCAGAGGGGGGATAGGGCCGCTAACCCGGCGGGGCCTTGGGAAAGAGGGGATGAGTGGATGGCTACATGACCCAGACAAGCAGGCAAAGATGGCCGGCGGGGAAAACACCTGGGAGGGACATCATTGCCGGGTTCTGGGGCGGAACGCCCTGCTGACGAGACGCGGGTCGTCTGACCTGGGGAGGCGTGACTTCCGGGTTAATAGGCCCGTTTTGGGGGCATTGGGCAACGGGTATGCATGCACCCCGAGGTGGGGGGCCGGGCGTGCTTCTCTTTTTTCAACATAAACGCTTGACAAACACGCCTCAGCGCCCTATATTAGAAGGCAGTTTCCAGTCAGACTAAAGGGTATTGCCATGAACCTACTGAAGGACCCCTGGATTCCCGTCCGGGATGTTCGTGGCCGGTACCGATCCGTCAGTATTCGAGAAGCTCTGATGTCTGCTCCTGACATCGCCGGGATTGCCCCCGCCTCTCCCCTGGCTGAAGTCGCCCTCCTCCGTCTCCTCCTGGCCGTTCTCCACCGAGCCCTCAACGGACCCAAAAACGTCGATGAGGTCGTCCAGATCTACAAAGCCGGTCACTTCCCACCGGACCCCATCGAAGCCTATTTGCAACGTTGGGAGGACCGATTTGATCTCTTCCACCCCCGGCATCCATTCTACCAAGTTCCCGACCTGCCGACCGAGGCCCCTCTCCCCTGGACCCGCCTCTTGCCGGAGTTGGCCAGCGGTCATAACCCAACCCTTTTTGACCATACGATGGACGACGACCCGCCTCCCGCCTCCCCGGCGGAAGCAGTCGTGGCCTTGCTCATTCATCAGTCTTTCACACCTGGAGGACTTATTCGGCGGTTGGGGGTCACGTCCGGCCCGGCTGGCCCCTTGGCCGCCGCGGCCGTCTTCCTCCCGCAGGGGGAGACCCTTTTCGAGACCCTGTTACTAAACTTCTGCCCTCCTTATCGGAGCGAGGGTGACCAGCCGATCTGGGAACGAGATCCCTACCGGGTGACCGATGTAGAGGGCGGGAAGGCTCAAGCCATGCTCTCGGGTCGGACCCGCATCTACACCTGGATGTCCCGAGCCGTCCGGCTTCTGCCGGACGACGACGGACGGATTCGGTGGATCGCCTACGGGCCGGGCGTGCGACCCCAGCCGGGTCCGGACCTCGACCCTATGTGTGCGTACTCCAAGACGGATGGGGCCCTACGTCCCTATCGACTGTCGCTGGAACGCTCGTTCTGGCGGGACTTCGAGGCGCTACTGCCCAACCGATCCGGCTGGAGTGCGCCGCCGGTACTGAACCACGCCCGGGAGTTCCTGAGGGCGACCGAACGCCCGTCCATGCTGTTCCCCCTGGTCATAGCCGGCCAGATCACCGACCAAGCCAAGGTCTTGAACGTCCGCTGGGAGACGTATCCCCTCTCGGCCCATACCCTCGATCCCGATGTGACCGGCCGGATCCTCGACGCCGTGGCGTGCGCCGAAGAGGCGTATGAGGTTCTGAACGAGGCGGCTCGGGAGCTCGCCCGTTGCCTCCTCTCGCCCCCGGAGGACATCCACCGCTTCATACGGAGCCTTCCCCTGCATTCGGTCTACTGGTCGGACCTGGAGCGGCAGTTTCCCCGATTTTTGGAGATGCTTGCCCGGGATGACCCGGATGCGGCGTTAAAGGACTGGGAAAAAGGAGTCTACCGGTCCGCTCGGACCGCTTGGTCCGTGACGGCGAATGCCGTGGGCACGACGCCTCGCCACCGGGCGGCCCTTGCCCGGGCGAAGCTCTTTCTTCGAGTTAAATCGGGAGGAACCGGGACATGACGGACGCGAAGTCTAAGACTCAGGCGTTTATCGAGCACCTCCGGCGACTGCGGACGGACCGCGGCGCCATGGCCGTCCTGCGGCGGAGCTTGGCCGCCGACCCCGAGGACGTGCGGGCCTATCGGTATGTCGAGCCCTTCGTCTCCGATGAGTCGGGATGGCGCCGACGCGCTTACTACCTCGTGGCGGGGCTGTTCGCCCTTTATTCCGAGGAGTCCGACTCCACCCTGGCCAAGGTCCTGGGAGACCTGTGGCGGCGTGACGGTCAACGCTCGAGTCTCGAGCGTCGGTTTCACGCTCTGCTGGAGGCGGACCCGGATCAACTCCCCGACCGACTCCGGCGAGTCGTGGCCTACATTGCCTCAAAGCGGGCCGGAGGTCTGAACTACGTGCGTCTCCTGGAGGACCTCCTGCGGTGGTACCGACCGTCCGGTCGGGTCCGGCAACGGTGGGCCCGGGAGTTTTACACCATGAAGCCCTCTCCACATGCGCGGGGATGAACCATCCTGGCCGATCGCGACCCTCGTCCGGACGCGTTGTCCCCACATGCGTGGGGATGAACCGACGACGATGGAGGATGCGACCATGAATCTTGTGGACATTCACCTATTACAGCCGGTGCCCCCGGCGAACCTGAACCGGGACGACCTGGGAAGCCCCAAGGACGTCATCTTCGGGGGCGTGCGCCGGGGCCGCCTGAGTAGCCAATCTCAAAAGCGGGCCGTGCGCCGGCACTTCGACGGCCTGTCCCTATTGTCACCCGAAGAGCGGGCCGTGCGGACGCGGCTTCTCGTGAAGGAACTCCTCGGGCGCCTCCAGGATCTCCCGGATGCCGATATTGTTGTTCCGACGGCCCTGCGGGTCCTTGGCCTGGAGCTCGACGAGGCGGGCCGGACCGAGTACCTCCTGTTCCTCGGCCATCGGGAAATTGACCGGCTGGCCGAGAAGATTCGAGATCACCTGTCGGGCCTGCGGGATGTTGCCGACGCCGTCGCCCGGGCTACCGCCGAAAAGAGGGAGAGGAAGAAGGCCGTCGCAAAGCAAATCCCGGACGACCTCAAGAGGGCCTTTGCGAGCGTCCTGGACGGCGGGAAAGCCGTCGATATCGCCCTGTTTGGCCGGATGCTGGCCGACCGACCCGAATGGAACGTAGACGCCGCCTGCCAGGTCGCCCATGCCATCAGCACCCATCGGGTGGACCGGGAATTCGACTTTTACACGGCGGTGGACGACCTCCAACCCCGGGAGGAGACGGGAGCCGGCATGATGGGCGAGATGGAGTATTACGCGGCCACCTTCTACCGCTACGCCAACGTCAACCTGGACCAACTCATCCACAACCTGCAAGGAGACCGCGATCTGGCCCTGCGCGCCGTGGAGGCCTTCTTACGGGCCTTCATTTATGCCCTGCCTTCGGGCAAGCAGAACGCCTTTGCGGCCCACAGTCTCCCCCAGTTCATCGCCATTTTGGTTCGAGCCGATAGCGGACCCCGCAACCTGGCCGCGGCCTTTGAGAAGCCCGTATACCCCCGAGACGGCAAGAGCCTAACCGGCCTTTCCGTGGAAGCCCTCATGGAGTACTGGGAGAAATTGGACGAAGCCTTTGGGAAGCCGAATCGGGAGTGGGTAGCCATCGTCAACCTGTCGGACGGCGAGCTGTCTTATCATGCCGACAAGAGAAAGGCCACGGTTGAGGAAGCCGTTGAGGAGGCCATCCGTGGGGTAAGAGAACTGCTGGGAGGACCGTGATGCCGACGCTCCTCCTGCGACTTCAGGGTCCTATGCAGTCGTGGGGGACCTCCAGCCGGTTCGACTACCGAGACGCCGGTTCCGAACCCTCCAAGAGTGGAGTCATCGGGCTTCTGGCGGCGGCCTTGGGTCGGGACCGGAGCGAGCCCCTGGAGGACTTGGCCGCCCTCCGCATGGGCGTGCGGGTCGACCGGGAGGGAGTCCTTCGATACGATTACCAGACGGCCATGGACGTTCTCCGGGCCGACGGGAAGAGCCTACAGGAGACCGTCCAGAGCTGGCGCTACTACCTGGCCGACGCCGCCTTCTTGGTCGGTCTGGAATCTCCGGACCCGTCATTCCTCCGACGGCTCCATGAGGCCCTCCGAAATCCCCGATGGACCCTGTATCTGGGTCGCAAGGGCTACCTGCCGAGTCCCCCGGTGTGGCTCCCGGACGGTCTGAAGGACGACCCCTTGGAGGAGGCCTTGGCTCGCTATGCACCCCTATGCGAGCCGCCGCCCGACCGCTACCGCTACGTCATCGAGGAGCCTGCCGGGGCCGTCATCCGCTCCCCTACACCCGCCAACCGGGTCCGTCGGATGGACCAGCCCCTGGGCCCTATGGCCGGTCGGCGCTTCGGGGAACGGTATGTGTGGATCATCGTCGAGGCGAGAGGAGAAGTGCCCCGTGTACCTGTCTAAACTAATTCTCAATCTGCGGCATCCGTGGGCCCGCCGGGACCTGGGCAACCCTTACGAGATGCACTCGACGCTGGCCTGGCTCTTCGAGGACCCGAAGGCGGCCCGCCCCCTGTGGCGGTTAGAGAGCCTCCGGCCGCCTGTCATCCTCCTGCAGAGTGTGCTCCCACCCGATTTCGACCGCCTGCGGAACCGGGATGGGTACGAGGGATATTTTCGGGAGCCCCCTCAGAGCAAACCCTACGGGAGGTTCCTCAACCGGCTCACGCGGGGGCAGGTCCTGCGATTCCGCCTGGAGGCCAATCCGACCGTGACCCGGGCGGGCAAGCGGCACGGCCTGCGTCGGGTCGAAGACCAGATCGGGTGGCTCCATCGCCAGGCCGAGCGTTGCGGCTTCGAGATCCTGGGAGCCACCGTGAGTCGGGTCGAGCGTCGCAGTTTCCCGAAGCGGGGGAGGAAGACGGTCATCGTCTTACTGGCGGTTCGCTTCGACGGCTATTTGCGGGTCCGGGACCCCGAACTGTTTCGGGAGGCTGTGGTGAACGGGATCGGTCACGGTAAGGCCCTCGGCCTCGGCCTGCTCTCCATCGCCCCGTTGTCCCCACACGCGTGGGGATGAACCGGCGTTGCGGCATTTGGGACGGGTCCGGCCGTCCTCGGGAGATGACTTCCCGCTGGACTCGCTATGAGGCTAAAGGGGCTCAGGGACCGGCTTAGAGTGGAAAGGGGTGCGGCTTTAGTCCCGAAACTTGTGGACACCCTGAGAAACCGCATGTAAAATACAACATATAAGGCAGTACTTTTAGGGTTGTCCCCACACGCGTGGGGATGAACCGGTGGTCCTGCGGCTCCTCGACCAGGGGGTCGTCGTTGTCCCCACACGCGTGGGGATGAACCGCCCTGGGACGAACTCCGGTTTCCGGCAAGGCTGTTGTCCCCACACGCGTGGGGATGAACCGTGGTCTTGGCTGATCGGGGGGGCCTTACATGACGTTGTCCCCACACGCGTGGGGATGAACCGTTTCAGGGCTACAACACATACCACGAGCCCGCCGTTGTCCCCACACGCGTGGGGATGAACCGAAGCGTCGCATGTTGGCTACGCCGTGCTGGACGTTGTCCCCACACGCGTGGGGATGAACCGGAGACCGTGAACGCCGGCGCGAGCGTGGTTTAGTTGTCCCCACACGCGTGGGGATGAACCGATTTTCCCGAGCAGGCCGCCGACGAGCGTGCCGTTGTCCCCACACGCGTGGGGATGAACCGTGAGAGTCATTGCGTCGAAGCTCAACGTGACCGTTGTCCCCACACGCGTGGGGATGAACTGGAGGTCGGAAATGACGCTCGGAGCGGCCACGGCGTTGTCCCCACGTTATCGTGCCCTGTGGGCCAAGAGCGGGCCGCCGCCCCATTCGCTTATCGGCCACATGCTGGATACCGCCGCCGTCGCCCTGGAGGTCCTTTGCCGGGAACCCCCGACGACTCTGCGCAGGCTCGCCGAGGCCCTCCGGATGGACGACGTCGACGCGGCGGCTCGGTTCATAGCGGCCATGGCGGGGGCCCACGACCTGGGCAAGGCGACGCCTGAATTCCAGCGGCAGGTCGAAGCGGCGGGCTTCAAGTTTCCTTCCTACCGTCCCTCCCGGGACCGGGTACCCCACGGTGCCCTGACGGAGGGTCTGCTGGAGCGGTGGCTTCAGGACCGAGGCGTGTCTCCCAAGGTCGCCTCCCGCCTGGCGAAGGCGCTGGGGGCGCACCACGGCTTTCCGGCGGAGGGGGAGTACCGGAGTAGGACCGAAGACCCCCGGGTCGTCGGCGGACCGGCGTGGGACGAAGCCCGAAAGGCTTTGCTGGACGAATACGAATCCATCTGTGGAGTCGGTCTCCCGCAGCATTTGTCGGACATCCCCGCCGAGGTCACGGTTGCCCTCATGGCGATCGCCAGTTTCTGCGACTGGATCGCCTCGGACCCTACCTACTTTCCCTACGGCCGAGATCCTTCGGATCCTCGGCAGTACTTTCATGACGCCCGCCGGCGGGCCGCTGAGGCCCTGAACGCCATCGGATGGCACCCGCGCACACCCCTGGCGCCGGATGGGGCGGACTTCCCTCAAGTGTTCGGATTCCCGCCTAACTTACTGCAGAAGCGGGTCATCGAGGCCGTGGCTTGCGTGAATGGTCCGGCCCTTCTGCTGGTCGAGGCTCCCATGGGCGCGGGCAAGACGGAAGCGGCCCTGTATGCCCATCTTGTGCTCCAGCGCGTAGCCGGCCATCGGGGTCTCTATGTGGCCATGCCGACCCAGACGACCGGCAACGGAATGTTTTCGAGGGTCCGCGCTTTTCTGGACCGCTTGGGGACGGGTCGTCCCTTGGACCTCCAACTCCAGCACGGGGTGGCGATTCTCCACCGGGAATATCGGGAGCTCCGTCCGTGCAGGGTGGGGGATCGGCCGGACGAAACGGTCCTCGCCCACGAGTGGTTTACCCCCCGAAAACGTGCCATGCTCAGCGAATACGGTGTCGGGACTATAGACCAGGCCTTGCTGGGTGTCCTACGGGTGCGACACCACTTCGTGCGGCTGTGGGGCCTGGGGAATCGTACCGTAGTTCTGGATGAAGTCCACGCGTACGACCTCTACACGTCCACCCTTATCGAAGTCCTCATCCGATGGCTCCGCCGGATGGGCTCGTCCGTGATCCTCCTGAGCGCTACGTTGTCCCGGAGTCAGCGCCGGCGGCTGTTGGAGGCGTATGGAGCGAGCCTGCCTGAGTCGGAGCCGCCGTATCCGCGCCTTTGGCTCGTCCCCCAAGGGGGACAACCTCGCCCTGTGTCCATCTCGATGGAAGAAAGGCGGCACATACGGCTCGGCTCCATATCGAAGGACGTTCGGGAAATCGCTTGTATGGCCCGACGGCTGGCCGAAGCGGGCGGTTCCGTGGCCTGCATCGTCAATACGGTCGGGCGGGCCCAGGAGCTTTACTCCTGCCTGATCTCAGAGAACGGCTCGCCGTCCGGCGAACCTCTTGTGGAGAAGGGTTTCCGGGTCGGCCGGCGGGTCGGAGACGTGGAGGTCTATTTATTCCACGCCCGCTACCCATCCGAGGAGCGTCAAGCCCGGGAGGAGCGAGTACTTCGTCTCTTTGGACGTGAAGGCTACGAGAGAGGCGACCGTCCCTGTCGGGCTATCTTAGTGGCGACCCAGGTCGTCGAGCAGAGCCTGGACGTGGACTTCGATGTCATGATCACCGACCTGGCGCCGGTCGATCTGCTCCTTCAGCGGGCTGGCCGACTTCACCGCTTCCCCGGTCGAGCTCGCCCGGCGTCTCATCGGGAGGCGCGGCTTTGGGTAGCCGGGCTGGGGGAAGACCCACCCGATCTCACCGGCTGGGATCGGGTCTACTCAGCCTACGTGCTCCTGCGGACATGGTGCCTGCTTCGAGATCGGCAGGAGATCGTCATCCCTGCGGACATGGATACCCTGATCGAAGGGGTTTATGGGGATCAGGAGATCGACATCCTTAGGGACCTTGATGTGGCCGGCGCGATACGGGAGCGCTTGGAGGAGGCCCGACGTCAACACGAGGAGGAAATGAATCAGCAGAAGACGTGGGCCTGCGGGGTCGCCGTAAATCCTGAGGACCTCTTGGAGTTACCCATGGACCGGGTGAGTGCCTTGCGCCTGGAGGATGAGGATGACCCATGTCTCCGGATCCCGCTGACCCGATACGGCGAACCGTCCGTGGCCGTCGTGCCTCTCCATTCGAGAGGCAGGCTTTACTTGGACCCGGAGGGGGAGCATTCCGTGGACCCGGCAGAGCGACCCACTGACGATCAAGCCGAGCGGATCGTCCGCCGATCGGTGTGGCTGGAAGGTTGGTGGGCTTATCAGGCTTTGAACAACCAGCCTATTCCTGAAGGGTGGAGACGTCATCCCCTCCTTCGGCACCTGCGGTGCCTGGAGTTGGACGACGGTGGCACGGCGGTGGTCGGGGAGCGCCGGGTCCGGTTCGACCCGGAATTGGGCGTCGTCTATGATTAGGGTTGTCCCCACACGCGTGGGGATGAACCGAGGGTGTTGCCGGAGAGGCCGACGGGGACGGCGTTGTCCCCACACGCGTGGGGATGAACCGCGACCGGCTTCCCGAGGGGTGGAGACGTCATCCCGTTGTCCCCACACGCGTGGGGTCGTCAGGTGGGCAAAACGTTGTCCTCACACCCGTGGGGATGGACCGCGTTTTTGTTGATGAGTAGAGTTTGCGAGGAAATTTGTCCCCACACCCGTGGGGATGGGCCTCCGATTAGGCCACTCTATTGCCATGCATACCCCGTGTGTGGATTTTTCGAAGACAAGTACTCGGTACCAGATTCCAGGTGTCAGGTACCGGATACCGGGTACCTGGAACCGGATACCCGGTACCTGATTCGGTCCGACACCGAGGGCTGGATACCGAGCACCGAGGCCGGTCATTGGAAAACCCGCACACCGGGTTGGCATGGCTATGCATACCGGTACCCGGGCCCGGTGTCCGGCCTTTGGCATCGGACCGGTACCGGGTACCCAACATTGATTCGAAAAACCCGCACATGGGGTATGCATGGCCCAAAATCGGAAGGCCTATCGGAGGGCTCGAAGCCGCGTGGAGCGGTTCTTTGGGTGGATGAAAGGAGGATTCCGAAGGTGGACGATTCGGCACGAAAGGCGGCTTTCCACCTTCCAGGGCTTCGTCCTCCTCGCCAGCTCCCTCATCGCTTGGAGAATTTTGAGAATGAGTTCAGGGTGAACTGAATCCAAAACCCAGCAAAAACGACGTAGTGACGCCGAATTCTGAGTCTGGAGATTTCGGTTCACCGCGATCCGACGCAGGACCAGTGGTGCGCTCCCACGAATACAAAACGGCCGAACGCCTGCGCGCCGACTACTGGCTCTATGTCGTCTTCGACTGCGCCACCCAGCCACGCCTTATCCCGATTCAGGATCCCATCCGCCTGGGCTGGGAGCCCATCGTCCGGATCGAGCATTACCGGATCGGAGCGGAGACCATCCAGAAGGAGGCCGGCCAATGATGGTAACTCGCTCCCTCCCCACGGGGTTGATCGCGGAACCTCGCCAGAACAACGAGAACGCTTGCAAGGCCGGCCTGCACGCATTCTACCCTCACCTTGCTCTGTCGAAAACCTCATGGGAGTGGGGATGCCGTAAGCATTTCTAACGGCCGTCAACCCACGGGGAAGAGCCGATGAACCCAAAGACGCAAAAAAATCCCCCCTACCGCAACGGCCCGCCGAAGGTTGTAGACCAAACCCCGCAGGAGAGCCTGCTTCCGGCGGGTCGTCAGGGCCTCTCCGAATTTCCGCTTGAGGACCGAAGCGACCGTCTCGGCGATCCACCGTCGACCGTATTTCCGGCGGGGGAAGTAGCGGGGCCGACGGCGCCGGTAGGGGGTCCGGGCCCGTCCGGGGCAACACCCCGTGGCCGGGATGATGCTCTCGATACCCTGCTCCTCCCGAAGCCATCGATGGGTCGGCATCGGCCAACAGACGCCGGACGGCTACATGACGCACCGTCTCCTGGACCAACGGCGGAAGCAACCGAGACGGGCTCCCGGGGCCGACCCGAACCTCCTGGGCCCCGAGGACCTGGGGCCGGACCCCCACGACCATCGACAACATCCGGAACCGCCTCGCTGGACGCCTCATGTAGTCGTGGCTGGCCGGGCGTCGGGAAAAGCCCGTCTCCCCCCGCCGGGAACGCCTCCGGAACAGCCGCAGGGTCGTCGCCAGGGCCGCCTTCCGCAACGTGGAGGTTACCCGATGCCGCATGAACCCGTGGAACGTCGAACACCCAGCCCCAAGCGGCCCTCAGCTCGGCGGAGCTGGCCAACATGTCCTCCAGTCCCCGATAGTCCTGGCACCCATACTCCTTCACCCACAGGCATGCCCACAACGACGGTTGGGTGAGCTTCTTAGGAGAGTCCTTGGACCCATAGAGGGGCCAGTGCGGACGGGCGACCTGGCCGTGCCAGCCGAGCCAACTTCAGCCGTTTCGACGGATTCATACCGGGACCCCATCATGGATCATCCCAAGGGGTTTTCGACAGAGCAGTTACCCCTCACTTGTTACTTGTCCCTCCATAATTAACCCCGCCCTTGCGGGCCGGCCTTCTCCCTCTAACCATCGTTGGGTCTTTCGGTATGATGGACCTTCGTGTGATATCGAAGCGGTCACCCATGATAAAAGGGACGGGGTGACGGAGGGACGATAGGGGTGGGTTCTGCCGGGGAGAAACCCGGAACTTTTTCAAAACGGAGGTCCATCCACGAGCAGGACCCGCCCCATAAACAGGCCCAGGGCCCCGAGGGCCAAGGCCCAACCCATAGACCGGCGCGTGGGAACGGGATCTGACCGTAAAGGTTGCCGGTGAAAGAGTTCCAGGAGGTCCTGGGGCGTTCCCAGGCGGGCATAATGACCCCCCACGGCATCGGCCAGCGCCCGCAGGTTTTCCTCGTTGAGGCGGGACGTGAAACAGCGGCCCTGCCGGTCCCGCAAGCAGTCCCCCTGATCCCCGTCGGGCACGGGGGAATCCCAGGGCCGAC
>Ga0209143_1000663_pt1 | contig 16786 bp, 15 predicted proteins | sample FaiFalFF_MnMetaG_3_FD_184739 | JGI IMG/M metagenome (GOLD analysis project Ga0209143, IMG submission 184739) | Freshwater microbial communities from Yellowstone National Park, Wyoming, USA - Fairy Falls B (FF_Mn_B) MetaG (SPAdes) (version 3) | ecosystem: Environmental > Aquatic > Freshwater >...
ATGGGGGCAGCCAATCCGGCCTCGGTCGCGTTGCTGGTCCGCTTAGGAGCGGACACGTACAACGTCGTGACCGATCTCAGCTTGGCGCAGCTCGCCGCGATCCGAGCCGCGGTCGATGTGCCTCTCGACATCTACGTGGAGGTGCCGGACGACGTAGGAGGGTTCGTTCGCCACTACGAGATCGCGGAGATCGTCCGCGTGTGCGCGCCCGTCTATCTCAAGTTCGGGCTCCGCAACGCCCCGAACATCTATCCGTCAGGGCGACATCTCGAGGAGCTGGCTGTCCAATTGGGGCGGGAGCGAGTCCGCCGAGCGGCGATCGGACTCGCTTTGTTGCACCGGTACTATCCGGACGCGGTGGGGTCGCGACCAGGAGCCGCTGGTCTGGCACTCCCGGTCGTGGACCGGTGAGACCGCAGCGTGGGATGGACGGTCGGTGAGCGTGCCGCGTGCGACGCGCGGCGATGGAGTTCCTGCTCTTCCAGCAGAGGAGCGTGCTGGAGCGGTGTCCTGCAGCGGGTGCCCTCAGCGAGCGGGGTTCCAGCCTGTGCGATGCGCTGCGAAGGGAGCGATGGTCCTGCATCAGTGCTCCAGAAGGCAGCGCACGACATGAGCGTTGACTGACCATATTGCGGAACGAGGGCGTGGCTGCGCGCGCGTCGTCGCTTTCCATAGCCGACACGAGGTGATGGCTCGAGAACGAGCGGCGTGTTGGCCGCTCGTCTCGTCCCCGCGGGGGTTCGGATGCGGGGTGGCGGGCAACGCCCCCGAGCTGCCGTCGGCACGCGTTCCCGAGAGAAGGTGTGCGCGGATGGTGGAGCGAGGCGTGCTCCCCGGTGGGCCGCCTCGTTTGCGACCTCGACCGCTCCGGCTTGTCGTGGTCTCGCAGCCGAGCCTTCAATGGATGCGAGAGAGTCTCGATGCAATGGATCGATGAGTAGCGGTAATGCGGCGCTCGCTCGAGTTCCCGAACGAACTCGTGGAGTGAACCGAGCGGTTGCTCCATCCTCAGGGGTCGGAAGGCGAGAGCAAGGGTCAGATGAGCGAGGATCGAGGGCGCTGGGTGGGCCCCAATGTACGAGGTGCTCGCGCGAACGCTCCGACCTCTACAGGTTTCACGAGCTCGTCGCCTTGCCCATCGCCCGGATTGCGGGCGTTGCAGTTGTCGCGCGTGGCGTGCCGCGTGTCCAGGGGGCAGCCAGGCGAGCTGACCACTTTCTTTGCGGATAGCTCTCCCGGTGATTCTCAGTCCGTCGTCACGCAGGTGCAGTGCAGCGCTACCGTGCTTCTTCTTCCGCTGAGGGCGACAGGCGGCCGGCTTCGATGACAGCGTCGAGACCGATGGCGACATGCTTTGGGACAAATGTGCTACATTCCCTCCTTCGAGGATTGCCGATGCTCCTGATCGAGGGAGCATGAGCGATGGAGACGCGTCCAAGCGTGCGCACAACTGGTCTCTCCGAACTGATCGCTGCGCTCTGGCGCCGGGGCGTGCCGGTCGTCGGCTGGGCGGAAAGCCGGGAAGGGATCGTCCTCTTGGCCGATGGGGGAGCATCCGTGCTGATTCCGCGGGCACGACTGGGTGAGCGGACCGATCTGGTGGCAAACGCGCTGGTCGAGCGATTGCCGCGTCGGGCTGTGCTGGAAACGCCGGTGTCTCCGGAGTTGCTTCCGCAGTTCGACCAACGCGAACTGGCCTGGCTGCTCTTTCTCCGTTGGTTGCGCGAAAGGAACCGAGTGGAACCAGCGATACCTTCGCCAGAGCGTGTCCACCCTGTGGACGAATAGTGATCGCATTTCCTGCTCTGTTGGGTGAAGGGAATCCATTACCCCACAAACGCCACGGTTGATGGCAGGTCACCGACTGCGCTGGTATTTTCTCCTTGCCACGGACTCGTGTACGCAGATTGGCGGACACCGTCGTGGGTCTCGCGCACGGACTCGCCTCATCAGGGATGGACGCGGTGCCTCTCGCTCTCTACGGTTGATGAAGAGGGGCAAGACTGAGCGAGTAGCTACCGGACGTCGATTCACTCGAGCGCTATGGAGAGTGCTGGTGCCGGCTGGTGTCCCCAGAAGAAGTCGATCTGGAGGTGCGGCCAGTGGGCACGGATGGCTCGGTGGAGTCCTGCGACCTCACCGATCGCCTCGCCGATGACCAGGGTGCAGAGTTCAGCCTCCTGGGCATGGAGGTGCGCGAGTCCCGCGCGGAGTGCCTCCTCCAGCGTTGCATGCATTGCGTGCCACGTACCGCTGCGAGCGATCCAGCGTGGTGTCGCGGACGTACCCTCCTGGTCGATCTCGACTGTCCGTAGACGTGTCAGAAGATCGACCAGTTTTTCTTCAGCGCGATCCCCCTGACCTGGCTCGTAGACGAGGAGGGCGGTCAACTGAGCAGCGAGCGAGTGCGCTGGGAGAACGACGAGCGTCGGCTGTTTCAGCTGACGGGCTGCCTCTCGAACCAGCGCTGCGTCTTCCTGCCGCGCAGGAAGCACGAGGAGACGATCGACCGACAGCGTAGCGAGTCGAGCAGCCAACCGCTCGGGTTCGGTGAGCGTCGGACTCGGAGCGAGAGCGAGCGCTCCTGAGCGACGAGCCCATGCCCGGATCGTGGGCGCAGGAGACAAGACGAGCAGAGCGGATCCACGTGCTTCCGTGAGGATCGTCTCCTGTCCATCTGCAGAGAGCGGTTCTACGGCCAGCGAATCGAGTCTGCCGTACGCACGGAGACACGCGATGACCAGATCCGGCTGCTGGGTATGGAGATGCACACGCAGCAGCGCGTCATCACCGACGATTTCGATCGACTCGCCGTACGGCGCGAGCGTTTGGAGGAGCTCGTCGCGCCGATCGCTCGGAACACGAAGCAACGCGTTGAAGCAGTACCCGACCGGGTCGCCAGCACCTGAGTGGGTCGGTGTCGGTGTCGTCCTCAGCGGTGCGAGTGTGGGCCGTTCCCCGCGAGCGGCAGCAGCCCAAGCATCGAGGAGGACGGCAAGCCCTTGTGCACCTGCATCGACGACACCTTGCTGGCGCAGAATCGGCAAGAGTTCTGGGGTCCGAGCGACCGTGGCGAGAGCGGCGTCGCGGACGCGCGCCAAGATTTCGGCGAGCGGGAGACCAGCGGCTTCCGCCTCCTGGGCAGCTGCCGCAGCCGCGCGGAGCACGGTGATCATCGTGCCTTCGACTGGCTCTAAAAGTGCCTGCCGAGCCAGCGTGTCGGCTCGGGCGAAGCCGGCTGCCATGGCTGCTGCATCGAGGTACTCGCGTTGGGCAGCGATCTCGGCCCAGGCGCGGAAAAACTGGCTGAGGATCACGCCGGAGTTGCCATGTGCGGCGCGTAGTGCAGCATGGGCTGCAGCACGCGTCACCACAGTCAGGCTCGTGTCGCTCGCCGCGCGGGCGGCCCGCAAAGCTGCCTGCGCGGTCAAAAAGAGATTGGTGCCGGTGTCCCGGTCGGCGACCGGGAACACGTTCAAGGCGTCGAGACTCGCGGCGTGCTCGCCGAGAGCGAGGACGGCGGCCTCGAGTGCGGCCACGAAGGTGCAGCCGTCCCAACGCTGTCGAGCGACTTCGGATTCTCGCGTCACGTGCTCGGCGAACGGGTGATCCATCGCTCCGCCCTGTTGCCTCGTACTCGCCCCGTTCGGGCCGATTGTAGCAAGCGAGCGCTCTGTTTCTATACTCATAGACAATAGGAGTGCCAACATGGAGAGCGTGCTTCTGCTGCTCGCCGGATATCTCCTCGGCTCCGTACCGACCGCTCAGATCGCTGCCCAGCTCCTCGCGGGAGTCGATCTGCGGGAGCGCTCGCCGACGATCAGTGGCTCGGGAGTCTACTATCTGGTCGCGCGCTGGGCGGTGGTTCCGGTCGGTCTGATCGACGTCTTGAAGGGGTACCTCGCGACCGTACTGCCCTTACAGGTCGGAGCCAGTGCGGAGCTGGCTATGGCGTGTGGTTTGGCAGCCGTCGTCGGTCACAACTGGTCACTGTGGCTCGGCTTTCGCGGTGGGCGCGGGATCAGTCCGTTTCTCGGATTCCTGCTCGTCGTCTTCCCCATGGGAGTCTTCGTCGTGCTCGCCGCGTTGGCGATCGGAAGGCTCGTGCGGCGCACTCCGGTGGTCGCGTTGCTCGGGCTCCTCTCGTTACCGGGCGTGATCATCGCGCTCGGTGGATCCGACGCGGCATTGCGGGGCAGTCTCGGTATGCTCGCGATCACGATCGTCAAGCGGCTGGAAGCGAACCGGCGGCGACTTCCGCGTGATCCGGTTGCTCGGCAGACCGTTCTCTGGCGGCGATTCTGGTTGGATCGCGATGAGGAGCGGTGGCCTCCCGCGATGGAGGGTTGACCTACCGTGCTCGCGGTCGTGACTGACAGCATCGCGTGCTTACCCCTCGAACTCGTCGAGCGCTACCACATCCGTGTGGTGCCGGTGCGCATCGTTCGCGGCGAGCGAGTCTATCGCGATGGCATCGATGTGACGCCGGAGGAGGCATTCGCGTGGCTGGAAGCGGGAGAAGTGCTCACGACGGCGCAGCCGGCCGTGGGTGAGTTCCTCGACACGTACGAGGAGCTGTCGCGCATCGCGACGGGGATCGTGTCGATTCACGTCTCCTCCGGCGTGACTGGTGTGGTACAGGCTGCGGCGGCGGCAGCTCGACTGATCGAGCGGATTCCGATCCGCGTCGTCGATAGCCGAGCAGCGACCATGGCGGAAGGTTTTCTCGTTCTCGCGGCAGCACGCTTGGCTGAGCAGGGGGCGGACTTGGAGACGATCGTGCGCCGGGTCGAAGAACTCCGGTCACAGGTGCGGTTTTTCGCTGTGCTGGACACCGTTACCTATCTCGTGCGGAGCGGGCGTGCGCCGTGGCTCGCCCAGCTGGCAGTCGATATGCTGCAGGTCAAGCCCATTTTGACGCTGCGGGATGGGAAGATCGTCTCACTGGAGCGGGTCAGGACGCGCCGACGAGCGATCGAGGCGATGCTGCGTCGCATGGAGCAGGACGTGGGTGAACGGCCGGTGCACGTGGGGGTGCTGCACGCGGGAGCGGCCGAGGAAGCAGCGGAACTACGGCAGACGATCGAGGAGCGATTCCAGGTCGTGGAATCGTTCGTCACCCCCTTCACGGCGGCGATGGCCATCCACACCGGACCGGGGTTACTCGGGTTGGCGTACTGTGCGGAGTCGCCTGCCTGACGGACTCACTCCGGCGGCCATGGTGTGTTCGTGCCCGGGCCGAGGCTACTATAGGTTGCCTCGACGTACTGACGGATCGTGCGGAGCGAGTGTCCTTCTGCCGTGAGCCGCATCACGTCACGCGTGATGTCGATGCAGATTCCTCAACCGAAGGTCATGCTGTCGAGCACGACGGATCCGTCGGCACGGAATTCGCGGACGGAGCAGTCGAGGACCGAGCGGTGCCCCCATTCCACGCACCCGCAGTAACAGGGGAAATACTGCAGGATCTGCGGGTGAGTCACGGCGTAGCGGTATGCCTCCTGCGCCTCAGTCGAAGCCTGGTAGAAGATCGGCGGCCAACGATCTTGGGCCGGCCAGGCGATGAGTTCGTCGTGGCGGTCCTTGGCTGGCGACCGCCCGCAGGCAGCGAGCAGTGGTAACAGGAGAAAACCGGTCAGAAGAGAACGACGGGAATACACGGTGACATCCTTTCCCCGTTCGCTATCGGGCCTGGCCCGACAGGAGAATGATAGCGGAGCCAGCACTCCCGGCGGTCGGATCGAGCAAACTCTGCGCTGGTCTGGCGCTGCTGGCAGGTGACGGGGCTGGGATCCAGGCCTCGCCGGTGATGCGAGCGGAGTCGTGGCTGTGCGAGCGATCCGTCCGCACCGGGTAGCGACGAGCCTCGTTCACGGTGCCGCGCGTCCGGATACGGAACCCTGGCTGCCTCATCGGTCTGGTGTCGTATCGATGGTGTTACCCAAATTCTTCTCGAATGCCAATCTCGGTCATTTGTCCTACAGTGCGTCTGCCGGTTACCGGAGGAGACGGCAGCAGCGCCTCGACGATGGCCGACGCTAGTGCTCGAGCGGATATCTTGCGACTGACTGTGGCCGAAACGGCGGTCAAAATGCGAGACCGGCCGGATATCGTTTCCCGACCGCTCTTTCGAGTTCGCGTCTTCGAGCAGTTTTCTGTGGTAGGCCGCGAGGGACTCGAACCCCCAACCCGCTGATTAAGAGTCAGCTGCTCTACCAGTTGAGCTAGCGGCCCAAACGTCGTCTACCGCAGAGAGTATACACGGGAGGGGTCAAGCGTGCAAGAGCGGAGTGTAGCCTTGGATGGGCCAGAGATGGCCTGAGGGGCTCGCGATGTCGACAACCCCGACCGACTGAACGTCTCGCCGCGGCGCACTGACCACTCCGCTCTCGATCGGTGGATCGGAGCAGTGGTCGAAGCCGACGGGCGGCGTTGTGCACCGCGCGCGAAGATGCTCCTGAGGGCAGAGGACGACATGGAGCCGAGTGTTGGATCGCGCTCAGGGAAAGACTTTCGCCGGTGGATGGGGAGGGTGATCTCCACTACCCAAGATCCTAGTTGTGCCTGAGCTGGACTGACTGCCTTCCGGCGAGAGACGCACGACAAGCACGTGCCACGAGTCGCCGCGCTCTGTTCGTTCCTCGCCTTTCTGGTGCAATCTGGAACAGTGACGAGCAGGGGAGAAAGCACAAGACTACTGCAGAAGTGACCCCTGTCTCGGTCAGTCAAGGGCGGCGCGCTTCGGCTGGTCGGAGTGAGAAAACGGAGCGAGCAGGCGCAACCGGTAGATGAGAGCCGACGCCAGCAGGGCCAGCCCGGCAATACCGAGGAGTGGCTGCAGAGGGGCAAACCATTGAACGGCCCCGCTACTCCCGAGTAGGAGCAACACGAGCTTGTTGCATGTCGGACACCCGACTGCGAAGAAGGTGGCGAGGGAGCCAGCAGCGATGCGTCGTTCCGGGAGCGGGCAGGCGATTGGCCAGGCATAGGTGGCAGCGAGGGCCGAAGCGAGGATGACGGTCGCAGCGAAAACCAGGTAGTCGAATTCGTCCGGTGGAATCATGCGACCGAAAACGGGATTCGGGATGAGTGCCGTGGGGACACCGACCATTATGGCGGTTCCGACTGCACCGAGGAAGCCGTAGAGGATAGCGCGAGTCATGGGAGCGTGCATGCGGACGATCCTTTCGTTCGCGCGCAGTGTACCATCGGTCGAGGCTTGCCGGCAGCAGTGTCTCGCAGATGTCGTTTCGGGGGCAGGCAGGTGCGAGTTCGCTGGGGGGAAGCGCTGGTCGCGCTCCGGTTCCGGGAGTTTCGCTTGCTCTGGGCCGGGCAGTTCGTCTCCATGCTCGGCACGCAGATGCAGACCGTTGCCCTGAGCTGGTTGGTCTATGACTTGACAGGATCGCCGACACAGCTCGGCGGTGTGGCTCTGGTGCGAGCGATCCCGACGATGGTGCTGTCGCTCTTCGGCGGCACGTTGGCCGATCAGATGGATCGGCGTCGACTTCTTTTGCTCACGTAGTCGACGGCCGCGTTTCTCTTGGGAGTGCTCGCGCTTGTGGTCTCCTTGGGAATGGCGTCGCTTCCGCTCTTGTATCTCCTCGCGTTCACCTCGGCAGCAGCCATGTCGTTCGATGCACTGGCTCGTCAGGCCCTCATTCCTTTGCTGGTACCTCGCGAACGACTCGCCAACGCGCTGGCTTTGAATGTCCTGGCCTGGGATGTGGCGGCCATCGCTGGGCCGGCCCTGGGTGGGCTGGTGATCGCGCATCTGAGTGTGGCCGCCGCTTTTGGGTCGATGCCGCGAGCTATTTGGCTGTTGTGGCAGCCTTGCTGGCCATGCGGCGCGATCTGCCCGTGCCGAAACTCGAGCGGCGGGGGTTGACTGCTTTCATGGATGGGTTGCGGTTCGTCCGCCACCGTCCGCTCCTCTGGCAACTGATGCTCCTCGACTTCTTTGCAGTCCTCCTGGCCTCCTCGACGGGACTTCTCCCCGTGTTCGCTCGCGACGTTCTCAGGGTCGGGCCAGATGGACTCGGGCTCTTGTTCGCAGCCCCCAGTGCTGGAGCGATCGTCGGGGCAGGACTGTTCGCGCTGCTGCCGACACCGCGTTGGCCGGGCCAGGTGGTTGCCTGGGTCGTCGTCGGGTATGGTGCGGCGCTGGCCGTCTTCGGCATAAGTCGCCTGTTCGTCTTGTCATTCCTCCTGTTGGCACGAGCGGGAGCCTTGGACGCGGTCGCTATGGCGCTTCGCCATACCGTCCGTCCGGCAGTTGGCGACTCCTGATGCCTATCGCGGCCGAGTGGGAGCGATTGCAGCGGTCTTTGCGGCAGGTGGCCCGCGACTCGGACAGTTCCAAGCCGGTGTGCTCGCAGGTGTTGTGGGGCCAGCCGGTGCGATGGTGATCGGCGGGGTGGGCTGTGTCCTGGTAGGGGTGGCGTCTCGCTGGTGGGCTCCGGAACTCTGGCGATTTTGCGGTGAAGAGCTGTTCGAAGCGGCTGGTGCCGAGCACCGGAAATCTCGAGCGAAACCCTCACCCTCGGAGTAGCACAGCGTGCTGACGGGATAGGAAGAAAGTCCTACAGCGGCTCGACGCACGGTCGGTTACGATCACGGTACGTCTTGGGAGGGAAGGGTTTCGTGGGACTGCTCCTGTGATGGCATGGGACGATCTCGACCTCCTCATCATCGATCAGGATCCAGTTCGGCGAGGAGCGATCGCGAGGATCGCCCGGGAACTGGGTGTGCGGCGTGTCCAAGAGCGAGAGGAGTGGGTTCCTCCGGCTGAGGGTATTCGTGTACCGGGTGTCCGTGTGGTGCTTCTCGATGCGGATATCTCGACCACGCATGCATCGGAACTCACTGAAGCGGCAAGTTCCGGCATGCTCCTCGTCGCGCTGGTGCGGAGCGAGCGCGGAGCGGAACCGGAACTGCTGGCTGCTGGTTTCGGTGCAGTGCTGTATGACCCGGTAACCGCGGTCGACTTGGAGCGCATCTTCGCGCTCGCACGCACACTCGCGTCGCAGGGACAGGAGCGAGAACGCCGCCAGTTCCTGCGATTCAACGCGCTCCGACAGGTGGAAACCGACCTCGCCTTGTTGGCGGAGCTGAGTCCTGATTGGATGCAACGGAGTCTCCTGCTTTTGCAGCGCATCCTCGATGTCGCAGCGCTCGGGCTGTGGCGGATCGATTGGGAGCAAGACCGGCTGGTTTGCGAAGGAGCCGTCGGTCTACCGGAGGAGTTCATTCGCCAAGTGGAGGAGCGTGCTCAGGGCCGGGCAGCCGAACTGGTTCAGCGGGTGCTGGAATCGGTGGTGCAACCGGTGGACATGCGCCCTGATTCGACTGACGAGCGAGTGATCACCGACGCTGCGGTGCGCCGAGCATGTGGACTGGAAGCGGGTCTCGTGGTGCCAGTGCGTCGGACTGGTCGCGTCGCTGCGTTGCTTTCGATCTACTTCCGGCGATATGAGGAAGTGAATCGCGAGGAGATTGGCTTGTTCGATGCGGCGGCGGAGGCGCTGGCGACTGCCTGGGCGATCAGCGAGGTCAGGCGCGAACTTTTCTTGAACCAGCAGCAGTACCGCGCGTTGGTGGAAGAACAACCGGTCGGGGGCTGCTTTGCGAGCTGAACGGAACCGTGCGATTGGCGAATGGGGCAGCCGCTCGCCTTTTGGGATACGAGCGTCCGGAACGGCTAGTCGGTACTCGGCTACCCGAGGTCGTGCGCTCCCTCGCGCCGATACCGTGGGAGGAGTGGTGCCAGTGCCCAGTCGGTGCTCCGGCAGCGGAAGCGACTGTCCCTGTGCTGACGCTGGACAAGCACCTCCGCATCATCGAGTTCCACGCACGTGTCATCGAGTTACCGATGAGCACGCGCGATTGGTTCCCACAAGTTCAACTGGTACTCCGAGACGTGACGCTCGAGCGACGCCGTCTCATGGAGTTGGAGCTCCTGCACGACTTGACCCGTATGGTATCGGAGGATCGCAATTTGGATTCGGCCTTCGAAATGGTGGCGGATCGTCTCCAGCGCGAGTTCGGCTATGCACTCGTCGGCTTGGCGCTGCTGAGTGCTGACGGTACACGATTCGTCGGCCGGGCGGTCCGCGTGGAGGGTGGGCTGACGTTCAACGAGTGGCGGGCCGATCGCGGAGTGACCGGACGCGCAGTGCGTGAGAATCGTGCTCAGCTCGTTGTCGATGTTCGGCAAGATCCAGATTACTTCGATCCGCAACCAGATCTGCCGATGGAGAGTGAAGTCGTGGCTGTCTTGCGGCGGGAGGGTAAGCCGATCGGAGTTCTCAACATCGAGAGCCGGCGCGGTCACCGGTTGGATCAAGAGGACTTGCGCCTCGCCTTGAACGTGGCAGTGCACCTGGAGCTGTTGATGCGCCAGGTGGAACTGACCGAGCAACTCGAACGGAAGGCACTGACCGACCCGCTGACGGGACAGCCGAACCGCCGAGCCTTGCTCGATCACTTGCGCCGTGTCCTGGGCGATCGGCGCGTCGAGCACGTCGCAGTGATCCTGATCGATTTTGACGGTTTCAAGGTTCTCAACGATACCAAAGGCCACTTGTTCGGTGACGCACTTCTGCAAGCGGTCGCAGAACGACTGGCGCGCTCGCTCCGACCGAGTGACCTCTTGGCCCGCTACGGCGGTGACGAGTTCGCGGTGGTCCTCGCTGGCGTGGATCTCGCAGTGGCGCACGACATCGCTGAACGCTTGCGGCGAGCGGTCGCCGACACATCGTTCCAGGTGCGCGACGAGGTCATTTCTTTGACGATCTCGCTCGGAGTGGCAGCCTCGCCGCGGCACGGTGACACGCCAGAAACATTGTTGCGAGCAGCTGACGAAGCGCTGTATGCCGCCAAGCGGCGGGGTGGCAATACGATCGCCATCGCCGGAGAATGGTCGCCCTGAATCAGCCTTCAAGGGAGTGCGAGGAGTTCGTGCGGGGCGCGGGTGAGCCGCTCGGCGCCTTCTGCGGTGATGAGCACGACATCCTCGATCCGGAGCCCCCAACGACCGCGGAGGTACACGCCCGGCTCGTCGGTGACGATCATCCCAGGCTCCAACCGTTCGGGATTTCCCTGTACGAGGTAAGGCGGCTCGTGGACGGAAAGGCCGAGACCATGGCCGAGACGATGGAGGAAGGCTTCAGCCAAGCCATGCGTCGCGAGGACGTCCCGCGCGATCCGGTCGATTTCTTCGCAGCTTGCGCCTGGTCGCATGGCGGCGAAGGCTGCTTGCTGGGCCTCCAGTACGGCCTCGTAAGCGGTGGCGAAGTCCGGGTCGGCCAGGGAACCAGCGACTGGTGTTCGGGTCAGGTCAGCGAAGTAGCCGTGATAGGGACCCCCGACATCGATGACCACGGGATCGCCGGCCTGAATGATCCGATCCGTCGGCTCGTGGTGCGGCGAAGCGGCATGGGGGCCACTGGCGACGATGCAAAATGCGACGTGGTCGAGGCCCTCTTCCAGGAGAAGCTCCGTGAGGCGGCGAGCGACCTGGCGCTCAGTGCGACCGGTTAGGTGCTCGCTCGCGCAGAACCGTTGCCAGGCGGCGTCGACCCGTGCGACTGCCTCGCGCACCAGGGCGATTTCCGCGGCGCTCTTGATGCGCCGTAGTGCCTGGAGGATCGGGCTCACGCGGGTGAAGTGGTGCGTCGGCAGTGCAGCCTGGAGTGGTAGGAGGAACGCGGCCCAGAACTCGTCGTTGACACCGATCGTTCCTACTCCGAGGCGCTCCAGATGCGCTGCGAGCAGGCGAATGGGATCCTCACCGTCCTTCCAGGTCCGCAAGCTGAACGGTAACGTCTCGCTGAAGCGCGTCGATTCCAGTTCTGGAACCAAGAGGAAGGTTTCACCTGCCTGCGGGACAACGAGCGCGAGCAGGCGCTCGCTCGATGCGGCCGGGTGGCCGGTGAGATACCGGAAGTCAGCGGATGGCCCGACGATCGCAGCGTCGATACCGCTCGAGACCAACGCGTGGCGAAAGCGGGTCAGTCGCTGAGCGATCTCGTCGTGCATCGGTATCCTCCCAGGCATGGTCACCGCGGGAAGCGGTACGTTCGCTGGGCGTTCCCCGCCAGGATGAGCATGGCGTCCATTTCGGCTTCAGAGAGGGTGAGCAGCCCGTCCTCGACGAGCGAGCCGAGTGCCTCGACGAGCGCTAGACGCCAAACCCGGGCGACGAACCATTGATGCTCGGGAAGGAAATGCCCGCCAGTGGAGGCGAGAAGCTTGAGGGTCGGCACGCTCGTGACCAACTCGCGGATCGTTGCACTGGCTAAACCAGGGTAGGCCAGGAAACTCGGTCCAGGATCGAGGAGCACCTGCGGATACTGACGAGCGAGTGCGATGGCGTGCGGATGAAGTCGCAACGGACTGACGAGGACGATCGGCACGTGTTGGTAACGGGGTTCATCGAGCACCGTCCTCAGGTATGCGGGGTCATCGGCATGAGGGTCCCGAGCCGGGTGCCTCGGCAACACGAGTTGCAGGGGAATGGTCAGCTCAGCAGCGACTTCGAGGGCGACCCAGAAGAGGGCGTACAAGAGCCGGCGATGGTGAAGCTGCTCGAAGAGGCCGGCGTCCATCTCGGCACGGACTTCGTAAAAGGATCGGTCCGCCGTCGCGACATCGATCGGTTGTATGGCGAGCGACGTTCGTCGCGGGAAATCACTGACGAGCGCGACCGCGCCTCGGCCGACGGCTTCGGCGAGCGCTTGTGCCAGGAGTGTCCGCAACTCGTCCCAGGAGGTGCAGTGGGGAAGCAGCTTCTCCGCGAGCGGCTCGACTGCGACGAGTTCAGCGACTGGCCGCTGGACCAGCGCGGCCCATTCGGTCGGGCTGTAGACGCGTTCGTCCGCTGACGACAGTGCACAGGCGGGGCCGAGTCGAGCATCCTCGGCGAGCAGCTGAACGTATTCCTCGAATGAACGTTCGGCTCGGGCGTGCAGGATCGCTTCCTCGGTCGGATCGCAGCCGAGGCACTGGGCGAGCCAACGCAGGGCGAGACGATAAGCGACCGTATAGGGAGTCTGCCGCAACGTGTCCGGAAGCGATTCGGGCAGGAAGCAGCGTCGTAGGTAGTCGGGGGGGATACGAGTGGAGAGACGCTCTGGCGGCTGACAGGAATGATCGAACAGCGTGCGGTCGCTCAGGCGCTCACGAAGCCAATCGACAGCCGACATCGTCTTCTCCCTCCCAGGTGCCCCGGCACCGTGCCGATCGTACCCGATCTCGCTGGATACGGGTAGCTGAGCGGAGACGGCACAGGCGCATGGTACACTGCGTGCAGCCGGAGGTCTTCGATGATCACGCGTCTCCCAGAGTTGGGTCCGACCGCTGAGCGAGACGACTGGCAGGCACAGCTCGAATCGCTCTACGCCATTTCCGTGGAGATCGCGAGTCTGCGCGAGCTCAGTGCAGTCATGGATCGGGCGCTCGAGTATTGCTTGGCGTTGACGACCTCCGCCTTCGGCTTCGTCGGATTGGTCGACGGACCGGAAACGATGGACGTGGCGGCCATCCGCGGTTTCGTCCCTGATGGATCGGATTTCTATGAGCGGTTCCGCAAGATCCCGATTCGCCGCACGATCTTCGGGGTCGTGATCCTCGAGGGGCGACCGAATATCTCCAACGACGTGCGCAACGATCCCCTCCATCGTGGTGCACCGCGGGGACATCCACCGGTGGAGACCTTCCTGGGGGTTCCGCTCAGGGTGCGGCAGCAAACGATCGGGATGATCGGTGTAGCCAATCGCCCCACTGGGTACGACGCGCGTCACGAGCGGTTGCTCAGTACGTTCGCGAATCAGGTTGCGGTCGCGATCGAAAATGCACGGCTCTATGAGCGGCAGCGACAAATGATCGCTGACCTCCAGCAACTGCATGCGCGCCTCGATGCCGCGCGGGTCGAGGCGCTCCTCCATCAGGAACGCAATCGGATCGCGGCGGACTTGCACGATCGAGTCGCGCAGATCATGTTCGGGATTGGGATCGAAGCGACGTGGTGCCGGGACCAGCCGGATGTGCCGGAGCCGGTCCTGCGGGCGCTCGACCGCATCCGGGAACTTGCTGCGCGAGGGGCAGCCGAGGTACGCCGGGTCGTTTACGATCTGGCTGAGATGCCAGTCGGTGGGGGTGAACTCGTCGAGCGCATCCGACAGCTGGTGGAGGGGTACCGAAGCGAGGACTTGCGGGTCGAACTGGTGATCGAGGGCAAGCCGCGTCGCTTGCCTCCGGAGCGCGAAGACGCGATTTTCCTCATCGCGTGTGAGGCGTTGACGAATGTGCGTCGGCATTCGGGGGCGGATCTCGCCATCGTGAGTTTGCACTTCACTGAGCGATCGGTCATCCTCGTCGTGCAGGACAATGGCGGTGGGATGCCGCACACCTCGTTCGTCTCGGTGCGGACGGCCGGACACTTCGGGTTGCGATCGATGCGCCGTCGAGCCGAAGCGGTGGGCGGGGAACTCTCCTGGTACAACGGCGAAGATGGTGGGTTCGTCGTGCGGGCGGTGATACCAGCTGAGCCACGATGGGCGGAGCAGGTGTGAGCTGGCAGCCACTGCGGGTGGCCATCATCGACGATCACGAGATCGTGCGGAACGGCCTCAAGCACATCCTCGCCGACGATCCGGACTTCCTGGTGGTGGGAGAGGCTGCCGATGGGCCGAGCGGAGTGGCGATGGTCGATGCGGTGCGCCCGGATGTCGTCATCGTGGACGTGCGATTGCCTTCCATGCAGGGCGATGATGTCTGCCGGTTGATCCTGGAGCGAGTACCGGAAACGAGGATTTTGATCCTGAGTGCGTTCGGCGAGGATGAACTGGTCTACCGGTGCGTGCTGGCTGGTGCACAGGGATACGTTCTCAAAGACATCGTGCACTTCGACCTGAAGAAGACGCTCAAGATGATCGCGCGCGGGGAAGCAGTGCTCGACCCGCGTGTGGCATCGGTCGTTGTGGAGCGCTTGCGGAATCGGAAGGCGATAACCGATATTCCGCTTTCACCGCACCAGCTTTCCGTTTTGCGGCTCATCGCGCAAGGGCTGTCGAACCGGGAGATTGCCGAGCGTTTGTTCCTGAGCGAGAATACGGTCAAGGGGTATGTGCAAGAAGTCTTGCGGCGGTTAGGTGCCCGCAACCGACTCGAAGCAGTGATGATCGCGAATGAGCGGGGCTGGTTGCGGTGACGAAGGATAAGCGAGTCGGCGCCATCATCCTCGCGGGAGGACGCTCGGAGCGGCTGGGACGTGCGAAGCAGTTGTTGCCCTGGAACGGCCGCACGCTCGTCGAGGCGGTCGTGGAGGAGGTCTGTCGTGCCGAGCGACTGGCGGAGGTTCTCTTGGTGTTACGGCGAGACGTGGCTGAGGCGCTCGGCAAGCGGGCGGGAGAGCGGCTGGGGTGTGCGCGGATCGTCTTTCCGGATGAGACGGGTGAAGGATGTGCAGCATCCTATCGGAGCGGTCTCGCGGCGCTGGAGGAGAGCGAGCTCGATGCGGTCGTGATTCTCCTCGCGGACCAGCCGGGTGTACGGGTGGAAACGATCGAACGCGTGATCGCCGGGTGGGAGAGTTCAGGGGCAGCGATCGCGGTGGTGCGGTACCGAGACAGGGAGGGGCATCCGCTGGTCTTCGATCGTTCGCTCTTTGCGGAACTGCGACAACTGCGGGGTGAGAAGGCGGCGTGGAAACTGGTGGATCGGTATCGTGAGGGCGTGTGCGTGGTCGAGATCGAGGAGTCAATGCCGGGGGACATCGACACGTGGGAGGACTACGAGGCGAGCCGACGGAGAGGGGTCTGACGCGCTCCTCACGACATATCCCTCGTGGTTCTGGACAGCGAGGAGGTGAAGGTGAACGAGAACGAAACGACCATCCTCACGATCGATGAATTGGTCACGATGCAACGCCCCTTCGATGTCGAGGTGGCTCCGGACGGAGAGACGATCGTCTATGTGGTTCGCCCGGTCAGTCGGGAAGAGGAGCACTGGCGGAGTAGCCTGTGGATCGTGCCGTTCATGGAGGGAGAGGCTCGCCAGTTCACGAGTGGACTCTGGCACGATCGGGAACCGCGCTGGTCGCCTGACGGCGGGTGGATCGCGTTCTTGTCCGACCGGGCCGAACGTGGGAAAACCAGTGTCTATCTGATACCGCGGAACGGAGGCGAGGCGCTTCGCGTTTTCGATCAGGCGGGTGAGATCGATAACCTCAGTTGGTCTCCTGACGGGCGGTTTCTCGCGTTCCTCATGGTCGAACCGGAGACCGAGGAAGAGAAGCAGCGCCGCGAGCGGCGCGACGATGCGCGCGTGTGGGATGCCGACTGGAAGTATCGGCGGTTGTGGCTGCTCGATGTGCGGACGCGCGCGGCGCGTGTCGTCTCGCCAGAGCGCGTGCAGGTCTGGGCATACGCCTGGGCACCGGACAGTGCACGACTGGCTTTGGCGGTGAGCGGAACCCCGCGAGTGGACGATGTGTTCCGGGTGACCAGCGTGGCGCTGCTGGATATCGAGAGTGGCGAGTACCGTGAACTCTTCACGATGCGTGGGGTTGCGGAGGACCTGGTGTGGTCGGCTGATGGCGAGTGGCTGGCCTATCGCGGCCCGCTGGGTCGGGTGGTGCACGGGGAAGCGGTCTTCCGACGGCGAGTACGGGGCGGCGAGGCGGAGTGCCTGACTGCGGGATATCGGGGAACAGTCGAGCTTCTGGGCCCCTATCGCCAAGGTGAAGCGCTGGTCGTGGTGGGGTACGAGGGACTGGACGCACGGG
>Ga0209143_1000664_pt1 | contig 16783 bp, 13 predicted proteins | sample FaiFalFF_MnMetaG_3_FD_184739 | JGI IMG/M metagenome (GOLD analysis project Ga0209143, IMG submission 184739) | Freshwater microbial communities from Yellowstone National Park, Wyoming, USA - Fairy Falls B (FF_Mn_B) MetaG (SPAdes) (version 3) | ecosystem: Environmental > Aquatic > Freshwater >...
GCTCGGGGCGCCCAGGCCGACGGCCAACCGCTCGACGACCCTCCCCTGAAAGGCGATGACTCCCCCGGGACCCCACCGCCTTCGGTAAGCTTCTTCAAGCCGCGCCATCCGTTCCTGAAAGGCCCTCCATAGCTCTTGGGTGACGTCGCTTTGGAAGATATCGAGGGCCGTCTGGACCACCTGACGCCAGACCTCGACCTTGTCATCCTGGGGGAGGAGGCGATGGAAGAACAGACCGAAATTGGACGCCGGGTTCCCTTGAACGGCCTTAGCCACATCCCCCGGTAAGGGGTACCCCCTCATGGTGCCTCCTCCTCTTCTTGTAAGGCCTCGGCAAGAGATTTGAGCCAGGCGATAAGGGCCAGGGCTTCCGATGTGGCCCACCGGTATGTGGCGCTGTCTCCGCGGGTGATGCGGAACAGGAGCCGGGTCGCCGGAGCTTCCTCCCCCTCATCGGCAGGGGCCTCGGCGTAGGGCCCCCTGGGAGAATCGGGGCGGGTGAGCCATCCCTCCAGATGCAGGTAGAGGAGTCCCTCGGGCTTATCCCGCCGAAGGGCTCCATCCTTCGTCTTGGCCTTGGCTGCCAGAAACGCCAGGGTCTGGCCCAGGCCGTTGGTGGTAATGAGGGCCGGCAGCTTCTTGACCAGGCCCACGTACTCCTTTAACCATTGCTGGCCTTGGCCTTGGGCCTCCCGGGCACAGGACCAGGCGTATTCGGCCCGCTTCTGCTCCAGCGTTTGATGCATGACGACCTCCCCTCCTTTAGGGGTAGTAGGTGACCTGGACGATGCCCCGTCCCACCGTCTCGTCTCCCCCAAGCTGGACCATCGAAGCCTGCCCGAGGACGTCTTTCAGGAAATTGAGGATGGCCTCGGCATTCTCCAGGCCGTGCGGCTTCGCCAGGTCCCGGTCCTTGGGGTCGGTCGCCAGGGCCAGGGTATAAAGGAGCGTATCCGAGGGAAGGTGCTCCTCACTCCACAGCGCCCCCCGCTCTACCGTCCCGGTCTCCCCGATCCGGATCCGGAAGAGGATCTCCGTCGAGAATCGCACGAAGTCCCGGAAGACGTCGTCCCCGACGACCACCAGCGCCTTCCTCAGCCGGTCCTGCCACGGCTGGTAGGCCGGAGGGAGGGCGTGTTCCGCCAGCCAGGAGGCTAAAGTCGTAACCTGCCCATTCCCCGCCGCCTGAAAGGCCGAATCTTCCAGGACGACCTGCCCGTCCGGGGTTTGGACGATGCAGTCCTGAGGAACGAAGACCTTATCCTTCGCCGGAGGACTCAGGTCCCCAACGTCTAACTCCTGTCCGACGTGGCGGAGGTCCCGCCGGAACCGCTCGATGACGGTCGGGCAGGTGACCCAGGCGAAGACACCGACCAGGGAGCGTACGGGAAAGAGGAGGATCCGGGCATCGGTGAAGGCCAGGGCTCCCCCATGGACGCTCGCCCGGTCCGTCTCCGGGCCAAAGACGACCTCGACGGGAACGATTTTTTTCTCCAGTTCTTGCTTTTCCCGCTGCTCCTCCCCTGTTAAGTTCTCCTTTTTGCGTAGATCACTTAGCCTCTTGATTTCCTCCGGGGTAATCTCCCGGATTTGCTCCGTCAGGTCCCGGAAGGCCCCCTTGAGGCCGGAGGCCTGAATCATGGGATACTGGGTGTGCCGCTCCCGCTGAATCGGCAGGTCCACGCCCGCGACGCTGGTCCCGCTCCCCGCATGCAGGGGGGTCTCCGTATAGAGAAACAACATCCCGGCCTTCCTAAACACGGTCTCCCTCCGGACAGACCCCAAGCAACGCCAGGCCGAAACCGGCCTGGCCGTCCTCAGCGGAGGACAGGCTTTGGAAGTGAAAGGCATCCAAGAGCCGTTGGACGTCCGCCTCACCCAACGGGCCGTCCACCTCCAAGAAGTAGACGCTCCCCGCCGGGACCGCCCTCCGCAGGGGCCGGGGTCGATTGTGGACTAAATCCCAACCCCCGACGGCTACGGCCTTGGAGACGGCCGCCGCCACCAGGCGAATCCGAAGCGAGTCGATTTGTCCCACGTACTGGCCGTTCTGCTCCTGAAGGCAGTCGGGAAGCCAGCCCCTCCGAAACAGCCCCGGCGTGGCCAGGTAGAGCTTGAAGCGGCGTTGACCTTTCAGGCGCTCCTTCAGGGCCTCCCCCCGAATCAGGTCCCGAAAGGCCTCGGCGAGGTCCCCTTCGGGGACCACCTCGTAGCCGGCTCCCCGACTTTCACCCCCCAGGGCCAGCAGACCCCGCTCGGGAAGGTTGAGTCCCTCAAGACCCGTGACCTTCAGGAGGAAGCCGAGGGGGGCCGTCGGCCGACTATTCAGGCGAATGAACTCCAGCGTATAGAGTTTGCCCTCCTCCGCCGTCCGGCGACCGCTCAGCTCGATCCCCACCCGGATTTCCCCTTCCCAGAGCTCCCGGCCGTCGGTGGGCGTCACCGGCTTGCCCTCTAAGTAGTACTCTAAGTAGTACTTGAGATGTTGCGCGTCCAGCATCAGACGCTGCGCGTCCATCATCTTCCCCTTGGCCTCATCCCCCGCCTCCGTCGTCCAGAGCGGGGTGAGGGCCGGCGGATTCCACGTCAGCGGCCAGGGAAACGGCCGGGGACGAAGGAATCCGGCCGGTTCGCCCTCAAGGACCCTCAGGTCCAAGGGCGCCGGGAAATAGGGGAGGAGGCGGCCCCCCCTCTTCTGAGCGAGGAAAGGTCCTGTCAGGCGAAGCCGACCGTAGTCGTGGGGTCCGCCGATCCGGTCGATGAGCTTCGGAAGCCCTTCGGACCGACCGGTGACCGCTCGCTTGTACACTTCCGGGTCCACCCCCTGCTCGACGAGGAGCTTGGCCCGAAGGGCACCCATGAAGGGAAGGGGGGAGGGAGGAAAGGTACTCCGAGCCCAGAAGCTTTCCCCCGCCGTAAACGGCTTGCTGTCCCGGAACAAGACCACGTCCAGCGGTTCAAGGAAGAGCCACACCCTGCCCCTCCTCCGTGATGAAGTGGGCCAGCAGGATGAGCTTGGTCATCCCATGCCACGGGTCCTCCAGCCCCCGCGGGAGTTCTGCGATCCGCTCCCTTATCCCATCCCGCAAGGCCTGGAAGAGTTCCATCATCCGCCTGCGGACCGCCCGCCGCTGGTCCCCAGCCAGATGCCGGTCCACCAGACGCTCGAACTCCCTCCTTTGAGCCTCCCACCACCAAGGCTCCGCCGAACTCCCCCGCAGCTCCTCCAGACTCCCCCCAAGACCCCTCGCTCTCTCCTTCATGTCATAGGCCAGGCGGGGACTCAGGTGCCCATCGCGGAGGAAGCCGCCCACCTCCCTCCCATATGCCAGGACATCCACCGCCTGATCCCCCCTCCGCACATACCAGTTCAGCCCGACCTCCAGGGGCTCCCCGGCCCGCTTCAGGAGGTGGACGGCGAAGGCATCCCGGCCCAGCCCCTCCTTCGCATGGGTCTTTAGGGCCGTCCGGGCCCGTTCGATGGCTTGAGCCAGGGGGTGGCTGTCGTGGACGATCACGGCCCCCACGCTGGCCGTCGGACCCTGCCAAGACCCTTCCCCGTCCGGGCGGTGGAACGTTCCGGCCAAGAGCCGGTAGCGCTTCCGGTCGCCGGACGCGATGCATGCCCATCCGTCCTTGGCCTCGATGGTGCGACCGCCGACCGAAAGACAGCAGGCCTCCCCCTGAAAGAGCCGCCGGAGTTTCTGCATGACCGGCAGAAGGTCCGTCACCGCCACGAAGGCCAGCACATCGTCCCCCCCGGCATAAATCAGCTTGCCCAGATGAGCCTCCTCGATCACCGTCCGGACGATCTCCAAGGCAAAATTCCTCAGGGCCGTACTGAGGGCCAGATGGAGGGCGGGTCCCAAGGGGCGCCGGACCTCCTTATCCACCCCGGCAGGGAATGCCCCCCGAGCCCCTGGATGGAAAAGCCAGATCAGGCGGGGGGCCAGGGTCCCCGCTACCCAGGCGCCCATCCGATCCCCGTCCATGGCCAGGATGGCGTAATAATGGGACGGCCGCCGGCCGACCGCCCGGTACAGGTCTCGCAGGGCCTGCACGGCCTTAGAGTGTAACTCTTGCCGGATGCCCCGGACCTGCCGATATTCCCGCCGGATCCTTTCGGGGTCCCACGACTCCTCAAAGAGCCACTCCCCGTCGATTTGGAGGAATTCCCCCACAACGGCGTCCCCATCCCCCATCGCCGCCAGTCGGGGCAGGGCCGAAGATGTGTAAAAAATCCCATGCGCCTCTAAGAAAGCCTTTACATGCTCCACATAGGCCTCAAGCTCCTTAATCCCCCCGGCCTTATAGCGCTCGATCACTTCGGCCATAAAGGGCGCGGCGGCCATCGTGGCCGTCGAGGGGAACAGGTGGTGGTCAAAGCCTAAGGCCCCTTCAAAATAGGCCTCCAGCGCCAGCCGTTTGGTCAGGCATACGGCGCACAGGCGGTCCCCCCGGCGGATGCGACCCTGGAGCTTGACGCCGCCCCCCGATACCCCGGCCAGCCCCTCCCAAAAGCGGCGGAGGAGGGTCTCCTCGCCCTCCTCCCCAAACACCCCCTTTAACACCTCATACCTCGGCCGAAGCGCTTGACGGACCCCACATAGGGAACACTTCCAGTCCGGCTCCTCGACCTGGCGGAAGTCCCGGAGGTTCTTCCTCGCCGTCAAAGCTTGAGCGGCCATCCGGGAGAGGAGGGGATACAGCATGCCGGCATTCAAGGGAGCGCCCCCGGCCGTCGCAGCCTCGATGAGGGTGCAGAGGGATTGGTACTCGGCTCGGGCCGGATGCGTCGCCATGGCCGGCAAGAACCCCTCATAAGCTTCCTTCACCTCCTTAGGGTCCCTCCCCCACGGACAGACCACCCAGAAGACCCCCATCTGGGGGAAGCAGTCCTCGATCTGCCGCTCCCACGCCTTTTCCCAATCCTCATCCCCGACCAGGGAGAGCCCCATCTCCCAAGCGGCCGCAACCTCTACTTCGCACCGCACGGCCCCGGCTATCGCCTTCCACTTCCCCTGGAGGGCCTCCCAAGCCGCCTCGGCCAGGTCCCGGGCCTCCTCAGCCGGCACGATGGCGGTAAATCGCTCGGGGAGGCTGGCAATCTGGAGGACTGCCCGATACCGGCGGAGAAACTCGCCTCTGTCGGCTACGTCCCTAGCCCGGATCCCCTTGTCATACAGCCACAGGTCGACCAAGGGCTGCTCCCGTAGGCTGGGATGGACCACACAGTCCGGCCCGTACCTCTCCACGACAACTTTCAGCGCCTCCCACATGAGAAACGCGAGGAGGAAGCTCCCCACCCAAGCGTCCTGGGTGCGGCGGGCGGTCGCCAAGAACTCTTGCACGGAGGCGATGTCTAAGATGAGGAGGGCGGGCTCGGGTAACGCACCGGCGACGGCCGATGCGACGGCGGCATGATCCCAGACGGAGTGGGACGGGATGCAGGGGTCGGCCGGCAGCACGTCCCAGAAGGGACCCAGGGACGGCTCCTCCTCCGCCAGGACATCCGGAAGCTTCCGCCACAGGGCCAGGAAGAGGCGCTTCTCCAGGGGATCCCTCGACCCCACCCCCTCGACCTCCCGGCGGATGGCCTTCACGGCCTCGACCACAGATGCATGAATTTTCTGCAAATCCAAGCGGGAGAGGCGCTCCTTAAGGTCCCCCAAGGGATACAGCTTCCCGGACAGGGGATGGGTCAAGCAGGGGTCTTCCCGAAAGACCCTTGCGCACGCTCTCTCCACAAAGGGCGGGATGTCCAGACCCCTGGCGATACGGTCCGCCGCTTCGATTTCCTCCTCCCAACGGGCATCCTCCCCCAATGCGGCTCGGACCAGTTCCTTGGCCCACTGCCGGACGGTTTTCGGGGCGTCGGCCAACGCCCCATGGGGGGGCGTGTATAAGAAGGCCCGGACCTTGCGTTTCCACAGGTCGCCGGATGCCATCACGGCAGCTCGCCTAAGCAGTCAAAGGTCTTCTTGGCCTCATCCAGGAATCGATGCAGGACCCCTAAGTCGGCCGGTGGGATCTCCCGAGGGTCCGGCATGGGAACGCTCGACGGCCAACCCCCTGTCGGCTTTAACCACTCGACGGCCCCGGAGGGCAGAAACTCGGATTCCAGCAGGAGTAAGACCACGACGTACTGCCCCTCCAGGCGTAAGAGCCGAACCATCAGGGGCGAGGCCCGCCGGTCATAGTCCTCGTTCTCGAGCCTCCACGTAAGGGTTGCGGAAAGGCGGCGGGAGCTGGACCGAAACTGGATCGGAAGTCCAAAGGCATCATTCGTCAGGTCCCAGGAAGCAACGCCACTATGGCGTAAAAGCCATCGACTCCCCCGCCGTATCGGCAAGTAGTGGGCCACGACTCGGGAATAGTCGGGGGTCGGCCGACGCAGGTCGCTGGGGGACTGATTCCGGAAACACCGGATGAACCGCCCAAGGTCGGCCAAGACCCCTTGCCAGTTGTCCCAGTTATCCCTCGTCACCAAGACCGCCCTCCACTTGGCCAGCGAAGAAAAGGGAGGCCTGGAATCGGAGGGTGTGAAAATGCTCCCCGCCGCCCGGACCTCCTGCCTTTCGGCAAACTCCCGGAAGGCGGATTCAATCCACCGTAAGCCGCCCCGGAAATGCTCCACAAGCTGAAGGGGCTTAGGGGGAGGCTTGAATTTCAGGCCCAGATCCGGCGTCTCGGACCGCACCTGCACACCCCCAAATCCCCGCCTCGAACGAGCCCCCAGACCCCCCATATGGGTCCAAAGCCAGAGGGTCCCCCAGAGAATCCTCTCGAGGAGCTCCCCGTCCGGACCTGGACGCAAGGAGAAGTCCAACCGGAAGGCAGAGCCCGGCTCGAAGTAGGCCCGGAGCAAGCGGTATTGTCCCCGGCCGGCCCATTGGTAAAAGGGAAATCCAAGGTAGAAGAACCCTGCCTCCAGGGCGACGGGCGGCCCATCGGGTTTTACGACGCGTAGGTCAATGGGGACGACCCGGATTCGGACTCGAGACGCCCGCTCCGTGTTGCCGAAGACCGCAGCCTCTAAGGACGCGACCTTCGTCCAGTCGCCCTGCGTAAGACCCCCCATCATGGCCCGGAACCAGAATCGGAGGACCCCCCGGATAGAGGCCGTCCGGAGCTCGGCCTCCCCCTGGTCGGCCCCCGCCAGAAACAGCGGGCTCACGACTTCCAATTCACAGCTTCCCCCTTTCACCCCATTCATCGACCCCTATGGACTTCTATGTCATTCTGGAAAGATAACTTATAATTGTCAAGTGTGAAACCGTTCCGGCGGGACCCAGCGATGCGCCGCAGCCGCCTTACTTCGTGAAGGCGTTCAGGAGCTGTTCGATCCAGACCCCATCCGCCCCATCCCAATTCGCATCCAGGCCCAACTCCCATGCCCCACAGCGGGCCTCCGCCACCGGACAGTCGCCGGGTCGATAGCGGCGCCCGGAGCCCGCCGCGCGCCACGGCCAGCCACCCCTGCCATAACTCCTCCGGCGGAAGACGGGATGCCAATGCAGGGGTCGTCGGATGAATCCCCGATGGATGGGGACCCCCTCGGCGGCCAGGGCCGCTATGTAAAGGTCCCGGGGGATCCCTTCCACCTCCTCGGGCACAAAGGTGGGGCTATATCGGTGATAGGTGGACTCGCAGTCCGGAGCGACAAAGACGGGCCGGATGCCCGGTATCCCCTCCAGCCCCCGGGAGAGGAATTCGCAGTGGGCCCTGCGCGACCGGAGCCTCCGGTCTAAGTCCCGCAGTTGAACGGAGGCGATCACCGCGGCCAGGGGATGGATACGGCCGTTGGGCCCCAGGTCCCCCAGGGGCCCGACCCGGCCCGCGTCGGCCAGCTGGCGGAGGGGGTGTTGACTCCAAAAGAGGGCTTTCTCAAAAAGTCCTTCCTCGTTCGTTACCAGGATGCCGCCCTCACCGCCGGTGACGACTTTCCCCCAACCGAGGCTAAAGCAGCCGAAGGCCCCGAAAGTCCCCACCGGTCGGCCTCGATACCGGGACCCCAGGGCCTGGGCACAGTCCTCGATGACCGGGAGTTCGTACCGGCGGGCCACCTCCCGAATCGGCTCCAGGGCCGCCGGATGGCCGAAAAGGTGCGTGACGACGATGGCCTTCGTCAGCGGCGTCACCCGGTCCGCCACCGAAGCGGGGTCCAGGGTGTAGGTCCGGGGGTCGATATCGGCAAAGACGGGGATGGCGCCCAGGCGGAGGGCGGCCCCCGCCGCCGCACCCCAATCGTAAGGCGACAGGATGACCTCGTCCCCCAGACCCACGCCCAGGGCCCGAAGGGCGACCTCCAGGGCCATCGTCCCGCTGGCCAGCGCCAGGGCGAAGCGGACGCCCACCATCCGGGCGAAGGCGGCCTCCAAATCCCGCACGGGCCCGCCTCCGGCGATGGCCGAGAGGGCCGACCCGTCGCCCGTACAGGCCTCGGCCAGCACCCTCTGCACGGCCTGAGCCTCGGCCGCCCCGATGGGCGGGACCCTCGGGGCCGACCGGGTCACGGCAGGAGTCCCCCCCAACAGGGCCAGGGTCTGCCCGTCCCCCATCGGCTTCCGCCCCCTTCAGACTTGCCGGAGTATCCGGTCGGTCAAGAGCTGAGCCCGCAATCGATTCAGGCGCTCCTGCAGCTCCCCCAGGCGTACCTCCCCCGTCTCGGCATCCACGAGGTCTCGCAAATATCCCGGCAGCTCATATCCCTCCCGCCAGCCCCGCCCCCTCCGCCAAGGCAGGAGGGACTGAAAACTGGTCATGCTAATGGCAGTCAGGGCGATAAACTGATGGAGCAAGGGGTTATAGTTGGGCTTGAAGTCGAGGGCCGCCTCCTTTAGGTGGCGGTGCCGGATGGGCGAGCCCACTTGTCCGGCTTCCAGGTCGGCCCAGGTACCCGCCATGGCCACGACCTCCTGCAGGGCCCGGACGGTGGGCTCCCGCAAATTGGGGGAAAGGGCGATATCCCGGGGGTCTACATCGTCGGCCAACACCCGGCCGACCTGGCGGGCCAGCAGGGGGAGGAGTTCGGCCACTTCGGAGGGGCTGGGATGGATAAAGGGGATGACGACTTGGAAGCGGTCCAGGGTCGCCGCATCCAGCAGGTCGGGGCGGTTGGTCGTGGCTATCCACAGGATGCGTCCCCGATGCCTCATGGAACCCATGAACTCCCAAATCCTCGCCAGCAGACGCTCCGATGTACCGGCGTCGGCGGACGTCCCCGTCCCCCGTTGCCCCAGCACCTGGTCCAGCTCGTCCATCCAGATGAGGCAGGGGGCCAGCGTCTCGGCCACCCACAAGACCAACTCCAGATTCCGCTCCGAGGCCCCGACCCACCGCTCCCGGATGTTGCGCATGGCCAAGCAGGGGAATCCCAATTCCTTGGCGAGGGCCAAAATCAAAAAGGATTTCCCGCAACCCGGCACCCCGGCCAGGAGAATCGCCTGGGGCACGCTGGAGTCGCCGGCCCGAAGCCGCCACTTGAGGACCTCAAAGTATTCCACGGCGTGCCGAACGCCGGCCACCTGGTCGAAGCCATAGGTGGGCTCATAGACCTCCAGCAGGTTATGGGCCAACTGTCGAATCGCTTCGGCCTTCCGGTCCCGGACCATCCCCCGGCTGAGGGGGGTGCCCCGAGCGGCGGCCAGGCGGAACAACTCTTCCAGGTCCCGATAGCGAAGTCCGCCGGTGATGCGGGCCAGCTCGTCCGGCGTCAGGCCGTCCCCTAAAGCCCCAAACTCATCCCGCCCCCGGGACCGCAGGTGAAGGAGGAAGCGAATGAAGGCTTCCCGCTCCGTCTCGTCGGGCAGGTCCACCGGAATCACCCGGTACCCGCTGCCGTTCCTCATGAGGAGTTCGTTCAGTTGATTTTCGTGACTGATGAGGAGGACCAGGTTGTCGGTGGACCGAATAGCGTCGTCGGTACCCCACATGTGAAGGGTCTCCAGGGCATGGAGGTGGACCGGACTCAGGACGGCATTCATCCCCTGGGCGGCCGGGGCGAGGTGGTCGGCATAATCCAAGATGACCGCCATCTTCGGGTCCCGCCGCCGCAGGGCGGCGGTGAGGGCCTCCAGTACCGACTGGGGGTCCCGGGGGTTGGTAACGGAAACGGGGAAGCGACGGTTGTCCAGCGGGTTCAGCGGATGGAGCCCCTGAGCCAGCGAGAAACCCGCTACGACGTACCCCTCCCGCGCCAGGTACTGGGCGATGAAGAACTTGAGCAGGCAGGGGGGAATGCCGCTGTCGGGGGCATACACCAAGTCATTGGTATTGTACACCAGGATGAAGCCCCGGGTATGGGATTGACGGGCTTCCTCCCATTTCCCAAACCATCGGGGTTTCCTCATCCGCGACCCTCCCAAGCGGTCTGACGGGTCCATAGCCAGAGGGCGGCCCGCTTCCGCCCCTCCTCCTGCCAGGCCGGCGATACGGCCTGCAGACGCGCCGCCCCCTCCAGGAGGCCCTGGGCCCCCTTGCCCCAAGTGAGCAACGGACCCCCCTCCCTCCGCTGGTGGGCCCAGCGAGCCGTAGGCCGGACCTCGACCCCCTCCTCCCGCAGGCGTCGATAGAAGGCCTCAAGGGCGGAGCGACATCCCATCCCCGGGAAACCGGCCGCATCCACAAGGAGCCGCCCCCCATCCAGGACGACCACGCCCAGGACGTGCTCCCCGGCCTGGGCCCGAAAGGCTACCGCCCGCCCATCGGAGGCTTCCTCGACCCGGTACCCTAAGGAGGGGAGGGCTCTACGAACGGCTTGGGCCACGACCGCCTGCTGGGCGGCACTCAGACGCTTCCAGGCTTGATGAGCCGCCTGGGCCAGCGTCTCCTCCGCCTGCCGGGCCGCCCGAAGGGCCCGATCGAATGCCCGCCGCTGGAAGGCTCCTTGCGCCTCCCGCCACCGGTCTATGCCCCGTTGGACCTCCTGGGCTTCGGCCACCAAGCCCAGGACGGGCTGTCGGGAGCAAGCCTCCTGGATGGCCTGCACCCGGGCCAGGGCCTCCGCCACTTCCTTCGGAGCCTGGGTGGCCAGTTGCCGAAGGAACCGACTCCGGGCCCGCTGGGCCTCCCGCACAAACTCTTGGGCCATGGCGGGAACGTCCCATTGACTCAGGGAGACCCCCAGGCGAGCCAGGGCCTCGGCCGCCAGGGCCACACCCGCGGCCGTCAAAAGCGGGACCGCCAGGACGGCGGTGACCAACGCCGTGGACGTCAGTACCAGCTCACTCATCGCCTCCCTCCATAGGGATTAACGACCGGCACGGCCCAAGCCGTGCAAGGAATCCCCATCCCGGAGCCCATCCAGCCACTCGTCCTCCACCCCAAAGGGGTTGGTATGCAAGGCATCCACGATGGCTTCCAGGCCGTGGTCCGAGTCTCGTCCATCGCCGGAAGTCCCCCGGTCGGGGCCATCGCCGGGAGCCTGGGCCTGGGAAACGGGTTGGGGAGCTCCCCGGGGAGCCCGTCGGAACCCCTGGGGGATGGCCAGCAGGGCCTGAACCAGGTTCTGGGCATAGCCCACCAAGTGCAGGGCTACCGTCGCCACACCCAGCATCAAGACCAGGGGAAAGAGGCATGCCACCGCCACCCCGATGCCCACCGCCCCGACCAGAACCGGATAAAGCCCCACGGCAGCGGCGGCCGCCGCCAGGGGCCCAAGAAAGCTCAGCAGGGCCACCACCGGCACCGGCAGGCGGTCCAGCCAGCTACTGGGAGCTTCGACGATGGTCGGACCCGCCCCCTCGTCCTGAAGGACCAGCTCCACCTCCGCCGCCGCCCGGTCCGCCTCCTGCAACTTCTTGGTCCGCCAAGCGGCGAGACCCGCCTGGGCCAAGGCCAAGCCAAGGAGCAGGATGAGGCACCCGGCCGCAAGTCCCCTCCGGACCCCCGACGGGATGCGCCGGTCCCAACCCATAAAGTCGGTCATGCCCAAAAATTCAAAGGCGAAAAATCCCAGGAGAAACTCCAGGGCGATCACGGCTCCAGCCGTGAGGTCGGCCACCCTCTGGCTTCCCTCCGTACCGGGCAGGAGGCTGGCCAGCGTCATCTGGAGCAGGCTAAAGTCGGTCCAGGTCAGCAGGGCCGAGGCCCCCACCAACAGAAGGCCACCCAGCAGAGGGCGAATCCCAAAGGCAGGTCCAAAGTGCTCCCGCCAGAAGGCGGCCGAGGCGGACAGGGCCCGCCGAAGACCCTCCACCAGCGTGGCCAGGACACCCCCCAACAGCACAAAGAACTGCTCGACGGCTCGCTCCCCCTGGGGTCCGGCCAGGTAGGCCAAAACCAACAAAGCGAAAAGGAGCCCCACCCCCAGCAGCAGGCCCGTCATCGACCCCCCTCCCAGATGAGGTTCCCATCCCGATCGAAGAACCGGACCCGCACGGCCCCGGCCTCGGTGAAGACCTTCGCCCAGAAACGGAGCCGGCGTTCAAAGGCGGCCGGATCCCTGCCCCGGGGCACAAGACGGGCGGTCACCTCAACCCCCTGCAGGCGGACCTGCTGGCACTCTCGCCGCCGGCGGTTGTCCTGAAAGTCGCTGAAGATCAACAGCTGCCTTTCGGCATCGCTCCACCCCTGGAGAACTTGGGAAGCCGCATACACCCCGCACCAAAGGTCGGTATAGGGCTCCGGAGCCACAGCCTTGAGGGCTTCCAGACGGGTGATGGCCTGGACCTTCATCCGGGCCAGCCGCCTCTGATGAACCGGGTCGATGGGTCGAGCCGAAGGGGGAAGCCGAAGCGACAGCAGACTGTTGGGGTCGTTCCAGCTCTCCGCCCCCACCGACCGCACGAAGAGGCAGTCGCCCCCCTGAGAGGCGGCTATCCACCGCTTCAACTCCTCGAGGGCCGCATCCCGCTGCCCCCGATACGACCCCGACAGGTCCACCAGCCCATAGACCACCCGCCGACACTCCCCGGCCGGTGCCCCACCCGCTACCACCAAACCCAACAGAACGGTCATCACCGCCTTCTTCATCTTGACCTCCTCCCTGTATAGAACGACCCCCCGGCCGGAAATCGGACATCGAGGGCCAGGCCGCAGAAGGTGCCCGATCTCCCTACTGCCCCTCGTATTCCTTCTAAGAGACCCCAAGAGCCCTATGACGTGGTTCTTCCGGCTGGTGTATATCGTCGTCCGCCTTCTGCTGGAATGGGGGATGCGGCTCAGCTTAGAGCTAGTCGGCTGCGGGGTCCGGCTGCTGTATTGGAGCGTTCGTGCCTACGGATGGGGACGGGTCGGAAGCTTCCTGGCCGCCCTCGGGATGAGCTTGTGGGTCCATCATCACCTCGGGTGGCTTTCCCTGAGCGGCGCCTCGCTGGGGAGCGTAGCCGCCGGTACCCTGGCGCTGTGGGGCGGACTTTGGGGCCTCGTCCCCTGGATCCGGCGCGGGTGGCGCCCATCCCCCGTTTCGCCCCCGGCGTCCAGGGGTACGGAGCCCGGGGACGCTCCGCTATGGGAAGAGTTAGTCCGCCCGACTACCTTGCGGGCCGCCTGGCAACGGGTGCTGCGGCGAGGGGGCGGCCCGGGACCGGATGGGGTCACCGTCGAGGCATTCGCCATGGAGGCAGAGCGACAGCTGCGCCTCCTGGCGATGGAGCTCCGGGCCGGTTCGTACCATCCCCGTCCCCCTCGATGGGTGGAGGTCCCCAAACGGCAGGGTGGGGTGCGGAGGGTGGCGGTGTTGTGCGTGCGGGATCGGGTCGTCCAACAGGCCCTCCATCGAATCCTATCCCCTCTTTGGAGTCGGCGATTTGCCCCGTGCAGTTACGCCTATCGGCCTGGACGGTCGGCCCTCCAGGCGGTGGCCGCGGTGGAGCGGGAGTTGGCCGTCGGACGCGTGTGGGTCGTCGACGCCGACATTGCGTCCTTCTTCGACAGCGTCCCCCATGGCCCCTTATGGGCCCTCCTCGATGAATGGATCCCCGACCCCCGGGTGCGGCAGCTGGTCAAGACGTGCGTGGCGGCCACCAGTCCTGAGGTCGGGCGGGGCCTAGCCCAGGGGGCGCCCCTGTCGCCCCTCCTGGCCAATCTGTACCTCCACCGCTTTGATACGGCCCTCTTGGAGGCCGGGTACTCCTTGATCCGATATGCAGATGACTTTGTGATCCTTTGTGCCACGCGCCAGCAGGCCGAAGCCGCATGGCGCATGGCCGAGCGCCTCCTCCGGAGGTTGGGGTTAGCCCTGAATCCGGATAAAACCCGGATTGTCCACCGGGACGAGGGGTTTACCTTCCTGGGCTATACCTTCACCCGAGACGGGAAGCGACCCCGTCGGGAGGCGCTGGAAAGCCTGCGGGCCCGCTTAGCGGCTGCACCCGATGAGACGACGCGCCGCCAGATTCTCGCCGGCTGGCAGGGATACTTTGGGGAAGCGCCGGATCTGGCGCTGTACCGGGAGCGATTTGTGGGGCGGCCGGATGTATTTGGCCGGTATTGGCAAAGGGGGGACCGGAAGGGTTATACCCCTGTACGCCGGGCCGTCACCGATGAGGAACTGCGGGCCCACTTGGCCGGGCAGGAAATCTTGGGGACGTACCTGCTCCATCCCGATGGCAGGACGAAGGCGGTAGTCCTGGACGTAGACGGGCCGACCGCCGATGAGGAGGGTCGGGCCCGGGCCTTCCCGGTAGCCCGGCGGCTGGCGGACGCCCTGCACCGGCACGGGATCCCGCCCCTGTGGATAGACAGTGGGGGGAAGGGATTCCATCTCTGGCTCTGTTTTACGGAACGGGTCCCGGCGAAGGCAGTCCGGCAGTGGATAGGGATGTGGTTGGACTCGTTCCGTCCATTTCCCGAAGGGGTGCTGGTGGAAGTATTCCCCAAGCAGGATGCCCTCGCCCCCAATGGGCTCGGGTCCCTCATCCGACTCCCGTTCGGACGCCATCCCGAGACGGGTCGGCCCAGCCGCTTGCTGACGTCCGAAGGGGAGCCGGTGGCCGACCCATGGTCGTGGCTAGCTCGCGCGCCATGGGTCAACGGGCAGGTATTCCTCCTGCCCGGGGTACCGGAGCCACCGGAGGCGATCGCGCCCGTCGTCCAGGGGTGCGCGTTGCTGTGGGGGCTGGTCCAGAAAGCGGCCGAAACCCACCACCTGCGCCATACCGAGCGCTTGGCCTTGCTTTATACCTTGGGTCCCCTGGGGGAAGCAGGCCAGACCTACCTCCATCAGGTGATCGGCCTCTGCTCCAATTACGACCCCCGCATCACGGAGCGCTGGATCCGGCGCCTCGAGGAAGGGCACAAGCCCATCCGCTGTGCCACGCTCAAGAGTGGCTGAAAGACCACCTCCCGGGGGTCACATGCCCCTGCATCCCCAAGAAGAATCCCTCGCCCCTGGACCTCCTCCGCCGGGCTCGTCCCTCCCCTCCCCCGCAGGAGTCTACGGCCGATGGGTGGGACGAGGTGGCCCGGGACCTATTCGACGATGGGGAGGAACTCAAATGGCCGTCCTCTACGTGAGCCAGCCGGGAGCGGAGATCCGGAAGCAAGGGGGTCGGCTCTGTGTAAAGTGGCATGGACAGGTCCTGACGTCCCTCCCCCTTCGGTCGGTCGAGCGGATCGTATGCTTAGGCCCGGTCCAGCTGACCGCGGCGGCGACCCGTCGCCTGCTTCAAGCCCGGATCCCCGTCCTGTTCTGCAGCGGACGGGGTCGTTACTACGGCACGATGTCCGTCGGCTCCGAAGATGTGGAACTCCTGCTCCTCCAACTGGCCCGCTATCAGGACCCGACCTTTCGGATAGGCGTGGCCCAAGCCTTGGTAGGAGCCAAGATCCGCCATCAGCAGCGGTTCCTCCGGCGTCAGGCCCGCAACCACCCCCATCCCTCCCTCACCCAGACGGCCGACCAGCTGGGCCAGCTCCTGGCCACCCTCCCCCACCGGTCCTCGGTGGCGGAGGTGATGGGGGTAGAAGGGCAGGCCTCGGCGCTGTACTTCTCCGCCCTGGCGCACTGTCTGCGCCAAGAAGGGATTACCTTTCCGGGACGGACCCGCCATCCCCCCAAGGACCCGGTCAACGCCATCCTCAGCTTGGGCTACATGCTGGTCTTGGGGGAAGTCCTGAGCGCCATCCTGGCTCAAGGGCTCCATGCCGGGATCGGCTTCCTCCACGAGGTCCACCGCCGCCGCCCCGCCTTAGCCCTGGACCTCTTAGAGCTGGCCCGCCAGCCGATCGTGGACCGCTTGACGCTCAGCCTGTTCAATCGAGGCGTCCTCACTCCCGCCGATTTTTACCCCCACCCCGACGGCGGAGTACGACTCCAAGAAAGGAGCTTGAAGCGATACCTCCACTTCTACGAGCGGGCGTTGACCACCCCCTTCCGCTGGGGCCCTCAGGGAAGGGTCGGAACGTTTCGAGACTGGCTACGGGGGGAAGTAGAAGGCCTGAAGGAGGCCATCCAAGAGGGTGGCCCGTGGCAGCCCACCGTCCTGGAGCTGTAAGATGCGGTACGTCGTCGCCTACGACATCGCCGACGACCACCGGCGTCACCGGGTCGCAAAATTCTTAGAAAGCTGGGGCCGACGGGTGCAGAAAAGCGTGTTTGAATGCGAACTATCCCCTGAGGAGCTGAGGGAGTTGCTCACCCACTTGAAAAGACTCCTCGCCCCGGAGGAGGACCGTTGCCACCTCTATCGCCTCTGCGGGGAATGCCTATCCAAGCGGCTGGCGTTGGGGAAGGACCTCGAGGCCGAGTGGGGAGAGGTCATCGTGGTGTAAAGGCCCCTGGACGCACCTGCCCCAGCCCCCGGGTCGTCTGCCACCCCACCCCCGCATAGAAGGCAAA
>Ga0209143_1000668_pt1 | contig 16672 bp, 17 predicted proteins | sample FaiFalFF_MnMetaG_3_FD_184739 | JGI IMG/M metagenome (GOLD analysis project Ga0209143, IMG submission 184739) | Freshwater microbial communities from Yellowstone National Park, Wyoming, USA - Fairy Falls B (FF_Mn_B) MetaG (SPAdes) (version 3) | ecosystem: Environmental > Aquatic > Freshwater >...
ATTTCTATAGCATTTCCTCCTATTGCAATAACTAGTTTTTTCATGATAAATCTTTTAAACTAATATTCAAATTTGAAAGTATCTCTGGATTATCAAATTCTTTTTGCATAATTAATTTTTTAGCTTCTTCAACTTCCTTTAATGTATTTACAGCTAAAATAGCTTTTATCTTTCCCTTGCTTAAATAAAATTGCAGAAATCCTTTTTCAATGTTTAATTCTCCTCTTCTAATTATCGTATCATAGCCTTTCATATAACCCCAAGAATATATGTTAAGTTTATACATATATGAAAAGAAGTATGGAAGCTCATCAAATTTCCTGTTTTCTCCAGTCATATTCATTCCTGCTATTTTTCCATGTTTTACTGCAATATCGTAATGCTCAACTCTAATGTTTTCGTTGAATAAGCTATGGTAAAAGTTTGCAACATCTCCTGCAGCGAAAACATTTTCTTTTTCTGTTCTTAAAAATTCATTGGTAACTATCCCATTGTATGTTTTTATTTTATTTTCCGCCAAAGAAGTATTTGGAGTTATACCTATTCCTATAATTATTATATCTGCTTCAATTTCTCTTCCATCACTTGTTTCTACTCCTATTGCTTTTCCGTTTTTTGTTATAATTTTATTAACGCTAGTATATGTTAAAACATCAATTCCGTTTTTAATAAAATGTTCTGTAATTATTTTGCCGCTTATTTCATCTAAAGCTAAAGGAAGAAGATAACTTTCTTTTTCTATTATCGTTGTTTTAATATTATATTTTTTGAAGGAGGAAGCTATTTCGCAACCTATGAATCCTCCGCCTATAATTACTGCTTTTTTAATTTTATTTATTAAGCTTTTAATTTTATCACAATCATCTATTGTTCTTAAATAAAAGATATTTTCAGCCTCGCTACCTTCTACCTTTAATTTTCTAGGATAGCCTCCCGTTGCTAATAAAACTTTCTCATATTTTATTTCTTCATTATCTTTCAAAAATGCTATATTATTATCAAAATCAATTTTTTCAACTTTTTTATTTAAAAATAATTCTATATTATTATCTTTATAAAATTTTTCATCTTTAATAAAAATTAAATCTTTTTTAATTAAACCTTGCAAATATGTTTTAGATAAAGGAACTCTATCGTAAGGCAAATAATTTTCTTCGCTAATCAGTATAATTCTTCCATTTTTATCTCTTTCCCTAATTGAAATTGAAGCATAAGCTCCAGCTAAACCCCCTCCAATTATAAGGTATTTTGTGTTTAGCATAAAGAACTATTAGCTAATCAATTTAATAAATTTTGGAAATACTAAATGTTTTAGAATAAAAAACATAAAGATTCTTCAATAGGTTATTTATCAATAATAAGCTTATACTGTAGTGATTTCAATTAATTCTAATTTCTTTCCATCCTGAGATGGCAAAACAAAAGTATCTCTTACAGCATCTCCGTATATGAAAGCTTTAAGATCATTGTTATGCCAAATTTCTCCATTAATTGAACTTATTAAGACTTTTTCTATGCTTTGTATTTCATTTATTATCTGCAACAAGTTATTGATTATTTCATTAGCATAACTTTCAATTTCTATTGTCAAAGAACCAGAATGTGAATGTAAATGAGAATCTATTTTATATTTATTCGATTTTTCATCGATAAACTTTTTAACTTTTTTAACAAATTCTGTTTCTTCATGAAAAGCAATCTCTTCCTCCTCTTCCTCATGAGTTTCAGCTCCTTCTTCATAGATGCTTATACTAAGAATTAAGCTCGCTTTTTCATTACCCAAAATTCTTTTAAGATTTTCATCTAATCTTTTTCTTTCTTTAATAGTTGTAATAAATTCAGTCATAAATTTATAATTTTTGAATTTTATATATGGCTATCTTAGATATTTTCAAAAATGAAAAACCTGTTATAGGAGTTGTTCATCTTAAACCTTTGCTAGGTTACTCTGAACATAAAAGTATGGAAGATGTTTTAGAAGCAGCAATAAAAGATGCAGTAAAATTAAAAGAAGGAGGAGTTGACGGAATAATAATAGAAAACTATGGAGATAAGCCTTATTATCCAACAAACGTCCCTCCGCATATAGTAGCTTCTTTTTCTATAATTGTTCATGAAATCAGAAAACAAATTGATATACCAATAGGGATAAATGTTTTAAGAAATGATGCTATATCCGCTTTAGCAATTGCAACAGTAAATAAATGCGATTTCATTAGGGTAAACGTTTTTAGCTATGCATATGTAACAGATCAAGGAATAATCGAAGGTAAAGCACATGAGATAATAAGATATAGGAATCATCTTCGTAGCAACGTTAAAATTTTTGCAGATATATTTGTTAAACACTCTTTTCCTTTGTTTAAATTAAATATTGAAACAGTAGCAAAAGATACTTATTATCGCTGTAAAGCTGATGCTATAATTTTAACAGGAGAGGAAACAGGAAAGGAAGTTAATATTGAAAATGTTTTGAAAGTAAAAAAAGTTTTAGAAGCACCTGTATTTATAGGAAGCGGAATTAATATCAATAACATTGAAAAATATCTTAATATAGCTGATGGTTTTATCATAGGAACATTTTTTAAAAGAGATGGAAAAATAGAAAATGAGGTTGATTTAGAAAGAGTTAAAAAATTGGTAAATATCGTTAATAAGTATAGAAAAAATAAAAATATATAGAACTTTTTTTCTTTTGTAATTAGTGAGTTATCCTACAATACTAAAAAGTTTAAATTACTTTTTTAATCCTAAGAGTGTAGCAGTTATAGGTGCTTCAGGTACTCCTGCTGACTTCCTCTCCGCCTTAAAAGGCGAGGGTTCCCCTCAATTGATTCGGAGCTACATCTCGCATCTGAGGGGCAGTCGAGAGGCTCAGAGAACCCCTCCCATTTAAATTCATTATTGCAATAATATCTCGATCATTTTCATAACCACAATTACATTTAAACCAACGATATGAAATTTCTTTCATTTTTCTATCACATTTAGGACATTTTATTGAAGAATAAACAGCATAAACATACTTAACTAACAAATTATGTTTCTTTGCTTGCCAAGTGATCCAGTATTGAATCTTTCTATACTGCATTAAATAAAGTTTATCCCTAAACTTTTTATGAAGTTTTTTAACTTTTTTTATCATATACTTTAAATTTTCTAAGATAATTACATTAGCATTCATTTTAATAGCCTCTTCAATAACTTTCTTTCCAACTTTTCTAGCAAAATCTTCAGCAATATTTTTAGCTTTTAAATGAAATGCTGTTATTCTTCTTTTAATATTTCTATTTTCTTTCCATCTTTTTGGATATTTTCTTTGCAAATTCTCAGCTAATGATTTATAATGATGTATTTCATTAATTCTTGTTGGAATGCTAATATAGTTTTTATCATCTTTACCAATAACAATAGTTTTCATGTTAATATCAACAGCTATGCTTCCTTTAGGTTCAATTTTTTGCATGAGCTTTTCAAAAACTATTTTAAGAAATGCTTTTCCGTTATTAAATACTAGCCTTGCTTCCTTCATTTCCCATGATAAATATTCTTTATAATTTCTAGGATAACCAATTATTTTAAATTCTCCAATTTTTGATATTTTAACAAGCATTTTCTCAAAATTAACAGTATATGATAACTTTGGTGTTAACCAAACAGTTGGCTTAAAAACTATAGGAAACCTTCCTTTATTAGGATTGTTATACCAGCCTTTGTATATTGATAATGCATTTCTATAACAGTCTTCAGCTATTTTAGAAGGAAGATTATAACTCTTGAGTATATTATATAATTCTTTATGTATAATGCTTAAAATATTCCTTTTATTTGGATTAACTCTTTTTTCTTTTAACCAGTATAGAACATATCTTAAAGCTTCTAAATAGTTTTTGGAAAAGACTAGGAGGGTGTTTGTTAAAGCGATATTCATCGAAACAGTAGCTCTTATCGCATTACCCCTCCTAGACATTGATTATTTTTAGAAAAAGAAAGCATTTAAATCTTACATCCCCGCCCTAAATGGCAAGCCTTTCATTTCTTTATAAACCTTGGAAATAGAGTAGATGTAGATGAATCAGATTTTATTCTTTATTTAACCTTTGATGAAGAAACAAAAGTTATCTTATTATATTTGGAAGGATTGGAGGAAGGAAAAGGAAGAAAATTCATTGAAGCATGCAAGTTTGCTGCTTTTCATAAACCCATTATAGCAGTAAAAGGAGGTAAAACTGAATCAGGCTCCAAAGCAGTTTTATCCCATACAGGATCATTAGCTGGTAACTATAACATATATAAAGCAGCCTTTAAGCAAGCAAATGTTATAGAAGCGAAAGATTTTCAAGAAATGATAGATATGGCAAAGGCTTTAGTTATGCTTCCTTTAATGACAGGTAATAGAGTAGCTGTAATAACCAATGCAGGAGGAGCAGGTGTTATGGCTACTGATGCTCTTGAAAGCAAGGGTTTTAGAATAATTGAAATAGATGAAAAAACGCAAAGCAAACTCAAAGAAAGTTTACCTGCAGCTGCATCTACAAAAAATCCTATTGACATGACAGGTGACGCTACAGCAGAACATTATAGAATAGTAATGAATACGGTAGCAAATTTGGATTATATAGATGCCTTACTTGTTTGCATCGGTTTTCATCCACCAACAATAGGTTTCGAAGTATTAGATTACGTATATTATACTAAGGAATTCGGTAAACCTATCGTTAGCGTAGTCATGGGAGGGGCTTTGGCTGAAAGGCTTTCAAGGATTATGGAAAATAATCAAATTCCTGCTTATCCTACGCCAGAAAGAGCAGCAACTGCTTTATATGCTTTATATGAATATTCAAAAATTAAACAAAGTTATTTAAAAATTTAAAATGTCTAGAAGTTTATTTTTACAATTAATTAATAAGGCGAAAAATGAAGGGAGAAATATTCTGTATGAGCATGAAGTAAAGCATCTTCTTAAATCTTATGGAATAGATACAACAAATCCAATATTTATAAAAAATAGAGAAGAATTGGAATCTTTAAATTTGGTTTATCCATGTGTTGTTAAAATTGTTTCACCACAGGTAATTCACAAGAGTGATGTAGGTGGAGTAATTCTTAATATTAAAAATAAAGAAGAACTTTTGAATGCTTTCGAAAAAATTAGGAATAATGTTGAAGAAAAAGGAATAAAAATTGAAGGATTTATAGTTGAAGAGCAGGTTGAAAAAGGAATAGAAATAATAATAGGAAGCTATAAAGATCGAGTATTTGGAAATGTAATTATGTTTGGAGGCGGTGGAATTTACGTTGAAGCGTATAAAGATGTTAGTTTTAGAATTGTTCCAATAAATAAAAAAGATGCTTTGGAAATGATAGAAGAAACCATTATAGGAAATGTATTAAAAGGTTTTAGAGGTATTAAATATGATATAGATTCTGTTGTGGATACTTTAATTAAAATTTCAAATTTAATTGAAGATAATAAGGAAATAATTGAGTTGGATCTAAATCCTATATATGTTTATGATCAAGGAATAAAGGTTGTAGATGCAAGGTTAAGATTTGTTTAAGTTCAAATTAATTAACTAATGTAATAGTAGCCTATAACTTCTAATTATTAAGTTAAACATTCCTCTCATATATTATGATAACCTGCTTGTTATAAAAGTAATGCATCCATTTTGGATAATAAAAATTATATATGTATCAATGTAGATAAATATTTTAGTGGTAAAATATTATCAAACATGTCTCATGTATTTAAAACAATAACCCTTGAAACAGAGCTGGGAATTTTAGAAGATAAGATTTTTTACAAAACACCCGATGGAAGCATCATTATAATTAATGATGATTTTCTTAAGGTTGATTATATAAAGCCTAGCAGCATAGACCTCATAGTAACTTCGCCGCCTTATAATGTAGACATTGAATATGATGGTTACAAAGATGATATTCCTTATGACAAGTATCTTGAGTTTACAGAAAAATGGTTAAGAATAGCTTATAAGCTTTTAAAACCTGATGGTAGAATATGTCTAAACATACCATTAGATAAGAGTAAAGGAAGAGAAGGTGAGGGCTTTCAAAGTGTCTATGCAGACATAGTTTCTATAGCGAAGAAAGTAGGTCTTAAATACTTTAGTACAATAATATGGAATGAAAGTAACATTTCCAGAAGGACCGCTTGGGGGTCTTTTGCTTCCGCATCTGCACCTTATGTAATAGCCCCTGTAGAAGTGATAGTACTACTTTATAAACATAGCTGGAAGAAACTTAGAAAAGGCACCTCTGATATAACAGCGGAAAAATTTAAGGAATGGACTTTAGGTTTATGGTCTTTTCAAGGCGAAAATCCTGAGAGAGTTGGGCATCCGGCTCCATTTCCTATAGAGTTACCTAAAAGGTGTATAAAGCTTTTCTCATATGTTGATGACATAGTATTAGATCCGTTTGTTGGTAGTGGAACAACGCTTATAGCTGCATACCTTTTAAGGAGAAGGGCCATAGGTATTGATATTAGTAAAAAATATTGCGAAATAGCTAAAGAGAGACTGATAAGAGAAGCTAAAGTAGATATGGAAAGACTTCTTTAAATTATGTATGATGAATAAAGAATGTGATATTAAACCACGCTTTTGTTCTGAAGAAATATTCAGAATGATTATGAAACTTTATGATGATCATGTAATGAGTAGTAATTTAAGCTTTTGCCAAGCAATTGAACGTTTCGAGGATATTTCAGAAAGAAGTATAAGGCCTAGATTCGGTACTGGTAGGAGTGCTGATCAGATGTGGCGATCGTGTAAAGGATCTTTATATGAATATGCTGTATGCAAAGCTTTGAATGAAATTCTCATAAATGATCCATTTTTACTAAAGAAGATAGATGTTATACATGGTTCAAAGCTAAAATTTCATCCAGTTCTAAAGGATCAAATAGTTATAAGAAATTGGAGTGATATTCTTCCAGACGTGGATTTTGTGATTATAAATAAAGTCATAAACAAAGTTATGGCCATTGTATCATGTAAGACAAGTCTAAGGGAGAGATTAACTGAAACAGCCTTTTGGAAGGGAGAACTTAAACAAAGAGGTATAGAGGTAATCTTCATCACAACAGATAAAGATGGTGAAATAACTTCAGATGTTAATAGATATATGGTTATGCATGTATTAGATTACACTGTAATAACCGACATTAATAGATACAATCAAATTATAAATGAGTGGAGGAAAAAATATGGAAAAATGATAGACTTTAATATTATGCTCAGTAAAATAATTAGTTTCAACGATATAGTAAGAATTTTGTATAAATATGCACAATAATGATAAGAAGTTAATTATCCAGCATAACATATCTATTCTTTTTTGATTACAATAGAGGGATAAAAAGATCTATAAGAAAAGTAAAAGGAGAATATCTTTAATCAAGGTTTTTCACGTCAATCGATATTACATTAAAGTGATCCTTGCACTTTTAAGATAGGCAAAAAATTGGTAATTGTATGTGTCAAGTAAAATTAAGAGTCAAATTTATTACCTAAGATAGTTAATAAAACGAAGACTACTATTAGTAGTAATCATTTTTAAGAAAATTTTCTTTCTCACACTAAACATTTTTATTTTAAAACTTATTCTTAAATATGGTTGATTTATCATATGAAGCTATAAAGAAATATTTAAACGAAGTATATAAAGAAAAGGTTGAAATATTAAACATTGAAGGAGTAAAAGTAGAAAAAGGTTCAATAAAGGGTTATGGTTACGGATTGCCTATAATTATAACATATAAAGTGAAAGATGAAATAAAAAAGGCAGTTTTAGAAACAATGAAAAAGGATACCTTTGGCCATGATTTTATGCATGATAGAGCAGCTATCATGATCTGGTCTTCCAAATCTTACAATCAACTTCCTAAACATGCAAAAGTTATTTTCTTAGGATACTTTGATTCAAGTGGAAATCTTATTCCTGTATATGATCCTGAAGAATTCTTCATAATCGTGGAATTTATCGAAGGCGAGCTTTATTTTAAAGATCTTGAAAGGATAAAAAACGAAGGAAAATTAACTGAGCTTGATGTAAACAGGTGCAAAGTACTTGCAGAATATTTAGCTAACATTCATTCTGTAAAATATCCAGAACAAGAATTATACATAAGAAGAGTTCGCGATCTTATAGGTCATGGTGAATGTATAATGGGCTTGATAGACAATTATCCAAAGGACGCTGAATTTTTGGAAAAGGATGAATTAAAGAATATTGAAAAGAACTTAATTGAATGGAGGTGGAAACTTAAGGAATATAAACATAGATTAAGTGTCGTTCATGGAGACTTCCATCCATGGAATGTTTTCTTTAGGCAAGGTTTAGATTTTACAGTAAGTGATAGAAGCAGAGGAGATTATGGGGAACCTGCAGACGATGTTTCCGCAATGACTATAAATTATCTGTTTTTCTCTATTCAGAAATGGTATAAATTACATGGTCCTTTTGAGACATTATGGAATACTTTCTTTGAAACATATTTAAATCTAACTAAAGATAATGAGGTTTTTGAAGTAATACAGCCTTTCTTTGTTTGGAGAGCTTTAGTTGTAGCTAGTCCTATATGGTATCCCAATTTAGATGTAAAAGTTAGGAGAATACTTTTCAACTTTATTCATAACATTTTAAATACGAAGACTTTTAATTATAAAGAAATTAACGAGTATTTGAAATGAAAATTTCAATTTGCGGTTTTATTTTCATATTTATTGCTACAATTTTGGGATTTTATCTTTTAACAATATTTTCACGTTCTGTCTCGGATATAGCTTTAGGTATCTTCTTAGGTTTAATTGGTTTTATATTAAGTATAGTAGCTATAATTTTTGCTATTGGTGGCACAGTAATTAATTTTCTAGCTTTAATGAGGGGGTTTACAAAAATAGATTCAATAATGGTCTTGTTGAGCGCTATTTTACCTACAATTCTTTCAATTTTCTCTGGCTTTATGTATCTTAACTTAAAATCACCGCTTGTTCCCTTTTTAATATTTACAGGATCTTTAATTTTTGCAATTATTAACTGGATTATCTTCATAATAGGAGTTTTAAGAAAATGAATGAAGGCTTCTGCGTTTGGCTTACCGGCCTTCCTTCTTCAGGTAAGTCAACAATAGCAAAGATTTTGAAGAATAGGCTTGAACAAGAAAATTTAATTGTTCATGTTATAGAATCTGATGAGCTTAGGAAAATATTAACGCCAAAACCTACTTATTCAAGCGAAGAAAGGGATTGGTTTTATAGCGTTATTGTTTACTTTGCAAAAATTCTGGTAAGCTATGGAGTCAACGTAATCATAGATGCTACTGGTAATAAGAGAAAATACAGAGAAGAAGCAAGGAACAATATTAAAAGATTCATGGAAGTTTATGTAAAATGCCCCTTAGAAGTTTGTATAAAAAGAGATGTAAAGGGAATATATAAATTGGCTTTTGAAGGAAAGGCTAAAACTGTTCCTGGGTTACAAGATGTTTATGAAGAACCTATTGATCCAGATGTAATTGTTGAGACCGACAAGCAAGAAGCTCAAGAATGTGCTGAAATTATTTTCAGAAAAATAAGGGAAAGATTTTTATAATTGATATATCAAAAATTAACATATGCCTAAAGACGTTGTTTGTAACATGGAAGTATCTGAGAAAACAAAATATAAATATCAATATGGAGGAAAAACATATTACTTTTGCTGCGAGGAATGCTTAGAAGAATTTAAAGCAAATCCTTCAAAGTATATTAAATAAATTTAAATAATTTTTGATATATCTTTTTTTGATATATGGCTAAAGATATTATATGCGGAATGTATGTAGATGAAAATAAGGCTAAATTTAAAATTGAGCGTGGTGGGGTAATATATTATTTTTGTAGCAAATCATGTTTGGATACCTTTTTAAAACCTGAAATTGAACTAAAAAGTACAAAATATCTTACAATATTTGGTTTTACTTTAGGTAGCTTTGTTGTTTTCTTTGAATATATTTATAAAGCAGATCTAATAATACCTCATTTACTTTTATTATTTTTATTGGCTACTCCTGTTCAATTTATAGCTGGATTTAGGTTTTATCGAGGTTTATTGGATGCAATAAAATCTAAGCAGGCAAATATGGATAGCTTAATAGCAATAGGAACTTCAGCAGCATGGTTCTATAGCACAATTGTAACTTTTCAATCCCTTAATTTACTACCTCAAATTTTACCTTACTATGGTGTTTATTTTGTGGAGTCTAGCTTAATAATTAGTTTCATTTTACTTGGTACATTAATGGAACATATGGTTAAACATAAAGCTTATGAAGCTTTAAGAAAGCTTTATGAAATTCAGCCAAATAAAGCGAGAGTTATAAGGAATGGTATCGAAGTAGAGTTGCCTGTTGAAGAAATAAATGTTGGAGATATAATTATTGTTAAACCTGGAGAAAGGATTCCTGTGGATGGCATAGTTATTGAAGGGTTTTCTTCAGTAGATCAATCTCCCATAACAGGTGAAAGCATACCAGTAGAGAAAACAATTGGAGATACTGTGATTAGTGGTTCAATAAATAAAAATGGATATTTAAAGATAAGGGCTACAAAGGTTGGTGAAGAGACAACTGCTTCGCAAATAATTAAGATCGTAGAAGAAGCAATATTATCAAAAGTTCCTCTGCAAAGATTGGCAGATAAAATATCTTCCTATTTTGTTCCTGTTGTTATATTAATAGCTGTTTCTTCCTTTATAATCTGGTATTTTGTATTCAATTTGCCTTTCGGGATTGCTTTCGTAACCTTAATTTCTGTTTTAATAATTGCATGTCCATGTGCTTTAGGAATAGCTACTCCTATGGCAATAATGATAGGAGCAGGAAAAGGAGCAAAGAAAGGAATACTGATCAAAAGTGGAGAATATTTGGAAAAGCTAAGCAAGGTAAATGTTGTTGTTTTTGATAAAACAGGAACATTAACAAAGGGTGAGCTAAAAGTAACTGATATAATTCCTTTCAAAAATTACAATTCTTTAGATTTTTTAAAATTAGCAGCATTAGCTGAGAAACCTTCAGAACATCCAATAGCCAAGGCTATATTAAAAATTGCTAATGAAAAAGGAATAAAGGTTGAGGAACCAGAATATTTTGAAAATTTACCAGGTTTTGGTGTTTATGCCAAATATAAAGGAAACGAAATTCTTGTAGGAAAAAAGGACTTAATGGTCAAAAATAACATAAACATAGATGGAGTTATTAATGTTGTGGAAAAATTACAACAAGAAGGTAAAGTTACCCTTATAGTTTCATTTAATAAAGAACCGATTGGAGTTATTTCTTTATTTGATACAATAAGAGAAGAAGCCTATGAAGCAATAGAAAGTTTAAAGAAAAATGGAATAAAGACTATTATGTTAACAGGTGATAATTATAGATCTGCTTCTTACGTAGCTAAAACTTTAGGAATTGAAGATATTAGAAGCGATGTTTTGCCTCATGAGAAATATAAAGTAATAGAGGAGCTAAAAAAAGAAGGTAAAGTTGTAGCAATGGTTGGAGATGGAATAAACGATGCTCCTGCATTAGCTGCTTCAGATGTAGGAATAGCTATAGGTTCTGGTACAGATATAGCAAAGGAAACAGGAGGAATCATATTAATAACCAACAACTTGAAGCTTGTACCTAAGGCTATAGAATTGAGCAAGTTAATTGTTAGAAAAATTAAACAAAACTTATTCTGGGCTTTCTTTTACAATGTTACGTTAATACCAATAGCTGCAGGAATTTTATATCCAGGCTTTGGAATACTTTTGAATCCTATTTTTGCTTCAATGGCAATGGCCTCAAGTTCAATAACTGTTGTTTTAAATTCTATGCTTTTGAATAGATATGAGTGAAGCTAAAGTAATTGAAATAAAAAGTTTAATTAAATTTTTTATTTTAATTTTGTTATATTCTTCAGATTATCATGGTTATAAATTAATGAAAGATTTAGAAAAAATATTAAATAAAAAAATTAGTTCTTCACATGTTTATCCTTTTTTAAATGAATTAATATTAAATGGTTATTTAGAAATTAAAGAAAAGGGTATAAAAAATAAAAAAGTTTATTCTTTAACTGATAAAGGAAGAAAATTTGCTGAATTTATAATTTTCAGAATGGGTAATATTTTGGAATCTTTTTTAAGAAAAAATATTAAAGTTTGCCATAATTGTGGATGTAAAATTATTGAAGGGGGATATACTTTAAAGGAGAACGGTAAATATTTATACTTTTGCTGTATTCACTGTGCAAGAAATTATAAACATGAATAAGAGGTATATAGTTATTTTAAAAAATGAAAATTATCTTCCAAGCGAATATGAAAAGCTGTTTAAGCTTTTTAAGGAAATTTTATCTGGTTATAAGCTAAACGATATTAGAATAGCTAACGAACATATTGAAGTAGACCTTTTTTCTGAGAATGAAGACTTTTTGAAATTGTTTTCCAAATTCAAAATTCTTGATATAAGGGATCTAAGCAAACAACTGAACGGAAATATATTTGAAGTAGCTAAAGATTTGTTTAATAAAGAAAGATTTTGGGAATTTCATGAAACATTGGAATATGTATGGAGAAAAAGTGAAGAAAAAGAAAAGCAAATATTACATGGATTAATTTTGTTAGCTGCTGCCTTTGTTCATAAACAGAGAAATAAAAACGATGTAGCTTTTTCTGTTATTAAAAGAGCGCTAAAAGAGCTTGAAAGTTATGAAGGAATTTATCAAGGCTTCAATATTAGTTATATTAAAGTGAAAATATATGAGTTTATTTCGAGTGGAATTATTAAAGAATTTAAAATGAAATAAAAATAAAATTTATTTATTGTTTAAAGCTTTAATCATAATTATGTATGAATATGATATATATATATGGCTATTATACAAAAGATTTAAATATTGGATGTAAAATAATTAAACTTAGGAATAATATGAAAAAAGTTTTAATCGCTATAACTCTTACAGTAATTATATTGACTCTACTTTATGTTTTTAATATAAGTAATAATAACAGTAACAATAACTTACCAAATAAAAGTAATGTAAATACGACACCAATAATAGGCGGGAATGTATATACAGGAACCTTTCCTCCACCTCCTGTAGAACCTGATCTGGGTATTAGAATCTATCCTGCGTTAAAAGAAGGAAGCTATTTCCTTTCATTTAAAGAAAAATCTGTTACATTGCATTTTACTATTGTTTTTGAATTCGTAAAGGGTTTCAACGGGGTAGTAAAATTAAGGGTTAAGGATTATTATCTGACACCCATATCTTTTCCTTTTGGTTGGAATGGAACACATTTTGTTTTTGGTGAGCTTGAAAAACAATGTAAATTGAGAATTGCAAGACCAGTTAATTATGAAGTATTCTTTGATAAAACAGAATTCTACGTAGGACCAAATTTAAATACTGAATTACATGTTACTCTTAAAATTTACGAAACACCAATTGATCCTAAAATAAAGACCGCAGCTGACATATGGCCTGATCGAAATCCTAATCTTGTTTTTGTAAATGAAAGTAACTTCGGTTCATATGTGTTTGCAATTGGTTTTGATGATTATGGTTATTGGAATAGATATCCTGAAAAAGGATCTGGTCTTATGTTAGTTAGTTCTTTAGGTATGCAAATCAATTTGGGTGGTTACATAGAATTAACAAAAGAATTATATAACCAGTTATATACTCAATATAAAGAAATTATGGATCAATTAACTAATTATGAGTTAAAATATTGTTTAAAAATAGATTTAACTCCAGAAAATGAGTAAAACAATAGCTTTAATTTTATCGTTAATCATAATATTAAGCACAATCATATCATTGGTTCCTAAAGTTTCTTCTCAACAGGATAAAACTCCTAAAGATCCATATTTTGTTGGTGCTGGGTATAGTTTGAATGATAGATTACTCGTAAGAAATGTAACTGCATCAATATTTATTCCTGATGGCCCACCTGAATATTATCCATATTCAATAAACTATCTTCATTATTATGTACTTTTAAATGTGAATAATTATGACCCTAATAATCCAAGATACCCAAGATATTGGTATCAATTTGGTTTTGATAACAAATTTAACGTAATAGTAGCAATATATGATCGAGGAAATAATCGCACCAGCGATCATGATGATGTGGTTTGGTGGTGTAATACATATCCTTTAAGTCGGGGGGTATGGTATAGATTTACAATACATATGCTTGACAATGGGAGTGTTGTTTTTCTAGTCCAGCGATTTATTCTTGGTGATTGGAGAACAATTTATTCTTGTCCTCGTTCTTACTCTACTTCAAACAGATTAGTTTTAGATGATGGTTATTCAGTATTTGAAGAAGTAAGAGCTAATCAAGGCTATGAAAGAATGCCATATTATAGTTTTCATTTTGCTAATCTTGGAAGTAATGAAAGACCTATAGAAACAAATTGGGTTTCTTTTAAAGGTTCGAATAATTCTACAATAAATCCCGTTCCTCCTAACACTCAAGCTACTATATACCGAAATTATGTTCTTATTCAAAACTTTTATAATAGAGCTGTGGAATCAATACCAGCACTTCCTAACGACGGTGCATCTGCTACAGGGACACCATCTAAAAATACATTTATGATAGCTTACAGAGCAAATACTAATCAAATTGTGATAGCGAAGGTAACATATAAGGATATGAACCCTAATACTGACTATTCTGATAAATACTGGTATTGGTATGAACATGTGATAACTTTATCGGAAAGAACAATAAAGCCTCCTTCAATAGTTTATAATTTTAATACCGGTAGATATTACTTAGCTTGGCGTGGTTAGATGATAAACTTAATGTTATGCAATCTTTTGACGGTAGAACGTGGTTTAATAAAGTAACACTGAACGAAAAATCATATCATGGTCCTACCTTAACTGTTGGCGATGATGGATATATTTATCTTGTATGGGTAGGTTTGGATGATAGAATAAATGTTATGAGATCACAAGATGGAATTAATTGGTATGATAAAAGCATATCTGATGAAAAATCCAAATATCATGTTGGTGTAGTATATGCTGGTAATAACTTGATAATTTCATGGGTTGGTTTAGATTATAAAATAAATGTAATAAAATATTCCCCGTCATCAAAAACATGGTATGGCAAAATTACTCTTAACGAATATGCGTATTCAGGACTTAGTATGACGGTTATTAGGGATCCTTATAAGGAAGGTTGGCGTATAATATATTTAGTTTGGAAAGGAGGAGGGGGTTGGATTAATTCAATAAGGTCAGACGATTTAGGTACAAATTGGGGTTATAAAATGATTTTTGATGAAAGTTTAACACTAAATCCCTTTATTGCATCTAATCAAGATAAATTATTCATAACTAATTCTGAAGCTATTCACATCTTTCTACTAAGAACTACTCTATAGATTTTAAAATAAAAGTATTTTTTCACGTAATAGAAAAAAAGATTTTAAAGAACTTTTAGTTTAAGCATTTAAATATTTCATTCAAAATATTATTTAGACATGTTAAAATTCTGTATTAATTCTCAAACTCCTCCTGTAAGATTTAGCATAGATTATAGTAGAATGAATTATGCAAATATTAATAATTTTATCGAAGGTAAAGATTACATTTTTAGTCCAGGAGGTGTGACTCGAATGGTTTATCCTTTTATTTTAAAATGCTTAAAAAACAAACTAATAGATAAGCCTCACTGGATTTCCCTTAATCCTTTCGCTCCTTCAATAGTAGATTTTAATGGGATAATTTTACATAGTGTAAAAATGGAACAAAGTAGTTTAAAAGGCTATGGTTATACAAAGGAAATGATCTGGAAAATATTGCATGGAATGGAGGATCCAAAGGAAATATTTTGGGAAGATGAATTTGCAGATTATATTTATTATAATAGAAAATCAAGTCTCTTAATGCAAAAATTAGATAAAGAGTTCGATTTCGATATTTTTTATATTCATGATTTTCAACAATTACCCATTGGGTCCATGATCAAAACTTTAAAGCCTAAAATATTTAGATGGCACATTCCTTTTAATGAAAATTTTATTCCTCAATCATGGAAAGATTTATTATTAGTTTATTTTAATTCTTATGATGCTATAATAGTTAGCTCAGATAAATTTAAAGAAAATTTAATTAAAATAGGTTATAAAGGAAAGGTTTTTAAAATTTATCCTTATATTGATTTATCTTCATATAAAGTTCCTAATAAATCTATTATAAATGATTTTTATAATAAATTTAATATTTCTAAAGATGATAAAATAATTTTAAATGTTGCTAGAATGGATCCAATTAAAAGACAAGATATAATTATTAAAGCAGTAGCAAAATTAATTAAAAAATTTAAAAATTTAAAATTGATATTGGTAGGAAACGGAAGCTTTTCAAGTTCAAAGCAAGGTATAGGATTAAATAAAGCAGAAGCATGGGCTAATTATCTTAGATCTTTAATAAAAGAATATGATCTTGAGAGAAATGTGGTTTTAACAGGACATTTAAGCGAAGAGTATTTGCATGCTGCTTATTATATTTCTGATCTAATGGTATTATCTTCTTTTACAGAAGGCTTTGGTTTAGTAGTTATAGAAAGCTGGATTTATAAAAAACCAGTA
>Ga0209143_1000670_pt1 | contig 16655 bp, 16 predicted proteins | sample FaiFalFF_MnMetaG_3_FD_184739 | JGI IMG/M metagenome (GOLD analysis project Ga0209143, IMG submission 184739) | Freshwater microbial communities from Yellowstone National Park, Wyoming, USA - Fairy Falls B (FF_Mn_B) MetaG (SPAdes) (version 3) | ecosystem: Environmental > Aquatic > Freshwater >...
CACTTTTGGAGAGCTACATCATTACCGGCGGGACGCCCCTTACGGGCACGGTGTCGATTAGCGGGAGCAAAAACGCAGCTTTGGCGCTGATGGCGGGTGCGCTTCTCATCGAAGGGGAGGTCGTGCTGCACAACACGCCTCAGATCGAAGATGTGTTCACCATGCTGGCGCTGCTGGAGGGGCTGGGCGTGCGTTCCAAGTGGGAAGGCGCGCACACGCTGTATTTGGACACGCGCGACATTCGCCATGCCGAGCCGAATCCGCAGTTGGTGAACCGCATGCGGGCGTCGTTCTACATCTTCGGACCGCTGCTGGCGCGGCTGGGCTATGCGAAGATGCCCCACCCCGGCGGGTGCCAAATCGGGAGCCGCCCCGTCAACTTCCACATCAACGGGCTGCGTGCGCTGGGCGCAACTATCACGGAGAACGGCAGCCACACCTACACGGCGCAGACGCTGGGGCTCACGGGCGCGCGCATCTACCTCGATATGCCCAGCGCGGGCGCAACGCAGCAACTCATGACCGCCGCCGTGTACGCCAGCGGAGTCACCACCATCGAGAACGCCGCGATGGAGCCTGAGGTGGTCAACCTCGCGAACTTCCTTAATGCGGCGGGCGCACGCATCGAGGGCGCAGGAACCAGCACGCTCTACATTCAGGGCGTGTCGGAACTAAAGCGTCAGGTGGAATACACGGTCATCCCCGACCGCTTGGAGGCGGGCACTTTCGCGCTGGCGGCGGCAATCACGCGCGGCGAAATCACCCTGCAACGGGTCATCCCCGAACACCTGCACGCGCTGCTGGCGAAACTGCGCGAAGCGGGCGTGCAAGTGCATGAAACCGAAGACACCATCACCGTGCGGGCGACCGAGCGACCCAAGCCGCTCGATATCCGCACGATGCCCTACCCAGGGTTCCCGACCGATTTGCAGCAGCCGATGTGCGCGCTGCTGACGCTCGCCGACGGCGCATCAAAAGTGCTGGAGACCATCTACGAGAACCGCACACAGCATGTGCCCGAACTGCAGAAGATGGGCGCGGACATCGTCGCTGAAGGGCGTACCATCCTGATTCGCGGGGTGGAGCGGCTCAAGGGCGCGCGGGTGCGAGCGACCGACCTGCGCGGCGGCGCCGCGCTCGTGCTGGCAGGCTTAGCTGCACACGGCGAAACTACCGTCGAGGAGATTGCCCACATCGATCGCGGCTACGAGCAGTTCGAAGGTAAACTACAAGCGTTAGGGGCGCATATCCAACGCGTCGCGTCGTACACCTACGCCGCGACGCGCGCCAACGAGGAGGTCCCGCAAACCCCGTGAGGCTCTTCCGGCTGCATGCAGAGCTGGGTGTAGACTTGGGTACGGCAAACCTGCTTGTCTACCAGCGGGGGCGCGGCATCGTGCTGCGCGAGCCGTCGGTAGTCGCCATCTCGCAGCCGACGGGCAAGGTGCTGGCAGTCGGCGAAGAGGCACGCTTGATGCTCGGACGCACCCCTGGCAACATCACAGCGGTCAAGCCCCTCGTGAACGGCGTCATCGCCGACTACACCATCACGCTGGAGATGCTCCGCTATGTGATCAACAAAATCCTGGGCAAGCGACGGTTGTTTGCCCCACGCATGCTGGTGTGCGTGCCCTCCAGCGCGACTGATGTAGAGCGGCGCGCCGTCATCCAAGCCGCCAAAGAAGCAGGCGCAGGCGAGGTGCATCTGATCGAGGAACCGATGGCAGCCGCGATCGGCGCAGGATTGCCCATCAGCCAGCCCGGAGGCAACATGGTCGTGGACATTGGCGGCGGCACGACCGATATTGCCGTCATCTCGCTGGGCGGAATCGTGATTAGCCGCAGCATTCGCGTCGCAGGCAACAAATTCGACGAAGCCATCGCCCGCCATGTGCGCCAACGCTACAACCTGATGATCGGCGAGCGCACCGCTGAGGAGATCAAAATCCGCATCGGCTCCGCCTACCCGCTGCAGCAGGAACTCACGATGGAGGTGCGCGGGCGCGAACTGGTGGAGGGGCTGCCCCGCACAGTGGTCGTCCACTCGGAGGAAATCCGCAACGCGCTGACCGAACCCGTGAACCAGATTGTGGAGAAGGTGCGCTCCGTGCTGGAGGAGACGCCCCCCGAACTCGCTGCCGACATTATCGAGCGCGGAATCGTGCTGACAGGCGGTGGTGCGCTGCTGCGCGGGTTCGACAAACTGCTCCAGCAAGCGACAGGCATCCCCGTCTACATCGCCGACGACCCGCTCTCCTGCGTGGCGATTGGCACAGGGCGCGCCCTGGAGGAGATAGACGCCATCAGCAAGGCAGCGCAGGTCTAACCACGCACGAGGGTCAACAAGGCGTCATCGGCGATTTTGAGCTGCTGCGCTGCCGAGCCGCCGTTGACCGCAACCTCCAGGTAGCCGTTGCTGCCCCAGTACGCCAATGGCTCGCCCCAGCCGACCTCGCCGAAGGTACGCACCAGCGGCAACTCCAGCGACGCGCCACTCGCGTTCTCCAGTCGCACTTGCACAGGGGCTGACCCGTCGCCCCGCCATGCCCGAAACGCCTCGTAGCGCAGGTTGAATACCACATTCCCGAAGTGGTCGGTGTGCAGCGGGCGGCAGCGCACGGTGTCAGCGGTGAACTCTGGCTCAAGGTGGGGCAGGCGTTGCAGCGTGTCGGGCGGGATGGCTGTGCCCAGTTGCTCCAGCGGGACGCCGTTCGCCAGATGCGCGGCGCACGGGGCGAACAGGTCGCGCCCGTGGAAGGTCGCGCTCACTTCGGGCAGGTGGTAGCGCGGGTTGTCCAGCACGACGGCTTTCTGGGGTGGGTCGTCGTGTAGCGCAAGGCTCAGCAACCCGTTATCGGGCGCAAGGTAGGTGTGGCGCAGCCCCTGCACAGCGACCGCGCGCCGCGCTGTGCCCACGCCAGGGTCTACCACCGCAATCACAATCGCGCCGTCGGGCAGATAGGGCGTCGCGCTCGCCAGCAAGTACGCCCCGCTGCGCACATTCTGCGGCGGAACCCCGTGCGTCAAGTCCAACACCTCACAGGTTGGGCACAGACGCAACAGCACCGCCTTCACCTGCGCGACATAGGTGTCCGCGTAGCCGTAGTCCGTCAGAAACGCGATCAGCCGACTCATGGCTCTGGCTCCAGCATCGCCTGACAGCAGTCCACGAGACGGATGGTGCCGATGAATTTACCTTCGCCCAGCACGGGCAGCGTGTCCAGCCCGTGGTGTAGCATCAACGCGACAGCTTCCTCGATGGGTGCGTGTTCGCTAATCACAGGCGGGTCGGGCGTCATCCACTGCGCGACGGGCGCGTCTTTACGGGCGTGCGCGTAGGCGCGAAACGGCGCAAGGCTCGGCATAGGAACCTGCTGGCTGGCGACGCGCCACTCTGCAAACAGCGCGTCAAACACCTGCTGCTCGGTAATCAGCCCCACCACCGTGCCCTCCTCGTCCAGCACGGGCAGCATGGTCGCCTTATATAGGTCTAACTTGTCCACCGCGTCCTGCAGGGTGGCGTCCGCGTGCAGGTACGGCGCGTGCGTGTCGACGAACTCCTGAACGCGCATCATCGCATACTGGCGACCTCTCGGATAATCGCTAAGGTCAAGTCCACGCTCCGCGCGAGGTCTTCAATCAGCACGAACTCCTCGTGGGTGTGGATGTTCTGGTGCGCCGTGCCGACGACACAGCAGGGGAGTCCGCGCGCGATGAAGATGTTGGCGTCGGAGCCGCCGCCTGTGGGTCGCATCGGCGCGTCCAGCCCCAGTCGCTTGAGGGCGCGCCGCACCACCTGCACGGGCAGGTCGTTCTCGGTCAGCGTGTAGCCCTCGTAGTGGCGTTCAATTTCGATAATCGCCTGCCCGCCGAACTGCTGGGCGGCTTGCTCGAAGAGTTGCGTCATGTGGGCGACCTGCGCCTCCACCTTCTGGCGGTTCAGGCTGCGCGCCTCGGCGGTAATCACCACTTCGGGGCAGACCACATTCGTCGCCTGCCCGCCGTGAATGCTGCCGATATTGGCGGTCGTCTCGGCGTCGATGCGCCCCAAGCGCATCTGGCTAATCGCATACGCGGCGATTTGAATCGCGCTGACGCCTTTTTCGGGTTCCACGCCCGCGTGTGCAGGCTTGCCGAGGAGGCGCACATGCATCGTGTCGTGCGTCGGCGTCTGGGTAATCACCGTGCCGACGGGCGGTCCCGTGTCGTACACGAAGCCGAAGTCGCTGTCCACCAGCGAGAGGTCTAACGCTCGCGCGCCGCGCAAGCCGATTTCCTCGCACACCGTGAACAGCAGCTGAATCTGCCCGTGCGGAAGGTTGTTCTCCACCACGATGCGGATGGCTTCCAGGATTGCGCTCATGCCCGCCTTGTCGTCCGCGCCGAGGATGCTGGTTCCGTCCGTGCGGATGATGCCGTCTTGGATGATGATGTTCAGGTTCGGGTTCGGCTCGACGGTGTCGAAGTGCGCGCTGAAGAAGATTTTGGGCGCGCCTGTGATGTTGGCGGGCAGGGTGGCGACGAGGTTGTTTGAGTTGCCGCCGACGGCTTGCGCGGCGTTGTCCTCGCGCAGTTGTTGCCGCCGACGGCTTGCGCGGCGTTGTCCTCGCGCAGTTCCAGCCCCAGCCCGCGCAGGAAGCCCTTGACATACTCCACGACGGCGCGTTCCTCGCGTGGCGGCGAGTTGATGCGACACAGCGTCGTGAACAGCTCCACCAGACGGTCATTCTGGATGGCGATTTCGGTCATGGAGCTAACGATTCGGCGCAGTGGCGCGCGTTCCTGCACACAAGGGCTTACCGCAGCGTCTCTTCCAGCGTGGTGGCGGCGTCGGTGCGGGCGTCGCGGTACTTGACAATCACGGGCGCGTAGAGGTGGATGCCGTGCCGTTGGGCGAACGGCGCGCTGCTGGGGCGGCTGCCCGCGACGACGACAGCGTTTTCGGGCACAATCAGCGGTAGGTCGCCCTCCGCGCGCAGCACTCGCTCGTTCACAAGGTCGTACAGGGGCGTTGTGCGGGTAAGCATCACGCCCGCGCCGATTACCGCGCCGCGCTTGACGATTACGCCTTCGAACAGCCCACAATCAGCGGTAGGTCGCCCTCCGCGCGCAGCACTTGCTCGTTCACAAGGTCGTACAGGGGCGTCGCGCGGGTAAGCATCACGCCCGCACCGATTACCGCGCCGCGCTTGACGACTACGCCTTCGAACAGCCCCGTGCAGCCGCCGACGAAAGCGTCGTCCTCCACAATCACGGGCGACGCGCCGACAGGCTCCAGCACGCCCCCAATCTGGCAGCCCGCGCTCAGATGCACCCGCGCGCCGATCTGTGCGCACGAGCCGACCAACACATGGGAATCGAGCATCGTGTTCTCGCCAACATACGCGCCTACATTCACAAAGGTAGGCGGCACCACGATGACGCCCGGACGGATGCACGCCCCGCGTCGGATGCTCGTGCCTCCTGGCACAAGGCGCACGCCGTCGGAAAGCGTGAAGATGCGCGGCGGATAGAGATGTCGATCGAAGAATTGCACCCCGCCCCACACCATCGGCGTCAGTTTGCCCAGCCGAAAGCCGAGCAGGATCCCCTGCTTGACCCAAGCGTTCACGCGCCAGCCTGTGGGGCTGCTAAGGTCGGGTTCGGCGGCGCGCGCCTGCCCACTTTCCAGCGCGTCAATCAGTGCGGTAATCAGCGACTCGTCCGCCGTGCCTGTGGCGTAGGCGTGTTCAATGCGTTCCGCAAGGTCTGTTGGCATACTTTGGGGGTTCGACGGTGAGCCCAGGATACCTACTGCGCCAGGCAAGAGTTGGCAATCACAAGCTAACGCCGTGCTCGAACGCAAAGCGAACGCGCACGCTGTTTTCGTACCTCATACGAAATCGGCAGGGATCTGGTTGTTCATCGGGTATTGTATACGCGGTGATTGCGATGGTGCGATGGAGCATAGCGACTCTGTGTTTGAGCGGGCTGTTGCTATGGGCGGGTTGGCAGCCCGACGCTGCGCCGAACACACTGCAGTGGACAACTGTCGACGGCGAGGTCGTGCGCTTCGGCGACCTGCGCAACGCGAAGGCGGTGGTGTTTATCACGCTGTCGACGCGCTGCCCCGCCGTGCCGCGCTACGCACCCCGACTGAACCGCCTGTACGAGACCTACCATCCGCGCGGCGTGGCGTTCTACGGCATCTATCCCGAAGCGGACGAGACGCTGGAGGGCATCCGTGCGCATGCCCAGCAGTTGGGGCTGAAGTTCCCTATTGTGCGTCAGGGAGCAGTGGCTATCGCGCGAGCAGTGGGCGCAACCCATGCGCCGCAGGCGTTCGTGCTGAACCGCAAGGGTGAGGTTGTCTATAGCGGGGCAATCGACAGCGTGACCAAGCGTGAGGTCGTCCAGCACCAGTACCTGCGCGATGCGCTGGAGGCTGTGCTGCAGGGCAAGCGCGTTCGACAGCCGCGCACGCAGGTTGTCGGGTGCTTCCTGACCCTGCCTGACGCGGACGAGGCTGTCGCCCCCGCGCAGGTCACCTTCGCCGAACACATCGCGCCTATCCTGTACGCGAAATGCACCACCTGCCATCGCCCTGGCGACATCGGTCCGTTCCCGCTGCAGACCTACAACGACGCCAAACGCTGGGCGAAGGAGATTAAGCATTACACGAGTACCCGCCAGATGCCCCCGTGGAAGCCGACGCCGGGCTTTGGGAAGTTCAAAGGCGAGTTCTACCTGACCGATGAGGAGATTGCGCTGATTGCCCGCTGGGTCGATTCGGGTGCGCCTGCAGGCGACCTGAGCAAAGCGCCCAAACCGCCGACCTTCAACAAAGGCTGGTTCTACGGCGAGCCCGACCTGGTGGTGGAGATGCCAGAGCCTTACGAGTTGGATGGCGTCGGTGGCGACGAGTATCGCTATTTCGTCATCCCCGTTGAATTGCCCGAAAACAAGGTTATCGTGGGCATCGACATCCAGCCGGGCAACCGCGAGGTGGTGCATCATGCAAACATGTTCGTGGATATTTCGGGGCGCGCGCGACAGTTAGACGCTGCTGACCCGAAGCCGGGCTACTCCAACTTCGGCGGTACGGGGTTCATCCCCGCGATGATGCTGGGCGGCTGGGTACCCGGTATGCGCCCCATTCGGCTGGAGGATGGTTTCGCTGCGGTGCTGCCCCGCAAGTTCGACCTTGTGATGCAGATCCACTACTTCAAGCGAGGCAAGCGCGAGACCGACCGCACGCGCGTCGGACTGTATCTCGCCGACAAAACAGAGCAAATCAAACCCGTACAACTGGTCGTCATCGGCAACACACAGATTCGGATTCCGCCTGGCGAAAAGAACTATCGCGTCTACGCCCGCTGGACAACGCCGAGCGACCGCTCTGTGTACGCGCTGGGCATCATGGCGCACATGCACCTGATTGCGCGTGGCACGGAGGTGGTTGCCAAAACGCCCGACGGACGCACCATCCCGATGCTACAGATCAAGGACTACGACTTCAACTGGCAGCAGGCGTACTTCTACGAGCAGCCAATTGAACTGCCGCCAGGCACGGTGATTGAGTGCGTTGGCTGGTACGACAACTCGTCGGACAACCCGAACAACCCCAGCAACCCACCCCGTGAGGTCCGCTACGGCGAGGGCACTTACGACGAGATGTTTTACATCTTTCTCGCCATCCACGATCCCAAAGCGAAGACCTCGTACCTCATCCCAGCGGGTTCGTAATATTGACTGCGCAATGAACATTCACTGTTGCTCCCTGCAGGTTCTCCCCGCTTTGCGGAGGGAACTGCAGGGGGCGTCAACTGCCGTTTTCCGTGAACGGGTTCGGCGGGCGGCAGGTCTCAGTGCGCGACATGGTGGGCGCGCACCTCGCGGATGACCGTTACCTTGACCTGCCCGGGGTACTCCAGTTCGGACTGGATTTTGTGCGCGATTTCGCGGGCGAGTTGATGGGCACGCAGGTCGTCTACCTCGTTCGGCTTGACCAGCACGCGCACTTCGCGCCCTGCCTGGATTGCGTACACCTTCTCCACCCCGTCGAAGCTCATGGCGATGCGCTCCAGCTCTTGCAGGCGTCGCAGGTACTGCTGAAGCGACTCGCGCCGTGCGCCGGGGCGCGCCGCCGAGATGGAGTCGGCGATAATCACCACATGTGCCTCCAAGCTGGCAGGCATAATGTCGTGGTGGTGCGCACCGACCGCGTTGCACACGATCTCGCTCTCGCCGTAGCGGCGCAAAAACTCCATGCCCACGATTGCGTGCGGTCCTTCGGTGGTGTTCTCCAGCGCCTTGCCGATGTCGTGGAACAGCGCAGCGCGCTTGACGATGCGCGTGTCCAGCTTCAGCTCTGCGGCAATGAGACCTGCGAGCGTCGCTACCTCGATGGAGTGATCCAGTACATTTTGGGCATAACTGGTGCGGTAGCGCAGCTTACCGAGTGTGCGCACGATTTCGGGATGCACGCCCGTTAGCCCAACTTGTAGCACCGCCTCTTCACCCGCTTGCCAGATGCGTCGCTCCACCTCGCTTTTAGCGCGTTCATATTCCTCCTCGATACGCGCGGGGTGGATACGCCCATCGTGAATCAGGTTCAGCAGCGTGATGCGGGCAATCTCGCGACGAATCGGCTCGAACGACGACAACACGACCGCCTCGGGCGTGTCGTCGATGATCACATCGACGCCCGTGATATGCTCGAAGTGGCGGATATTGCGTCCCTCACGCCCGATGATGCGCCCTTTGATGTCCTCGCTGGGCAAGTGGACGACCGTGACAGTGTTCTGCGTGACATGTTCAACTACGCAGCGTTGCACTGCGTCGAGGATAATCTCACGGGCGCGGCGTTCGGCGTCGCGTTTGGCGTCCTCCTCGATTTGCCGTGCCAGGATTGCCGCTTCGTGTTCGAGTTCGTCGCGCATTTCCTTCAAGAGCAGTTCACGCGCCTGCTCTGCGCTCATACCGCTAATGCGCTCCAGTTCGAAGCGTCGTTGGTGCATGAGTTCACGCAGTTCGCTCTGCTTTTTGGTCAGCAGCGCCTCGCGCTCCATGAGCGCGTGCTCTTTCTGCTCCAGAAGTTCGAAGCGGTGTTCCAGCAGTTCCTCGCGCTGCAGCAGGCGTTGTTCGAGTTTGAGGATTTCGGCGCGTTTTTCGCGCGCCTCTTGTTCGGCGAGTTCGAGGATTTTATGTGCCTCTTCACGCGCCTGTAGGGCTGCCTCGCGCCGCAGGGCTTCGCATTCGCGTTCCAGTTGAGCGCGTTGTTGGGCAAGGCGTTCGGTTTCTCGGCGCGCCTCATCTAAGGCGCGTTGCGCCTCGGCAACTGCTGCATTGTTTTGTGCGGTAATTAACTGCTGCATGCGTCGCGTTGCCAGCAGGTACCCCGCGCCTGCGGCAACCAGCACGAGAACACCCGTTATGACCCAGTAAGTGATTTCCATAGAAAACCTCCTTCTTAAGCGTGCGTACGGCTTACGGTTCGTCGTTCAGGCGCGGGTTCCAGCGGTGCAAAGCGTTCTGGGCGACTTCGGGTTCGAAGCCGCGCTGGAGTAAGAATCGGAACCAGCGTGCGGCGTCGCGCGATGTCCATTTGGTGGGCGGCGCGCCGAATCGCTGGTTTAGAGCGCGCACGGCGCGGCTCTCCTCATCGCCCTCCAGTTCGGGCGCGTCTAAGCCGCGGCGTGCGAACTCCTGCTCAATGCGCATGCGTCCCGATGGCTGCTCCTCCGTGTACCGCTCGGTCAATCGCTGGCGCAGTCGCGCGTCGGACAGGTAGCCCTCCGCGCGGAGCCACTCTGTAGCTTCCGCGATTTCCGAGGCGGTATAGCCTTTGTCAGCCAGTCGGCGCGAGAGTTCCTGCGTCGACAGGTCGCGGATGCGTAGCCACTTCAGCGCCTGCGCGATTGCCTGCGCGAGTCGCTCGGAACGCTCCTGCATCGCTTGCGGCTCTCCTGAACGACGAACGCTTCACGGCGGCTTACCCCTCGCGGGTCGCTCAGGTTAAAGATACCCTATCCAGTTAGCGTTTGGTTCCATCGGGCGGGCGGATGAAGATCTGAGTCAGGTAATAGTGCCTGTCGCGTTTGCGATAATAGACGCCGACACCTGTATGGGTGAATTCCCGTTGCAAGATGTTGGCGCGGTGTCCGGGGCTGTCCATCCAGCCTTGCACGGCGACCTGCGCGGGGTTGCTGTAGCCAGACAGCATGAAGTAATAGACGCCGACACCTGTATGGGTGAATTCCCGTTGCAAGATGTTGGCGCGGTGTCCGGGGCTGTCCATCCAGCCTTGTACGGCGACCTGCGCGGGGTTGCTGTAGCCAGACAGCATGAAGATGTTCTCCCCGCAGGCGCGCCATTCGATGCGGAAGCGATTCAGCCGCTGGTCTACATCGCCCAGACGCGGGTCGCGGTGGTCAAAGAAGTTGCGTTCCGCCATGTTTTTGCTGTGGTCGCGGGCGGCGTGGGCGACCTGTTCGTGCCAAGTGAGTGGGGGTAGTTTCGCACGCCTGCGCTGTTCGTTAATCAGGTGATGCACGCGCTGCTCCAGTTGGCGCAGGTCGCGTTCGGTCGGCTCGCGTGACTCGTGTCGAGTGCGCTGCTGTGGCATATCTATGAGGATACCCTGGATACCCTGCAGGAATCTCTGCGCCGATGACGAAACGGCTTCCTACTATGGCGAAACGCGGCGTGATGGAGGTCTCGCTCATCTTCCCCGATGCGGCGACGATACGCAAATATTATCGCGGGCTTATTTACTTGGCGGCGCGCACCTGCTACAGCGAAAAGACGCCCCAACAAATTTGGGACGAGTTTGTTGCCGACAAAACGCCCCCTGAGCGGGTGATGAAACTCATCGAGCATGTCATCGAATCGGGGCACCACAGTACGATTGAGCATATCAGTTTCACCTTCGCGATTTCGGGGGTGAGCCGTGCGCTGAGCCACCAACTGGTGCGCCACCGCATCGGCGTCGCGTTCGACCAGCAGAGCCAGCGATATGTGAAATATAAAGAGCCGCAGTATGTCACCCCGCCCAGCATCGAGGCAAACCCTGACGCCCTGCGAGAGTTCGAACGGTTCCGCGATATGAGCGAGCAGATTTACCACCGCTTCTTAGAGCAAGGTATCCCCGCTGAGGACGCGCGGTTCATCTTCCCCAACGCCGTGACGACGAACCTGGTAATGACGGTGAACTTGCGTCAGCTGATGCACATGGCGGGGCTGCGCCTGTGCACCTTAGCGCAGTGGGAGATCCGCCAGCTGTTCAAGCTCATCCGCAAAGAGGTGATGGCAGCGGATCCGTACTTTGGGCGGTTGCTTGTGCCCAAGTGCGTGCCGCTGGGCTACTGCGACGAGAAGCGCAACGAGGACGAACACTGCCGCATTCGCCCGCACAAAAACTCGGTGTTTCGCGTGTGGGAACTCTACAAGCGTGGCGCGTTGGTGGAGCGTGAAACGCCGTAACGGAAAAGGCTGTCCCGCCGCGATGAACGGCGAGACAGCCCTCCCGATGAAAGGAGGCAGCATGCTTATCGACGGTAGTCGGGACCCGTTGTTTCGGGGAAAGTGTAAATACCGCGCGCTTGATATTCGTAGGTGATCTCCAGTTGCGAGCGTGGGACGCCGTTGACCTCGAATGCGGGGTCTTTGTAGAACTTGGCGTGCCCGTCGCAGAAGGTCCAGTTGCGTCCTTCTTGGTGGCGGCGTCCTTTGCGCCAGCGGGTGTCGCCTGTGCTGTTGCCGTAGCCAGGCGCAATGTACCACGCGGCGAAGGCGTTGCCGTCGGGATCGATTCGGCTGCTCACATCGGCGACGAAGAAGGTGTTGGCAGGGAAGTTGATGCCTGCCAGCGGGCGCATCTTCTCCCCGCGATAGTTGTTGCGGTCAAAGCCTGGGTCATAGGTGCGGCTCAGGAAGTAGTTGCCCGCATAGGACAGAGGAAACACATTCCGCATCGCGTTGACCACATTGCGCATGCCAGGATACGCGCCAGGCATCTGTACCGCCAGCAGTTGCGCTTCGTAGCAGAACGAGCCGAACTTGTTGAACCCGCCCTTGTCGGGGTCGCTGGGGCACTGGAAGATGTTCCAGTTCTTGATGTACGGACCGCTGGCGATGGGGAACGAGAACACGCCGCTGAAGTAGTCGTCGCCGATGGCATACACGCCGTTCGCGTTCGGCGTCAGGCTGCTGCAGGGACCGACCCAGCCCGTCTCGGGCAGAATCTCGTCCCAGTCCTGAGCGTACATCATCGCCGCCAACCCAATCTGACGCGCGTTGGACAGACAGGACGACTTGCGCGCGCTCTCGCGCGCTTGGGCGAACACAGGGAACAATATCGCCGCCAAGATGGCGATAATCGCAATCACAACCAGAAGCTCAATCAGGGTAAATCCGTATCTGCGCATAGTGTACCTCCAGCAGGAGCATACTCGGCGCGAGTTTAAGGCGGTGTAAAGGTCAGCCGACGGGGGAGTTTTACGGGAATCACCCGAAATTCCCCGAAATTCTTGCAGGAATCCCGTGACGCAGGGAGTATAATGGGGCGCAACTTGAAGGCATGGCTCGCGAAGGTAGGTAGGGAATAGGTTGGGATTGCGGTAGTGGAGGGCAGAGTCATGCCGAATCGTAAACACAGCACTGCACAGATTGAGGGCGTGCTGAGGGAGTTGCGCGGCGTATGCGGCGCGCGGGTTGTCGCGGATGAGAACGGTCTGATCCAGGAGATTCACCTACTGGTAGAGGCAGACCGCAATCCGAAGCAAGCCGTGCGCGATGTGGAGTCTGCACTGCTGGCGCACTTTGGGATTCATATTGACCATCGGAAGGTGAGTGTTGCGCAGAAGGGGAGCGTCTCGAAGCTGACTGACCCCAACCGCCTGCGTTGGCTGGATGTTCAAGTCTCCCATGAGGGCACACGCGCTATTGTCGCCGTGTTGTTGGAGCGCAACGGCACAGTCTATCGCGGGGTGGCGTCGGGCGTACGCGCCAGCACGCAGATTCCGCGACTGGTAGCGGCGGCGACGCTGCGCGCAGTGGAGTCGGCACACGGGCTGTGCGAGCGGTTCGGGCTGGAGGATGTCTCCACCACCACAACCGTCGGTGGCTACCCTGTGGCGATTGTGCTGGTGAGCGCAGTTCGCGAGCAGGGCGAAGATCTGTTGGTCGGCAGCGCCCTGATTCGCCAAGACCCGCTGCGCGCGGTGGGGTTAGCAACGCTGGACGCCGTGAATCGGCGCGTGTCGGCGTTCCCCGCCGACGCAAATGCCGCCGTCGTCGCACCAGTTAGCGAACCGACAGCAGCCTGCACTGAAAACGATTTGGGGCGCGCCTAAAGCGCACCCCACGGGCAAGGCAAGCAAGAGCGGAGCGACCATGAGCGGCTGACCATTCTACTATAGGAGGGACAGCCGATGAAACGGTGGCTCATTCTGATGGCGATGGTCGTGGCGATGATGTCCGTCGCCAGCGCGAAGCGAGTGTATTACCCGAATCGTTGGGATGAACCTAAGGAAAGCGCAGCGGAAGTGGTGCAGATACCATGAGCTGAGCCAACACGGGGTAGGAAGCTTGCCTTGCCTTCCCTTGACTAATACACGATGAGTTGGCAGGAGCGGATTAGATACTGGACTGTTACCTTAGGCGCCTTGGCAGCGGGGCTGTTGGCGCTTGCGGGGACGCCGTTGATTCACGAGCAGTTGCTGCCAGACCTGCTTGGGATTGTGGTGCTGGCAATCACTGCTGAGCTTCTGCTGATTCGGTATCCGTTGCGTCCCGAATATAGCGATCGAGGTATCTGGCTGAGCGTCAGCACGCCGATTGTCATCGGCGTCATCTTGGTCTATGGGTGGCAGTTCGGCGTGTGGCTCGATGCACTGATCACTCTGCTGGCGGGCACAGTGACGGTCTATCTGCGCAACACGCGCCTGCGCTGGGTCGCTGTCAACACTTTCCAGAGCATCCTCAGTGCGTGGGCGGCAGGAATTGCCACCACGGCAATTTTCGATACGGGTTCAGGCGTTTGGAGCGTGGCTGCGGCAGGCGCGCTTGTGCTGGGATTGTTTGTCTACATGTTGGTCAACGGCGTGCTCGTGAGTATGACCGTCGCGTTGGCGGAGGGCGTGCGCATGCGCTGGGTGCTGGCGCAGACGCTGCTGAGTCTGCCGCGCGACATCGTACTGATGACGCCGATTGCGTTTCTGGCGATGGCAGCGTTGCACGCCTACGGCGCGGTGGGGCTGCTGGGCGTGCTGGCGCCCTATTTGGCGCTACGGCAGGCGTTCGTGCTTGCCGCGCGCCAGCAGGAACTCTACCACCAGACGATACGGAGCCTGGGCTTTTTAGTGCAGCGGGCGCACCCGTACACGGGCGGGCACTTGCAGCGTGTGTCGATGTGGGCGCGGCGCGTCGCCGAGCGACTGGGGCTGCCCCCAGACCGCTGCGAGCTGGTGTACGAAGCCGCGCTGCTGCACGATCTCGGCAAAACGGTGCTGGACGAGCGCATCCTCAACAAGCCTGACCGCCTCACACCCGAAGAGTGGGAAGAGATTCGCAAACACCCGCAACTGGGCGCGGAGATTCTGCGCGACACACCGTTCCTTGCACCGATTATCCCGTGGATTGCGTTGCATCACGAGCGCCCTGACGGCGCAGGCTACCCGTTTGGGCTAAAAGGTGACCAAATTCCCATAGAGGCGCGTGTGATTGCCGTCGTGGATGCGTTCGATGCGATGATTGGTGGCGAGGCGCCGAACCAGCGCCGCCCGCACAAGCGCCCCCTCAGCCTCGACGAGGCGCTGGCAGAGCTGGAGCAGGGCGCAGGCAAACAGTTCGACCCGCAGGTCGCGGCGGTCTTTCGGCAGGTTGTACGGGAGTGGCGCACACACTGCGAAGCAAAGGCAGGCGCGTAAGATGCAGGGCGCATGGTGGGCGTTGGGAATTGCCGTAGCCTCGATCGCGGCGCTGGCGTACTATGCGTTCGTCGTACTGCCTGCACGGATCCATCGCTGGCGGTGCGAGGGACTGCGCGCCTTCGCGCGGTTGATTGAACTCCGCACGCAAGGACGCTACGGGAAAGCCGAACCGTTAGCGGAACTGGCAAGCGCGGTTGCTTTACGGCTGGGCATCCCTCTGCACGAGCGCCGTCAGATGGAACTGGCGGTCTACCTGCGTGACATCGGCATGGTCGCGATTCCCTATCATATCCTCAACAAGCCGACACCATTGACGCCTGCCGAGCGCGACCTGATGGCACGCCATGCCGAAATCGGCGCGTCCATCACGGAGCAGATTCCAGGACTCTGGCATGTCGCGCCGATTGTGCGCCTGCACCATGTGGTCTACAGCGAGCAGCCCGACGCACCGCTTGCCGCGCACCTGCTGAGCGCGCTGGAAGACTGGATACGGATCGCTGAGAGCGCGGATGCGGACACCGCCGCTTCCGTGCTGAAGCAAGGCGCGGGCGCGCGCTACCACCCCGTTGTGGTGCAGGCAATCCTCAGCGAGGTACGCCAACGCACGCTTGACGGCGTGCAGTCGCTAACTCGCTCCGCTGCGCTGTGGCTGTAGCGCGACGCGCTGGAAGATTTGCCGTGCCTCCTCGTACAACTCGTAGGGCACGAGCTTGGGAGCGCGTAAGGCTTCCTCCAACGGCACAGCGACGATTTCTACCCCGCGTAGTGCCACCATCATTCCGAACTGACCCGTGCTGACCAGCTCCGCTGCTTTCAGCCCCAAGCGTGTTGCCAGCACGCGGTCGAACACCGTCGGCGGTCCCCCGCGCTGAATGTGCCCAATCACCGCGTCGCGCGTCTCAATACCCGTCATCTCCTCGATGTAGCGAGCAACGCGCGAGCCGACGGCACGCTCTTTAAGAACCTTGTGTCCGAACTCGTCGGTATGAACTGGCTCGTCGGAGCCAGCGAAAGGCAGTTCGACGCCCTCTGAGACGACCACCAGCCCATAGCGCTTGCCGCCATAGTAGACCTCCTTGAGGTAGTGGCACATCGCGTTCAGGTCTACGGGCACTTCGGGGATGAGGATCCAGTCCGCGCCGCCGCCGATGCCCGCGTACAGCGCAACCCAGCCCGCGTGCCGTCCCATCACCTCCAGCACGATGATTCGCGCGTGCGACTTGGCGGTGTCGCGCAGCCGATCCATCGCCTCGACGGCAACGGAGACCGCGCTATCGAACCCGAAGGTGAAGTCCGTGCCGCCCAGGTCGTTGTCCATCGTCTTGGGCACGCCGACCACACGCACGCCATGCTCGGTATACAAGCGTCGGGCGACGCCGAGTGTATCTTCGCCACCAATCGCGATAATCGCGCCGAAGTTGAAGTCCTCGATATTTTCTAAAAGCCGTTGCACATCGGCTGGGTTCTTGAACGGGTTCGTGCGCGAAGTGCCCAGAATCGTGCCGCCCTCGCGGATAATCTCATCTACGCGCTCTTCGGTGAGCGGGACGGTCAAGCCCTCAATCAGCCCCTTCCAGCCTTGCAGGACGCCGATGGGGGTATGCCCGTCTCGGATTAGGCGCAGCGTCGCGCCCCGAATCGCAGGATTGAGTCCAGGGCAGTCGCCCCCGCCCGTCAAAATGCCAACTCGCATAGTGTGAACCTCCTATCATTCCCGTGCGATCGGGGCAGTCTCAGCGAATG